>JGI24723J26617_10003457_pt1 | contig 11445 bp, 9 predicted proteins | sample Cruoilmetagenom6_FD_26617 | JGI IMG/M metagenome (IMG submission 26617) | reverse complement strand
GGCCAGGTGCATGGTCAGCCTATGCCCGTGTCGGCGGCGACATAGGCGACGATCAAAACTGGCGCATTGGCGGCTACATGCTTTCCGGCGACACAGCAAGCCGCACCAGCAACGATGGGGTTGTGAGTTTCACCGGTGACACAACCCTCTTTACAGCAGACATGCGCTACACTTGGGCGCCGACAGGCAACCCCTACGAGCAAGAAATTTTGTTTCAAGGTGAGTATTTCTGGCGCAATGAAGACGGCACCTACCAGGATACAAATGCCGCAACGGGTAAGGTCGCGTTCGACGACCATGCGACCGGTTGGTACGCGCAGGGGGTCTATAAATTCGATCCTCAATGGCGCATCGGCTATCGCTACAGCCAATTACAATCACCCGATATACCGGTGGGTCTTGCCGGGAGCCTGCTGGATTCCGGCGGTCACAATCCCGATGCCCACGCCGTGATGATGGATTGGAGCAACAGCGAATTCAGCCGTTTCCGCGCTCAATATAATTACGAAAACCCAGCATCAGGGATCGAGGATAACCAGTTCCTCGTTCAATACATCATGAGCTTTGGCGCTCATGGCGCCCACAATTACTAAGGAGAGTGACGATGAAATGGTTATTATCTTCAATTGTGGCGCTGGAACTTCTGACGATGGCACCAGCCTACGCCGAGGATCAATTGAATGTATTTGCCTGCGAGCCTGAATGGGCGTCGCTGGCACGCGAAATTGGCGGCGACAAGGTTGAGGCTTTCGCAGCAACCACGGCCCGTCAAGATCCGCATCACATTCGTGCTAAGCCCAGCCTGATCGCAGCCATACGCAGAGCTGACCTAGTGGTATGCAGTGGCGCCGGTTTGGAAATTGGCTGGTTACCTGTTCTTCAACAAAAAGCCGGAACGTCGAACACGCAGCGTGGAAGTGAAGGCTATTTGGCGGCGGCCAATTACGTACCGATGCTGGAAAGGCCGACGCGGTTAGATCGCGCCGATGGCGATGTGCACCCGGAGGGAAATCCACATGTGCAGCTCAATCCGCACAACATTGCTCTGGTTGCCACCGAATTAAGTAATCGGCTGGCAACGCTCGATGCAGCAAATGCCTCTGTCTATCAAAGCAATTATGAAAACTTTATCGAACGGTGGCAGGAAGCCATGGTGCGATGGGAGAACGAAGCCACCGACCTGAAAGATGTACCGGTAGTCGTGCACCATAAATCTTTCACCTATCTACTCGATTGGCTCCATATGGAGGAAGTAGGGTCACTGGAACCAAAGCCCGGCATTCCCCCAACCAGTGCATATCTGGAAGAATTGCTTCGGTCGCTAAGGGACCAGTCCGCGCGGTTCATACTTCGCACACCGTATGAACCAGACGATGCCAGCGAGTGGCTTTCAGAAAAGACTGGAACACCTGCCATTGTGCTTCCCTTTACAGTCGGTGGCGACGATCAAAGCGTCGATCTGTTTGGACTGTTCGATAGTACAATCGCGACACTTACTGGTGCCCCTAATGTTGAGTAGCGAAATGATTGAGATCGTGGGGCCAGCGCTTGCCGCTGGTCTCATAATCGCCCTAACGCATGCCCCGCTTGGCATTGAGGTGCTCAAGCGCGGCATCATATTTATTGACCTTGCTGTTGCTCAAATCGCCGGCTTGGGACTTGTGGTCGCGGGCATTACGATGGATGAGCCATCTGGCTGGTCGATGCAGGCGGTCGCACTGATCTTTGCAATTCTGGCTGGACTATTTTTTCGTCTCGTAGAAACCGCAATGCCAAAAAGACTGGAAGCAATCATCGGCTGTAGTTTTGTGCTTTCAGCGTCGCTGGCAGTACTGCTGTTGGCCGACCAACCTCACGGCGGGGAAGAAATTCAGCACCTGCTATCGGGGCAGATACTTTTCATAACCTGGCAGGAACTACTCAAACACGCACCCGTTTACGCGCTGATATTGGCGCTATGGTTCATCAGACCTGCAGTCCGCCAAGGCATAGGCTTTTATCTTCTATTCGCACTGGCAATTACGTCTTCGGTTCAGTTGGTCGGAGTCTATGTCGTCTTCGCCAGCTTGATACTACCCGCCCTGGCGGCAGCCAAGGTTAAACGGAAACATCTGGCGGCATGGACCTGCGGCATCGTCGCTGTTCTTTCGGGCATTTTCGCCGCAACCGCCTTTGATATGCTTGCGGGTCCGCTAATTGTGGTGAGCTATGTTGTGACGAGTATCATCATTGCAATTGCTGTCTCGCCGAAATCACTAGAAGGTAAAGTATGAAATCTGAGCGCTTTCGATCCCGCTCGGTTCCGCCAGCTTTAGTTAACTTTCTGATATTTGTAGACTTCCGATCAAATCAAAAACTCATAAATCATCTGGGATACCAAACTGATATATATGGGGATGCGCGCTGATGGCCAAAATTTGTCATTGGAAAAATTCGATTTTGACCCGATCTAAGACATTGTTTACCTGATATTTACCCTGTTTCGCTCGAATGGAGGCTGATCTTCTGCATTCAACAGGGTGCTCTTATGGCGTTGCTTTCTTTTTGGAAAAAATTGAACCACGACACAGCTGCTTCACGCATCCTGCACCATGTTCAGGCGACACCCGACCGATTATATGCACGGGTTATTGCTGGCGAAAACAGTAGCTCGATAAGCTACAGGCGGCTTATCGAAGGTGCAGCGCCTTATGCAGCGGCCTGCCGCGAAAGCGGACTTCAGCCGGGCGACCGTGTTCTTGTCCTATTTGAGCACGGCCCAGACCTTCTTTTTGCATTTTTTGGAGCGATGCTCAGTGGCATCGTACCGTCCATGATGGCGCCACCAAGCCCCCGGCAAGACCCCGGTCATTTTTGGCGTGGGCAAACCCAAATGATGAACCGAATTGGTGCGGAACTTCTCTTCACGACGTCCAAATTGAAGACCGTATTAGACAGTGTCGCGCCAGACCATGGCGTGCGCGCTGTAACACCTGAACTGCTATCGCAAACGGCAGAGCTTCAGGAGGCAGATTGCCGCTCCCAGGACATTGCCTTTCTACAACATAGCTCTGGAACCACCGGTGCAAAAAAAGGTGTGATGATTTCGCACGCGGCGTTGCTGTCACAGGTGGATGCGTATGCCAAAGCGATTTCACTTACGCCACAAGATCATATTGCAAGNTGGTTGCCGCTATACCACGANATGGGATTGATCACGTCGTGCTTGATGCCAGTGCTGACAGGCGTTCCGGTGACACTTATCAGTCCCTTTGACTGGGTCATTCGACCGACAGCATTCTTTGATCTGATCGAACGAACAAAAACCACACTCGTTTGGCAGCCCAATTTCGCGTTTCAACACCTGGTGAATTGTGCAAATCCAGATGATGTATGGGACCTTTCATCGGTGCGCGCGTTTATCGATTGTTCTGAAAAATGTCGGCCGGAGACTTTGGAGAATTTCGCCGCAGCTTTCGAAAACTCCGGNGTTCAGAAAAAGTCACTTCACACTTGTTATGCGATGGCTGAAAGCGTNTTCGCCGCAACACAAAGTGATATTTCAAAGCCTCCCCGTATTGAGACNATCAGCACAACGGCACTTGTGGATGAGGGGGTCGCACGACCAACGTTGCCGGCCTATAGCCCGACCACAGACCTTTTGTCATGTGGAACCGCTATAGAGGGAGCCTCGGTTTTCATACTGGATGGAGAGGGAAATCGATTGCCGGACCGTCGGATTGGTGAAGTCTGCATTTCTGGTGCAAGCCTGGCGCGCGGTTACGATCAACAACGCGAAAAAACAGAAGCTGTATTTCAGGAAGGCCAATACCATACGGGCGATCTTGGCTATTTGGCCAGTGGGGAACTGTTTGTAACCGGACGTAAGGATGATCTTCTCATTCTCAANGGACGCAACCACTATGCTCACGACCTGGAGTTTGCCTTGAAGGATGTGCCCGGCATTGTGCCGGGGCGGGTGATGGCCATGAGCCATTACAACGCTACTGTCGGCAGTGACGCATTAGTTATTCTAGCGGAGACACGTGAGACAGATGCCGCTTCCTTGAAGCTCGTAAAAAAAACAATTCGAGATGCGATGCTGGACGAAACAAATCTTGTTCCAACGTCTATTCGNCTGATGCCGTCGCAATGGCTCATTAAAAGTACCAGCGGGAAAATTAGCCGAGCGTCGACAAGAGAAAAATANGAAAGCGAATTCAATGACAACAGCTAAGGNCTCACACTCTCCTGACACGCTTGCCCGTGTCGCTACTATTCTTGGCGGAGAGCTCGCTTGTAATCCAACTGGCATTACAGCCCATACGACAGCAGATGATGTTGATGGTTGGGATTCTCTTGCGCACGCACGCCTCATCATGAAAATTGAAGAAGTTTTTGATGTTCGCTTTCCAGGCGACCGTTTGTTCGATTTAGATTGCGTCGGCGATTTAGTCGCACTTGTGAATGACTGTACGCGCGCAGGGATTGTCGCCAATGGCTAGCACAGTTTATGAGTTCGCCGGTCAACCAGACTTTGAATTGAATAGCGACCGTTCTCATCCCGTTTCAATGATTGTGGAGACCCCGGATACAGAAATGGCCGATGGGTTGGTTTTTGTCATACCAGGTATGGGGGGTGAAAAAGACAAGCACTATTCAGAAATGATCCGGCGTTATATTGCGAGTAAACACAACCTTGTCGTTGTATCCGTTGACGCGCACTGCTCTACATGTCGCCCAAATTGTTCTACTGAATTTGGCGAGGTGACGATCGACATAGAGCCAACGTCTATTGTTCACGCTCTTGGGCATTATGTGTCTCAAGGAGGCGTGGTCGATGTCCCCTTACAAAACCATAATGATGTGATCGCTCTTTTAAAACGTGATCTGTCGATGACTTTCAAACTAAAGGCGACGCTTGAACCGCCAGGCGGGCAATACCAAAATTTTGGTGTACTTGCGGCACTTGATCATCTAGCTGCGCTTCATTTTCTCATAGATAAAGGGCACAAATTCGATACGAGTAACGTTATTTGTATTGGTTCTTCTCACGGGGGTTATATCGCTCACATGATGCACAAGCTTGCTCCCAATACGATCAACGGGATCATTGATGCCTCTGCATATACTGAAACGGTTCCATCGTTCATTGACGGAAAATGGACTGAGTTTGATTTGACGGATGGAAATTTCACTTACGAATGCTCGACGACGCAAAAATGGCAATTTGTTCAACCGGGGGAACCTACCTTTTTTGGTCCCGACAGGGCGCTCATACGAGACACTGTCTATGATGATCACCTTGCGGTCATCGCAGATGCGTCGTCGCAAACTTGCCAATTTCGGATGATCCACTCGACAGTCGACCGTGTTTCTTCACCGTACCTCAAAGCGCGACAACGCGATCTCCTCAAAGCCCGTGGCTTTGATGTTCGACTGGATGTCATTGGAGAAGCAGACGTTGATGGGAAACTGATCAAATCAGCCGACCATGGAATGGGAATTGCTTTAAACCTGTTGTTCGACAGGTATTACCCAACCATGTCTCGCAAAGTTTCAAAAAACGACCGAGAGCGTGGAACTGAATTGATATTTCAGGGACCAAAATTGTCCTACGCTTTGACCTATCGACAGGGTCAAATTCACGCCGACGCCACATGTTCTGAAATAGATATTAGTGAAATCGAAACGCCAACTACATCTCAGATCGCAAGTTAAACAGCGGTCAGATTATCGCTCTAGCGTCACGACCTGGCACCAGACGCCACGGTCTTTAAGACTGGCGCAGCGGCTTTCGGCACTTGCAGGATCAATTGGTCCCGCAACAAGCCTGCGATAGAAGCCATCATGGTCACTGCGATAATCGACAATGTTTAGCTCTAGGTCAGATAGGATATCTGCCTGCGCGGCCTGCAATTCGCTCCAACCACGTTCCACATTTTCAGTATCACGGTACGATGCGAGATGAATGCCGACTTTTGGAAAGACCGAGGCGACGGGTGCCACATAGGCAGGCTCACTTTGTGCCTCTGGCGAAATGGACGCTGTGATAGGGCCAAATGCGCTTTCAATGGCCATGATCCGCGCTTCGATACCTGTCTCATCCGACACCATCCGCTCCATTGCCGGGCGGACCATGGAATAGTCAATTCTTAGATTGGCGAGATCACGTTCGAGGCGGTCAACTTTTTCGGCCAAAGATTCTTCGGTCGAGCTGGACCGATCAAAGCCAGCTGTTCCATTGTTCTGAGCACAACCGGCAACAAGTACCACGCCAAGACAAAACGCAAAGAATGATTTCGTATGGCGCATGCGTGTCGGCGTATTCACAGAATGGTGGTCATCGAAGATTTGCGCAGTCATATCGAGCCTCATTTTATAAATATAGTGCGCACAAACACCGGCACCTTCACAGCACCTACTATCTGGCACAGCACCGACTATCTGGGTAGAGTGAGTCGGAGACTCCGTCAAACGGCAATTCACTAGACTTTAAGCTGCCTAGAGTTTTTGCAGTCGGCCTATGCGATAAGCAGATGTTGTTTTGCTCACAGCTAAGTTTCGTCAAAAACGGTAAAGATACGGTTCATATCCAATTCGGCCCGGCTCTTGCTCTGTGGTTTCCATGAGTGGGCAAGCAAGCTGTTCAAAACAATTGAGCGAGACCGAAAAATGTTTATTGAGAATTTCTATGGCCAGCCGTTAGGCGCGCAAATTGGCGTAATTGCCTTTGGCATAGCGATTGTTTTACTGGTGATTAGTCAAACGATTTCCATTATTTCATATAAAGCCAGGGAAAAAGATACATCATTGGAAGAGTTACGACGTGCCGTTGAAAAGCTAACATCGGCTCGTGCGGTACAAAATGAAGAAAATCGGCGACACGGGGTCATCGCACACCAAACACCCAGATCAGTGCGACGCGCTACTCGCAAAACACGAAAACAGACAATCGGTATTGAATGCTCAAGGCCAGTTCGTCGACCAAACCTTCGACTGGGAAGATGACTTACCGCTTCAGCTTGATTTTTACCTCCAGAACGACTAACTCCACATTATATTTTTGGTAATTAATCTAATTGCCATTTTCTGTGTGTTTTTAGGAGTTGTTTTGGTGGCCAGGGGTACAAATGCAGGTGGTAATGGGCCTGTTCCTGATGGTGTGTGGATTGGGCACCAAAAAAAAACGGAAGAGAACCTTGCTGCGGCTCTCGATATTGTGGAAGTGATTGCTGGGGCTAAACGGTTCGATTGGCGCAATTGGCCTCACGATGAACTAAACCAGATGAACAGAGGCCCCAACAAGGTGCCGATACCCTTCGTCGGTCTTGACGCTACGGTGGGTGTGGGAAGCGGTGATCTGTTCAACACGCATCTGCTTCGATTTCTCTCACTTGGGCGGCCAATCGTTGTGGTAGAGCGAATGGATGAAATTGATTTTGAGCAGGAGCAATTTGAACTCGTCGAAGAAGAATTTTCAGAACAACTCACAAAACAGAACTTGCATGCCTTGACGACCGTTCCTGGTCCAATAGACCGTTTTGACGATGTTGCTTGGTTAGATGATCTAAGCCTTTCACCGACGGTCACATTTCCCCGGAAAGTTTCGCCGCCACTCCGCATTGCCATAAACAGCGTTACAAATACAGCCGATGGATGGCGAGTGGACGGTCGTCTCCTCAGTGGTGCGGTATCCGTTGGGGATGAAGTGTTAAGCTCTCCGTCAAATCGATCAGCCATTGTTGAGAAAATTTTTCTAAACGGTGCCGCAAAACAAACTATTTTGGAAAAATCGGAGGTCGGGTCTGCAGACATTTCATTGATACTGGGCGGTGCCTTTTTTGCAGAAACGACCGAAATTCTTTCGCACGCAAAAGATGCGCCCATCGTGTCAGATGTTTTTTGTGCGCGCATACGCTGGACAGGTGGACGTGTGAAAGTTGGTGTTGCTGTTCGCTGCAAAACCAGTCTCGGTGAGTTTGACGCAACCTTGCAATCTATTGAGCTTTGTCTCGATCCTATACACCGGAAAACGGACAGTGACGGTGAATTGTGTGATGACAGGTTAGCCTGGATCACTTTACGGGCACCTCAGTTTGTGGCCCTAGATGTTCATGAAATGGGCCTTGAGGTTGGAAGATTGGAAGTCGCGCAGATTGATGGCGAAGGAAAAGGTGTCGGTCTGATTTCAATGGAAGGGTATGCCGACCAAAGACGGATGTTGTCGCCAAAATCCACCAATATTACGCCGGTCCAACATGTTGTCACTGATCAAGAACGCCGGGAGAGAAACGGACACGATGGTGGCGTCTTGTGGTTCACTGGCCTCTCTGGTTCTGGAAAATCTACGCTGGCTGTGGCGCTGGAAGCGCGCCTGTTTCAGCAGGGCTATCAGGTGTTTGTGCTAGACGGTGACAACGTGCGGCAAGGCCTAACATCGAACCTTGGTTTTTCACCGGATGATCGTGCAGAAAACATCAGACGGGTGGGAGAAGTGACAGCGCTTTTTCGGCAGGCAGGTACCATTGTAATCAGTTCCTTTATCTCACCTTACCGATCTGATCGGGATAGAGCCCGACATGCGGCGTCATCAGGTTTTCATGAGATATTTATTCAAGCGCCGGTGGAAACCTGCATCGCACGCGATCCCAAAGGTCTCTACAAAAAAGCACTGATGGGGGACATCCTAAACTTCACAGGCATATCTGCTCCCTATGAGCAGCCGGAAAACCCGGAAATGATAGTTGATACCAAAAATGATACGATTGAGGCTTGCGTTGATCAGCTCGTTAATTACGTAGATAGGAACTTTCGCCTATAATGCTTCGAAATTGTATTTACGGAGGTATTTATGAGCGTCCTAGTGACTGGTGGAGCAGGTTATATTGGTAGTCACATGGTCTTGGCACTTTGTGATGCCGGTGAAAAAGTCACCATTCTTGACGACCTCTCTACCGGATTGTTGTCCGCCGTTGACCAACGTGCTGCGTTTGTTGAAGGAGACATCGCCGATGAAGAGCTCGTACAGAAAATTATCCGCGAAAATGACATTAACGCAATTATTCATTTTGCTGGTTCAATTGTCGTGCCGGAATCTGTGGCTGACCCGTTAAAGTACTATTCGAACAATACCGCCAAAACACGAAGTCTAATTGAAACTTGCGTTGACGCCGGTGTTCCTCATTTTGTTTTTTCATCCACTGCCGCCGTTTATGGCACGCCGGAGAAAGTCCCAGTAACCGAGGACGCCCGCCTCAACCCGATGTCACCTTATGGTCGGTCAAAACTGATGACAGAGTGGATGCTGCAAGATGTTGCTCACGCTAGCGGCCTGAAGTATGTGATCTTGAGATATTTTAACGTTGCTGGGGCTGACCCCCAAGGTCGCTCAGGTCAATCCACCAAAGATGCAACTCATTTGATCAAGGTCGCCGTGCAGACAGCTCTCGGCATTCGAGACTATATGAGCATATTTGGAGAGGATTACCCCACGAGTGACGGTACCTGTATTCGGGACTATATTCACGTGAGTGACCTCATTGCAGCGCACGAAGCTGCGTTGCGCCACTTACGCAATGGTCATGATAGCATTGTTGCAAATTGTGGCTATGGGCATGGATCATCTGTTAAGCAGGTCATTGATGCGATNGAGCGCGTGACCAACAAAAAAATTGATGCGCGGATGGACGAGCGTCGAGCGGGNGATCCCGCTGAAGTCGTGGCGGATGCCACCACGGCTCGAGAGGTTCTTGGTTGGAAGCCTCACCATGATGATCTTCAAGAAATTGTCCGCCATGCCTATGAATGGGAAAGTCAATTAGCCGAACCGGCTTGAAAAACGTAAAAAATATGGGCTTTTCCTGCCATCTCGGTGGATATGGAAAGTGGCGTCGGGCTTGACTCCATGCTATCCAGAGATTGGCTGTCTNGAACGANGGACAGGGGGCAATGTTGAGCATCTGGAGTCNATTACGTGGCGGGCAATGAAAGCAAAATGCGTCAAGACTTNAAACGCGGCGTCGGGATTTTTTGCGTTGATCTCGCCCTTGCTGGCCTGTCNTTCCCAATTTCCCTCTTGTTGCGATTGGGCGAGGATAGCTTTCTAGGACAATTAACACTCGTCGTGTTTTCAACAACTGTATTTACGCTCGTGGCTGCAATAGTGATATGGCGATCAAAATTGCATCGCATTCCCTGGCGCTATGTTTCCGTTGATGACGCAATACTGCTCGGACGAACGGCTGTATTCATCAACCTCGGGTTTCTGGCGATTATGTTTCTAAGCAGCAGATTGGACGGTGTGCCTCGGTCTTCTGTTGTCATTGACGCGATGGTCTTGACCGCATTTTTTGTCGGCGCTCGCTTACTTGTTCGCCTTTGGTATGAAAACCAGCTCGGGCTCATAAGAACAACAAATGAAGACGGCTCAGGGCAATCTGTTTTGCTTGTCGGTGCTACAGATGAGGCAGAAGCCTTTATCCGAAAAATTGCCCGTGATGCGAACTCTCGCTTCCGCGTTCTTGGCATAATCGATGCTAGTGGGCGTCCCGTTGGTAGCCGCATACGGGGCGTTAAAGTGTTAGGTGCCATTGACGATCTTCCGGAAATTTTAGTGAAGTATAGAAATCTCGTTTCCGGGCTTGTTCTCGCAGATCCTTCACTTCGGGGGGATCCTGTTCGTGAGTTGCTCGAAGTCGCACGTGCTCACGACATACGGTTAGACCGTTTACCAGAAATGATGCGACTCACTAAAGCATCTGCAAAAGAAATTGATGTACGCCCGGTCGATGTTGAGGACCTACTCAATCGTCCTCAAGCAGAACTCAGTCGCGATGCTATGGGCACGCTCATACAAGGCAAGCGTGTTCTCGTTACAGGTGCCGGTGGTAGCATTGGATCAGAACTCGTTCGCCAGGTTGCAGGTTTTAAACCAGCCCACATCACCTTGTTCGACAATTCAGAATTCAACCTCTATGAAATCGACCGCCAACTCTCCGACCTGTTCCCCGACTTATCGCGAACTGCCAACATCGGGAATGTCCGTGAAGTTGAGCTCGTTGAACGCATTTTTTCCACAGCGAAACCTGAAATTGTGTTTCATGCGGCCGCCCTAAAGCATGTTCCGATGCTTGAAACTCAACCGTCGCAGGCGGTTTTAACGAATGTCATGGGCACCCAAAACGTCGCCAATGCGGCCGTTCGCCACCAAGTTGACACGATGGTGATGATCTCGACTGACAAGGCCGCGCACCCTGTCAATGTAATGGGGGCGTCAAAGCGCATTGCAGAAAGCTATTGTCAGTCACTCGACATCGAAACACGTCGCAATAGTGGAACTCAATTTGTTACCGTTCGATTTGGCAATGTTCTAGGGTCAGCTGGTTCTGTCGTCCCTCTGTTTCAGAAACAATTGCAACAGGGTGGCCCGGTTACTGTCACGCATGAGGATATGACGCGCTACTT
>JGI24723J26617_10003456_pt1 | contig 11449 bp, 9 predicted proteins | sample Cruoilmetagenom6_FD_26617 | JGI IMG/M metagenome (IMG submission 26617) | reverse complement strand
AGGTATGCGCCCTGTGGCCAAAAGAACTGTGTCAGAGTCCAGCACATGTTCGCTGTCGTCTTTGCGCAGCTTATAGGTTGTTTTGGCTTTTGTTTTGGTGGCATCCACGCCCTGAACAGCGGCCCCCATAATGAACTTAAGCCCCTGTTTCTTTAGAATTCTCTGGAAGGTTTTCTGAACCTCCGCATCCATCCCGGGGGTGATGGCGTCAAGATATTCCACAACCGTAACCTCGGCGCCAAGCCGGGCATAGACAGACCCCATTTCAAGGCCGATCACACCTGCACCGATCACCACCAGTTTCTTTGGGATTTTGCCCAGTTCCAGTGCGCCGGTTGACGTGACAACCACCTTTTCATCGACNGTCACACCGGCTAGCGACGCGCTTTCGGACCCGGTGGCGATTACGATATTTCGGGTGTTATGAACCTCTTGTCCAACTTTGACTTGGCCGGGGGCAGGGATGGTGCCCCATCCTTTTAGCCAATCTATCTTGTTCTTTTTGAGAAGAAATTCGATGCCCTTCGTGTTCTGGCTAATGACGTCATCCTTGTAAGACAGCATCGTCTTCCAATCGACAGAGGGAGATTTTCCTTTTAGTCCCATTGCCGGGAAATTGTGCTGGGCTTCATGCAACGAGTGTGTCGCGTGNAAAAGNGCCTTAGAAGGAATGCAGCCNACGTTCAGGCAGGTNCCGCCAAGGGTTTCGCGGCCCTCNACAACGGCCGTTTTCAGGCCCAGTTGAGCACAATGGATGGCGCAGACATAGCCGCCGGGACCGGCACCGATGATGATTACGTCATAGTCTGCCATTTGGCTCTCCTAGGAAAAAGGTGATATGAGGTGCATGTGATTGGTTTTGTATCCCTACAGGTCCATCAATAGCCGGCGTGGATCTTCGAGCGCTTCTTTCACCCGTACCAGAAACGTCACAGCGCCTTTGCCATCAACATCCGGTGGTCATAGCTGAGCGCCAGATACATCATTGGTCGGATCACCACCTGCCCGTTAATCGCCATCGGACGGTCCTGAATTTTGTGCATGCCAAGAATGCCTGACTGCGGCGGGTTCAGGATTGGCGACGACATCAGGCTGCCGTAAACACCGCCGTTCGAGATGGTGAAGGTTCCGCCCTGCATTTCGGCCATAGAAAGCTTGCCGTCGCGCGCGCGTGCGCCCTTTTCGGCGATGGCTTTTTCGATCTGCGCAAAAGACATAGCATCTGCGTCGCGGATGACCGGCACCACCAGCCCGGACGGCGTGCCCGCGGCGACGCCCATGTGGACGAAATTCTTGTAAACAATATCGGTGCCGTCAATTTCGGCGTTAACCTCGGGCACCTCGGACAGCGCATGACAGCAGGCCTTTGTGAAAAAGGACATGAAGCCAAGTTTAACGCCGTGTTTCTGCAAAAACTGGTCTTTATACTGGTTCCGCAGGCCCATCACTTCGGTCATGTCGACCTCGTTAAAGGTCGTCAGGATCGCGGCTGTGTTTTGACTGTCTTTCAAGCGGCGCGCGATGGTTTGGCGCAAGCGGGTCATTTTGACCCGTTCTTCGCGGGCGGCATCGTCGGTGGCCACGGGCGCACGCGGTGCGGCGGCCGGTTCGCTGGCTTTTGGCACGGCTGCGATTGCAGCTTGCACGTCCTGTTTCATCACCCGACCGTCGCGCCCGGTGCCAACGACCTTGTCCGCGCTCAACCCGGCATCTGCCATGGCCTTTTGGGCGGCAGGGGCATCTTTGATGTCTTTGGGGTTGGCTGCGGGTGCGGGCGCTGCGGTTGCGTCCGGTGTGGCGGCGGGTTTGGCAGCGGGTGCCGCAGATGCGCCTTCGTTGATCGTGGCCAGCAGCGCGTCAACGGCGACGGTTGCGCCTTCGGCGGCGATGATATCGCCCAGAGTCCCGTCCACTGGGGATGGAACCTCGACCGTAACTTTATCTGTTTCCAGCTCGCACAGCATGTCGTCAACAGCGACAGCGTCACCGGGTTTCTTGAACCAGGTTGCAATGGTTGCCTCTGATACGCTTTCGCCCAGTGCTGGGACGCGGACTTCTATGGACATGTTGTTACCCTTCGATGCTCAGCGCTGCATCGATCAGCGCGGATTGTTGTGCTTTATGCTGGCTTGCCTGCCCGGTGGCCGGAGAGGCAGAAGCGTTGCGGCCCACGTAATCCGGGCGTTTGGTTTTGGCTTTGATGCGGGTCAGAACCCATTCCAGGTTTGGCTCGATAAAGGCCCATGCGCCCTGATTTTTCGGTTCTTCCTGACACCAGACCATTTGCGCGTTCTTAAAGCGGCTTAGTTCTTTGACCAGGCTTTGTGCGGGCAGGGGATAAAGCTGTTCGATCCGCAAAAGATAGATATCATCGATACCGCGCGCATCGCGTTCTTCCAGAAGTTCGTAGTAGACTTTTCCTGAACACATGACGACGCGTTTGATCTTGCTGTCGGCCACTAGCTTGGTGTCGGAATGGCCCTTCTCGGCGTCATCCCACAACACACGATGGAATGAACTGCCGGTGACGAATTCAGCCGCGTCCGAGGTTGCCATTTTGTGGCGCAACAGGGATTTTGGCGTCATCAGGATCAGTGGTTTTCGATAGCTGCGGTGGATCTGGCGGCGCAGGATATGAAAATAGTTTGCCGGGGTCGTGCAATTGGCCACGATCCAGTTGTCGCTACCGCACATTGTCAGAAANCGCTCTAGNCGGGCCGAGGAATGCTCTGGCCCCTGGCCTTCGTANCCATGCGGCAANAGGCAAACGAGGCCAGACATGCGCAGCCATTTTGCTTCGCCCGATGAAATGAACTGATCGAACATNATCTGCGCGCCGTTGGCGAAATCGCCNAACTGTGCTTCCCACATTACCAGTGTGTTCGGCTCGGCAAGCGAATATCCATATTCAAACCCCAGCACCGCGTATTCCGATAGCATCGAGTCGATAACGTCGTATTTTGCCTGCCCGGCCTTGATATGATTGAGCGAATAGAAACGATTGTCGTTGGTCTGGTCGATCAGCGCAGAGTGGCGTTGGCTGAAGGTGCCCGACGTGCTGTCCTGTCCCGAAAGTCGNACCGGGTGGCCCTCGGTCAGCAAAGACCCAAAGGCCAGTGCTTCGGCTGTTGCCCAATCCACGCCTTTGCCAGATTTAAACATGGCGGCTTTGGCTGCCAGCATTTTTTGGACCGTGCGGTGCAGCGTGTANCCGTCGGGCATGTGTGACAGTGCTGCGCCGACTTCTTTGANTGTCTTTTNGGGAATTGCNGTTTGGCCGCGCTGATAATCGCGACCACGATCAAGGTGTGACCAGCGNCCNTCAAGCCAGTCGGCTTTATTGGGTTTATAGTCTTTCCCGATTTCGAATTCTTCGCTGAGGTGGGCCTGAAAGGCCGCCTTCATGTCCTCAATTTCGCCTTCGGGAATAAGGCCGTCGGCCACCAGCCGTTCGGTATACAGCTGCAGCGTCGTTTTGTGCTTTTTGATCCGGTTATACATGACCGGATTGGTGAACATTGGTTCGATCCCCTCGTTATGGCCAAAGCGGCGATAACAGATGATGTCGATTACAACGTCCTTGTGGAATTTTTGGCGAAACTCGGTGGCGACCCGGGCGGCGTGGACTACGGCCTCTGGGTCATCACCATTCACGTGAAAAATCGGGGCTTCGACCATTAGGGCGATATCGGTGGGGTAGGGGCTGGACCGGCTGAACAGCGGCGCAGTTGTAAAGCCGATCTGGTTGTTCACCACGATATGCATCGTGCCGCCGGTTTTGTGGCCCACAAGACCCGACAGGCCAAAGCACTCTGCAACCACGCCTTGTCCGGCAAATGCTGCGTCGCCATGCAGCAGGATAGGNAGGCAGCCAATGCGTTCAGCGTCGTTCATCTGTTCCTGCTTGGCGCGGGCCTTGCCCAGAACAACNGGATTTACCGCCTCTAGGTGGCTGGGGTTGGCGGTAAGCGACAGGTGAACGGTGTTACCGTCAAATTCACGATCNGATGACGCGCCCAGATGGTATTTAACGTCGCCAGAGCCGTCGACATCCTCGGGCTTGGAACTGCCGCCCTGAAATTCATTAAAGATCGCGCGAAATGGTTTGGCCATCACATTGGCCAGCACGGACAGGCGCCCGCGGTGGGGCATGCCAATGACGATGTCTTTGACCCCAAGCGCACCGCCGCGCTTGATGATTTGTTCCATCGCCGGGATCAGGCTTTCGCCGCCATCAAGGCCAAAGCGTTTCACGCCCATATATTTGACGTGCAGGAATTTTTCGAAACCTTCGGCTTCGACCAATTTGTTCAGAATTGCTTTGCGGCCCTCGCGGGTGAACTGGATTTCGTTGCCATACCCTTCNATGCGTTCTTTTAGCCATCCGGCTTCGTCCGGATTGGAAATATGCATGTATTGCAGGGTAAATGTGCCGCAGTATGTGCGTTTTACGATGTCGACGATTTCNCGCATCGAGGCGATTTCCAGCCCCAGAACATTGTCGATAAAAATCGGGCGATCCATGTCGGCGTCGGTGAAGCCATAAGATTTGGGATCAAGTTCCGGATGTGGGGTCTTGTCGCGCATATCCAGCGGATCAAGGTCTGCGACCAGATTGCCGCGGATGCGATAGGCGCGAATAATCATCAGGGCGCGGATTGAATCCAAAACCGCCTGTTTGACCCCGGCGTCGGACATTTCGACACCTTTTTGAACAGCTTTGGCTTTGATCTTATCCGCCGCTGCGACCGTGTCGGCAGGCCACTGGCCGTCCAGTGCGGCGGTCAGATCGTCATTGGGAACCGGCGGCCAGTCAGTCCGCGCCCAACTNGGCCCCTCAGCTTCGCGCTTTGCGTCTATCTCGCTGTCGCCCAGTTGGCGGAAATAGCTTTGCCACGCCTCGTCCACCGCATTTGGGTCGTTCGCATAGCGCGCATAGAGCTGTTCGATATATTCCGCGTTATGGCCCTGCAGGAAAGATGAGGCATGGAAGGAGTCGTTCGTGGGTTGGTCGGTCATGGTGTTCCCTCATGTGGGTTCGGGCAAGTGGGTTTCTGCCCGAACTTTTAATGTCACCCAATCGCTTTCAGCACAGCTTCGCCCAGCTCTGCGGGGCTGTCTGCCACCACGATCCCGGCGCTGCGCATTGCTTCGATCTTGCTTTCGGCATCGCCCTTACCACCGGCGACGATCGCCCCAGCATGGCCCATGCGGCGACCCGGAGGCGCCGTCCGCCCGGCGATAAAGCCAGCGACTGGTTTCCAACGGCCTTTTTTCTTTTCGTCGGCCAGGAACTGCGCGGCTTCTTCTTCTGCCGACCCGCCAATTTCACCGATCATGATGATCGACTGGGTTTCGTCATCGGCCAGAAACATTTCCAGCACGTCGATATGTTCTGTTCCCTTAATTGGATCGCCGCCAATGCCGACAGCCGTTGACTGACCCAAACCGCTGTCACTGGTTTGCTTGACAGCCTCATAAGTTAGCGTGCCCGAGCGCGAAACAACGCCGACAGAGCCGCGCTTGTGGATATGGCCGGGCATGATGCCGATTTTGCAGGCATCTGGGGTTATCACACCGGGGCAATTGGGGCCGATCAGAAGGCTGGAAGATCCTTCCAGCGCCCGCTTTACCCGCATCATGTCGAGCACCGGAATGCCCTCGGTGATGCAGCAAATTAGGGGGATTTCAGCATCGAGTGCTTCCAGAATGCTGTCGGCGGCGAAGGGCGGCGGCACGTAGATCACCGAAGCATTGGCGCCAGTTTTGGCAACAGCTTCGTGGCAGGAATTAAACACTGGCAGGTCAAGATGGTTCTTGCCACCTTTACCCGGCGTGACACCGCCAACCATTTTTGTGCCATAGGCGATTGCCTGTTCAGAGTGGAAAGTGCCCTGTGAGCCGGTAATGCCCTGACAGATGACCTTGGTGTTTTCGTTTACGAGAATGGCCATGAAATTATCCTTTCACCGCGGCAACAATTTTTTCGGCGCCATCTTTCAGATCGTCCGCCGCGATGACATTCAGACCGGAATTGCGGATTATTTCCTTGCCCTTTTCAACATTCGTGCCCTCTAGACGCACCACCAATGGCACCGTCAGCCCGACCTCTTTCACGGCTTCGACCACGCCGTCTGCGATCACGTCGCACCGCATGATGCCGCCGAAGATGTTCACCAAAATGCCTTTGACGTTGGGGTCAGAGGTGATGATCTTAAACGCTTGGGTCACTTTTTCTTTGGTGGCACCACCGCCAACGTCAAGAAAGTTGGCCGGGGAAGACCCGTAAAGCTTGATTATATCCATCGTCGCCATGGCAAGCCCGGCACCGTTGACCATGCAACCAATCTCGCCATCAAGTGCGATATAATTCAGATCATATTTTGAGGCGGCAAGTTCTTTGGGGTCTTCTTCGGATTCATCGCGCAGGGAGGCTATATCAGCGTGGCGATAAATTGCATTCCCGTCGAACGCCATCTTGGCATCAAGACATTTCAGATCGCCCTTGTCAGTTACGATCAGCGGGTTGATTTCGAGCATCTCCATGTCTTTTTCGACGAACAGCTTATAGAGCGTCCCCATTAGCGCGACACATTGTTTGATTTGCTGTCCGCTCAGGCCAAGTGAAAAAGCAATGCGGCGACCGTGGAAGGGTTGGTAGCCAGTCGCAGGATCAACCGAAAAGGACAGGATCTTTTCGGGGGTGCTGCTGGCAACCTCTTCAATGTCCATGCCGCCTTCTGTCGAGCAAACAAATGAAATGCGTGACGTTTGGCGATCGACCAAAACAGCCAAGTACAGTTCGGTTTCGATGCCGGCGCCGTCCTCGATATAGATCCGGTTGACCTGTTTGCCTTCGGGGCCGGTCTGATGGGTGACCAGCGTGCGCCCTAGCATTTTTTGCGCTTCCTGCCCGGCTTCCTCGACCGAGTGGGTCAGGCGGACACCACCTTTTTCTCCTGCGTCGGCCTCTTTGAAACTGCCCTTGCCACGGCCGCCAGCGTGGATTTGCGCCTTGACTACCCAAAGGGGGCCGTCAAGTTCGCCTGCTGCTGTCTTAGCGTCTTCGGCGCGAGTGATTGCGCGGCCCTCGCTTACCGGTGCACCATAAGTGCGTAAAAGAGCTTTGGCTTGGTATTCGTGAATATTCATCGCGACGTCCCGCTTTGCATGATTGTTGCAGCTGACATTGCACACACGAAAAGCATGAAGAAACGGTTTTTTTAGTGTGGACGCGGAAAATTGACTAGAATTTGCCTTTTGTGATCACGACGGAAATACGTGTGATCACAAATTCAGAGAATCGGTTATTCCTCTGCTATTTAGATGGTTTTGTTACAATAATGCGTCTGGCTAGGCCGCAACCCAGTCACTCTTTTTGTGCGAGTCAAATCTCCTTCGCATCGCGCAGAAAAACGCTTTCGGGAAAATTGCCTGCATTATTGTAAGAATTAAGATATCCATTGATGCCCTTGCGCCACAAATGACGCAAGGCACATTTTTTCGATCCACCCCAGGCCCGAGATTCCCAAAGCGACGCAACACCAATCAAAAATATTGTCGCCGTGGGGGCTAGAGGAGATTTGCCTAGTTAGCTGAGGCTGCCGTCAATCTCTTTACAAGCTGCAACCAGCCCCTTCACGGCGTCAACGGAACTGTCAAACATCGCCTGTTCATCCTTGGTCATCTTGATGTCGATAACCTTTTCGATGCCGCCTGCGCCGATGACAGTTGGCACGCCAACATACATACCCTTCAGGCCGAGCGCGCCGTCAACATAGGCCGCACATGGCAGCACACGTTTCTGGTCCTTCAGGTAAGCCTCGGCCATTTCGATGGCGCTGGTGGCGGGGGCGTAAAACGCGGACCCAGTTTTCAGCAGGCCAACGATTTCTGCGCCGCCGTCGCGGGTGCGCTGGATGATTGCGTCCAGCTTTTCTTGCGTTGTCCAACCCATGTCCACCAGATCAGGCAATGGAATGCCGCCAACTGTGGAATAACGCGCAAGTGGCACCATCGTGTCGCCATGGCCGCCCAGAACGAAGGCCGAAACATCGCGCATTGATACGCCAAATTCCAGCGACAGGAAGTGGCGGAAACGGGCACTATCCAGAACGCCGGCCATGCCGACGACTTTGGCATGTGGAAGGCCCGAAAATTCGCGCAACGCCCAGACCATCGCATCCAGTGGGTTGGTGATACAGATCACAAAGGCGTTCGGTGCGTGCTTTTGGATGCCTTCGCCCACGGATTTCATCACCTTAAGGTTAATCCCCAGCAGGTCATCACGGCTCATGCCGGGCTTGCGAGCAACACCGGCAGTGACGATACATACGTCCGCACCAGCAATATCGGCATAATCGGTGGTGCCTGACATTGCGGCATCGAAACCCTCGGCGGGCCCTGCTTCGGCGATATCAAGCGCCTTGCCCTGTGGGACGCCATCAGCAATGTCAAACAGAACTACATCGCCAAGTTCCTTGATTGCCGCTAGATGCGCAAGCGTGCCGCCGATTTGCCCCGAGCCGATAAGCGCGATTTTAGGTCTGGCCATTTTTTAATTCTCCATCCGAAATAAAGTTGGGGCGATGCCTAGCCATTCAAGCCGCCCGACGCAAGTGTGCCGCAATGCGGCATGAGCGGAATTTTCGGTTCTGCTGGCGCGNGCTGTCCTGTAAGTNNTGGGAAATGGGCAAATTTGGACGGTCNAAANCGATATGACATTTGATATCATGTTTTTTGNGGTGGCCATTCCGGCGGTGATTTTTGCCGGGATATCCAAAGGGGGATTCGGGTCAGGGGCNGCGTTTGCGGCCACACCGTTGTTGGCATTGGTTCTGGAACCCGCGCTTGCGGTCGGAATGATGTTGCCGTTGTTGATGCTGATGGATGTCGGGGCGCTAAGACCATACTGGAAACAATGGGACTGGGCGACTGCCAGGGTTTTGCTGATNGGCAGTGTTCCGGGGATTTTGGTGGGCGCGGTTTTCTTTCGCCTTGCGGACCCGGATGTGTTCCGATTGCTAATTGGACTGGTTGCCGTTGGTTTTGTGGCATTTCAGGCGGCCCGCGCCAGAGGTCTGCTAGCCCCGGCGACCCGCCCAATGTCGGCTCGGGCGGGGATGATTGCGGGTGCGGCTGCGGGCTTTACCAGTTTCGTAAGCCATGCCGGCGGGCCGCCAGCGGCGATTTATCTGCTTTCAAAGCAGCTAGCAAAACCAGCTATCAGGCCACAACAGTCATACTTTTCTGGGCGATCAACCTGCTAAAATTTGGACCGTATTTCGCGCTTGGGATATTTTCCAAAACGACATTCCTCGCCGATCTCTATCTGGCGCCATTTGCTATTATTGGTGTCTATCTTGGCGTCTGGTTCCACCGGCTGGTGCCCGAAAGGCTATTTTTCACGCTGACCTATATATTGCTGATGGTCACAGGCGTAAAACTGATCTGGGACGGATTGACTTAGGCATCTTTTCCCGGTGCAGCCGGGGCGTCTGCCAAAGCTTCGTATGCATCGCCGGACGCGACAATACAGCTGACACCCGTGGCTCGCGTGACGGTGAGCGTCCAGGTGCCGGTCGTGGCCGAGGCGAACATCTCTACCACAGCGTTGTTTGGGCCAAGTGCGATGGATTGTCTGGTCTCACCGAAAGTTGTGTTCAGGTGATGGACCACACGATCACGAGGGGCGCAATTCTGATTTTCCTGTGCGTATGCGTGATGGGTTGCCAGTATCAGAGCGCCAAAACCCAGAGAAAGTACGAGAAACTGCCGTTTCATTTGTGCTACCTTTCGAAAAAGGCCGTGCCGACTGCCCGCTCGATACCGGTAGGCCATGCGCAGCCTCAATTGTGGTGATGCCCGACGGGATTGGCGGGGTTCTTGGGACGATCCGANAACCGGATTATATTTCGCCGGACGCATCCAAACTTTGCCCGCCCACCAGAAAGAAATGGTTAATGGCGCGCGCGCACGGAAGTTTCCGGCGCCAAGATTCCGTTGCGGTGTGATTAATGGCTATCGTCGTGGCAGCAAGTACGTGATAACCAGCTCAGTATATTTGCGCAGGAGGTATTGATGATCTGGTTGGTTCTTGGTCTGGTAATTTGGATTGTCGGGCACACGTTTAAACGGTTTGCCCCTGATTTGCGCGCACGAATGGGGGAGTCCGGAAAAGGTGTCGTGGCCGTCGTTTTGTTGGCGGGAATAATCTTGATGGTGATCGGATACCGGGCGTCAGAGCCGACCCCCCTTTGGTTCGCAGGCAGTTGGGCGATCTCCTTAAATAACGTACTGGTCCTGGTCGCAGTTGCGTTGTTGGGGGTGGGAAATTCCAAAAGTCGTTTACGAGGCCGGTTGCGCCACCCGATGTTGGCAGGNGTGCTGGTNTGGGCGGCGGCACATTTGCTGGTGAACGGAGACGTGCCGTCACTNGTGTTGTTTGGTGGCCTTGCCGTTTGGGCGTTGCTTGAAATTGTGGTGATTAACCGGGCCGAACCGGCGCCTGTGCCAGTTTTTGTTGGCAACCTTAGTGGCGACATCCGTTTGGCAGTGATCACAATCGTAGTTTTCGCGGTAATGGCAGGGGTTCACATATGGCTCGGCCCGTCGCCGTTTCCGGGGTAATTAGATGATTGCTTATCGACTATTGACCGGCGAGGACGATTCGTCTTTTTGCCATAAAATCACAGATGCGCTGGCCAAAGGCTGGCATCTGCACGGAAATCCGGCTTATTCATTTGATGCCGTTGCCGGAAAAATGCGTTGTGCGCAGGCGGTCACGAAAGAAGTTGGGCAGCAATACACGCCTGATATGAAGTTGGGGGCGCTTTAAAGAACAAAGTTGTGCGGGACACTATTGCTAAAGCGAACTCGCCTTTAGTGATCACATAAGCTGCTCTTGTGGTCACTAAGCTTCGAGAGACACCAAATTATTTCCCGGAAATGCGACAGTTAACGCTCACGCCCCGTGACATGAGCGAAAAATTCATTATCACGGGCAACGAATGTGCAGACCGCTGGCATGACTTTGAGGTGCTGCACCGGAATGAAAGGATGATCCATGGCTGATGTGAACCGGGGCAACCGGCCCTTATCACCGCATTTGTCGATTTACCGACCGCAACTGACGTCGACGACGTCGATTTTGACGCGGATTACCGGGAACGCATTGCTGGTCGGCGCGTTGTTGATCGTGGTCTGGTTTTTGTCGGCGGCAATCTCGCCGGGCTGTTTTGCGGCGGTCAACGGGCTGGTCACCAGCTGGTTTGGCGATCTGGTGATGGTGGGGTCGCTTTGGGCGATCTGGTATCACACGCTGGCCGGGCTGCGGCATCTTTATTGGGACACCGGGCGTGGGCTGGAAATTGAGACAGCGCAAAAACTGGGCTGGGGCGTCATCATCGGGTCGGTGGTTTTGACCGCCCTGACCGTGATTATTCTGTGA
>JGI24723J26617_10003454_pt1 | contig 11460 bp, 10 predicted proteins | sample Cruoilmetagenom6_FD_26617 | JGI IMG/M metagenome (IMG submission 26617) | reverse complement strand
TCAGATTTGTCATCCACCCGGATATAGGTGCCATAAGTGCCATCGTCCGACCCCATCGGCACGATGGTGACAAAGTCGCGATCGCTGACCGCACCGGTCCANGCGATCTTGACCTTGCTGCCTGCCAGTGCGGTTTCGGGGCCGCTCACCGTTACTTCGGGTTCGGTGATCTCGATTGGCTGGGACGCCAGGGTCCGCCGTCCTTCTTCCAGCAGATAGCGCAACTCGTACATTCCGGGGTCTGCGGGCATCTGCAACTCGCCGCCAGATTTGTCATCGACCCGGATATAGGCCCCATAACTGCCGTCATCCGCGCCCATTGGCACGATGGTGACAAAGTCGCGATCATTGACTGCACCGGTCCATGCGATCTTGACCTTGCTGCCTGTCAGCGCGGTTTGCGGGCCGCTTACGGTCACTTCCGGCTCCAACAGCTCGATGGCGACGCTGCCCAGCGTCAGGCGGGTGGCCTGTTGCACGTACCGCACCTCGTAGAGGCCGGCATCGCCCAATGCCCGAAGCGCGGCCTTGGAATCGTCCTTCACGCGCACGTAATTGGTGTATGTGCCTTCCTCGGCCCCGGCAGGAACGATGGTGACGTAATCCTGCGGATCGGTGGTGCGGTCCCATGCAACGTCAAAGTCCGACCCGGCCAATGCCGTGGCGGGGGCCGTGAGCGTGATCTGCGGTGCCTGCGGTTCCGGTTCCGGCTCGGGTTCAGCCACGGGCTCCGGCGCTTCGGCCACCGTTTCGCCCAGCGTGCTCAGCGCCGCGCCAAGTTCGCTGGCGTTGTTGGCCTGAATATAGGTGCCGCCGGTTTCCTCTGCGATGCAGGCCAGCGACGCGGTGTCTTCGGCATTGCCAAGGCCAAAGCCCACCACATGCGCGGTAAACCCGACGCCGCCCTGTTTCAGTGCGCGCGCCAGCGCGCAGGGGTCGCGTTCGCAGCTTTCCAGCCCGTCCGAGATCAGCACCACGGTCGCGGGCCGGTCGGTATACGAAAGTTGCTTTGCCGCCATCTCGACCGCATCGGTCAGCGGGGTCTTGCCGGTAGGGGTGATACGGTTGATCTGGGCCAGGATGTCAGCCGCCGTGCCGGTTGCCGGCGCGATCAACGTCTCGATATCGGTGCAGTCGCCGCGCCGCCGGTGGCCGTAGGCCATCAAGCCGACACGTCGCGTCGTGGTCCATTCGCCCAGAAGGTTCTCCATCACGTCGCGCGCGATCTCGATCTTGGCGACGCCGTCGATCTGACCCCACATCGAATTGGAGCCGTCAAAGACGACCATCACATCCTCGTCCGCGAACGCGGCAGGGGCGGCAAGGGTCAGGGCGGTGGCCAGTACGGCGGCAAATCTGCTCATGGAAAACCTCACGTCGTAAATCAATTTGGCAAAGTGAACCATATTTCACGGCGTTTATCTAGCACTCCGAGTGGTGCGTGGATGGCATCGGTTGCGCAGCGGTGCGATACTGACGTGATACCGACGCAATACCGACAGGGGAAAACCGGCATGCAATGGCGCGAAGAGGGCATCTTGCTATCGGCCCGCAGCCACGGCGAGAGCGCCGCGATCATCGAGACATTCACGCCTTCGCATGGCCGCCATGCGGGTGTCGTGCGCGGCGGGGCGTCGCGGCGGCTGGCGCCGGTTCTGCAACCCGGCGCGCAGCTTGACTTGGTCTGGCGGGCGCGGCTGGAGGATCATATCGGTGCGTTCGTGGTCGAGCCGGTGCGCTCGCGCGCGGCGGCCTCTCTGGGGGACCGGATGGCGCTGGCCGGTCTCAACGCGGTAACGTCCTTGTTGTTGTTTTCATTGCCGGAACGCGAAGCCCACCCTAATCTTTACCGGCGGACAGAGGCGCTGCTCGATCTGCTGGGGCAGAGCGAGATCTGGCCCTTGGCCTACCTGCAATGGGAACTGGCGCTGCTCGAGGAACTGGGGTTTGGTCTCGATTTCAGTGGCTGTGCGGTGATGGGGGCGCAGGCCAACGACCTCAGCTATGTCTCGCCGCGCAGCGGGCGCGCCGTCTCGCGGGTGGGGGCGGGCGAATGGGCCGACCGGCTGCTGCCGCTGCCACCCTGCCTGCTGGGGCACGGCGACGCCCCCGACTCAGAGATTGCAGAGGGCTTCAGGACCACCGGCCATTTCCTGCGCAATCACCTCGCCCCGCAACTGGGCAACAGGCCCTTGCCCGAGGCGCGCCAGCGGTTCGTGGATCGCTTTGCCGCAGGCGTTGCGAGCTGATCCTCAGTCGCGGCGTACAAAGCCGATTTCAGGCTCGGACTCACCCGACAGGATCAGGGCATCCCCGGCGACCTCCACTAGCGTCGCGGTGTTCAGGATCGCCAGTGCCCGTGCTTCGGTCGCATCGGGGGAACAGCCGCGGGGCGTCTGCACCGGGTCGTCCAGCCGGAACCACGGATAGGGGGCCGTCTGGCGCGCGTCGAGCCGTGTGCAGGGGCCATCCACCCGTACGCCACCACCCGTGTCGAGATGCAGCACGAACTCCGCCGATACAGGCGTGTCACCGATCCTGTCCAGATGCCAGCCACCGGCACCGCCATAGGCGGTCACGGTCTCGTCGGGTTGGCAGGCATGCAGCCACAGAAGCGCGGCGATGGCCCCGGCCAGACCCTTCACCGCAGCGCCAGCACCAGATCGACCAGAGTGCCCACCGCGTCGGTGTTCTGTGCCGGTTCGCTTGGCGCAATCGCTTCCATCCCCAGGCTGGCCCCATAGATGATACGGGGCATTTCAGGATTGCTGACACCGACGCTTTGCAGCAGTTGGCGGAGGTGTCCGATCCGCGTTTCGTCCACCCGTTCGATAGCTGCGGCGACAGCGGCATCCGACAGCGCCCAAGCGCGCATGGCGGGCTCGGTGGGGGCAGAATACGTTGCATCGCCGTCCGGTTTGCTGGTGATGATCTGGGCAAGCAGGCGCAAACGGCTCACATCATTCGGCGCGTTGGTCAGCGTTTCGTCGGCCTGCCGGATCGCATCGACCTCCCACTGCGCGACCAGTGCGGCCTGAAAGGTGGGAAGATCGGAAAAATGCCAGTAAAAAGAACCCTTTGTCGTGCCCAGGCGCCGCGCCAGAGGTTCGGCCGCGAGCGCCGCCGGCCCGTCCGATGCCAGCGCTTCGAGACCGGTTTGCAACCAGTCCGCGCGGGTAAGTCGATGTGATCGCTGCCTGTTCATGACCGAGTACCTAGAGCTGCATGCAGGATGCTTCAAGGTCAGGAGTGACAATTAGCGGAAAGGTCGCAGGCAATACATGCGGCCCATGCGATACGATGGCCTGTAGTGTTGCATTGCAGCATTTCGGCCTGCTTCGGGGTCGCATTCGGGTGGGCCTGTGATGTTGGGGCGGGAAGGGATCAAACCGGCCTGCCATAGCGCCGGCTTGCGCGTAATCGGGCGCCGCGCTAGAAACTCTGGCAAGTTATCTGGTGGGTTAGCAATGTCACAAGAGGCGTGGATAAGCCGACCCACCATAGGGCGCTTTCCGACAGGCTTATCGAAAACGGCCTCTGGTGTCTGCCAGAGCGAGGCCCGAGCCGTCCTTCCTTCCCTGAACCCAAGTGGTCTGCGATGAGCATCGGTGTTTTCGGGATCGTCCTGTTGGCCGCCTTGTTGCATGCAGGCTGGAATGCGCTGGTCAAAAGCGGGCTGGACAAGACCCGCAGCATGGCAGCGGTGGTGATCGGGCAGGGCGCCTTTGGCGGTCTGATCCTGTTCTTCGTCCCCGCCCCCGCGGCTGTCAGCTGGCCTTATCTGCTGATCGGCGTCGCCTTGCATCTGGGGTATCAGCTGTTTCTGATCGCGGCTTACAAGGTCGGCGACCTGACCCAAGTCTATCCGATTGCACGCGGCATCGCGCCGGTGCTGGTCACGGGCATCTCTGTCACGGTTCTGGGCATCAGCTTCGACATGCCGCAATTGCTGGCCGTGGGGCTGATCGTCTGTGGGATCATCAGTCTTGGCCTAGTGCGCCGCACAGGTGGATCGCGCGGCGGGGCCGGAACGCTGCTTGCGTTGGTGACGGGCTGTTTCATCGCCGCTTACTCGCTCAATGACGGGCTGGGCGCGCGGCTTGCAGGCAGCCCGATGGGATTCTACGGCTGGATTGCGCTGCTCAACGCTGTGGCTTTTGTTGCGTTGGTGCCGATCTGGGAACGCGCGGCGTTCAGCGCGCTGCCCCGGTCGGGCATGTTGATCGTGGTGGGCGGTGGCGCGTCCTTTGCGGCCTACGCTCTGGTCATCTACGCCTTTACCGAAGCGCCCATCGCGCTGGTGACGGCGCTGCGCGAGACCAGCATTATCTTTGCGCTGATGATCGGTGTGTTCAAGCTGAAGGAGCGGCTTGATCTGGCCAAGGTCCTGTCGACCTTCCTCACGTTGATCGGGGTCGCGTTGCTGCGATTGTCCAAGGGCTGAAGCGTTTCGCCTTTAACCTGAACCATTGCTCAATGGCGAAACACTTTTGGACATACAGATCAAACGACGGCTCCGACCTATCGCTATCCCGTCAATGGAACCCGCTGAAGGAGGTGGAACATGCCGTCCTTGTCCTCGCCCACAAGGCTGAGCGCGTCGATGATGAAGGGGGCGGGCAGGAGCGGCTCCAGCACCGGGGCGAGCACGGCGCCGAGGGCCGCAGTCTGTCGCTTGGGAAGCTTGCCGCTGAGCGTGATGTGAAACCGAAAGGCATCCATCACATGCGGATAGCCCCAATCCAGCAAGTTCCGCTCTTGTGCAGGGCTCAGAGCGCCGGTGCGGTAGCGGTCGAGCGTTGCTTGGTCCGGCGGCGCGCGAAAATCGTCGAGGTCGCGCACGACGCTTGCGGCCAGATCGGTCAGCGGCGGGCAAGGAGAGGTTGGGANCAATGCCAGGAACCGGCCNAGCNGNGCCAGTATCAGACCCGGCAGGCTGACAGGCGCGTGCGCGGCGCAGAATACGTTGAGGGCAGCGTGCAGGTGTTGCGCATCCGCGCCGGGTGCCAGCTTGAAGGGCGGCTTGATCGTGGCGTGCAGCCCGTAGCGGCGCGGTCGTTCGGTGATCTGCGCCACCGGAGCGGGCAGCCCCGCCAGTGATGGATGCGGGACGGCGACACCCCGCGCCATGTCCCAGCCCAGCCATGCCGCGCCGAACTGCGCCAGCGCGCTTTTGGGTGGTGTGTAGTAGATGGCATAGCGTTGATACATGAGAATCCTTTCGCGATGCGCCGCCGGGGTCGCGCCGTTCTGCCACAGGACAGGGCGCGCGCCAATGCCGCCGGGCCCGGCGTAGCGGTGTCAGGCGTGCCCGCCCCCTTTGTCGCTTTGACAGGCTCTGCCGTGCCCCGCATAAAGACGGGGAAATGCTCGCAACACAGGTGCGCAAATGTCTGCCAAGATGCTCTTTGACCCGGCCCCGACACCCACAGTTCCGATCAGCGGTTCGGACGCGCTATTCCCGGTGCGCCGCATATTTTGCGTCGGGCGCAACTATGCCGCGCATGCCGCCGAGATGGGCAACGAGGTCGACCGCGAGGCACCGTTCTATTTTGCCAAATCGGCGCATGCGCTGGCCCTGTCAGGGACCGAGATCGCCTATCCCCCCGGCACGTCGGACTGCCATTACGAGATGGAATTCGTGATGGCCATCGGCGCTCCGGCGCATCAAGTGTCCGTCGAGGACGCCATGGTAGCGGTTTACGGCTATGCCTGCGGGATCGACCTGACCCGCCGCGATCTGCAGGCGGCCGCCAAGGAAAAGCGCCGCCCGTGGGATTTGGGTAAGGATTTCGAGAACGCCGCGATCATGGCCCCGATCACACCCGCAGCACGGTTCGGCAGCATTGCGGATCAGGCGATCACGCTGGAGATGGATGGCGCGCGGGTGCAGGACGCAACGCTGCGCGACATGATCTGGTCCGCGCCCGAGATCATCGCGCATCTGTCGCGTTTCTATCATCTGGCGCCGGGTGATCTGATCTATACCGGTACGCCTGCCGGGGTTGGCCCGGTGGCTCCCGGTGCGGCGCTGGAGGGGCATATCGACGGGTTGGCGCCCGTCTCGCTGCGCATCGCTGGCTGAGCGTAAGACCCGCTGCCCCGCCGCTTGAAGGTTGCAAACGCGCGCGCATGCATGTGTAGTGCTTCCCAAGACGGGCCAGAGCCCGCTGTCCGGGGACGCTCGTGCGCCCCCGGAGAAAAAGGGAGAACACTGCAATGAAACATTTTACTCGCGCCGCGCGCGCCGGAGCACTGACCGCCATTGCCGCCTGTTGGGCGACCTTTGCCGCGGCACAGGACGTCACGCTGAAAATGCACCAGTTCCTGCCGCCGCAGGCCAACGTGCCCAAGCTGATCCTCGAGCCCTGGGCCGAGCGCGTCATGGAGGCATCCGGCGGGCGCATCAAGATCGATCATTTCCCGTCGATGCAGCTGGGTGGCAAGCCGCCCGAGCTGGCCACTCAGGTGGTCGACGGGGTGGCAGACATCATCTGGACGGTGGCCGGCTATACGCCGGGCCGTTTCCCGCAGGCCGAGGTCTTTGAACTGCCGTTCATCATGACCAATGCCGAGGATACCAGCCGCGCTTTCTGGCAATTTGCCGAAACGCACATGATGGATACCGATTTTGCCGAGATGAAGATACTCGGCGTCTGGGTGCATGGCCCCGGCGTGATCCACTCCAAGACCCCGGTGAATTCCATCGCCGACCTGAACGGCATGACTGTGCGCGGCCCGACGCGGATCATCACCGGCATGCTGGCAGAGTTGGGCGCGACCCCCGTCGGCCTGCCCGTTCCCGCCGTCCCCGAGGCCCTGTCCAAGGGTGTGATCGATGCCACCGTGATCCCGTGGGAAGTGACCGCCGCGCTGAAAGTGCCCGAACTGGTCACCAATCACACGACTTTCGGCGATGAGGCGCTTTATACCACCGCCTTCATCTTTGCGATGAACAAGGCCAAGTATGAAAGCCTGCCCGACGATCTGAAAGCCGCCATCGACAGCCAGTCCGGCGCCGATTTCTCGGCCCTCGCAGGCAAGTTGATGGCCGAATCCGACGGGCCCGCGCGCAAGGCGGCAGTAGATCGCGGCAACACCATCATCGAGCTCACACCCGAGCAGGTGGCAGAGTGGAAAGAGGCCGCTGGCCCGGTCGAGGCCAGCTGGATCGCCGATATGGACGCCAAGGGGTTTGATGGGCAGGCATTGGTCGATGAGGCCAAGGCGTTGATCGCAAAGAACTCCATGTGATCGGGCGGTGGGCCGGTACCATGCCGGCCCGCGCAATCAAGGACCTTCGTTGATGCACCGGATTGTCACCTTGATCGCCAGCGTGATGGCCGTGCTCGGCGGCGTAGTCCTGACCCTGCTCATCGCGCTCACATGCCTGTCGATCCTCGGGCGGCTGGCCAACGGCCTGTTGCACGGCGCGGTCGATGCGGGGCTGTTCGCCACGATGGCGCAGCATCTTCTTGATGCCGGGATCGGCCCGGTTCTGGGCGCGTTCGAGATGGTGGAGGCGGGCGTTGCCTTCGCGATCTTTGCCTTTCTGCCGATCTGCCAGATCAGCGGCGGACACGCGACCGTGGACATATTCACCGCGCGTCTTCCCGCCGGGTTCAACCGCGCCCTGCAGATCGTGATCGACGTGGTCTTTGCCCTTGTGCTGGCGCTCATCGCGTGGCGACTGTTCGAGGGGATGCTGGGCAAGATGCGCTATAACGAGACCACTTTCATGCTGCAGATGCCGGTTTGGTGGTCCTATCTGGCCAGCTTCTCCGCCGCTGTGCTGGCGGCTGCCGTCGCGGGCTACGTGGCGCTTGCCCGGTTGGTCGAGACGCTGACCGGGCGCCGGATACTGACCGCGCAGGACGGACCGAACGCATGAGCGATCTGGCGATCGGCATCACGTCCTTTCCGGTCCTGCTGGGGCTGATCTTTCTGCGAGTACCAATCGGGCTGGCGATGTTCCTAGTGGGGTTGGGAGGGCTCTACATGGTGACGGGGGGCATGAATGTCGGCCTGTCGAAGCTCAAGACCGAGACTTATTCGACCTTCTCGAACTACTCACTGACCATCGTGCCGATGTTCCTGCTGATGGGCCAGTTCGCCACACGGGGTGGCATGTCCACATCCCTTTTCAAGGCGGCAGAGGCGTGGCTGGGCCACCGCAAGGGCGGCGTTGCCATGGCATCGGTCGGGGCTTGCGCGGGGTTCGGTGCGATCTGTGGCAGTTCGCTGGCCACGGCGGCGACGATGGGGCAGGTCGCCCTGCCGGAGCTGCGACGCTACGGCTATTCGGGGGGCTTTGCCTCGGCCACGTTGGCGGCGGGCGGTACGCTCGGCATCCTCATTCCGCCATCGGTGATCCTGGTGATCTACGCGATCCTGACCGAGCAGAACATCGCCAAGCTGTTTCTGGCGGCGTTCATTCCCGGCGTTCTGGCAGCCATAGGGTACATGATCACCATCGCCATCTATGTCCGCGTGAACCCGGGTGCGGCGGGGCTGCGTGACCCTATTTCCTATCCCGAACGCTGGCGTGCGCTGGTTGCGGTCTGGCCGGTGTTGCTGGTCTTTGCCCTAGTCGTGGGCGGCATCTATCGCGGCTGGTTCACCCCCACAGAAGGTGCTGCAGTGGGCGCGGCAGGCACCGGCATCATCGCGCTGCTGGGCGGGGGACTGAACTGGACCAGCCTGGTACAAAGCTTTCTGGAGACCGCGCGCAACAGCGGGATGATCTTTTTCATCATCTTCGGAGCGGCCTTCTACAACGGGTTTCTGGCGCTGACGCAGACGCCGCAATCGCTGGCCGAATACGTGCTGGCAACGGGTTACAGCCCCTGGATGATCCTATCGATCATCCTTGTGCTCTATCTGATTTTCGGCTGCGTGATGGATAGCCTGTCGATGATCCTGCTGACGATTCCGATCTTCTTTCCGATCATCAGCCAGCTTGATTTCGGCCTGACCCAAGAGGAGTTGGCGATCTGGTTCGGCATTCTGGCACTGATCGTGGTCGAGGTCGGGCTGATCACGCCGCCCGTGGGGATGAACCTGTTTGTCATCAACGCGATGGACCGCAGCACCCGGATGGTCGAGACCTACCGGGCGGTGCTGCCATTTGTTGCGTCGGACGTGGTCCGGGTGGTGATCCTCGTGGCATTTCCGGGGATCACGCTATGTCTGCTGCGGCTGTTTCCCTGATGGCGGATTGGCCCGTCGGTAGCGCGTCGGTGAAACGTCGGTATTGCGTCGGTGCCGGGCTGTTGCCCGGCAGCGCGATCAGTTCCGCCGGTCGAGCAGGCGCCGAGCGATGACTTGTGCCTGAATCTCTGCGGCGCCTTCAAAGATGTTGAGGATGCGCGCGTCGCACAGGATGCGGCTGATCTTGTATTCCAGCGCAAAGCCGTTGCCGCCGTGGATTTGCAGCGCGTTGTCCGCCGCCGCCCAGGCAACGCGGGCGCCCAGAAGCTTGGCCATGCCGGCCTCAAGATCGCAGCGGCGGCCCTGATCCTTTTCCCAGGCGCTGAAATAGGTCAGTTGCCGCGCGATCATGATCTCGACCGCCATCATCGCCAGCTTGCTGGAAACGCGCGGGAAGTTGATCAGCGATTTGCCGAACTGCTTGCGGTCTTGTGCATATTGCATGCCGATATCGAGCGCCGATTGCGCCACGCCGATGGCGCGGGCGGCGGTCTGGATGCGCGCGCTTTCGAAGGTCTCCATGAGCTGTTTGAAACCCTTGCCCTCTTCGCCGCCCAACAGGTTTTCGCCCTTCACATGGAAGTTGTCGAACGCCAGCTCGTATTCCTTCATGCCGCGATAGCCCAGCACCTCGATCTCGCTGCCTGACATGCCTTCGGTCGGGAAGGGGGCCGCGTCGGTGCCCGGCGTCTTTTCAGCCAGGAACATCGACAGGCCCCGGTGATCGGTCGTGTCTGGATCGGTGCGCGCGAGCAGCGTCATCACATGGGTGCGCGCGGCATGGGTGATCCATGTCTTGTTGCCGGTGACGCGGTAATCGTCGCCATCCTTGACCGCACGGGTGCGCAGGGCGCCCAGATCCGAGCCGGTATTGGGTTCAGTAAAGACCGCCGTGGGAAGGATTTCGGCGCTGGCCAGTTTGGGCAGCCAATGGGATTTCTGCGCGTCGGTGCCGCCGCACATGATCAGTTCGGCCGCGATTTCAGAGCGGGTGCCAAGGCTGCCCACACCGATATATCCACGGCTGAGCTCTTCGGAGACGACGACCATCGACGCTTTGCTGAGGCCCAGACCACCGAATTCCTCGGGGATGGTCAGGCCGAATACGCCCATTTCGGCCAGTTCCTCGATGATTTCCATCGGGATAAGCTCATCCTTGAGGTGCCAGTCATGGGCGTGCGGTTCGACTTTCTCGACCGCGTAGCGGCGGAACTGTTCGCGAATCATTTCCAACTCGTCGTCCAGACCGGTGCGCCCGACGGTGATCTCGGCGCTGCGTTCCTGCATCAAGGCCACAAGGCGGACGCGTGCGCTCTGGCTGTTGCCGCGCGCCATGAGCGTCTGCACCTCGTCGCACTGGAAGCCCGACAGCGCGTCCCAGCCCAGGCCCAGATCGGCCAGACGCACCACTTCGCCCTGGTTCATCGGGATGCCGCCGGCGATCTGGTGCAGGTATTCGCCGAACGCGATCTGGTGAATCAGCGCCTCGACCTCGCCGAACTGGCCGGACTCGGACAGGCGCTCGGCCCATTTCTGCATCTGGTGCAGTGCTTCGGCATAGGTGGCCAGCCATGCAAGGCCGTGGGCGGCACCCTGATGCGCCTCAAGCGCGGCACCTGATACGCGCCCGTCCTTGACGAGCAGCGTGCCGACCGCGTCCTTGGCCGCATTCAGCACCGCGTCGACCGCGGGCAAAGCCGCTGCGGTGAGCTGTGTCAGATTATCCAGAAGTGGGGCATTGGTCATCGCTGGATCCTGTCCGTCATGGGCCATGGGTTCGCTCCTTCGTTTGTCGCGCACTCTCCTAGCCACTTTGCAGGTGCAGCGCAACAATTTAACCCCTGTAGCATGGGTTTTGATTGTTTGTTGCGTGTGAAATTTTGCAGTGCAGCGTAATCCTGCGGTGATACACAGGCGGAATGGAGATCTTATCAGGCCCGGATGCGGCGTTCATATGGTGTTTTGCACTCGGCCTCACGTTGTTTGCCGGGGTGGTGAAGGGCGTTGTCGGCTTTGCCCTGCCGACGATCATGATTTCGGGGCTAGGCTCTGTCATGGCACCGGAACTGGCGCTGGCGGGGCTGATCCTGCCGACGGCGGTCGCCAATATCTGGCAGGCCCTGCGGCAGGGAATTGGCCCGGCCTGGCAATCGCTGCGACGGTTCCGGGTGTTTTTGGTGGCTGGAGGCGTGACGCTGGTGGTGGCGGCGCAGATGGTGCCGTTGCTGTCACACGCGGTGCTTTATCTGC
>JGI24723J26617_10003453_pt1 | contig 11460 bp, 7 predicted proteins | sample Cruoilmetagenom6_FD_26617 | JGI IMG/M metagenome (IMG submission 26617) | reverse complement strand
CGTTCCGGCTTGTCGGAAGTGAATGTTCCCGAGCCTACATTTAGAGTCGTCGGCATGTGTTCGTCGCTGCCAAAGCTGCCCTTTGTTGCGCGTTTGTTTACGATTTCCCTGCGCGTGTTGCCGCCTTTGCCTTGCTTGGAAAGGTCTTGCTCAGCATTCATCATTCTGCTTTGATTTTGTTTTTTCGAGATGTGGTTCTCGATCTGCTGGCGGTTTTCGCCATCGGCGAACATGGCAAGGCAAGCCGTTATGCAAATCGTGATAATCGCGAAATGGCGATACATTTTTGCCGTAACGGGTATTGTGGGTTCGATGCGCGACATTGCGTTGGCAATAAACCACCCCGGTTAACCCAAATACGATTGGCTATGGTTAACGCCGGGTTATCCAACGCACTCTCAAAACACGTCCACTCGGTCGACGCACAGACAGACTGTAAGCTTGGCCGACAGTTCCCTTGTCAGATTGCCGGGAAAGCCGACGAGTCCGGTTTTCTGTAGTTCTGGCATCCAGTGTCAGATTTACCGACAGTTTACGCCTTTGCGTTAAGGCAACCCGATGGCCGCGATGGCCAGGAGGTATCTGACAAGCGACCATGATCCGGCTGTTCAAACATTACATCCCGCATGCAGTTATCCTGCTGTGGCTGGTCGATCTCTTGCTGCTGGTCTGCGCCAACGAAATTTCGTGGCGTCTAAGGATCAGCCAGATCGGTTCCGATACAGGCTTGATCGCCGAGCGCGNGTGGCCGCACGTAGGGTTTGCCGCGATGATGGCTACAGCCATGATTTCGGTCGGCGTCTATGGCACGGATTCGCTGCGCTCACTGCGGTTTGCAGGAGCGCGGCTGCTGGTTGCTATTTCTCTGGGCGTAATTGCCTTGTCATTTATTGAGTTCGTGCTCGCTGGCGACAACTTCTGGCGCTCGACGCTGGCCTACAGCATGGTCATTGCAATGATCTTCCTGATGCTCAACCGCATTGTGGTGGGGGGGCTTCTGGGAACAACAGCCTTCCGGCGACGGGTCTTGGTGCTCGGAGCTGGCCAACGCGCACAGCGGTTGCGGGTATTGGGCGAACAGCCNGAAAGCGGNTTTGCCATAGTCGGCTANATCGGGATGAGCGAAAGTCAGCCGGTCGTCGANGAGGCNATCCAGCGCTCGGCAATTCACAACATGAACCGCTATGTTGAGAACCTCGGCGTCAGCGAAGTTGTCCTTGCTCTGGAAGAACGGCGCAATGCTCTGCCGCTCAAGGACCTGCTGCGGGTCAAGACCGCAGGTGTCCATGTGAATGAGTTTTCAAGCTTCCTTGAGCGGGAAACCGGCCGCGTCGATCTCGAAACCGTAAATCCGAGCTGGCTGATCTTTTCCGATGGATTCTCGTCCGGCCGGGCTGTTTCGAGCGCGGCAAAACGCCTTTTCGATGTGTCCGCAAGCGCGGTCCTTTTGCTCGTCACCGCTCCGGTCATCATGTTGTTTGCACTTCTCGTAAAGCTCGACAGTAAAGGCCCGGCATTCTTTCGCCAAACCCGGGTTGGCTTGTTCGGCCAGAGTTTCGACGTCATCAAGCTGCGCTCAATGCGCACCGATGCTGAGGCGGATGGCGCCAAGTGGGCGACCAAGGACGACCCCCGCGCCACTCGGATCGGCAAATTTATCCGCAAAGTCCGTATCGACGAATTACCCCAGGCGTGGAGCGTGCTGAAAGGCGAAATGAGCTTTGTCGGTCCGCGTCCCGAGCGGCCGGAATTCGTCGCCGACCTCGAAGAGCAGCTCCCCTATTACGCTGAACGGCACATGGTGAAGCCGGGAATCACTGGCTGGGCGCAGATCAATTATCCCTATGGCGCTTCGATCGAAGATTCGCGGCACAAGCTTGAGTATGATCTGTACTACGCAAAGAACTATACGCCGTTCCTCGATTTGTTGATTATCCTCCAGACGCTGCGTGTCGTGCTGTGGCACGAAGGTGCGCGATGATAGGCGTGAGCATCGATCAGATCTGGCAATATGGCGGGCTGGCCGGCCATATTGCCGGCGCGATTGGCACTGCCGCGCTTGCGATCTGGCTCTTCGGACGCCGCGAACGTTTTGGTCCCGCCGGCATGCCGATTGTCGTCGCCCTGGTCCTGACAGCGATCTGGTGTCTCTCGGTGGTCGGTGCAGGTGTCGTTTCGACTGAGGCGACGATTGCCGAAAGCACTCGCAATCTTGCATGGCTTACAGCCGTGTTTCTGCTGTTTTCAGGTGATGGTCGCCACACCAGCGTAACGCCGATCCGGCCAGTCGTCTTTTCACTGGCTTTTGTCGAGCTGCTCAATCTTGGAATCACCCTGTTCATGGTGCGCGCTGTCGCTGGGCCGCCAATTATCGATGTCGCGTTTGGTGTAACCTTGATTTTCAGACTCCTGGTCACAGTTGGCGGCCTGATGTTGGTGCATAACCTTTACGCCGGGGCTTCGCCGCAATCGCGTGCTGTCTTGCGCTGGCCGGCTGCGGGGCTTGGCGTCCTGTGGATATTCGATCTCAACCTCTACACCATTGCCTATCTTGGCAGCGGCTGGCCGATGGAGATCGCTGCATCGCGCGGGATTGCGGTTATTGCGCTGGCTGGCCTGATGGCAATCGGCGCGAGCAAGGGGCGTAAGGAACTGAGGCTTCGGCCATCGCGTGCCGTCACTTTCCAGACATTTTCGCTGCTTGTCATCGGAGTCTATCTGATTGGCATGGTCGCGATCGCGCAGTGGCTTTCCTATGCGGGAGGTGATTTTGCCCGGCTCATGGAACTTGGCTTCCTGACAATTGCCAGCGCTGCTGCATTGCTGTTGCTGCCCTCCAAGCGCATGCGCGACTTGCTCAAGGTCGTACTTGCCAAGCATTTCTTCCAGCACCGCTACGATTACCGCGAAGAATGGCTGAGATTTACGCGAACTATCGGCAACAGCGGTGCCGAAGCGTTGCCGCTTGAAGAACGTGTCGTTCAGGCTGTGGCAGACATCGCGGAATGCCCGAGCGGTCTGTTGCTTGTGCCTGGCGATCACGGTGATCTGGTCCTGGCGGCGCGCTGGAACTGGCCCGAAATCGAAGTCCCGGCAAGCGCGTTTCCTGCTCGCTCTCTCCTATTCTTCGAGAGAGAAGCGTTCATCGCCGACATTGACGAGATTCGCGCGGCAAATACGGCAGCGACAAACGTCGTCCAGGTGCCCGAGTGGCTGCGCGAACATTCGCGGGCGTGGGCACTCGTACCGCTGATTCATTACGAACGCCTGGTTGGCATGGTCGTGCTTGCAAGGCCCGCTATGCCGCGCAAGTTTGATTGGGAAGATTTCGACTTGCTGCGCGTCGTGGGGCAACAATTGGCAAGTTACCTTGCCGAAAACTCGTCTCAGGACGCATTGGCAGAATCGAGTCGGTTCGATGATTTCCATCGCCGGATCGCGTTCGTGATGCATGATATCAAGAACCTTGCCAGTCAGCTCAGTCTGCTTGCACGCAACGCCGAGCTGCATTCCGAAAAGAAGGAATTCCGTGACGATATGCTGGTCACGCTGCGCAATTCAGCGGACAAGTTGAATGCGCTGATTGCCCGGCTGTCTCGCTATGGCAACGGCGCGGTTGAGAAAATCGAGCAGGTTTCCGCTTCGGCAGTGGCCAATTCCGTGATCCGGCGATTTGCAGGCAACAACCAGGTCATGCTTGCCGAATGTGCGAATTTACAGATCAACGCGAACGAAGAATCGCTTGAGCAGGTCCTTGTCCACCTCATCCAGAATGGGCTTGATGCCAGTCCGTCTGGCAGCCCGGTTCTCCTGAGCTTGAGCCATGACGGCCTCAATGCCCGCTTCGAAGTCGTGGATTCCGGCTGCGGTATGTCGCCAGACTTTGTCCGTGCGCGGTTGTTCAAGCCATTCGTGTCCACAAAAAACGGGGGCTTTGGCATAGGCGCGTTCGAAGCGAGAGAGCTTGTCCGGGCAATGCGCGGGCGGCTCGAAGTGGAATCGCGCGAAGGGCTCGGTTCACGCTTTATCGTGCGTATCCCGCTCGCCGTAACCGATGAAATTTCCGACCAGATCATGAGCACCGACCAGAAAGTAGCATGATGACAGAGGCCAAACCCAANNTGCTAGTCNTNGAAGACGATCCCGGTCTCCAGGCCCAGCTCAAGTGGGCTTATGAGGACTTTGAAGTGATNATCGCAGGTGACAGGCCTTCCGCGCTCACGGCGCTGAGGTCTGAAGAACCCGAAGTGGTTACNCTTGANCTGGGCTTGCCGCCGGATCCTGACGGGGTGAGCGAAGGNTTTGCCGTGCTTGANGAGATCATGTCGCTCAANCCTGATACCAAGGTCATCGTTGCCAGTGGCCATGGTGCACGCGAGAGCGCGTTGCAGGCAATCGCCAAGGGAGCCTACGATTTCTACCAGAAGCCTGTAGATATTGAGGCAATCGGACTTATCGTCCGGCGGGCGCTGCAATTGCGCGANCTTGAAGAGGAAAACCGCAAGCTTGCCGACAAGGCCGAAAAGGGCGACCGGGTGCTGGGCCGGATCATTACCGCAGCACCGGAAATGATCCGGGTCGCACGTACGATTGAACGGGTTTCCAATACCAACGTATCGGTCATGTTGCTGGGCGCCAGCGGCACCGGCAAGGAACTGCTTGCCTGCGGACTGCACGATGCCAGCGATCGGGCAGAGGGTGCATTCGTTGCAATCAACTGCGCTGCGATTCCTGAAAACCTGCTGGAAAGCGAATTGTTCGGCCACGAAAAGGGCGCGTTCACGGGCGCTGTGAAGACAACCGAAGGCAAGATCGAACAAGCCAATGGTGGCACCCTGTTCCTTGATGAAGTGGGCGACATTCCATTGCAGCTGCAAGTCAAGCTTCTGCGTTTCCTGCAGGAACGCGTGATCGAACGGATCGGTTCGCGCAGCTCGATTGCAGTGGATACGCGGGTGGTCTGTGCAACTCATCAGGATCTCGAAGCGATGATCGCCGAGGGATCGTTCCGCGAAGACTTGTATTATCGCCTTGCCGAAATCGTCGTGAAGATCCCGAGCCTGGCTGAAAGGGCCGGGGATGCGACATTGCTTGCCAAGGTTTTCCTTACTCGCTTCGCAGAGGAAATGAGCCTCAGTGTCCGCGGATTTTCACCAGATGCACTTGCTGCGATCGATGGGTGGAACTGGCCGGGCAACGTCCGCGAGCTGGAAAACCGGGTCAAGCGCGCGGTCATCATGGCAGACGAAAAACTCGTGACGGCTGCCGATCTTGACCTTGAAGAGCCTGACGAACAGACGATCAAGGCGCTCAATCTTAAAAGTGCGCGCGAAGTTTCGGATCGCAAGATCATTCGCCACGCGCTGGCCCGAAGCGAAGGCAATATCTCAAGCACGGCCAAGATGCTCGGCATCAGCCGACCGACTCTTTATGATTTGCTCAAGCAATACGATCTGCACGCCTGAGCGTGTGCCGCTCCGGGCGCTGGTCCTGGTATTTGCCGCGCTTCTGGCGTGGTCGATACCTGCCCAGCTGACCCGCAGCGTCAAAGGCGGGCAGCCTGATCCTCGAAGCACAGGAACACCTGGCGCGCGGGGAAGGGGTTGAGGCGGAAGTCATGCTCAAGGATGCGCTGGCGATGGGGGCTTCGCGCAAAGCAGTCGCTGCCCATATGGGACGGGCGATGGTCTTGCAGGACAAGCCCAGGAAAGCGCGGCGCTGGCTGCGGGGCGGAGCGTTTTCTCCGGCCACTGCCGCTGAAGGTTTTCGCACACTGGCTTTGCTTGAACAGGAAGAAGGCAACCTGAAAGCAGCTGGCAAGGCTTATGACCGGGCGATTGGTGTTGAGCCGGGCAATGCGGCCATCTGGGTCGAAATTGCGCGGTTGCGCTATGTTGGCGGGGAACACTTCCTGGCAATCAAGGCATCCAATTATGCGCTGGAGCTTGATAGCAAGAACGTCCGGGCGCTGGAGTTGAAAGGCCAGCTGGTGCGTGACAGTGTAGGACTGTCAGCGGCACTGGCCTGGTTCGAAAAGGCACATCGCCTGGCACCAGATGATATGTCCGTGATGGGCGAATATGCAGCGACCGCCGGTGAGATTGGCCAATCGACACGCATGTTGGAACTCACGCGCCGGATGCTTGTGCTCGATCCGGACAACGCCCGCGCATTCTACCTTCAGGCCGTGATGGCGGCCCGTGCCGGAAAATACCGGATTGCCCGCGTATTGATGAACAAGACGCAAGGCAGCTATCGCCGCGTTCCCGGGGCTATGCTGCTTGAAGGGGTGATTGAAATTGGCAATCAAAACTACACGCTGGCAGTCGAAGCGCTAGAGCCGCTTGTTCGCAAACAACCTGCCAATGCCAAGGCGCAAAACCTGCTGGCCCGCGCTTTGTTTCTGGCGGGCGAACACAAGTACCTTGTCGAAAAATTCGCCGCGCACGCTCGCCGTCCCGATGCTGCGCCGTACATGCAAGTGTTGGTTGCGCGTAGTTATGAGACGCTGGGCCAGCGAGCACGAGCAGCGCCGTTGCTCGATGCCGCGGCAAGGGTTCGCAAGGCCCCGATCCATCTGGTTGCTCATGGCAGCCGGATCGGCGAACTGCTCGCGGCGGGCCGAACTGGCGAAGCGGAGAGGCTGGTTCAACGCTGGCTTTCGGAAAATCCCGACTATTACGATCACCTTGCGCTGGCAGGCGATGTCCAGCTGGCCAATGGCAAAGGCAAGGCGGCGATGGCCTATTACAAGCGCGCCGCGAAAATTCGTATGCCCGAAAGCCTGATGACCCGGCGCTTTCAGGCGATGATAATTGCCGGAGAGATGGATCAGGCGCTGGCGTTGGTCGAAGGCTATCTCGCCAACAATCCGACAAGCGATAGTGCCATGCGTCTGGCAGCGTGGCTGGCTGCCTACTCGGGCGACTGGAAGCGATCTCGCCAGTTTTATGAAACGCTGCGATCCAACGGCGCTGGCCGGGATGTGCAATTGCTTTCAGATCTTGCGCTGACCCAGATCCGTACCGGCGACCCTGAAGTTGGCGAAGCAACCGCTCGGTTGGCTTATCGGCTCCAGCGTTTCAACCCTGTGGCAGCACAGGCCTGGGGGCTGGGCCTTGCGGCTGCCCAAGACCGCAAGCCAGTCGCCAAAGCGCTGCTTGAAAAGGCCAGGGTGATGATGGGCGACAGCCAGTTGTTGGCAGAAGGGCGCAAGAAGCTGCGCCACCCAGACAAGGGTTAGGACACTTCTACGCTCTCGACATTCGGCCTTCCCTCCGGCAATCGCATGGCAGGCCTCAAGAGAAGAAGAACGCAGATGGCAGGCGCACTCGGCGGAATTGCGAAAATAGAACTGGCCGGCATCGGTCGCGGACCGTTCGCAGGCATGATGCTCGCCGAACAAGGAGCGCGCGTTATCCGGACCCAAACGCCCGAACCGCCGGTCAGGATACCGGGCGCTTGATCGGACTGTTCAACCGTATCGATCCGATGGTCCGGCTGATTGTCGGCGCGATTCTGGTAGCAACGGTGATACCGGTTGTGGGCGAGGTACGTTCGCTGGCGCAGAGCCTTGCCAATATCGCCATTTTCACGCTGTTTCTGCTTTACGGGATGCGCTTGTCGCGTTCGGATATCTGGCAGGGACTTGGCAATCATCTCCTGCTCGTTCCGCTTGTGATCTGGATATTCGGAGCGATGGGAATCGCAGGCTGGCTGCTGTGGCATGCCACCGCGCCCTGGCTGCCTGCGGCAATGGCGCTTGGATTTCTTTATCTTGGCGTGCTGCCATCAACGGTACAAAGTGCAACGATCTACAGTTCGATTGCCGGGGGGAACGTAGCTGGTTCGGTGGTCGCTGCCGCGCTTGTCAACATTCTCGCAGTATTCCTCACCGTGCCGCTCTATTCCCTTTTTGCAGGGAGCACTGCGAGCGTGTTCGAAGGATCGACGGTGGTCAAGGTCATGACGATGCTTCTGCTTCCGTTCGTCCTTGGGCAAGCATTGCAGGGCTTTACCAGTGGCTGGGTTTCGCGCCATCGTCCGCTGATTTCGCGGACGGAAAAGGGCGTGATTGCGCTTGGCGTCTACGTCGCGTTTTCAGGTGCTGTCGAACAAGGCATCTGGCGTGAACTTGATGTTCTGGTCTGGGTGGTGATGATCTCAGGATGCGCTGCGTTGCTGGTGTTTGGGTATGGTGGGTCCTGGCTGCTTGGCAGGGTTTTGCAGCTGCCGCGCGGGGATCGTATTACGATGCTGTTTACCGGGGGGCAGAAGAGCGTTGCCATGGGCGCGCCATTGGCGCTGGTGGTTTTCCCTGCCGCGACTGCAGGGGCCATCGTCCTGCCGTTGCTGTTCTATCACCTTTCGCAATTGATCATTGCCGCCCCGATTGCAGGGCGGCTTTCAAGGCAAGCGGCGGCGTAGGCTATTTCTTGGGCTGGTAAGTCTGTTCCTCACCGGGAAATGTGCGTGCGCGAACTTCTTCTGCATAGCGTTTGGCAGTGCCCGATATGGTGTCGGCGATTTCCTCGTAACGTTTGACGAAGCGCGGAACGCGTTCGAACATGCCCAACATGTCTTCAGTCACAAGAACCTGCCCATCGCACTGTGCCGATGCGCCAATGCCAATTGTCGGGCATGAAACCGCTTTGGTCGCCTCGATGGCAATTGGCTCGACAACGCCTTCGACCACAATTGCAAAGGCTCCTGCCTCATCTAGCGCCTTGGCGTCGTTGATGATCTTGGCGCTTTCGGCATCGCTGCGCCCGCGTGCGGCATAGCCGCCTAGTACGTTGACCGCTTGCGGCGTCAGGCCGACATGGCCGACGACCGGAATGCCGCGATTGACAAGGAAGCTCACTGTTTCGGCCATCGCTTCGCCGCCTTCGAGTTTGACGGCCGCCGCGCCGCTGAACTTCATCAGATATGCAGCGCTTTCAAATGCCTTTTCCGGCGATGTTTCGTACGCGCCGAAGGGCATGTCGACTACGACGACGGAATGGTATGAGCCGCGCACGACGGCGGCAGCATGGTTTGCCATCATGTCCAGCGTGACGGGTACGGTCGAAGGCAGGCCATAAATCACCTGGCCCAGCGAATCGCCTACGAGCAGCATATCGCAATGCGGATCGAGCAACTGTGCTTGCCGCGCGGTATAAGCTGTCAGCATCACGATCGGTTCGTTCGTGACGCCATCCTCCTTGCGCGCGCGGATTTTGGGGACGGTAAGCCGCCGCATGGGTGCGGGCGTAGGATTGGCCCTGCTGGTCGAAGTATCGAGCTTGAAAGTCGTGGACATTCCAGCCTTTTAGCGTCCGGACAGTTTCGCGCAAATCCCGNACTCGACCTGCGCCTCAATTCGTGCATGATCGCGCGCGGATGGGGAGGAACGATTATGGTGATGGCGGCAGGAACAGGCGGTGCCGAACAGGGCTGGTCATCGCGCACGGCATTTATGCTGGCGGCTATCGGTGCGGCAGTCGGCCTTGGCAATATCTGGCGNTTCCCGACGCTGGCCGGTGAGAATGGCGGCGGCGCGTTCGTGCTGGTCTACATCCTGTGCGTGGCGCTGATCGGGATGCCGATGGTGCTGTCAGAAATCATGCTGGGCCGGACCGGGCGCGGCCATGCCGATGCAGCGGGCTCTGTCGCCGATGTTGCCGAGCAATCCGGTGTAAGCCGCAAGTGGAGCTTTTTTGGCGGTGTGGAGATCGTCGCCGCATTCCTGATCCTCTCGTTCTACTCGGTCGTCGCGGGATGGGTGCTGAATTATGTGTGGCTGTCGGGCGGAGACTTTTTTGGCAGCCTGTTTGCGGGCGCGCCGCTCTCCGGAGCATTCGAGGACAAGAGCCAGGACGAAGTAAGCGGCCTGATGGATGCGTTGTTCGCCGATCCTTGGCGGATGCTGGGACTGCACGGCGTGTTCATGGGCGTGACGTTCGCGATTGTTGCGGTGGGGGTTCACAATGGGATCGAGAAGGCGGCGAGGTGGCTGATGCCTGCGTTTTTCGCGCTCCTGCTGCTGATTACTGTCTACGGCGCGTTTACGGGTGAGTTCGCCCGCGCTGTGGCGTTCCTGTTCACGCCCGATTTTTCCAAGTTGTCACCCGGCGTCTTGAATGAGGCGTTGGGACAGGCATTTTTCTCGCTCAGCCTCGGTTCTGCGGCGATGATTACGTATGGCTCTTATGTCAGCCACGATGTGAAGCTGGCACCGACAGCGGGCATGATCGCTGCGGCTGATACCGGGGTTGCAATCCTTGCCGGGCTGATGATCTTTCCGATAGTGTTCAGCGCCGGGCTTGATCCTGCAGCCGGCCCTTCGCTGATCTTCAAGTCGCTGCCCGTCGCATTTCAGGCGATGCCGGCTGGCGCGCTGATTGGCTTTGCGTTCTTCATCCTGATTTTCTTCGCTGCATTGACCAGTTCGATCTCGCTGCTCGAAGGCCCGGTCGAATGGTTCAAGAGGCGGCTCGGACTGGGCCGGGCATTGACTGCCGGACTTGTGGCTTTTGCAGCGTTTCTTGTCGGGATTGCCTGCGTGCTGGGTTACGGTGCTTGGAGCGATGTGCGGCTGCTCGGTTTCTGGGGCATTTTTGCCGAAACTGACATTCTTGACACGCTGGACGGATTGACGGGCAAGGTGATGCTCCCCTTGTCAGGGCTTGGCCTTGCAATTTTTGTGGGCTGGCAGGCCGATCGCAAGTTGATTGCAGCTGAATCCGGGTTTGAAGGGAGTGGCTTCTGGATCTGGCGAGGATTGGTTGCCTGGGTGGCTCCGGTTGCGGTCTCCCTGATCCTGCTGTTTGGCTTGTTTCCGGGCTTGCTTGGCTGATTTGCGTGCGATTGCCGGAATAATGGCTGCTTTTTTGAAAAAGGGGGTGGCAAATCGATTCAAAACGGAACATAAATAGAACATAGATATTCCGAGATGCGATTCGATGACTGTAAAATTACCAGAGCTTGCCACTTTCAATGCGGCCCGTGCGGCGGAGTGGCGTCCTGGTGTGACAAGCGAGGAAACCCCGCATGGTGAGGTGTTCGCGGCTACTCATGAAGGCAGCGGCGCGGCCTTTGCGCTGGCGTTGGCGATAGACTGGCTGCGAAGCGCCGCCGCCGATCCGCAGGCCGATGTGCTTGCCGATAAGCCCGATGAGCGCGCGTGGCTGTGGGTGCAGGATCGGGCAGCGCTGAACAAGACCGGACGGCCTTATCGCCCCGGCTTGCCGCGCGCACTTCGTCATCGGCTGATCCACGTCGCAGCGAACAAGCCCGAGGATGCGCTGTTCGCGATGGAAGAAGGGCTGCGCTGCCGCGATCTGGCGTTCGTTATCGGTGAAGTGGCGGGCAATCCGAAAGCGCTGTCCTTCACTGCATCGCGCCGTTTGAGCTTGGCGGCACAGCGGCACGGCGTGCCGCTGTGGCTGGTTCGGCTTGATGCGGTGCGCGATCTTTCTT
>JGI24723J26617_10003452_pt1 | contig 11464 bp, 10 predicted proteins | sample Cruoilmetagenom6_FD_26617 | JGI IMG/M metagenome (IMG submission 26617) | reverse complement strand
GATGAAGCAACTTTAGAAAGTTTCTTTAAAGTAATGGATGATTCTACCAACTATCCAGTGCTTATTCATTGTTATCATGGTGCGGGTCGTGCACAATTGTTNTCAGCGCTCTATCGTATCGAATATGAAGGTATGAGTAACGAGGACGNTCGCTGTAAAACGCGAACATTTGTAAGTTATAGTTCTTTTGATGANGGAAAACCAAAAGGTGAGTTCTTAAAGNACTATAAGNTTCGTTCANAGACTGTTCACTAGGTTTCTTATAATTTGATCTAGGCTAATTGTAGTAAATATGCGGCTGCTTCAAAAGGAGTTGTTTTGTTTTCGGCAAGAAGAACAAGTTGTTTTTCTAATTCTATTTTAACTACGGAATTGGAATAAAAATTATCTTTTAATTGATTTTCAATGGTTTGTTTTAACCAAAAGGTGCCTTGTGCTCTCCTTTTTTTCTGAAAGTAGCCATTTTCCGAAGTATCCAATATATAGGTGTCGATCATTTCTAATACTGCTTCAATTCCGTCATTGTTTAGCGCACTGGCCGTCATGGTNTTTGGTGCCCAGCCACTTTCTTTAGGTGGATATAGATGNAANGCACGGTTAAAAGCCGTTTTTGCNAGTTTTGCAGCCTTTATGTTTTCTCCGTCGGCTTTGTTGATCACGATGGCATCGGCCATTTCAATGATTCCGCGTTTCATACCCTGTAGTTCATCACCGGCTCCGGCCAATTTTANCAATAAAAAGAAGTCGGTCATCGAATGTACCGCCGTCTCGCTTTGTCCAACCCCTACCGTTTCTATAATAATCTTGTCATAGCCTGCAGCTTCACATAAAATAATGGCTTCGCGGGTTTTTCGAGCCACGCCACCTAATGAATCACCGCTAGGGGAAGGGCGTATAAACGCATTCGGTTCAGTAACTAAAGCTTCCATGCGTGTTTTATCGCCAAGAATACTTCCGTGGCTAATGGTGCTACTAGGATCTACGGCTAAGACGGCCACTTTATGACCTTTGGAAGTTAGTAAGAGTCCGAGTTGTTCAATAAAAGTGCTTTTCCCAACACCGGGAACGCCTGTGATCCCTATGCGTGTTGAGTAATTTGCCTTCGGAAGACAAGCTGTAATGAGTTCTTTTGCCTGATCTTGATGCTTTTTAGCAGTGCTTTCTATCAAGGTGATTCCTCGGCTTAGAGCTGCCTTGTCATTAGCCAGTATTCCTTTGATCAATGCGGCTGTGGAAGGTGCTTTTCTCCGACTTTTCTTTAATTTTTGAGCAGCGCGATCACTTAACCGTTGTGGTTGTTCGATACCCGCTTTTTCAGAAAGTGCGTTGGTATTTTTAGACTGCTGTACCATGACGTGAATTTATGACAATTTTATGAATATCAATTTTAATAGCATGAATAGTCATAGTATCTTGAATTCGTATTAACTACTTAAAATTATAAGCATGAAAACGCTATATGAAGCAACAACTACAGCCAAAGGAGGAAGAAAAGGACATGTTACTTCCGAAGACGAAAAAATAGATTTTAAACTTTCTGTACCTAAATCTATGGGTGGCGATGGTGGCGATGGAGTAAATCCGGAGCAATTTTTTGGAGCCGCCTATTCGGCGTGTTTCGGCGGAGCGATTCAAGCAGTTGCTGCTGCTAAAAAGATCGCTATCGATGATGATAATATCACTGTTAGCGCGACCATTGGTTTCTGTAAAGATGAGGACGGTTTCTTTTTGGAAGCAACCTTAGATTGCTTTATTCCGGGAGTGGATCTAGAAACGGGAGAAGAATTAGTGAATGCAGCCCATGAGGTGTGTCCGTTTTCAAAAGCAACCCGTGATAACATTACAGTGACCCTTAATTTGTTGTTAGACGAATAAGAGTCCTGTGCCGTACTTCTTAGATTAGGAGTGTTTAAAAGTGCCCATACAACGATTGACTAACGTTAAATTATGTATGGGCTTTTTTCTTAAAACAATTTGAAACATCGTTGTCTTTTCGTCGTCCTTACCACGAACAGCAACCAAAACCACCATCACGTTTGACTGATTCTTTACTTGTTGAACTATGCAAAAAGCATGATCATAAAGCACAAATGGAGCTCTACGGGCGCTATTGTGACGGAATGTTCATTGTGGCCAATCGGTATGTAAAGGATACTGCGGAAGCAGAAGATGCAATGCAGGAGGCTTTTATAAAAGCATTTAAAAAACTGCATCAATTTCAGGGGGAAGTTACATTTGGCGCTTGGTTAAAGCGTATAGTTATNAACACTTGTCTCGATATAATTAAAGCGCGCAAGGCAACTTTTTATAGTATANATGATGATGTTTTACATATCGCGGATGACGAACCAGAATCATGGAATGTTCCAGATGCGGCAAGTATGGCAGAAGTAAAACGAGCTATAGAAGATTTGTCTGAAAATTACAGAACCGTAGTGCAACTGTTTCTTATGGAGGGTTATGATCATCAGGAAATTTCTCAAGTTTTAGGAATTACTGAAAGCGCTTCAAGAACCAATCTGCACCGCGGAAAATTACAATTACAAAAATCCCTAAAACACTTGCAATATGGCACAGGATATTAGAAAATTGCTGCAACAAGATTCGCACGATGGTNCCAAGCTTTCAAAANATCATCAAGCGCGTTTTGCTACTAAGTTAGAAGCTGCGTTTGCGGAAGAGNCTTCCGTGGAAGGTGTTAGAACGCTTTCGGAAAGGAAGGCGTCAAAATTTTCTTGGATGAAAGTAGCGGCAATAGCCGTATGCCTTATTGCGGTTAGTGTATTTGGGTATTATTCGCTTTCCGAGAAAACGCAACTTGGTGATGCGCAATTTGTAGAGACTTCCGAAGANAATAATACGTTGGAGAGTCCGCAATTAACGCTAGGGTCGCTGTCGCCCGATTTAAAGAAAGTGGAAGATTATTACGTAACAGGAATCAATGTTCAATTGGCTTCGCTACAAATTAACGACGATAACCGGGATGTTATTGAAGGGTATATGGAGCAGTTGGAAGCCTTATCAGTTGAATATACCTTGTTGAATACTGAACTCAACGAAGTGGGACCTACCGAGTCTACCATCACTGCTTTGATAGATAATTTACAATTACGTTTGGAATTGCTGTTCAAACTGAAAAATAAATTAAAAGAACTAAAAAATCAAAACAATGAAGCATTCAATAGCATACAAATTTAGGATCCTTGCGATTCTTCTTTTGGGTGTGTCGTTTACAACTACGGCGCAGAATAAAAAGATTGAATCGTTTGAAGTTGCAGGTGATGATATATTGATCTCGGTCAATACAAGTCATACCAATATAACTTTTGAAACGTGGAACAAAGACAAAGTTGAGGTCGAAGCCTATATAGAGGGTGAGAACTTGACGGAAGCCGAGAAAAAGCAAATCTTAGAATCGTGGAACCTGGAGGTATTGGGCAATAGCTCACGTATCGTGGTGTCTTCATATCCAGGTTTAAATCTGGGTGGAATGGAGGCCCTTAGTGGTTTGAGCGAATTGGGAAGGTTAGAGTTTCTTGGACCTATGATGGAAAACATGCCGGTAATGACCACGTTTGAAATGCCAGTCATGCCAGATGATCTATTAAAGAACATGGGAACCATGAAGTTTGATTACGAAGCTTACAACAAGGATGAAGAAGCATATATGAAGAAATGGGAAGCTGAGATCAAAGAAAAATTTGGGAAAGACTTCCAGGTGAAAATGGAGAAATGGGGAGATGAGTTCGCCAAAGAATGGGACGAAAAGAACGGAGAACGTTTGAGCGCCGAATGGGAAGCAAAGATGGAAGCATGGGGAGAGAAGTTTGGTAAAGAAATGGAAGCCTGGGGAGAGAACTTTGGGAAAGACATGGAGAAATGGGCGAAGCAATTTGAAGATGAAAACCCCAATGGAACATTTACTAAGAAAGTGATCACAGATCCTAATGGTAATAAGACGATACTTCTTAAAAGTAACAAAACGGGCAAGTTAAAAGATGTGAAGGCAACCAAACATTTGATTATTCGGATGCCAAAGAACTCAAAAACAGAGATCAACGTGCGTCATGGTGAAATTAAAATGGCAGATGCGATCAATGTCAAGGCAACACTAAACTATTCAGCATTTACAGCAAACAGTATTGATGGGGGGGCAACCCTCATCAATGCTGCTTATGCTCCTGTAATTGTAAATGAGTGGAAGCGTGGAACACTCTATGTTAAGTTTGTAGAGAATTGTACGATTTCAACAGTAGATCGAATCAATCTACGTTCTAATTCCAGTGATGTGCTTATAGGAACCATTACCGGTGATGCTACGCTTGTAGGCTCTTTGGGTAACTTTAAGATTGATGCGGTCTCTAAAGGGTTTAATTCAATCAATATCACTTTAAAAAATAACGATGCTATTTTTGCTATCCCCAATAATAACTTCAATTTTACTTTAGACGGAAAACGTTCAACATTAAAATACCCAAAGGCACTCAATCTAACTTCTTCCAAAAAAGGTGAGCGTGTTCTTATACAAGGCTATTTAAACAGACCAAACCCCAACAAAATATTTACTATTGATGCATTGTATAGCAATGTAACACTTCACTAGGTTAACGGTCCTCGTAACCAAAAAAGTCAATCAGATATAATTCCAAAAAGAATATTGCGGCAAAGGCTGCGGTGGCCAAGTTTAAGGAATCTATTTTCGGAGGTTAAGGTCTCTAAAATAGCTGTCTATGGTTTTGCCTTTTTATCATTATTTTTACTACAGGTCTCCATTATGCGATGGTCTCTTCCGAAGAAAAACGAACATAACTAAATTTTTAAAGGATAGATTTATGCCTTTCGTAAACGCTTTACGAAGAGTGCAGCAATCGCGGAAATAACAACGCCACCAACAAGTGCTCCAATAGCGGCTTGCATAATATAGTTACTAATGTTAAAATATTCATTGGCCTTTTTGATGGTCATCGCTTCATTGGTCACCGAATAATTTTTCACATTCACAAAATATTCAGGTGTGATATAATTGTGAGTAAGGTATTGTCCGAGAGGTGAAAGTAACGCAACAAAAACACTCATAACAACGCCTGTGGTGAAAGCTTGTTTCCAAGTGATATGTCGGTCATAATATCTACGACGTTTTTCGCGCATTGCCAATAAGTACATTAAGAAGGCAAAAGGAAGAAATAAGAGGGTGAGCCAAAAATGGTCAGCAATTTTTTCATCATGCCAGCCTAAGGTTTTTTCTAGAAGCATCCAAGCTAGTGACATCACAGTAAAAACGACGGCCCACTTTATTTCGATCTGTACTTTTTTCATGGTTTTTTTCAAGTAGTTTGAGATACTTACTTTCCGAAGATAATAAAAAAAACCCTCTNAGTAGTACTCAAAGGGTCTCATGAAAAAAAATTATCTACGTATTAACTAATCCTTGATAATCTTAAAGGTTTCCACAGTATCATTTGCTATTGTTTTTACAAAATAAACACCTGTAGATAAGGCTGAAAAATTGATTTCTGCCACTGTATCTTGAACCGCTACAGCAAGTACTTCTACTCCAGCAATGTTGTACACTGAAATGCTATCTACTTCATTTTGAGATGACATTTGAAGTATATTTTGTACTGGATTTGGTGTAAATGTAGTTAGGTTGCTTTGATATGAATCTACACCTAAGAGTGGCGCACAGCTTAGTTGTAGTTGAAACTTCCCAATATCAGAGTCACTATAGCCTTCTACCATGATGGTATACGTTGTTACTCCGTCAGACTCAAAAGAGAATTCGGTTTGGTTATCGCAAGAACTGTCGTTGAACGCAATTTGATTGGTAAGTGTACAATCACTAAACACTCGTACTGTTGTCAAGAACGTAGTTTCATCACCACACGCATTTAGCGTAATCGTTTCAGGCGTTCCAGATCCAGTGTATGAATAGAACACATCGTTTGAAGCGTTTCCTCCAGAATCTGAAGCAAAAACCGTAGAGTTAATAACAAGATCACCACATGTTAGTGCTTCAGCTTCACTACAAGCGTCGTTTGTTGGAATGCCTGGTAATTCTACTCTAAATGTGAATAGCTCGCCCCATTGTCCGATGGTTGGGTCATATCCCCATCCGGTAATGAATTGTCCGTTAGGAGACATTGAATTTGGAACATATATAGGACTCGCCCCCATAGGGAATCCTAGTGTTTCAGAAACAAAATCATTGAAATCTTGTAAGCCACCATTTGCAGTCCAAATAAAAGGTACGTTTGGATCAAAAGGTCCTATTTGGAAGTAACCAATCACGATAGATCCATCATAATTGATATCGGTTACATTCCCTGTAGCTCCTGGTGAAAGTGTTCCTAAAGAGATATATCCTGTAGTTTCGCTCCAGATCCAAGGTTCGTAGTTGTTGGCAAAATCACCTCTTCCAGCGATCCAATTTCCATCTCCTGAAACCGCCGATGCTTCGCCTAATTGATTAAGTTCATCGGTTGGGTCGCCATTTGGATCAACCAATAGGAATTCATTTGGAAGATAGTCACCATTCGCATCTTTTCTCCAAACAGCCGATTTCCATGGGCCGTTAAAATCTTGCCATCCAACAATAACACTACCGTCATGGCTTACGTCATTTGCTCTTGTACTTCTGTTAATATCGGTATAGAGACTTCCTAGGTCAATAAGACCTTCTGTGGCTGTCCATGCAGTTGCGTGCACGGCAACACCAGTATGTCCCGGTGTAGGCGTAACATAAGCGCTTCCTACGAACGTTGAGCCATCTCCAGATACATTGTATCCCGAGCTTAAGTTATCATCAATAGGGTAGTTAAAACTACCTAATTCAGTCCATTCGTCATTAGCAACATTATACATTGACATCATTGAATAGGTGACAGATTCCGGCTTTTTTCGGAACATCACCCCTTGCGAGCCTAGAATAAACCCTGTGCCATCGTTCATAAATGCTACTTCGTATAATGCTTCATTTAATGAAGATGTAGTGATATTGTCAATAGGCCATGTGTCGCCGCCATCTTCGGAAGCAAAAATTAACTCTGGTGTCCCTACTAAGGTTACATGATCTTGATCTATCCATGCAACATCTCTCCATAATGCGCCTTCGATCACTTCATGACTCACCCATGTAGCGCCACCATCTGTTGTTCTAAAAACATCATTTTCTGCTGTTGCAATACCATTCATGGCATCATAGAATTCAATTCCTAAAAGCAAGCCGCCTTTAGAATAAACGACATTCCAAGTGAGACCATTGTCTGTAGATTTTAAGATATCGCCACCGTTAGTAACCATAAAATAGGTGTCGTTGGCAACATGAGTTAATTTATAAGGAACACCAGTTAATCCAGAGCCCGTTGTCCAAGTGCTTCCACCATCAGAAGTTGTATATACACCAACACCCGTATTGGTTTGTGCAGTGACCACACCATGGAGTTCGTCTTTAAATACAACACCTGTATATATATAAACATCGGTTCCTGGAGTTAAAGGCGTCCAAGTAGATCCACCATCTGTGGTCTTTGCAAGATAGTTGTTCGAACCACCAACATAACCCGTCCATGTTGTAGGAAAGCTAATTGCTTCAATCCCTTTGTCCTCTTCAAACCAAAGTTGTTCCCATGTATCACCACCATTATATGTGGCGATAACGATACCATCACCGTTATATGTTAGTGATTGGCCACCGGCAAAGCCTACTGAGCTTTGATTCCCAGGGAATTCAAAATCTTTGAATATATAATTAAAACCAGTATTTAATTTTTCCCATGCTGTAGCAACCGTTAATTCTACAAGATCAGATCCTGAGATTAAATTTCCGTCTTCAGAGAATCGTGCAGATCCTCCTATACCTTGTCCCGGTGCTGCACCGCCTATAGTAACAAATGTATTGTTATTAGGATCCCAAATAGAATACGGACCCGCTTGAGCTTCATACCCAACCACCTCGCCGTCATTTGAAACACCAGTTGTTTCGAAGAAGGTTGGCTTCACTATAAATTGAGCGAACAAACTACTTGCGCTTAGCATGCAAGTACATAGTGTAAGTAAAATAGTTTTTTTCATTTTTGTAATTATCTAATTTGATTTTAAAACTGCCAGAACTCCATATCTGAAGTTGTACCCTTTCTGTTAATTTTGATGCAAAGTAGATGTAATAGACCTATATAAAAAGAATGTATCTTTTGAAATTCACGAATTTTAAAAGCCTAAAATGAATTTAAAATACTGAAAATCAATAGATTATAATGTATTTTAAAAAAATGAAGAGAACGTGGGCAGGGGTGGCTTTTTTTATTCTTTTAGGGCCTTTTTTAGCCGACTTAACTTTTTTTCTGAAGTTAAAACCATTCGAATTAGAAGAATAACGAACCCAATAATAAGAAGAATAAGACCCATTTGAATAGGCTTGAATAAGGTATGCGATCTTTCAATTTCCGAAGCGCTTGCAATGGTAATATTAAGAAGTGAATGGTTGATCGATTTTCTTTCTGACAGCCTTGTCTCTTTTTGAAGTGCCAAAAATTTCTCTCGATACAATGTATAATTTTCCCAATCATTTATAGCTAAGTAATTGTTAGAAAGCCCTTCGTATAAACCTCTATTCAAAACAAGATCGCCTACGTTTTCTGAATTCGAAATAGCACTGTTTAAGATTTCAATAGCTTCTTGATAATTACCTCTTCTGGATTGTACTTCAGCCAAACCTTTTTGAGCAAAGGCGATCAAACTAGGTGCATTGATGCGTTCGGCGTGACGTATTGACTTCTGAAAGCTCTGCTCAGCTTCTTGGATTCTATTAGATCAAATAAGCAATTTCCCTTGTTATAGTGACAAATACTTACATTGGCATTCATAACAGGGTTATGGAGCGTTTTGTCATACGCTTCGATGGCTTTATCAAAATACTTAAGCGCCACATCACAACTCATTTGTTCTCTGTAAACAAAACCACGTAAAATATTATTGTACCCTAACAATTGTTGGATAGAATCTTTTTCAGGATATGCCTCAATGAGTACAAGGGCTTCGTCAAGATAATCAATAGACTTGTCATAGATCTTTAAGTCGTTATACTGACTTCCAATTTTGTTTAGAATATTTATTTGCTGCTTTTTATCTTTGATCTTAGGGAGATAAGAGCGTATTTTAAATACAAATTCTAAAGATTTTTCATAGTCTCTTTTTGAAGAATACGCATTTGAGATGGTCATCAGCGTATTTATTTTGTACTTATCTGAAGTTTCAGGGTTTTCATAAAGTGCTGTTGCAATTTCAATGGCTTTGTCGGGATTCTCATAGGTTAGTTTGTCGGCTGCCCGAATGATGCTGGCTGCATCTTCTTGCGCGCAAATAGCCGGAGCAACTAGAAAGAAGCTCGCTAAATATAAGCGTAGTATATAGTTATTCTGTATGTTCATAAACACTTTCTACCACCTTGCTTTTATTTTTTGTTTTGAGCAAATCGATAAAAACCGTTGGGGAAATTCCCGTCACCGATTTAAAAACGGTTGCAAAACTACTATGTGAAGAGAAGCCACTCTCTTCGGCCAAATAACTGATCTTATACTGTAAATACGTGTGGTTACTTTTTAATTTATCTATGATATAACTGATTCGCAGTTCGTTGATATAACTATTAAAATTTTTGTCTTTATGCGTGTTTATTATTTCAGAAAGATATTTTGTATTGGTGTCAAACTGAGATGCAAGTGACGCTAAAGACATTTCCTGTTTGGTAAAATGTGTTGAATTCTCAAATTGATCTAATTTCCGTATTAAAGCTTTTTCAGTTTCTTCAGGAATATGTAAGCTTTTTGAGATTTCTGGATTTGTCTTCTTTAAGTCGGTATGGGCTTTTTGCCTTTTTTCAAAATAATTTATAAAGTCTTGGTATTGCTTCGCTCTTGCATTGTAGCGAAATCGAAGTGCCAGCCATGTCAATATTAAAACTACTAATGATCCGCTCAAAATCAGCACATTGCTGTGATATTGATCTTTAACCACATCTTTCTTGGCCGTATGATTGGTATTGGTATAATTAAAGACTGTATTTACCGCATTTTCTTCATCTAATTCAACTTCATGCGCAAGCCCATTACCTATTTTTTTATAGGCATAAAAATTCTCGGAATCTTCTAAAGCCATAGAGTTTAAGGCGAGTCCTTCCACAATGCGATACTGATATATTTTATTCGGAAGTTTTTCTGAAAGAGCAAAGGCTTCATGATAGATTTCACTTGCTTTGGTGTAATTCTGCTGTAGAAAATACACCTCACCCAAGGCGTTCAGTACAACCATTTTCAAAAAATCATTTTCGTATTTTCCATTGGTCTTACTGAGCATTTTCTCCAATTTTATCTTCGCTGAATCAATTGGGAGCGCCTTTAAATAGGTTTCTGCCATTGCTACTTCTGTTTCGGTAAGCAATGACACGTGATTTAGATCTTGGAAGATCGTATGGGCTTTCTCTAACGACACTAGCGTTTTTACAAAGTCCTCTTGTTCATTAAATGCACTAGCTTCCAATAAAGCTGTGCCTGCTAGCAAATAGGGATGATTAGCATAGGGTTCAAACGATGATGAAATAGCTTCGGTGAATTCATGATACTTTGCTGCAGCGAGATCTAAATTTAAAAGATTTAAAATGTAGATCCCAAATGAATTGATCTCTAATTGCATCTCAAAGTCATTGGTGCTTTCAGCAAGATTTTTAGCTTCTAAAGCGATCTCAACGGCGTTGTTGTATTCACCTTGTACGTAAAAGCTTCTAGCTGCTATTAGTTGAGCTTTGATTATCTCTACATTATTTTCTGAATTTTCAATGATATGTTCCACAATCTTATGTGATTGCTTTGGCTGCTCATACAGCATTTGAGCAGCATCTTGGAGCATTTCACTAAAATCAGTTGGGTTTTGTGCGGGACTTACCCAACAAAACAACAAAATGATTATATAGCCATACAAGGAATGCATCTCTTTTTCTATAAATGTACTCATTTTATCGTTTTATGCTATAATTGCGAGCACACAATATGGGAGTATATATCTTTCATTTAACAATTAAATCAATAAAAAAACCTCGGAAGAGATCCCGAGGTTTACATATTTATAGCAATTGGTTTTAGTCAACCAATACCCATTCACCTTTATTGATAAGCGGAATGGCTTGTTTGTATTTAACTTCTTTGCTTTCTCCACTCATCACATGTTTGATGGTCACTTTATCATTACGCCCAATTTTTGGTTGTTCGCGTGTAATGGTTTCAGTGATTTGCTGACGTTGTGGTTGNGTTTGTCCTGCAGCTCGTGATTCGGCCGCGCGCTCATCCATATTAGGAATTTCGTCTTTCTGCTCGTTCAGCTTTTCTTTTGAACGAACCTCACGAGCCTCCTGAATTTGCTGCTGATTTTCCTGCGGAAGTTCCCCTTTGTACAAGAATGATAATACATCTTTATT
>JGI24723J26617_10003448_pt1 | contig 11478 bp, 10 predicted proteins | sample Cruoilmetagenom6_FD_26617 | JGI IMG/M metagenome (IMG submission 26617) | reverse complement strand
CTCGTCGCTGGGCTGTGCATCCGTCTCCAGGGCTTCGAGCGCGCTGTGAATAGATAAAAGAATCGACATGCTTCCCAGACAACGTTCACATCGCAGTGTGACAGTCGCATGCCATGCCAGATCTATCATGATCCGGTTTTCATCCTCAGAGTTTAATGCGAGCGAATAAAAGATATCGCCGGTCTGGGGCCAGATGTCAACAAGTCGCTCCAGGCTTGTGAGCGGGATTCTCCCTCGGTGTGGGCTCCCTTGGCGCCATGCCATGCCAGATCTATCATGATCCGGGTTTCATCCTCAGAGTTTAATGCGAGCGAATAAAAAATATCGCCGGTCTGGGGCCAGATGTCAACAAGTCGCTCCAGGCTTGTGAGCGGGATTCTCCCTCGGTGTGGGCTCCCTTGGCGCGCTGCACGCATCGCATGAATTCTGGGTCTTGTTTTATCGTTAACACGGGTTTCCATAGATGATTTGTCCAAGCCTGAAGTAACATGGAATGAGGATGTCATGTTGTCGAACCGTGAGAACAGAAAATCATGGATCGGTTCAGTCAAGATAACGCCATAACAGACCAAATGCAATGAAACCACCTGCCATGGAGATCAATAGTATCTCAAGCCGATCCTTCCACCGGGTAAAATGCTGGGATTCAAAAGGTTTGGAAACACCGGGAATACTGGATAGATTACCGCTGCCGCTTGCGACGACCAACTGTGCCTTCATGCCTTTTTCCATATGCTGGGCCAGATCACAATGCACCAGATAGGTTTTATCATCGCTTGGTACAATGAAAGTTCCACTTTTGGTCGCGCCACCGGCTGCTTCCAGATGAAACATGCCTTGGTCGTAAAGATATTTAGGTAGCCCATGGACCATCCATTGATGCCGAATCTGATCGTCATTGATAAAGGTTACGGTGATGCGGCTGCAGGGTTTGACATGATATTCATGAGGTTTCATGCCAAAAACCGTGCCGGGATAAGGTTCGGCATATTTGATGCCGGCATGGACGGTAAACTGAAGTTCGTCTTCGATAGCTTCGCAATCAATCGGCAGCTGGTTGTCGTTCCAGTTCATGACCATACCCTCGTCATCAAGGGTCATTTTATGCTCGGCTTTCCCCCTATTCATGATAGATACGGCATGGGCGGCGGGTAAATTTTCGTCTTTATTTACCATGTTTTCTGATTCAGACCATGCCCGGTGAGAAAGTCCAGAAGAAAGGAGCAGAAGCAAAGCAAAAATCAGCCGGATTGGTATGTTATGGCGGCCCGTCATTGAATTTCTCCCCGGCGTCGGAACAAGTATTTCAGCAAGGCCCCCAGCGTTGCCAGAAATGCGCCGATTGCGGTGCCGTAAGCTCCCATATGGATCAATTCGGAATGGCGGATGGCGACGTCACCGAAACGATTCCATGGATCCCAGTCCAGCCATACGGGCACTTTGCGCTGATAGAATTCCGGCGAGAAAAACTTGTCCACGGGTACGCCCTGGGTTTTGGGCATGCCGTTCGGGTGCTGATAATCTTCATACACGATAGCGGTGACGTCACCGCCAGGATTGGCACCGTCTGTAGTGGTTCCGGTTTCCTGATGGTCATGCACGATCCATATGCCTTCACCGTAACTGTGCAAGCCATCGTTGGTGGTATTCAGTTCCAGATCCAGGCGTTGCGCTGAGCTGAGCCAGACGACATCGCGTGTGATTTTCGACTGGGCTTCAATGCCATCATAATGGGTAATCGTAACCTTATGACCATGAGTATGCAGGGATAAGCCTGCATCTCCTCCATTGAGTACACGCAGTTTGACTTTTTCATCCGGCTTGACGTAAATGATAGATTCGCGGATGGTATAAGGGAAAGAACGACCGTTGAGCAGAAAATAATCCGCCGTTCCATCGGTGATATCGAAAACCCGGTTCATTTCCTTGGTGGTCAGCCGCGGGTCGGAGTGTTTTTTGATCAGATCATTGGCTTGTTTGTCTACATCCAGGTACATCATATCGAACTCCCGNTCATAATCTTCCCGGCTGCTCTCCGAAGGAAAGCGCACGTGTCCGCCTCCGACATTCAGGGTTTGTACCCAATTATTGGGACGATTCTCCTCGACCACAAACATGCCGTTGAGGCCCATACGAATATGAACCTGGGGCTGAACGTGGCAATGATAGAACATGGTGCCGGTCTGGCGTGGGCTCATCACGTAGGTTCGGCTTTCTCCAGGNAGAACAGGTACTTCGCTGGTTTGTGGCACGCCGTCATTTCCGTTGCCATCGGCATCGACGAAAGGATGATCGACGCCGTGAAAATGAATCGTATGCGGCATATAGTGGGTGTTTTCGAGCGTGACTTTCACCTGATCGCCCTGTTCCACCCGGATCACAGGGGATGGCATACGGATCATAGGCTGTGCAACTCTCGATTCAAAATTGATGGTCGACATACCGATGCTCTTAGGCGAAAATACCCAAAATCCGGGTTGAACGCCTGGGGCAATGTCGTAGGTTGTGATGGGAACATTGAGATCAGGGGAATTGCCATTCAATTCCATCACTTCCAGTCGAATATGGATCACGTCCGGATCCCCGTCTCCATCAAGATCGGCACCTTTAACGACAGCATCGGGCGCCAGTTTGGATCGCATCAGGACAAAATGAGGAACGTTGTTGGTGCCAAGGACGAAAGCTGCCACTGCTTCGGGGTTATCCGGCATGCATACTTTAGATTCTTCGACATAAATGCCGGCAATATTCTGCCCTTCCCGCCATCCGAGCACATCGTCGGGGCATGGGTTCTCCTTGTTCATGGCTGGGAGAGGAAGCGTGACGGGTGGGATTCGATAGTCCTGTGCACCGAACCAGTTAAAAAGTTTAACTCGAACGGACCTCGGGTACCAATCCCGTGGCGTTAGCGCTAATACCATAACGACCAGGATAACCAGAAACGCCGACAATAAATTTTTCTTCATGTTTGGGGTTACCCGTGTTTTGGTAACTGAAGGAGCCTTCTGCTATTTCAAAAATGCTGTTCCGAAAATATTGGAATATTTTGAATCGCCCGGTTTAGCCAGGCGTAAGCAGGACGATCAGTCATATCGTTCCGCAGAAGTAAAGCCTGATATAGAGAACGAAAGTCCGACTTTCGTTGTGGCATATCGAACCCTGAATTGCTTGGATGACGCTATTGCAGACTAAAATTTCATGCAAGGCGCGACATCCAGGGGCAAACCCATAAATATGGATTTTGAACCCTAAATATTGTATGAATGTCACATTTTAAGATCAGGATCATCACAGGTCAACATTAGGTGATTGTTTTTATGTCACTTGTTGGATCCTTGATGCATGATTGTTAATATTTATAGTGGTCAACAGCTTATTACATCCGTACTGAGTACAGTGAAAAACAGTTTAAGAACTAGTGATTTCATGTATAGTATAATATACTGGTTATGTGTTATATGTTTTGTTAAGAAAAATCGATGTATATCAAGGTATTAGATATGAAGAGCAACTCCATAGGCATCGATCGCCTGACCCGGATTCTCAAATCTGGCCAGTGAGGAAGGATATGTCGATTGGTTGGAAGCCCGGTTGATGCTGATTAAAAGCATGGGTCTGAGCAACTATATACAATCAGCGGCATGAGTGGCTTATCAATGATTTGCTTTTAGGCTTAATTTCAAGGTGCTGGATATTTTCGCTGATGACGCCAACGTGGGCGGTTCTTTATCTCAAATAAGGTCTGGTTTTGAAACGTTCATCCCGAATTCGTAAGTTGTTGGAGCATATCGGGTCGGATCTGCAGCTTAGACACGAGCCGTTGACACTGTTGATTCTTGCTGCCGTTGCCGGTGAGGGGGTATTTCTTCTCGGTCCGCCGGGTGTGGCTAAAAGCCTGCTGGCGCGGCGCCTTGAAAGCGCGTTTGCCGGAGCCCGTGGATTTGTTTATTTGATGCATCGTTTCAGTACTCCCGATGAATTGTTCGGGCCTGTTTCCATTTCACGCCTCAAAGATGACGATGTCTATGAGCGTATGACCCTGCATTATCTGCCTGAGGCTGATGTGATTTTTCTTGATGAAATCTGGCAGGCAGGATCCTCTATTCGCAATACGCTTTTGACGGTATTGAATGAGAAAATGTTTCGCAACGGCGAACGTGAAATATGCGTTCCGATGAAGGCGTTCGTGGCAGCTTCTAACCATGTTCCTGAACCTTCAGGCGAAAATGATGCGCTTTGGGATCGGTTTCTTTTGCGTTATCTGATTGAACCTTTGCGGGAAGCGAACGCATTTTCGAGCATGCTGATCGCCTCAGTGCCATTGAAGGTCGAGGATAGTCCGCATGCGATCAGCTCCGATGAGTATGCGATCTGGCAGTCTGAGCTGGTCGGAATTGAAGTGCCACGCCATGTCTTATCAAGTATAGACGCCATGCGGATTCGTCTGGAACAGGGTGGGGATGAGAATTTTTTGATCCATGTTTCCGATCGGCGCTGGCATAAAATCATTCACCTGCTACGCGCCTCGGCTTACCTGAATGATCGCCTGGTCATTGAACCTGTTGATATGTTGCTGATAACACATTGCCTCTGGAATCAGCCGCAACAACGGGAGCAGGTGCACGCTATGGTACAGGAAACCATCATGGATCAGGGGCTCATGGAATATTATGGTGTCCAGAAGCTGGCGGATCGCGTATATGCGCATCTTTATGAACTGGAGATGCCTGTTTCTGATCTTGGCGCAGACATGGAAGATAAAACCATATTTTATCGCGTGGAAGGACTGGATAACCGCTTCCCGGCGGATTCGGAAATGGGCTATCGCTGGATCAGGATTGCTGATATCCATTGCTTGAACAGCCAGGGATTTACGCTGATCCAGGTCTGGGCAGGGAAGCAGCATCCCATGTATGTACGATTATGGGCCAGGAAGGATGAAAACGATAGCGGTAAATTGTGGCTTCGTTCAGATTCCATGGTCTGGCTCGCCTGTTCGGACCAGGAGCGCTGTTTTCCCATAAGAGTTGTCTCGGATTCTGTCGATGATTCCGCGTTGGAGCAACCCTTGAATGTGTCGGGAACCTGGCGAAGCAAGGCTCTGAGTTTGTGGGAAGAAATAGAGGCATTGGCGCGCATTTGTTCTCAAAGGCGGGAAGCGGATTACGCCAGCTTCGCAGACCATGTGTTTGTTCCTGCGCCACAAGCGGAACAATTTTTTCACAAAGGTATGGAGCATCTCTCCGTTCAGATGGAATATCTGAAAGTGGCACTGGAGAAAGCCCGCCATAGCGCAGGGTTATAGGGGTGAATCCCCGATCCTTGTCATCCGCGGACAAGGCTTTCGTGGAATTTTCAAATCTTGGAAGCCGGGAGGAACGTTTGCGCTTGGTGCTGTGGATGCATGAAGACGGTGCATCGTTTCCTGCGCCTTTAGCACTGCATTCCGAATTGTATCCTGTGGCGGAAATGTTAAGTGCTTTGATCATGGATCGTTCCTTGTCTGAAAAAGTGGGTCAGGAACTGTGGCATGATAAACTTCTGGCCATGGCGCTTGATGTGATCCAGACTGATATGCGCGATATGACTGAAGCTGTAAAAAAGCGCTTTGGTCGGGAAGGCGCGTTGTTGGAGCATGTAAAACAATCGAATGGTGCCGCATTCTATCGGAAGTGGAGGGACGTAAGCCGTTTTTTAAAACGAGCGACGCGAAGTGATTTTCCACCGCCTTTTTATCTCGACGTCATGCGTGATGTCCCGCTTTCAGGAATGGAACCGAGACTCGAAGCTATAAAGGAGCATCTGCTGCTGGACTGGCAGACGCATTTGAACCATAAAGGAGCATCTGCTGCTGGACTGGCAGACGCATTTGAACCAACGCAAGCAGTGCTTCATGGATCATTTCGTGCAACAGCGGAAATCCAAACTGAAAGGGCAGGCTCAGGCAGCTATCAATCGCTATGACACGGCGCGCAGGATAGCAGGCCGCTTTATACAAAAGCCACAGAAGTTATGGGATTACAGTCAACCATCTTCCGTTCGCCATTCCGCATCACGTCAGCTTCAACATTATATTGACCTGCTGGATCGCGACCCGGGTTTGAGAATGCTGGCAGATCTGCTTGGAAGGCATTTTGAGCAGATTCATCAGTCGGTTCCTCTTGCCGGCATGGGTCAACCGATGCATCATCAATCCTGTCATGAGGAAATTCTGGGCATCCGCTTTGGAGATGATTTGAATGATCTTTTGCCCATAGAACTGGCTTTGCTTGCCGATCACGAAGCCGATATCATCTTTCTCGAGCGTTTTGCGCATAAGCGCCTGCAGTTGTATGATTACCANGGCAGGATTCCCATGAAGGAGAGTTCGTCGCGCCGCCATGACTTGGCCGCGCAACAGGCTGGGCCAATAGTTATCTGCATGGATGTGAGTGGATCGATGTTCGGGACGGCTGAATGGATCGCAAAATCGGTGGCATTGGGTCTGGTCCGCATTGCTTTACAACAGCAGCGGCCTTGTCGCGTTATTTTTTTCTCAACCCGTGCGGAAAAACTGGATTTTAGACATTCCAGTGATGCAGCGGAAGCGTTTGCCCGGATGCTGGGGAAAAGCGCCAGTGGAGGCACCAATCCTGCGATAGCNATCAGAGAAGCCGTTCAAGCGTTTGATCTGGAAAACTATCAGCATGGGGATTTGCTTTTGATCTCTGATTTCATGTTTGATCTTTTTGATCAGCAAACCATCCAATCCATGATGAGGGCGAAACAACGGGGCAATCGTTTTCATAGTCTGGCCGTGTGCCGAAAGCCCGTACATCAGGGATATAATCCTTTTGATTATAACTGGCTTTATAATTTGTATGAGCGGGAAGCATTGTCCACCCTGAATCGGCAGATTCGTCTGGGGCTGGAAACAAATCCCATGGAACCTCTGATGAATTCATGAACTCGCTTCTTGGATCCCTTATGCCCAGTTTCTTGATTGTAAATCTTAGTAATAGCCTGGCTTAAGCGCCTCAAATCTGAACATAGCGAGGCAAGCCGTAGAGTATGAAGTACAGACGATGTTGTTTTCGTTTGATTCGTAGTCTCGGGTCAAGAGATTCGGATTATTATTGATTGCTTAAGAAAAGGAAACTGTTGAAGTGCGTATAGTTATATCTACGGATGCCTGGATGCCTCAGATTAATGGTGTCGTGAGAACCCTGACCAATCTGATCACTGCTTTGCGCAATTCCGGGCACGAAGTTCATGTCATTGAGCCGCAACAATTCAATACCGTACCGATGCCAGGTTATTCAGAGATCCGCTTGGCCGTGTTACCGGATTTGAAAGTCCGGCGCCTATTGTGGGAAACTGATCCCGATGCTATTCATATCGTCACTGAAGGTCCGATTGGGGCGGCCACCCGCTGCTATTGTAAAATGCGTCGGTTGCATTTCACTACATCCTTTCATACGCGATTCCCCGAATATATCAAGGCTCGGGTGCCTGTTTTGCCTTTGTGGCCGGGGTATGCCATGATGAATTTTTTTCATGGTGCGGCGGAACGCACTATGGTGAGTACTCCGCAATTGCGCGAGGAACTATCCATGCGCGGGATGCGGAATCTTGTGATATGGCCAAGAGGCGTGGATACGGAAATGTTCCAACCCATGGGTAAAGACTTTCTGGAAGATGGGCGCCCGATATTCATGTATGTGGGTCGTGTGTCTGTTGAAAAGAATGTGGAAGATTTTCTTTTAAGCCGACTTCCAGGTACTAAATATGTCGTTGGCGATGGTCCCGCGAGAACGGATCTGGAACGACAGTATCCTGACGTGCGATTTGTCGGCACCCAGGTTGGTGAGGATCTGGTGCGCTATATATCCGCTGCGGATTGTCTGGTTTTTCCAAGCCGAACCGATTCGCTAGGGCTGGTTGTGATGGAAGCTCTTGCTTGCGGTGTGCCAGTGGCGGCTTATCCGGTGCTGGGGCCTTCAAGCATTCTGCGCAATGGTGTTTCCGGTTATCTGGATGAAGACTTGTCGAGAGCGGCGCTCAAGGCGGTGGAACTTGATCCTCAGGTATGCCGTCAGGCTGCCATGCAGTTTTCTCTGCAAAACTCTGCGGAAATTTTCCTGGAACATTTGGTTCCCACGCGTCACAAGATTAATATTTCCATTCTGGATGAACTTATGGAAACCAAAAGAGGATAATATGAAAATCATTGTTTTAGGTGGAGATGGGTTTTGCGGTTGGCCTAGCGCGCTTCATCTTTCGGCGCGTGGTCATGACGTCATGATAGTCGATAATCTGTCCCGTCGCAGGATTGACATGGAACTTGGGGTTGAATCCCTGACACCTATTGCTTCGGTCAAAGAACGACTGGCCGCATGGGAAGCATGCAGTGGAAAAACCATTCATTTCCGTTGCATTGATATCGCAAATGATTACTCTGATCTGCTGGAATTGATCAAAGATTTTCGACCTGAAGGTCTCGTTCACTTCGCCGAACAGCGCTCTGCGCCTTATTCCATGAAGTCATCAGATACCAAACGCTATACGGTTTATAATAATCTGGTCGGCACCCAGAATGTACTGTGCGCGCTGGTGGAAAGTGGTGTTGATTGTCCGCTGGTTCATCTGGGAACCATGGGTGTTTATGGTTACAGCACTGCGGGTGCCACCATACCTGAAGGCTATTTGATAGTAAAAATGCAACTCGACGATGGTCAATGGGTTGAGCGCGAAATTCTCTATCCGGCGGATCCGGGAAGTGTGTATCACATGACCAAGACGCAGGATCAACTGCTGTTTCATTTTTATAATAAAAATGACCAACTGCGTATTACCGATTTGCATCAGGGCGTCGTTTGGGGTACGCAGACTGAAGAAACCATAAGGGATGAGCGGTTGATTAATCGTTTCGACTACGATGGTGATTATGGCACGGTATTAAACCGTTTTCTCATGCAGGGCGCCGTGGGTTACCCTCTAACCGTTCATGGCACGGGAGGACAGACGAGGGCGTTCATTCATATTCAGGATACTGTGCGTTGTATCGCTATGGCTTTGGAGCATCCTCCGGCTTGCGGGGAGCGAGTGCGGATTTTTAATCAATTGACAGAAACCCATAGAGTTCGGGATCTGGCTAAGTTGATTGCTCGTATGACTGAGGTTGAGATTCACTATTTGCCTAATCCGCGTCAGGAAGCAGCGGAAAACGAACTTAAAGTCGCAAATCGGTGTCTGCTGGACATGGGGCTGAATCCCACCACGCTTGATACCGGGTTGTTGCGTGAAGTTCATGATATTGCCAAAAAATATGCTTCTCGTTGTAACAAGGAACGGATACCCTGTACTTCATTATGGATATCTCGCGGCAACGATGAGCGGGAACTCAAAAAAGCTGGGGTTTCCAGTTCTTAAATTGTCGCGCGAGCGCAAAAGGGCTGAGAGGAAACTTTATGGTTAAATTACAGTCGGTTTCTGCAGATGAGGGCAAACATCATTATCGCACTATCTGGGTGTCTGATGTTCATTTGGGGTCCAAAGGATGCCAGGCGGAAGCACTGGTGGAATTTCTAAATGCACATTCATGTGAATATCTTTATCTGGTTGGTGATATATTTGATCTATGGGCTTTGAAACGCAGTATCCACTGGCCTAAATCGCATAACGAAGTGATACGAACCCTGATCGATCTGATCAGGGCGGGCACAAAGGTCATTTATATTCCAGGCAATCATGATGCCCGCTTTCGTGATCAGACCGGTTTAGAATTCAACGGTATTATCGTCAAACGACAGGCTTTGCATGTAACCGCGGATGGGCGCTATTTTCTCGTATTGCACGGCGATGAGTTTGACAGCGTGGTGCAATATTCTCAATTGGTCGCCATGTTTGGCGGTAAAATGTACGAATTGCTGCTGCAATTCAATCAGCCTGTTAATGAAATTCGCAGCGTGATGGGTTTCCCTTACTGGTCATTGTCAAAATTTGTCAAAAGCAAGGTTAAAAATGCCGTTAGCTTTATCAGCGATTATGAAAAAGCCGTCGCCCGCGAAGCGTCACGTTACGATATCGATGGGGTCATATGCGGGCATATCCATCAAGCGGAAATATCTTCCATTCATGGATTGCAATACTGCAATTGTGGCGATTGGGTTGAAAGCTGTACTGCGCTGGCAGAAGATCAGAAAGGCCAAATTAAATTAATTTACTGGCATGAAGAACAACGGCGGCGGTTTGAATCGACTCAAGATAGTACGAATACGCATGCGGCCTGATTGCGGAAAAATTCTTGAGAGAGATGGTTGCGCAATCACCTGATGTCCATGGAAGCGGATCGCGGTATTGTATTAATCCGGGCTGCGGTCGGCCTGGTGTTTTTACCTGAAGGCATGTTAAAACTCTTCAAGTCGGAATGGCTGGGCGCTGACAGGTTTGCCGCTATCGGTATTCCTTTCCCCGACCTTATGGGTCCGTTTGTCGGATTGGTTGAAATCATCTGTGGGGCGCTGATATTATTAGGTTTGTTGACGCGTTATGCTGCTTTCCCATTGATCATCGTTATGCTTGTCGCAATTCTATCCACCAAAATCCCGATACTTGTGGCGTCCCCAGAGGATCCGCAGTGGTGGATTTTCAGTGTGGAAAAAGGCAAATGCTGCGGCTTGTGGAAGGCGGAACACGCTTGGCGTACGGATTTTTCCATGCTGATGAGTACTTTGTTTCTACTCATCGCTGGTGGTGGTGAATGGTCCATTGACCGGCTTTTGACCCAGCGCCAAAAGCACGAAGCGGATTTATAATAGTAATTTGCAAACTGGTATACAAATTCACCCTCGTTAGATAATCTCTAATTAAGTCGTGAACTCGGTTCTTGTGTCTCTTATGCCCAGCTTCATCGTTAAAAATTTTCGCAATAGCTCTGCTAACCCGTGCAATCTTTCTAGTTCGTCCAGACTTAATCAGAACTTCCTTTAAACTGAACTATGTTTGGACAGCACATTCTTTACTGCGATAATATCAAGCTGGCACAAGAAATGCTCAGGGTAAACTGTTGTTTTTTTGAATCATGTCACAGTTTTCTTCAACGCAACGATGCTTATGATGTCGTACCCGGTTGTGTCTCTATTATTTATCATCTGTATGACGGAAAATAGAAAACTGAAGCTATTGTAGGGAGGAGCCTTTAATGAGGCGTATTTTTACTGGATGTTTTGACCATCATATAATTTTCATAGTCATTTTGGGTTTGTCAGGGCTTTATTTTGGATCTTCCAGGGTCTGGGCAGGAGAATTTCTTCCAACCGATCAGCCGGTGCCCGGTGGTATCGCCCATGTTCGCCTCCCGATCATTGATACGCAAACTGATGTTAAGGTGGTGCGTGCTTATTTCAATGAGCGTCGCCTTTTGGTTACGCCGACTTCTCAGGGCATTGTGGCTTTGGTGGGTATCCCCTTGTCGATCAAGCCAGGAGAATACCAGGT
>JGI24723J26617_10003445_pt1 | contig 11493 bp, 12 predicted proteins | sample Cruoilmetagenom6_FD_26617 | JGI IMG/M metagenome (IMG submission 26617) | reverse complement strand
GATTTCATCATCGGTCAGCCCGAGAACAAGTAAATCAGCGACCTCGGCCTCTCGGGCGGTAAAGCCCAACCCATCCGCGATCTGTGTAAATCGGAGAGACGGGAGTTGTTCGGATGCACTTCTTGCCCGGATCAAGGCGTTGACAAGGCTTGGGCCAACGGCGTCCACGATCTCGGCATCCCGTGAGGTGAAGTCTTCTCTGTTTGCTCCCCGCCAGATTCGAAGATCGCCAATGTTGTCACCCCGGTCATATGCGAAGAAGTTCATGCCGTAACACAGACCGTCCTGCTTCAGGAAATCGTTGAAGAACTCGGTCTTCACCAACCGGTCGTGCCGCATCACCTCACTGACAGGTGTTGCCTTGCGGCGGTTTTGAAGCGTTGGGGTAATGGGATCGTGGAATTGGAAATAGCTTTCATACTGACGAAGATTGTCATCACTCATGTTGATCTGCACACAGGACACGAATTTCTGAGTGGCATCATCCCAGACGTAGGAGGCAAAGTAATCCGCCTTCAGCAGTTCCAGCATCTTCTGACCAACACGCCTTCGGACCTCTGAATGGTCGAACTCACCACTCAGGTCTCGCATGATCGAAAAGATCAGATCAGCTTCTTGGTCGGTTAGGTTCACGATCTCCGGTCCATTGTGAGGCAGTGTCTCATTGTTCCAGCAATGACGTTTATGAGCAAGTTGGCGCTATCCGCGCCTGATTCCGTAGCATCGAGTGTTCCCAACTCGGGGTGCTTAATTGATGGGCGAAAACAGTCCTTGATCCGCAATGAAACCGCAATGTTTCAGTGTGTTTTGGATAAACATGTCGAAATGGAACCTCAATAAACAAGGGTTTTCGAACCTACCTAAATATCTAAATCGCCTTCGGGAGGCAGGGGTCGGAGGTTCGAATCCTCTCACTCCGACCAATGTTTTCAATCATATAGCGGAACACAAGTAACCGCCGTTCGGGCGGATATTTGGGATTCGGCCCAAATTCACCCGGTTTCCTCTGCGGATTCCGGGTCTTCTTGTTTTCAGAACACCGTCCCCCAGAAACGAGTAACGCCCGCCGCCGGGACCATCGGCAGCGGGCGCAAGATTAAGAGAGAACGGCATTCACCGACTGAAGGAACAGCAAATGACGTGGTATAATGATACCTCCAAAAGGGAGATGGTGCAAGCCTTGGACCGGTCCATGAACGTTACGACATTCACCGGGGCAGCACCGTCACAGGGAAGCGGGTCCCTCTGAGGGGGTGGCGGCGCGGGTGTCTGCGCCTTCAGCGCGAACAACATTGTAGGTCATGGGAATTGGTCCTGTAGTTGGGATGGTGTAGAGGTAGCGAAACAGGCTTACGCGCGGCTTGCGGCTTTGAGCGCGGGCAGGGTTTTACTGTCTCGCGCCTGTGCGCCCACAGACTTGTCGATCAGCGATGGGAACAGGTGCCGAACTTCGAAAAAACCGCTCTTTTCCCTTCGTCAGGCATTGCCTTCAGTCGCCATCCAGCGCTGCGATGATCTGGTCGAAAAGTCCGTAGGCTTCCACCGCCTCGGCCTCGGGAACGGTGCGTTGCACGAAGCCAAGTTGGATCAGGACATAGTCACCAATGGTTGGCAGGTCGTCTGCCATGAGTGTAAGATCGGCCCATCGCTCGTGTCCCATTGCGCTGCACCGTGCGCGCGGGTATTCGATTTCCTCGATTTTCATGGGGACTGAAAGACACATTGCCAGCCGGGCTCCGGCCCTTATTGTTAACCTTGGCCAGTTGTGTATCTTCGGCCCCATGATTGCAAGCGATGCACCCATTCTGGTTCTGGGCCTCGGAAACACGCTTCTGAAAGACGAGGCTGTGGGTGTACGCGTGGCCGAGTATCTGGCAGCGCTTCCAGCAGCGGAAACACTCGGGCTGCGTTGTCTCGATGGTGGTACGATGGGGCTTACGCTCCTTGTGGAAATGGAAGATGCCGCCGCCCTCATTGTGGTCGACTCTGCCCACCTGGTCGCCAAGCCGGGCACGGTGCAGCTGTTCGAAGGTGCCGAGATGGACCATTTCCTGCGAACCCGCAGCCGCAATGCACACGACATAGGGCTGGATGACCTGATGGACGCACTGCGCCTGCGGCAGGCCGTCCCCGAACTCCGGGCGCTGCTGGGCATCCAACCCGAGGACATGCGCGTAGGCGAAGAGTTGACTGGAAAAGTGGCTGACGCAGTGCCAAAAGCGGCAGAAATGGTGCTGGGTCTGGCCCGACGCTGGCGCGCGTTGGAATAGTCACATTCGATTTTGATTATTTGTCTTTGATGTATGTCAATGAGCTTCCCCGACCGCAAATGCATAGATGAACAGCAAACAGACACATGCCAGAAGACGGCACTGGGGGCTGGAGATGACTTTTGGTCGGGGACCGGAGATCGGAAATAGCGCGCTGAAGGACGTTCTGTCTTTTGTCGATACCGGCAACGCGCTTCCTGTGCTGCACGAGATTGCACATGCTTTGCGCCGATTGATCGAAACCGGAGAGCCGACCACGGTCGACCTTGGCGCGATCCCGTTTGCCGGCGGGGACGAACGTGTCATGGACGAGGTTCTGGGTGTGGGCGAGGTTCAGGCGACGCTAAAGCTGCTGGGTGACAGCCACGTGCAGGAAACCGGCATTCCCGGGGTCTGGCGTGTCGATCACTTTGATACCGCCGGCGAAACCGAGTCTCGGTTTGTGGAAGTGACTTTCATGCCGGAAATACTGAAAACCCAAACTGAAGATGCCCAGAGGGGTCTNGCGCGCCTGGATGCCCGTCTTGAAGAGAAGGATAGCGCGCCGAACTGAAAAGGAAGGGAGAAATATGTCCGACAAGCCATTACTGCCGGAGNTGATGAAAACGCATGGCGTAAGCCGTCGGAGTTTTCTGAAATACTGCGCCTCACTCACTTCGGTGATGGCGCTTTCACCCGCCTTCGTCCCAAAAGTTGCCGCGGCGCTGGAAAGCGCGTCAAGGCCTTCGGTGATCTGGTTGAGTTTCCAGGAATGCACGGGCTGCACGGAATCAATCACCCGCAGCCACGCACCATCCATCGAGGACCTGATCTTCAACGCGGTGTCGCTGGATTATCATCACACGCTTCAGGCCGCATCTGGTCACGCCGCCGAGGCGGCGCGCGAAGCGGCGATGAAGGTAAATTACGGCAAATACCTGCTGGTGGTGGATGGATCGATCCCGGTGGGCAATCCTGGCTATTCCTGCATAGCGGGCATGTCCAACCTCGACATGCTCAACGAGGTCGCCGCAGGCGCGGCGGCGATTGTCGCGGTCGGTACCTGCGCGGCCTATGGCGGTATCCCGCATGCCAACCCGAACCCCACCGGTGCTGTCGCGGTAAGCGAGATAATCAAGGACAAGCCGATCATCAACGTGCCCGGCTGCCCGCCGATTCCGGTCGTGATGACCGGAGTTCTGGCGCATTTCCTGACCTTTGGTATCCCCGAGCTGGACGAACTGGGCCGTCCGACCGCATTTTTCGGCGAAACCATTCACGACAGGTGTTATCGCCGCCCGTTCTACGACAAGGGCATGTTCGCGGAAGGTTTCGACGACGAAGGGGCCAGGGAGGGCTGGTGCCTGTACAAGCTGGGCTGCAAGGGGCCGACCACCCGGAGTGCCTGCGCCACCGTGAAATGGAACAACGGCACATCGTTCCCGATCGAGGCCGGTCACCCCTGTCTGGGCTGTACCGAACCTGATTTCTGGGACAATGGCGGGTTCTACCGCCCGCTGTCAGTGCCGGCAGGAGACTTTCGCAAGGTCGGGCTGGCGGCTGTCGGAGCCGGGGTTGCCGCGGGTGTTGCAGGAGGCCTCATCGGACGGGCCAACAAATCCCGCGCGGCTGGTGCGCATGAGCCCGTGGATGCGCACGATCTGGAGAAGAAGTCATGAACAATCCCTATTTCGATCTGCTGATGTGGGCACGCGGCCCGGGCTTTAACATTGCTTTGGCGATCATGGTTGGCGGTATTGTGTTGCGTGTTGTCGAGATCATCGTTCTGGGCCGCAAGAAAGACGTGGCACCCGCCAAGGGCAATGCGGTTGGACAGGGGCTGCGCACGATCTTTACGCGGTCGGTGCCGCGCGAGGGTCTGGTTCAGTTTGCGCCCATCACCTATATCGGCGGTTACATCTTCCATATCGGCTTTGCCGTGGCCTTCCTGTTCCTCGGCGCGCATATCGCACTGGTCGAAGGCCTGATCGGCATCGGCTGGCCCGCCGCCAACCGGGCTATCGTCGAAAGTGCCGCAGCGCTGGCGGTGCTGGCGCTGATTGCCCTGCTTTATACGCGGCTGACGGACCCGGTGCGCCGGGCGTTGTCCGGCTTTGGCGACTACTTCGTCTGGATGCTCACCATTGCGCCGCTGGTTCTTGGCTATGTCGCGGTGAACAAGCTGTTTGGCGACCCTACTCTGATGATGGCCCTGCACATCCTGTCGGCGGAACTGCTGATGATCGCCTTTCCCTTTACCAAGCTGATGCATGCCGTCACGTTTGTGATGGCGCGCTATTACAACGGGTCGATCCAGGGCCGGAAAGGAGCTGAATCATGACCGCGACACTGGAACGGGGGATCAATGCCCTGCGCGAACAGATCGATGCACCGGTAGCAAGTTTCTTCACCTCCTGTGTGAGCTGCGGTCTTTGTGCCGAGGCCTGCATATTCTTCCGCGAAACCGGCGATCCCAAATACACGCCGATCCGCAAACTGGACCTGATGCGCCGCCTTTGGGCACGCGAATATACGCTGTTGGGGCGGCTGGGTTCGCTCATAGGCCTGAACCGGGCCATTACCGAAGAGGACCTGACGGAATGGGAAGAACTGGTCTATGATAGCTGCACCATGTGCGGGCGCTGTACGCTGATCTGTCCGGTGGGCAATGACATCACCATGATGATCCGCAAGATGCGCGAAGGCATGAGCGCAGCAGGCCACGCGCCGGTGGAACTGATCGGCGCGGCCGAGCGGCACACCGATGGTTCGTCGCCAATGGGAGATCTGCATAAGGCACTGCACGCGCATGTCAAACACGCGGTGGCCGAAACCGGGATCGAGATTGAGTTCGACAAGCCCGGCGTCGATTACATGGTGATCCTGTCGGCGCAGGAGGTGGCGGAATTCCCCGATATACTGACCGCCATGGCGAGGATTTTCAAACAGGCGGGCGTGACCTGGACGATCTCGGACGCGGCCTATGAAGCGACCAACGTGGGCGTGCAGATCGGCAACCGGGATGTTGCCCGGACGCTGGTTCAGCGCGTCGTGGACGCCGCCGAAGGTCTGGGCGTCAAGGGTGTCATCAGCCCCGAATGTGGCCACGCCTATCAGGCGCTGCGCTGGGAGGGGCCGAACCTGATTGGTCGGCCCTACAATTTCGACGTGGTGCATATCATCGAATTGCTCGACCAACTGCGCGCCGACGGCAAGCTGAAGACAAAGGGCAAGGATGAAACCCGGGTCACATTCCACGATCCCTGCCAGATCAACCGTCGTGGCGGCATCAACCGTGAGCCGCGCAATCTGATGAAAATGGTGGCGGCGAATTTCATCGAAACCGACGATGCCGGCACCATGAACTGGTGTTGTTCCGGCGGCGGCGGCGTCGGTGCCAACGAACGCGCCGAAGGGCTGCGGTTCAAGGCGTTCAACCGCAAGAAAAAGCAGTTCGAAAAGGTGGCACCCGAAAAAATCGTGACCATGTGCGCCTATTGCCACCACACGCTGGAAGAACAGCTCGAGGAACACGGCATGGACGAGATCGAAGTTCAGGGGCTGACCGAGCTTCTGGCCGAATATCTCGACGACCAAGCCTGAGAGGGAAGATCACAAAATGAGCCAGAGACTTGTCGTTGACCCGATCACACGGATTGAGGGGCATCTGCGCATCGAAGCGCAGATGGAAGGCAACCGGATCGCCGAGGCCTACAGTTCGGGCACCATGGTGCGCGGTATCGAGATCATCCTGAAAGGACGTGACCCGCGTGATGCCTGGGCCTTTGCCCAACGCATCTGCGGTGTCTGCACGCTGGTGCACGGTATTGCTAGCGTTCGGGCGGTGGAGAATGCGCTGAATTACAAGATCCCGCCCAACGCGCAACTGATCCGCAACCTGATGATCGCCGCGCAACACGTGCATGACCACGTGATGCACTTCTATCACTTGCACGCGCTCGACTGGGTGGATGTGGTCAGCGCACTGGACGCAGACCCCAAAGCGACCGCTGAACTGGCTTCGTCGCTGTCGAATTACCCGAAAAACTCGGTCGGGTACTTTTCGGATGTTAAGACCAAGTTGAAAACCTTTGTCGAACAGGGGCAACTGGGCATTTTCGCCAACGGCTACTGGGGGCATTCCGCCTATAAACTGCCGCCCGAGGCCAACCTTATGGCGGTGGCACATTATCTCGACGCGCTGGAATGGCAGCGCGACGTGGTCCAGTTGCACACCATATTCGGCGGCAAGAACCCGCATCCGAATTTCCTTGTCGGCGGCGTCGCCAGCCCGCTTGATCCCAATGCCGATTCTGCGATCAACATGGAAAAACTGGCCAAGATTTCGTCGGTGATCTCCAAGATGGAGGATTTCGTCAATCTGGCCTATCTGCCGGACACGCTGGCCATTGCCGGGTTCTACAAAGACTGGGGTGCGATCGGTGAAGGTGTCGGCAATTTTCTGACCTATGGCGATTTCCCCACCGGCGAGGCGGATGACCTGTCGACCTACCTCGTGCCGCGTGGCGTGATCCTCGACCGCGATCTCAGCACCATTCACGAGATTGATCTGCACGAGGAAAGCCAGATACAGGAATTTGTCGATCACAGCTGGTACAATTACCAGGGCGGTGCCGGGACCGGGTTGCACCCGTATTCGGGTGAAACCGAACTGAACTATACCGGACCGAAACCGCCCTACGAACAACTGGATGTGGACAAGGGTTATTCCTGGCTGAAGTCGCCGCGCTGGAAAGGCAAGGCGATGGAAGTCGGCCCGCTGTCGCGGATGCTGATGTTGTATGCTTCGGGCAATGATCACGCCAAGGAACTGGTGGACTATACGCTGAAAACGCTGGATGTGCCGGTGACCGCGCTGTTCTCGACTCTGGGACGCACGGCGGCGCGGACGCTGGAAACCAAGATCTACCTCGATTTCATGCGCGGCTGGTACGATCAGTTAATCGCCAACATCGCCGCAGGCGATCTGAAAACCCATAACGAGGCGCTGTGGGATCCGCGCANCTGGCCGAAGAAGGCNCAGGGCGCAGGTTACATGGAGGCTCCGCGTGGGGCACTGGGGCACTGGATCGTGATAGAAGACCAGAAAATCGCCAATTATCAGGCTGTTGTCCCAACCACNTGGAATGCCNGCCCGCGCGATGCCAGCGGCGCGTCAAGCCCCTATGAGGCTGCGCTGAAAGGCCATGAACTGGCCGATCCNGAACAACCGCTGGAGATTCTGCGTACGATTCACAGCTTTGATCCCTGCATCGCCTGCGCCGTGCACATGACCGGCGAGGACGGAAAGGACTTGCTGCAGGTAAAGGTCAGTTAGGGTCGTCATGGCCATACCGGGCGGAACCATTCGCATCAACCTGACGATCAGCGCGGGGCGTGTGGTGGCGGTGCGGATCGGCGCAAGAGAGGTGGACAGCGTGGCAAGGGTCTTTGAAGGCATGACCGTGGCAGAGGTGCCGGGCAGGATTGGTGCTATGTATTCGCTGTGCAGCAAGGCACAGACCATCGCCGCGCTGCAGGCAATCGAGGCCGCAACCGGGATGCGGGTGCCTGATGGTGTGCGTGCCGCGCGCGATGTGTTGCGTCTGTCCGAGATGCTGACCCAAACGGCAATGCGTCTGGCGTTACACTGGCCAAAGGCGCTGGGCCTTGCGATGCAGCCCGACCTGGTGCGCGATTGCATGGCCGCAGAAAAGAAGTTGGAAACGGCCCTTTTTGGGGGTGCCGAGTGGCAAGTGCCGGGGGCGGGCCTGTCTGGTGAAGGTACGGCATGCGATCCGGTGATCACGCGGCTGGCCTTGTCGGTGGAAGAGTTTACCGCGCAGACCCATCTGCAAGAGGTATTGAAGAAGGCCCGGTTGGAACGCTTTGGTGTGCTGCCCGAGGGCCTCGCGCCCGAACAGGGGGTTTTAACCCGGCAATGGGATGCGCCCGAGGTCGCCTGTGTCAGGGCCGCGCTTGGTTCGGGGCTTGCCGCACGGCTGACAGCCTCGCGGGCCGAGCTTGCGGCACAACCGGGACAGATTTCTGCGGCGCTGGAACAGGTTTCGCCCGCGGTGCCAGTGTCGCCGCTACATTCTGACGGTGAGGGCGTGGCAGAGGTGGAAACCGCGCGAGGCCCCCTGCGCCACTGGGCAAAGGTAGCAAAGGGCCGGATTGCCACTTATGGCATTGATGCACCGACCGAGATGAATTTCCGCCCCGGCGGGCCGGTCGAGGCCGGACTGATAGGCGCACCCGAGGCAGGGATCGAACAGGCGGCGCAGTTGCACATTCTGGCCATCGACCCCTGCGTTGAGTTCACGCTGGAGCTAAGCCATGCATGAAATGGCGCTGGCCGAAGGGGTGCTGCAACTGTGTGAGGACCACGCCCGCAAGGCCGGGGCCACAAGTGTTGTAGCGGTCTGGCTGGAGATCGGGACTCTCAGCCATGTGGAGCCAGAGGCGCTGGAGTTTTCTTTCGAAGCGGTGGTCAACGGCACCCTGGCCCATGGTGCGCGGCTTGAAATCGACCGTGTGCCCGGGTGCGGCTGGTGTTATGATTGCAGCCGCGAGGTCGCAGTGAATGCGCTGATCGATGCCTGCCCGAAGTGCGGTGGTTATCGGTGGCAGGTGACAGGAGGGCAGGAAATGCGAGTTAAAGAAATGGAGGTGACGTAATGTGTACAACATGCGGATGCGGACAGGCCGATGTGGCCGTTGAAGGTGAAAGTGGCACTGTCCACGGACACGACCATCATCATCACCACCATCATGAACACGAGGACGGGCACGACCATCATCACCATGCCCATGCGCCGGGCCTGTCAGGGGCGCGGATGGTCGAGATCGAACAGAATATTCTGTCCCACAACGACCATCTTGCCTGGCACAACCGCGATGATCTGACACGCGCCGGTGTCATGGCGCTGAACCTCGTTTCCAGTCCGGGATCGGGCAAGACCACGCTTTTGGCCCGCACTGCCAGCGACATGGTCGGCCACCGCCCGGTGGCGGTGATCGAGGGCGACCAGCAGACCAGCCTCGACGCTGATCGCATCCGTGAAACCGGAGCCCGCGCCATTCAGGTCAACACCGGCAAGGGCTGCCACCTGGATGCCGCCATGGTCGGACGGGCGATCAAGACACTGGAACCCGAGCCGGGCTCGGTTCTGTTCATCGAAAATGTCGGCAATCTTGTCTGCCCTGCAGCTTTCGACCTTGGCGAGACTGCCAAGGTGGTGATCCTTTCGGTCACCGAAGGCGACGACAAGCCGCTGAAATACCCCGATATGTTCCGTGCGTCGCGCCTGATGATCCTGAACAAGACCGATCTGCTGCCTTACGTCCCCTTTGATGTGGACAAATGCGTTGAATACGCCCGCCGCGTGAACCCCGAGATCGAAGTATTGACGGTTTCGGCGCTGACCGGTGAAGGGATGGACGCCTGGTTTGACTGGATCGCCGCCCGCGCCGCCGAGATAGCTCATCCAGAGGCGGCCGAGTGAACACCACCGCTCCTATCCAAGAGATCATCCTGCCACTGCCGCGATCTTTGCCGGTGGTGATCGGCATGGGGGCGTACCTNAAGGCCAGCCTGTGCNGCATCGACGGCGCACAGGCCTGCGTGACTGCAACGGCGGGTGATCTGGGCACGCTCGAGGCCGTGGAGCGATACGAAGCACTTCTGGCCACCATTCGCTCAGATGGCGCAACCCCGGCCTGCGCGGGCCATGACCTGCATCCCGACTTCCACTCCACAAGGCGCGCGGCGGAACTGGGCTGCCCGGTGCTCGCGGTGCAACATCACCACGCCCACACGCTTGCCACCCAGTGGGAGCATGGGCGCGAGGGACCGGTTCTGGGTCTGTCGCTGGACGGTTTCGGTCTTGGCCCCGGCAATGCAAGCTGGGGCGGGGAACTGCTTTGGGTTGACGGGCTGGACTATCGCCGGATCGGCCACTTAGCCCCGCTGCGTCAACCCGGCGGCGATATTGCCGCACGCGAACCTTGGCGCATGGCGGCGGCGGCGCTCTATCACCTGGGCCGTGGCGACGAGATCGCCGGGCGCTTTGCGGACCAGCCCAATGCGGTTGTGCTGGCGCAGATGCTTGACCGTGGCCTGAATGCACCCGAAACTAGCTCTTGCGGGCGGCTGTTCGATGCCGCTTGCGGGCTTCTGGGCGTGCGTCCGGTGGCGGAATTCGAAGGCCAGGCACCGATGGAGCTTGAGGCCATGGCCGACAGCCCCGAAGCAATTGGCGCCGGCTGGTCTCTGACCGGCGGAACACTGGATTTCGCGCCATTGCTGGACCGTTTGCCCGGGATGGACGTGCGCGAAGGCGCAAACCTGTTTCATGGCACGCTGGCCGCTGGCTTTGCCGGGATGGTGCTGGCGGCGCGCGACGAGACCGGGTGTGAAACCGTGGCATTCGGCGGCGGCTGTTTCCTTAACCAGGTCTTCTCAGCCGCCCTGTCGGCGCGGCTGGAGACAGCGGGCATGGAAGTGCTGAAGCCCGAGCGCCTGTCACCCGGTGATGCGGGGCTGAGTTTTGGTCAGGCGATTGCTGCCGGCCTGCATGTGGAACGATTGAACTGAGGAGAGTGCCATGTGCCTTGCCATACCTGCCAGAATCCTGCGCCTGCGCGAAGACGGGCTGGCTGATGTAGAACTTGAAGGCGTAACCAAGGAAATCTCGCTGGAACTGGTCCCCGATGCAGGACCGGGGGACTATGTGATCGTGCATGTGGGATTTGCGCTTTCCAAGCTCGACCCTGAAGAGGCCGAGCGGACACTGGCGCTATTTGCCGGGGCGGCGACATGAAGTATATAGAGGAATTTCGCGACCCCGCTCTGGCCCGTACCCTGTCGACGGCAATTGCCGATGCGGCCGACCCATCCAAAACCTATCGCCTGATGGAGTTTTGTGGGGGCCATACCCACGCCATCGCCCGTTACGGGGTAGAGGACCTGCTGCCTGCCAATATTCGTATGATCCACGGCCCAGGCTGCCCGGTCTGTGTGCTGCCGGTCTCGCGGGTGGATACCGGCGTGGCATTGGCCACCCAGCATGACGTGATCCTGTGCACCTATGCCGACATGATGCGAGTCCCCGGTTCGCGTTTTGACTCGATGCTCAAGGCGCGCGCGCGGGGTGCCGATATCCGCATGGTCTACGCGGTGACCGACGCGCTGCGCATCGCCCGCGAGAACCCGGACCGACAGGTGGTGTTCTTTGCCATC
>JGI24723J26617_10003444_pt1 | contig 11494 bp, 10 predicted proteins | sample Cruoilmetagenom6_FD_26617 | JGI IMG/M metagenome (IMG submission 26617) | reverse complement strand
CATCCCAGTGAGGTATTTCCCCGTCAGGCTCTTTGGATCGGCCATCACTTGTGCCGGCGTGCCTTCAGCCACCACATGACCACCATGGATACCGGCCCCAGGGCCTATATCAACCACATGGTCCGCCGTGCGAATGGCGTCTTCGTCATGCTCGACAACGATAACTGTGTTGCCCAAATCGCGCAGATGGCGCAGCGTGGCTAGCAGGCGCTCATTATCACGTTGATGAAGGCCGATAGAGGGCTCGTCCAGCACATAAAGCACGCCGGTGAGGCCGGAGCCAATTTGTGAGGCAAGGCGAATGCGCTGGCTTTCCCCGCCTGATAGTGTGCCTGAGTTGCGTGACAGACTGAGATAGTCCAAACCAACATTATTCAGGAAGTGAAGACGTTCGCGAATTTCTTTCAGTACGCGTCCTGCAATCTCATTTTGCTTCTTCGACAATTTCTTGTCGATATTGGCGAACCAGACATCGGCTTCTTTGATCGAGAGTTGTGAGACGATGCCGATATGGTCATCGCCCACTTTAACGGCCAAGGTTTCTGGTTTGAGACGATATCCTTTGCATGCCTCACAAGAGGTGACGTCTTGAAACTTCTCGATTTCTTCACGCGCCCATGNACTGTCCGTTTCGCGCCAGCGTCGGTTCAGGTTTGGAATGACACCTTCAAATGCCTTTTTGGTTTTGTACGACCGCAAGCCATCATCATAGGAGAAGGTAACAACCTCATCACCGGAGCCATAGAGAATGGCGTTCTGCGCCTTCTTTGGCAGTTCACTCCAAGGAACGGTCACAGAAAATTTGAAATGCTTGGCGACGCTGTCCAGAGTTTGCGTGTAATAGGGTGATGTGGTTTTTGACCAAGGCGCAATGGCGCCTTTGCGCAAGGACAGCCCTGCGTCCGGCACAACAAGTTCTGGATCGATAAAATATTGAGTGCCAAGTCCATCACAAGAGGGACACGCCCCAAATGGATTGTTGAAGGAAAAGAGACGTGGTTCAATTTCGTCAATTGTAAAGCCAGACACGGGGCAGGCGAAACGTGAGGAGAATACGATGCGCTCTGCTTCTTTTTCGCCCTCTTCGATATCAGCATATTCAGCAACGGCGATGCCATCGGTCAGCTGCAATGCAATCTCAAAAGAGTCCGCCAGGCGGTTTCCTAAGTCATCACGTACAACGATGCGGTCAACGACAACATCCACGTCGTGTTTGTATTTTTTATCCAATGTCGGCAGGTCGTCTAGTTCGTAGAACGCNCCATCGATTTTGACGCGCTGAAAACCTTTTTTCAGAAGGTCAGCAAATTCTTTTCGGTATTCACCTTTGCGGCCACGCACGATGGGAGCCATTAGATAAAGGCGCGTGCCTTCTTTCAACGTCATGACCCGATCAACCATCTGGGTGACAGTTTGGCTTTCAATCGGCAGTCCCGTTGTCGGCGAATAGGGAATACCAACACGGGCCCAGAGCAGGCGCATGTAGTCGTATATCTCGGTGACAGTGCCAACAGTCGAGCGTGGGTTGCGAGATGTGGTTTTTTGCTCGATCGAAATGGCGGGGGAGAGACCGTCAATCTGGTCGACGTCCGGCTTCTGCATCATCTCCAAAAATTGACGCGCGTAAGCAGAGAGGCTTTCCACATAACGCCTTTGCCCTTCCGCGTAAATTGTATCGAAGGCGAGGGACGACTTGCCTGACCCCGAGAGCCCCGTGATGACAATCAGCTTGTCGCGCGGCAATTCGATCGACACGTTTTTCAGATTGTGCTCACGCGCACCAATGACGGTAATATTTTTTTGCATTGTATTCGGGTACTCAGTTCTCAGTTTTTTGGAGCGGGTAATCTGATCGTTCAAGAGCGAAATAATTGTGCAGCATCTCGCTTTTCATCAAGTCTTTGATATAGGGCAGTCCAAGCTTTTTCATAACCGCTTGCGAGGAATTATTGTTTGGCAGAACGACCGCGACAATGCGTGGAAGGTGAAGATCGCGAAACCCATAATCCAAAAGCCTCTTTGCTGATTCAGTTGCATAACCTTTGCCCTGCGCCTCGACGAGGAAATGATAACCAATTTCTGGTTCTCCAGTTTCGGGCAAGGGTTGCAGAATTGTTTGTCCGACAAATTGGTTTGTTTCGCGCTCAAACACGCCAAAAATTCCCATACCATCCTTGGCATATGTTTTGTTGCGCTTGAGCCAACCTTCGGCTTCCTCAAGTGTGCCTGGCTCTTTGCGCCAAAAAACGATGCGGAGGTCACCGATAATTGAGTAAAGAAGATGAGCTTCGTCGCTCTTATAGGGTCGCAGCTGAAGGCGTTCTGTCAGTAGTGTCGTCATAGACTTGACTAGCTTTCTTGATTGAGAACATAATGTGAACAAATGACACTATTCATCGATTCTGACAAGTGTCGTTCGATGATGAAAGATATCATTCTAATTCTGTTTTTGGGCGTTTTTGAACCGTTTAAGCATGGCGATTGTCGAGGCATTGGGCTAGGTTCGGCGTCAATTCACTAGCTTTGTGCACAAAAGAAGAGGCGTCTAAACTATGGCCGGAAGTGTCAATAAAGTCATTCTTGTCGGTAATCTGGGAGCTGACCCCGAAATCCGCAGCCTGCAAGACGGTCGGCCCGTCTGTAATCTTAGGCTCGCGACATCTGAGAGCTGGCGTGACAAGAGCAGCGGCGAGCGCAAAGAGCGTACCGAATGGCACCGCGTTGTTATTTTCAACGAAGGTCTGTGCCGGATTGCAGAGCAGTATTTGAAAAAAGGCGCGAAGATTTATATCGAAGGCCAAATTCAAACACGCAAATGGCAGGATCAAAGCGGACAAGACCGTTATTCAACCGAAATCGTGCTCCAGGGCTTCAATTCCACGCTAACGATGCTTGATAGCCGCAATTCTGGTGGCGGCGGCGGCGGAGACTTTGGTGGTTCATCTGGTGGATATGACCAAAGCAGCAGCGGTGGAAATGGTGGCGGCGGCAATGCCCCGATTGATGATGAAATTCCGTTCTAAGCAAATGTAAGCTTTCGAGCTAAGTGATCAGAGTGTGGCCGAAGAATATGCAGATATTCTTTGGCCATTTTTTGTCTGGCTACTTATTGCAAGCAATCGCAGCCTGCTATTTGTGTAAGAAATGGACGGGTTCTGAGGGAAGCTGTTTAAACCATTTATTTCAATGGCTTACGGAGCTTTTTTTGATTGTCACTCGGTTGCTAATTCAGCGTCCAAAATGGTATAAATTGGAACCAATTTGAGGGGGATTCGGATGGTTGCCGAAGCCCCTATTTTTTCAATCAATGGGATGGTCGCAGCCTTCGTAGATCGCTCCCCTAAAGGTTTGAATTTTTGTCCGATACGCAAGACACGGATACGCCGAGTGATGAGCCGGTCCAGCCCAATTCCGATGGAAATGGCAACATGAACGGTGGTGGTGACGGCAATGGCTCTGGCGGCGGAGAACAGCCCCCAGAGCATAATGTCACAGCAATTTCCATCGAAGAGGAAATGCGTACGTCCTATCTCGATTACGCCATGAGCGTGATCGTTAGCCGTGCTTTGCCGGATGTTCGGGACGGATTGAAACCCGTGCACAGGCGCATCCTTTATGCGATGCACGAAAGTGGCTACGAATGGAACAAGCCTTACCGCAAGTCAGCGCGCATTGTGGGCGACGTAATGGGCAAATATCACCCTCACGGTGATCAGGCGATTTACGATGCATTGGTGCGCATGGCGCAGGATTTTTCCTTGCGACTGCCACTTCTCGATGGACAGGGAAACTTCGGGTCGGTTGATGGCGATCCACCGGCTGCTATGCGTTACACCGAAGTACGCATGGGAAAATCAGCCCATAGCCTGCTGAGCGATATCGACAAAGACACCGTCAACTTCAAAGAAAACTACGACAATACTGAGAGCGAACCCGAAGTCCTTCCTGCGGAGTTTCCAAATCTGCTGGTCAATGGGGCGGGCGGTATTGCTGTTGGTATGGCGACCAATATTCCACCACATAACTTGGGTGAAACGATCGACGCCTGCCTGGCCATCATGGATGAGCCTGACATTGGCATCGAACGCTTGAATGAAATCATTCCGGGTCCCGACTTTCCAACAGGTGGCATAATTCTTGGACGCCAGGGTATTCGATCTGCCTACCACACGGGGCGTGGGTCGGTGCTGATGCGTGGTCGATCTGAAGTTGAAGAAATTCGCAAAGACCGCTTGGCGATTATCATCACTGAAATTCCATATCAGGTGAACAAAGCCTCGATGATCGAGAAGATCGCCGAGCTGGTTCGCGATAAGCGCATTGAGGGTATTTCAGATATCCGCGATGAAAGCTCGCGACTTGGCATGCGTGTCGTTGTTGAGTTAAAGCGCGATGTGGTGCCTGAAGTTATTTTGAACCAACTCTATCGGTTCTCGCCGCTGCAGACATCGTTTGGCGCCAATATGGTGGCGCTCGATTATGGCCGTCCGAAACAAATGAACCTCAAGCAAATGCTTGATGCGTTCGTTGCGTTCCGCGAAATTGTGGTCGCGCGCCGGACTAAGTTTGAGCTCAACAAAGCGAGGGACCGCGCTCATGTTTTGGTTGGGCTGGGTATTGCCGTTGCCAACATTGATGAGGTTATCGCGCTTATTCGCACAGCTCCTGATCCGGCCACTGCACGTGCGCGGTTGATGGAGCGTCATTGGCCTGCAATGGATGTTGCACCAATCATTAAGTTGATTGATGACCCGCGTCACAAGATTGCAGAGGACGGCACTTATCGCCTGTCAGAAACCCAGGCCCGTGCGATCCTCGACCTTCGTTTGCAGCGTTTGACGGCTCTTGGTCGTGATGAAATTGGCGATGAAGTGAAGGTACTCGGNGAGAAGATCGCTGACTTCCTGGAAATTCTGCGCTCACGNGACCGCATCTTGAGCATTATTCGTGAAGAGTTGATTTCTGTTCGTGATGAGTTTGCGACACCACGCCGTACCGACATTGCTGAGTCAGCAGACGACATGGAGGATGAAGATCTCATCCAACGTGAAGAGATGGTCGTGACCGTTAGCCATCAAGGGTACATCAAGCGTGTGCCTCTTTCGACTTACCGTGCGCAGAAGCGTGGCGGCAAAGGTCGCTCCGGCATGGCGACAAAAGATGAAGATTTCGTCGCACGTATTTTTGTCGCCAGCACACATGCGCCAATGGTATTTTTCTCTTCCACAGGCATGTCTTACAAGATGAAAGTTTGGCGGCTACCGCTTGCCACACCTCAATCGCGTGGCAAGGCCATGGTTAATCTTTTGCCGCTGAAGTCGGACGAACGCATAACGACGGTGATGCCGCTTCCAGAAGATGAGAAGAGCTGGGACGCACTCGACATTATGTTTGCCACACGATCAGGTAATGTGAGGCGCAATAAGCTTTCCGATTTCGTCCAGATCAACCGCAACGGCAAAATTGCCATGAAGTTGGATGAAGGAGATGGCATTGTTGGTGTTCAAATTTGCACTGAAAATGATGATGTCTTACTGACCAACGGTGGTGGGCGTTGCATTCGCTTCCCTGTTACTGACGTTCGTGTCTTCTCCAGCAGAAACTCCACGGGCGTGCGCGGCGTGAAACTTGAACTGAAAGACGAAACAATTTCGATGACGATCTTACGTCACCTGGACGTCACACCGCCTGAAGCGCGGGCCTATTTGAAACAAGCTGCCATTGTCCGAAGAGCCGCTGCTGGCGAAGAGGGCGACGATCCTGAACAGGTTGACGAACAGCTGGACGCGGGCCAAGACGGTGAAATCACTTCCTTGTCTCCAGAACGTTACGCTGAACTCGGCGCGCATGAGCAATTCGTGCTGACGGTCAGCGAAAAGGGTTACGGCAAGCGGAGTTCTTCGTTCGAATATCGGACCTCTGGCCGTGGCGGGAAGGGCATCATCGCTATGACCGTGTCACAGCGGAACGGACCCCTTATCGCGTCATTCCCGGTTGAATCTCAAGACGAGATCATGCTGGTAACCGACGGTGGGCAATTGATCCGTTGTCCTGTAAACGACATCCGCGTTGCAGGACGCTCCACGCAAGGCGTTACTGTTTTCCGGACGGGTACAGACGAAAAAGTCGTGTCCGTCGAGCACCTTGGCGAGAGCACCGAAGAGAGTGATGAGGATGCTGTCGATGCCAGCCCTGATGCTACAGATGAGGCGCCGACATGAGCAATAAGCGCATAGGTCTTTATCCCGGTACTTTTGATCCCGTGACCAATGGTCATATTGATATAATTAGACGGGCTTTCCGTCTTGTTGACCATCTTGTTATCGGCATCGGCGTCAATTCTTCAAAAACACCTATGTTGAGTTTTGAAGAGCGGGCTCAGCTTATTGAAAGTGAAACGAAGCCCTTAGGTGACGAAGTCGGTTCGACGGTAGAAGTTCGGTCTTTTTCAGGACTTGTTGTGAATGCCGCCGATGAATTTGGCGCTGGGATCATCATTCGTGGCCTTCGAGGTGCCGTGGATTATGAATATGAAGACCAGATGGTTGGCATGAATACGGTGATGAATCCAAATGTGGAAACTGTGTTCCTCTCCGCCGCGCCTGATGTCGGCTTTATTTCGTCAACACTTGTCCGTCAAATTGCCACAATGGGGGGCGATATTACGCCGTTCGTACCACCGAGCGTCGCGGAGATCATTTCTCTACGTGTATCTGAAAAATAAAAGCCGTTTTCGGCTTCTCAGGAGTTCTTCATGTTCAAATTTGCTTCGGCTGCCTTTGCTGTGTGCTTTGCCTTACTGATAAATTCTGTACCGGCGTCGGCTGCAGACCTGGAAAATACGTTATATCTGGACCTCAAAGATGGTCGCGTCGTGATTGAGCTTTTGCCGGAAATTGCGCCACGGCACGTTGAGCGTATCAAAACGCTCACTCGTGAGAAATTCTATGATGGCATCGTGTTTCACCGGGTGATTGACGGCTTTATGGCTCAAACAGGTGATCCAACCGGCACTGGCATGGGGGGATCAGACTATCCAGATGTTCGCCAGGAATTTTCAAGCGAACCGTTNATTCGCGGTGTTATTGGTGCAGCTCGGTCTCAACATCCAGACAGTGCCAATAGCCAATTTTTTATCGTGTTCGATGACTCACGCTTTCTCGATACAAATTACACAGTTTGGGGTCGGGTAATAGAAGGCATGGAATTTGTCGACAATATCAAACTGGGCGAACCACCTGTGAACCCAGACACTATCATTCGGATGCAAGTTGCAGCCGACGTCACTGAATAATTTCCCAAGGAAAACTAATCTATGGCTGATATCAAAGATCCAGAAAACGCTCTCTTCCTTGACCTCGAAAAAGGTCGCGTGACCATTGAGCTGCGACCAGACCTTGCGCCAAACCATGTTGCGCGCATCAAAGAACTTGCTCGTGAAGGTTTTTATGATGGCATCGTTTTTCACCGTGTCATCGACGGTTTCATGGCGCAAGGTGGCGATCCAACAGGCACTGGCATGAGCGGTTCCGGTAAGAACCTGGATGCAGAGTTTTCTGCTGAACCTCATGTGCGTGGCACCTGTTCAATGGCTCGTGCACAAGATCCAAACAGCGCTGACAGTCAGTTCTTTATTGTGTTTGGCGATTCCCGCTTCCTGGACAATCAATATACGGTTTGGGGTCAGGTGATCGATGGTATGGACCATGTAGACGCGATCAAACGTGGCGAACCCGTTCAAGACCCAGACAAAATCGTTAAAATGCAGGTTGCTGCAGACGCTGCCTAAAGCAGCCAAAAACTAGAAAGCCGTTCATGCGCGTAGACGCGTTCGATTTCGACTTGCCGGAGGCGCTTATTGCCCTCCGGCCAGCACGGCCGCGTGATGCCGCACGTATGCTGGTTGTCGGACCAGAAGACGGCTCTCTTGAGGATGCCTGTGTCGCTGACCTTTCTGATCGGTTGTTGCCTGGCGACATTCTGGTATTTAACGACACAAAAGTTATTCCAGCTCGTTTGACCGGGAGGCGGCGACGCGATGACTCTATCGCCACTGTTGAAATAACCCTCCATCAACGCCTTGCGCCAGACGAGTGGCTTGCTTTTGCCAAACCCGCTAAACGCCTTAAAACGAATGACATTGTCGTGTTTTCCGAGGGTCTAAGCGCCGAGGTGCTGGCGCGCGACGCTGGCGAAATTCACTTTCGGTTCTCTAAGTCTGGGGCGGCACTGGATGCTGCCATTGCCATTACCGGTGTTATGCCATTGCCGCCTTACATTGCCGGCAAACGGGCCACGGACGAGCACGATCTGTCTGACTATCAGACCTACTTTGCCAATGAACCCGGGGCCGTGGCTGCGCCAACAGCGGGACTTCACTTTACGCCGAAGATGCTCGCCGCACTTGAAGCTCGCGGTGTCAAATTCACAAGGGTAACGCTTCATGTGGGGGCGGGCACATTCCTTCCGGTTTCGGTAGGTGACACGGAAGATCACAAAATGCACTCGGAAGTGGGCATCATTTCTGCAGAGACTGCGGCGGCATTGAATGAAACGCGTGCAAATGGCGGGCGCATCGTTGCCGTTGGGACCACAAGTCTTAGATTGCTAGAGTCCGCGGCTACTGCAGCCGGAGAAGTAAAAGCCTGGACAGGCGCCACTGACATCTTCATTACACCGGGCTACACCTTCAAAGCTGTTGACGTGCTGATGACAAATTTTCATCTGCCAAAATCCACGCTCTTCATGTTGATATCTGCCTTTCGGTCTCTTGAAGAGATGCAAAGCGCCTATGCNCATGCTATCGACAGCAGCTATCGCTTCTATTCCTACGGCGATGCCTGCCTTATTTTTCCCAAAGGGGATATTTCGTGAGTGCGTTTAGTTACGATTTGCAATCAGAAGATGGTGCCGCGAGACGAGGCGTCATTCATACGCCACGAGGTGACATTCAGACACCAGCCTTCATGCCTGTGGGTACGGCGGGAACCGTGAAAGCGCTGTATACGGATCAGGTCCGTGAGACGGGTGCCGACATTGTTCTTGGTAACACCTACCACCTCATGCTGCGTCCGGGTGCAGAAGAGGTTGCAGCACTTGGCGGGCTGCATAATTTTATGAATTGGCAAGGCCCGATCCTCACTGACAGTGGTGGGTTTCAAGTGATGTCACTCTCCAAGCTCCGGAAAATGAGCGAGCAGGGTGTCACCTTTCAAAGCCATATTGATGGTCGCTCCTACGACTTGTCGCCAGAACGCAGCATTGAAATTCAGTGTCTCTTAGGATCTGATATTCAAATGGTTCTTGATGAATGCACACCTTTTCCGGCGACGCATGAAGAGGCGACCTCGTCCATGCAGCTTTCCACACGGTGGGCGAAACGCTCAAAAGAGGCTTTTTTGTCTCAGCCGCATCGAAAAGAAGGGCAAGCGCTTTTTGGTATCGTACAGGGAAGCACCTACGAAGACCTACGTCATGAGAGTGCTGCAGCCTTGCAGGAAATCGGTTTTGAAGGCTATGCCGTCGGGGGCTTGGCTGTCGGAGAAGGCCAAGCAGAAATGCTGCGCGTGCTTGATTTTACGATCCCCACATTGCCTCGCTACCATCCGCGCTACTTGATGGGCGTTGGCACGCCAGATGACCTGGTGGAAGCCGTCAGCCGCGGCATCGATATGTTCGATTGCGTCATGCCCACGCGCTCTGGCCGCCACGGCCAAGCGTTCACACGCTTTGGGAAAATCAATCTTAAAAATGCACGNCATGCGGCTGACCCACGCCCCCTTGATGAGACGGGCACCTGTCCTGCAACACGGGATTATTCCCGGGCCTATCTCCACCATCTACTAAAGAATGGCGAGATATTGGGCATGATGCTGCTGTCATGGAACAACATCGCTTATTACCAGTCATTGATGGCGGACCTGCGCACCGCGATTGACAGCGGGAACTTGAAGCAGTTCGTCGCGACCTTTAAGGCAGAGCAGGCGGCTGGTGACCTGGATCCTTTGTGATTTTACCTGCTTGTTAATGCTCTATTTACCTTAAAACGGCTCAATCAACCCAGACGGATTTTGCGAACGGACAGGTCAGATGGGTACAATTTCAGGCAGTATCGACGGGCACGACGACTTTGAACTCGGCATCCCGCGCTCCGTGCCGGTTTCTTATGTTGCTGAAGTGCCTGAGAGTGATTACGCCGATGGACTGGTTTTCCTCATTCCCGGGTTTGGGGGGGATAAGGATGAAGCGCTGATGTCGCTGACGCGGCGCCACATCGCAGCCAAATACAACCTTGTTGCTGTATCCGTGCGTGCCCATTGCCACTTTTGCCGACCTAATCAAGTTGCTGATGGGATCAGTGTCGGATTGGAAATTGATACGGCATCCCTGGCACAAATTGTTGGGACGCTCTTGTTGCAAGGCGACAACCTTGACGGTTTAACGTCAGCTGAAACATCCGCAATCATTCCATTCCTAAAGTCCCGAGCCCCTCAACGGTTTCGGGTTAAAGCGGCAATTTCGCCACCAGGCGATGACTACCAAAACTTTGGTGTTCTGACTGCCCTTGACCACATTATGGTCCTGCATCATCTCTTTGATAGCGACCTTTCTTTCAATCAGAGCAATATCGTATGCGCGGGCACATCGCACGGTGGTTATGTTGCGCAGCTCATTCACAAATTTGCGCCTAACACTATCTCTGCGGTGATTGACTCATCTGGTTACTCAGAAACAATGCCTGCATTTTTAGGGTTCGGCGGAGATGAATATATTGGCTGTGACGAAAACCTGGATTTTGTATGCACAACGCGCTCCGCATGGAGCAATAAATTTGTGTCGCATCCCAATTATTTCGGCCCCGATGAAGCGCTTATTCGTGACGTTACCGAGCCTCGTCACCTGGAAACCCTAAAAGGCCTAACCGTTGGTCGATCTTGTCAGTTTCGGATGATCCACTCCACAAAGGATAAACTCTTTTCCATCGACCTGAAACGACGGCAATCGGAACTGTTATCCGAGCAGGGTTTTGATGTCGTCCTCGACGAAATGGGTGCGGATGACATGGATGGTAAGTTCATCTCAACGCTTGAACATGGAATGGGGATCGCTCTGAACAAACTATTCGACAAATATTATCCAACCTTGTCTCAGTTCGATGGCACGTGTGATCGAACGCTAAAAACAACGCTTCAATTTGACGGGCCGCACAAGCTCTATCAGGTTCAATATGGCGCAGAGGTAGGGGGTATTCTGGCTTCCAGGAAGGGTATTGCGGCGGGAGTCTCCCAACGAAACATTTTGTGTGGCTGAAAGCCCTAAAAATCGGACTTTAACGCCCAAAATCGGTTGACCGCTCGGCCAAGGGTGACTAGTTTCCGCCCGTCCGATACAGGTTAGGCCTGATTCAGACGGGCCCATAGCTCAGCTGGTAGAGCAATTGACTTTTAATCAATAGGTCCCAGGTTCGAACCCTGGTGGGCTCACCATTTTTTCC
>JGI24723J26617_10003442_pt1 | contig 11496 bp, 10 predicted proteins | sample Cruoilmetagenom6_FD_26617 | JGI IMG/M metagenome (IMG submission 26617) | reverse complement strand
TTATTTTTTTCCGTCCATTTTATCTTTAAGAGCTTGTAAAGCATCATTAGCATCACCTAAAGTTGGCTTAGCTTCTGCAGCTTGAGCTTCTGCTTTTTTAGCAGCAGCTTTTACATTNGCAATTTCTTCTTCTCTAAAGATAGCTGTATGAGAAGCAACTACACGTTTAAATTCTTTATTGAATTCAATAATTTTAAACTCTGCAGTTTCACCTTTTCCTACTTTTTTACCATCTTCTTTCTCTAAGTGACGAGAAGGAACAAAAGCAACGATATCTTCGTTAAAATCAATNGTAGCTCCTTTGTCTACGATTTCAGAAATTTCAGCAGTATGAACTGTACCTAAAGCAAATTCAGTTTCGTATTTGTCCCAAGGGTTATCAGTAGTTTGTTTATGACCTANAGATAATTTACGTCCTTCAACATCTAATTCTAATACAACAACTTCTAAATTATCACCTACGTTACAGAATTCACTTGGATGCTTAATTTTCTTAGTCCAAGATAAATCTGAGATATAAATCAATCCGTCGATACCTTCTTCTAATTCAACAAAAACACCAAAGTTTGTAAAGTTACGTACAATACCTGTGTGTTTAGAACCTACAGGATATTTGCTAGTAATGTCTGTCCATGGATCTGGCGTTAATTGCTTAATACCAAGAGACATTTTACGATCTTCTCTATCAAGAGTTAAGATTTGAGCTTCGATTTCATCACCAACTGACACGAAATCTTGAGCAGAACGTAAATGTGTTGACCAAGACATTTCACTTACGTGAACTAATCCTTCTACACCTTCTTCTACTTCAACAAATGCACCATAATCAGCAATAACAACAACTTTTCCTTTTACTTTATCACCAACTTTTACAGTATCGCCTAAAGCTTCCCAAGGATGTTTGCTTAATTGTTTAAGACCTAATTGGATTCTAGACTTATCTTCATCAAAGTCTAAGATTACCACATTAAGTTTTTGGTCTAATTCTACGATTTCATTTGGATGATTAATTCTTGACCATGATAAGTCAGTAATATGAACTAATCCATCAACGCCACCAAGATCAATAAATACACCATAAGACGTAATATTCTTAACAGTACCTTCTAGTACTTGACCTTTTTCTAATTGACCAATGATTTCTTTTTTCTGTTCTTCAATATCAGCTTCAATTAAAGCTTTATGAGATACAACTATGTTTTTGAATTCNTGGTTGATTTTCACAACTTTAAATTCCATAGTTTTATTTACATATTGATCGTAATCTCTAATNGGTTTCACATCAATTTGAGAACCTGGCAAGAATGCTTCAATACCAAATACGTCAACGATCATACCTCCTTTAGTTCTGCATTTTACAAAACCATTTACGATTTCACCTGTATCGTGAGCATTATTTACACGATCCCAAGCTTTGATTACTCTTGCTTTTCTGTGAGATAACACTAATTGACCTGTTGCGTCTTCACGAACATCAATTAATACTTCTACTTTGTCACCAACTTTTAAATCTGGATTGTAACGGAACTCATTAAGAGAAATTACACCTTCAGATTTTGCATTGATATCAATAATAGCATCTCTATCAGAGATATGAATTACTTCACCTTCTACAACTTCATCATTAAGTGTATCAACGAAATTTTCTGCTACTAGTTTTTCAAATTCTTCTAATTGCTTATCATCAACTGGATCAATACCTTCTTCGTAATTGTGCCAGTTAAAATCTTTTAAGAATTTTTCAGGATTTGCTTGTGACTCAGATACTTTTGGAGTCTCAACTGCTTTTGTTTCTGTAGTTTCAACAGTTGCTGCTTCAGTAGTTTCTACCTCAGCTTGTTTTGTTTCTTTTTCAGACATGTGCTGAATATTAATTTGTATTCTGTACGTTTAGAAAGATTAAAGCGAATACACACAGAAGTGTTATTGTTTGTTATAATTTTGTCCTTTCATCTTTCCTAGGCTTCGCTAAAAGGAGTGCGAAAATACGTTTTCTTTATTAAAAAAACAAACAATATTAATACTAAGCAATTGATTATATATTGATTAGTTGAAAATGTTAAAAAAAGCCCTTTAACTTATTGATTTTTTGGCATATAAATTGATATCTTTACAATACGTATTAACACTAAAAATAAAACATTTATTATGATAAAAACAAAATACCAAAGCGTATTAGACTTAGGAGAAACATTAAACATCGAAAATGGTGATGTAAAAGAAGAAAATGGTAAATTAAAAATTTGGGGAACAGCTAAAACTCAATATGAAAAAAATTTACTTTGGGATGCTATAAAAGCCGTTGGTGGTGATAGTCCTTCAGATATTATGGCTGACATTAAAGTTGCTGACACATCTGTTTACGCTAGACACACTGTAAAAAGTGGAGAAACTTTAGGAAAAATTGCTAAACAATATTATGGCAATCCTGCTAAGTATCAAGCTATTTTTCAAGCGAATTCTGATATTCTTAAAAATCCAGATTTAATTCATCCAGATCAAGAATTAATTATTCCTAATCTGTAGGACCATTTTAAATCACAAAAAAAGCGACCAATTAAATTGGTCGCTTTTTATTTTTTATACATCTTAGTTTCTCTATTTACTTTCAGATATTTTATCTTTTGCCAAATTGAGTACTAATTCAAATTGTTCTTCTAAATTTAAATTAGAATTATCAACTTTTATTGCATCTTCAGCCATTACTAAAGGAGAATCTTTTCTTGTAGAATCTATATGATCTCGTGATTGAACATTTTTTAAAACGGCTTCATAATCTACCTCATCTCCACGCTCTATAAGCTCATCATAACGACGTTGCGCTCTTTGTTCAGCAGAAGCAGTCATAAATAGTTTTAATTCTGCATCTGGAAACACGACTGTTCCAATATCGCGACCATCCATGACAACACCTTTATCTTTTCCGAAGTTTTGCTGTTGTAAAACTAATTGTTCTCTTACTTCTGAAACTGTTGCCACTTGACTTACAAATTGAGAAACTTCTAGAGTTCTTATTTGTTTTTCGACATTTATACTATTGAGATATACTTCAGCAAAACCTAAATTCTCATTAAAATTAAAACTAATTTGAATCTTATCGAGCTGACCTACAAGTTGTTGCTTATCAAAATACTCTTTTTTAATTAAATCGTTTTGCATAGCATACAATGTTACAGCGCGATACATAGCACCAGAATCGACATAAATATAGCCTAAAGCTTTTGCTAAACGTTTAGCGACTGTGCTTTTTCCTGTAGAAGAAAATCCGTCTATTGCTATGGTAATTTTATGCATTATCTTAAATCTATTTGTAGTCCAAAAAAACTTGTGTTCGAAGCACTTGTATATCTAGCATGCGTATAACTAAATCGCATTTTATTCAATTTAATTCCAATACCGAAAGATAGTCCCGAAAAATTCCGTTGTTCTTCTATACGTAATTCTTCAGCTCTTCTAAAATTATAACCTAAGCGAATACTAAATCCTCTTTCTGGAAATAGTTCTGCTCCCAAAACTGTGTGTCTCAAAACTTCTCCTAAAAATCCTACTTCTTCCTGTGTTTGATTGCCATCTAAATCTGTTGTAGCTCTTGAAGGGTTGGAAAACGATAATGGCCACTTTTGTAAGTTTTCAAAAGTCAAATGCCAACGTAAAGGTACATTTTCAAGCGTTTGTGATAAACCTAAAGACACTTCCATTGGTAATTTTTCATTTAACCCAGCATACGTTACTATTTGAGTACCAATATTTCTAATACTTAAAGCCGCATGGAAATCTAATTTTTCATTAATGTACATTGCTCCTAAATCGGCAGCAACACCAATTGAATTGTACTGCTCTAATTTAGAGGTAATCATTTTTACGTTTGCACCTATATAAAAATCACTAAATGGAATTTGGTANGCATANCCAACCGAAAGCGCAGCTTCATTACCTGTAAATGTACCTGTAGATACAGCATTTTGATCGTAACCTTCAAACTCTCCGTAATTGATATACGTCATTCCAATATGCAAGGTTTGCACATGTCGATCCCAAGTGTAGGCATAAGCTGCTGTTCCATAACTTATTCCACCTAAATAACTTGAATAATTTACAGCCAACTGATTGTCCATTTCTGCATTAATACTAGCAGGATTAAACAAACCACTTGTCACATCATAATCGTAATTAGTAATTACTTTTCCACCTAAAGCAGCTTGGCGTGGAGAAGATACCAAATTTAAAAATTGAAATGTAGACTCACCTCCTACTTGTGCGAAAAATGTAGAGGTCGTCAAAAGACAAATAAANNTGGTAATTTTCTTTAGCATATAAGTTTGCAAAGTAAATAAATCTATCTTAAAACGACGATATGTCTATTTTATTTTTTTGAAAGTGTTGAATTCTGATTCACATGAAGTTTTTGTCCGATCTTTATTAAATTTCCAGACAAATCATTAAGGTCTTTTAAGTCGGCAACTGTGGTATTATTCCGCTTAGCAATATTATATAAAGTGTCTCCTCTTGAAACAATCCAAATTGCATCTGATTCTGTTTCTACATCTTCAAAGTTCCTAACTCTTAAAGTTTCGCCTACTTTAATAAGGGTTGTTTCTAAATTATTTGCTCTTTTAAGTTGATTTAAACTTGTTTTGTAGCGTTTTGATAATTCATATAACGTTTCACCTTTCTTAACTAAATGAAAATTAGAAGTAATTAGGTCTGTTTTGTCTTCAGATTGTTCAGAAACTAATGTTGTGTTAGAATTCAAATCTATATTTTCCGCATTATTAATTACTTCTGTAGAATCATGAGACTCTCTAGATAAATTAGTATCTGCAATTAATTTAGAATTTTCAACCTTATCAATTGAAGTATGGACAGTATCTGTAACTACTGTTTTTTGAGTAGTCACAGACATGTCCTTTATTAAATTTGTTTTTATTTCTGTACGAGTTGCAAGTAATGAATCCTTTATTTTCTTAGCTGTTCTAGATTTAGCAATTTCACCATTAGTATAAGTAATTTCTCCTGTTTCCAAATTAAGCTTTGCAGGCTTACCATTTAGAAGTACGTCCTTATAATTATTGGTTTGAATTGTTTGCGCAACAGCTCCAAAACTAGAAACTGCGACAACTAAAACCGTAGCTATTAATCTAAAGTTTTTTAGCATTTTTTACTTTTTGATTGGTTAGTGCCAATCTCAAAACGTCACTCATATCTTTGACATAATGAAATTTTAAACCTTTCAAATATAAGGGATTTATTTCTTCTATATCTCTTTTATTGTCTTCACAAAGCAAAATTTCTTTAATTCTAGCACGTTTAGCAGCTAAAATTTTCTCTTTAATCCCTCCAACTGGCAATACTTTTCCTCTTAAGGTTATTTCTCCTGTCATTGCCAAATTATTTTTCACCTTACGTTGTGTAAATAAGGACACTAGAGATGTTAACATGGTTACACCTGCACTCGGACCATCTTTTGGAGTTGCACCTTCTGGCACGTGAATGTGCACATTATAGTTTTCAAAAACCTCAGGATTAATACCAAATTCATCTGCGTTTGCTTTGATATATTCCATAGCGATGGTTGCNGACTCTTTCATTACTTTTCCTAAATTACCAGTAATTGTAAGATTACCTTTTCCTTTAGAGAGAATTGATTCTATAAATAAAATATCGCCTCCTACTCGTGTCCAAGCCAAACCAGTAACGACACCTGCAACATTATTATTTTCATACTTATCGCGTTCTAATTTTGGTGATCCTAATACTTCAATCACATCTTCATTAGTCACTTTAATATTATAGTCTTCTTCCATAGCAATATTTTTAGCTGCGTGACGCACCATTTTTGCTATTTGCTTTTCTAAACCACGAACACCTGATTCTCTTGTATAACCTTCAACTATTTTTTCTAATTGTGGTTTCGCTATTTTTAAATGTTTATCGGTTAATCCNTGTTCTTTTAATTGCTTCGGAAGTAAATGACGTTTCCCTATTTCAACTTTCTCTTCAATAGTGTAACCTGTAACATTAATAATTTCCATTCGGTCTAATAATGCAGGTTGAATGGTATTTAAGCTATTAGATGTTGCTATGAACATCACTTTAGACAAATCGAATCCCATTTCAAGGAAATTGTCATGAAACTCACTATTTTGTTCAGGATCTAACACTTCTAACAATGCAGAAGAAGGATCGCCTTGGTGAGAATTTGAGAGTTTATCAATTTCATCTAAAACAAATACAGGATTGGATGTTCCNGCTTTTTTCAAACTCTGAATGATTCGTCCTGGCATTGCTCCAATATAGGTTTTACGATGTCCTCTAATTTCGGCTTCATCACGTAAACCACCTAAAGACATACGAACATATTCTCGACCTAAAGCTTCAGCAATAGATTTCCCTAAAGACGTTTTACCAACTCCAGGAGGACCATACAAGCAAAGAATTGGCGATTTCATATCGTTACGCAATTTAAGTACTGCTAGATATTCAATAATTCGCTTCTTCACATCTTCCAAACCATAATGATCACGATCTAAAATTCGCATAGCACGTTTTAAATCGAATTTATCTATACTAAACTCATCCCAAGGTAAATCTAAGAATAAATCTAAGTAATTTCGTTGAATAGAATATTCTGCCACTTGTGGATTCATACGTTGCATTTTTGACAATTCTTTATCAAAATGCTCTGCAACTTTTTTGTTCCACTTTTTAGTTTTAGCACGTTGACGCATCTCTTCAATTTCTTCTCCAGAAGACACACCTCCTCCAAGTTCTTCCTGAATGGTTTTCATCTGTTGATGTAAGAAATACTCTCTTTGCTGTTGATTCATGTCACTTTGAACTTTAGACTGAATATCATTTTTAAGCTCCAATTTTTGAAGTTCGACATTCATGAATTTTAAAGTCGCAAGTGCACGTTCTTTTAAATCATTAATTTCTAATAATTCTTGTTTTTCTTTTACAGAAAGATTCATATTAGAAGACACAAAGTTGACTAAGAACGAATTACTTTCAATATTCTTAATTGCAAAAGAGGCTTCTGTTGGAATATTTGGACTGTCTTTTATAATTTGAAGCGACAAGTCTTTAATAGATTCTATAATTGCAGAAAACTCTTCATTATCGACTGCTGGTTTTGCTTCAGGAACATCTTTAACAGTNGCTGTTAAATAAGGCTCTTCAGAAATCACATCTTGAATTTCAAAACGTTTTTTTCCTTGTATGATAATGGTTGTATTTCCATCAGGCATTTTAAGAACTTTCAAAATACGAGCAACAGTTCCTTTTTTGAACACATCTTTTCCGCTAGGATCTTCAATCGTTTCGTCTTTTTGAGAGACAACACCAATGACCTTGCTTCCTTTATTAGCATCATTAATTAGTTTGATAGATTTATCTCTACCAGCTGTAATAGGTATTACAACACCTGGAAACAAAACCGTATTACGCAATGGTAATATTGGTAAAGATTCTGGAAGGGTTTCATTATTTATTTCTGCTTCATCTTCAGGTGTCATTAAAGGAATTAATTCTGAATTTTCATCAAAATCCTGAAATGACAAACTGTCAAGCTTTAAGAAATTAGACTTCGNCATATTATTTTTTTAGTCATTCTGTCATTAAAACAACAGAACTTATCGATTTATANTTATTTAAATAATCCCATTTAACACTGCGTATCAAACGATTACAAAGTTAAAGGAATTATATACCTTTATCTAATTCCAATAGTTATGCCATTACGCCTTATAAGATTAAAAACTTTTTTTATTAAAAGTGTAACAATTGGTTTACACTGTCCTCTCTATACTAAAGCAATTGTTTTTTGACACTAACCAACCAAAATATAGAGCAGTTATTGCAGCTTTGCAAATCTGGCGACCAACATGCACAAATGGAAGTCTATAACAGATATTACAAAGCGATGTATAACACAGCATTTAGAATTGTAAAAGACAGTTTTGAGGCTGAAGACATCATGCAAGATTCGTTTTTGACAGCATTCACAAAGTTAGATACGCTTAAAGAGATTAAAACATTTGGATCCTGGCTGAAACGCATCGTCATAAATAACAGTATTCATCATTATAAAAAGAATAGTAAATATGAAGATGTGCCATTAGACGATGTGCTTTATAAAGTTGAAAATCATTCTGGAATAGTTGAAAATGATGAGTTTTCTAGTTTAAAAGTAAATCAGGTTTTAGACACTCTGAAAACACTTAAAGATAATTACAGAATGGGATTGACACTACATTTGATTGAAGGTTATGATTATGAAGAAATTTGTGAAATTATGGATATAACTTATGCCAATTGTAGAACATTAATATCACGAGCAAAAGAAAGCTTGAGAAATAAATTAGCGCCTTTAGCCTCTTAATACGATTATTATGAAAAAAGATAATATAGATCACCTTTTTGGAAGACTTGAAAATGAGTTTGATATGGATTTGCCAAACTCTGGACACCAAAATCGGTTTTTAGAAAAACTAAAGCAACAAGATACCATTGCTGATAATAATACACCAAAAACAAGTTACTGGAAACCATTCTTAGCTGTAGCAGCATCTATTATATTATGTATTTGTATCGTTACAATGATGCAACAACAAAAGCCCGAATTAAAAGGTTTGGCGAGTGTGTCACCAGAATTATCCAGAACTCAAGATTTTTTCACATTAGCAATTCAAAATGAATTAGCAATACTTGAAGCTGAACGATCACCAGAAACTGAAGAATTAATTAATGATGCCTTAAAACAGCTTCATGTTTTAGAATCTGATTATAAAAAATTAAAAAAAGATTTAACAGAATCTGGTGATGATAAACGTGTTGTTTATGCTATGATATCAAACTTTCAAAACAGAATTGACGTACTAGAACATGTTTTAGAAAACATAGAAGAAGTTAAAAGTTTTAAAAACAACAAATCAAATCATAATACACTATAACATTTAAAAATCAACAAAAAACGTTCCTACACAGTTAATCTTTTTTATAGGAGTACAAATAACAATCATTATGAAAACACAATTACTATATAAACTACTATTTGCTTTTATACTAGTCCCAACTCTAGCATTAGCAGGAAACACAAAAAATTGGTCTGGAAAGCACACGAAAGAAAAAACAATCAAAAAAGATTTTTCGGTTTCTAGTGACGCAACATTAAAAGTTGACAATAGCTATGGAAACATTGACATTGTTACTTATGAAGGCTCAACAATTACTATTGAAGTTCGCATTAAAACTAATGGTGACGACTTAGAAAAAGTTCAAGATAAAATTGATGATATCGATGTTGAATTTAGCGCATCATCTTCATCAGTAATGGCTAAAACAATTTTTAGCAAAGAGAAATCTAAATCTTGGTGGAATTGGGGAAAAAACAACAATGTAAATATGTCAATCAATTACGTTATTAAATTACCAATTACCAACAATGTAGATTTAAATAATGACTACGGAAGTATTACACTTGATAAACTAGAAGGTCGTGCAGAAATTAATTGTGACTACGGAAAAATTACGACCAAAGAATTAATGGCTGACAATAATGATATTAATTTCGACTATACCAATAACTCGTATTTTGAATATATAAAAAGCGGAAGCATTAATGCTGATTACAGTGGTTTTACAGTAGGAAAAGCTAAATCCTTAGACATCAATGCAGATTATACAAAATCTGAAATTGAGCTAGCCGAAAACATCTCTTACAATTGTGATTATGGATCATTAAAGATTAATAACGCAAACAACGTAGATGGTAATGGTGATTATCTAACCTTAAGACTTGGAACCATTTATAAAAATGTAACCATTAAAGCCGATTATGGTTCTATAAAAATTGAAAAAATGGCTGAAACTGCTAATAACATCGAAATAGAATCCGATTACTGTGGCATTACTATTGGTTACGATTCTAAGTATGCTTTTAATTTTGATATCGATTTAGAGTATGCCTCTTTACGAGATGCAGATCACTTTGAGTTCACAAAAAAACGTATTGAATCTTCTGATAAATACTATCAAGGTTACTACAGAAATTCTAATAGTGGAAACATGGTTAGAATAAAAACTGAATATGGAAGCGTAACATTCAAAAAGAATTAAAAATTAATTAAAAACTTTAAAAATGAAAAAATCAATCTTACTTACTGCATTGTTATTTTGTATCTCATTTAGTTATGCTGGCAACAAAAAGATAAAAGGTAACGGAAAAATGACAACCATAACAAGATCTACATCAGATTACGATGGCGTTAAATGTGCTGGTTCTTTCGACTATATTTTAGTTGCAGGTACTGAAGGAAAAATCACTATTAAAGGAGAGGAAAACCTACTACAATATGTTATAACAGAAGTTAAAGACAATACTCTTATTATTAAAACAGAAAGGCATATTGATCTTAAACCTAGCAATAATAAAACGATAAAAATCACAATTCCTTTTAAAAATATTAGCAGTGTTTCATTAGCAGGTTCTGGTGATTTATGGAATGAAGATGTTATTACTGCCACAAATTTAGAAGTTGCTTTAGCAGGTTCAGGCGATGTCGTTTTAACTATTGAAGCTTCTAACACAGAAGGTAAAGTTGCTGGTTCTGGTGACTTAACCTTAAAAGGAAATACGAATAAACTTGAAGCTAAAGTTGCTGGTTCTGGCGATTTTCATGGATTCAATTTACAATCTAATCACACTACAGTTTCTGTTGCTGGTTCTGGAGATGCCAAAGTGGTTAGTAATGAAAGCTTAAAAGCCAGAGTATCTGGTTCTGGTGATATAGAATACAGAGGCAATCCTAAAACAGAAGACTCTAAAGTTGCTGGTTCGGGAAGTATTAGTAATTAAATATATATCATCAATCAAACAAAAAAAGCCACTCTGTTTAGAGTGGCTTTTTTTGTTTTGATCTTAAAACTATTATTGTTTAGTGTAAATAAAAGTTAAGTCTTGAGAAGTCGTTGCTGTAAAATCTGAGCTAAATGCTGTAAAACCTTCAGGAATAAAAACAGATAATTGGTTACCATTTAGAGTGTAATCTAATACAGATGTGCCATCATTAACTGTTACATTACTTCCACTTTGAGTCCATGTGAAATTTATATTTTCATTTTCCAATTCACACTCAATTGTATAATCATATTCATTGGTAGTACCTACTTCAATATCAAAAGTAAAAGAAGCAAATGAAGTACTCATATTAACTCCTGTATTATCTACATTAAATACAAGTGTTTCATTTTCGTAACACTCCATTTCATCAAAAAAGTTTTCACTTTCTGTTCCATCATTATTTAAATCTATAGCTTCCTCTCCTATCCAAGCTGTAAGAAGCCAAGTACCAACAATATCGGCATCTCCTCCTGTACTAGTTGAGCAATCCAAACTATCAATTATAGCTTGAATACTTCCATCTGAATCACCACATACTGTTACTTTTATTTCTAAAGCTGTTTTATAAGTATTACATAACGTAGCATTAGAAGTGT
>JGI24723J26617_10003441_pt1 | contig 11497 bp, 8 predicted proteins | sample Cruoilmetagenom6_FD_26617 | JGI IMG/M metagenome (IMG submission 26617) | reverse complement strand
GAAGTAGATAAGCTAGCATCTGAAAAGGTTAAATTGGGTAATTCTATCGATCAATTAGAAGAGAAAAAACGAAAACTGGAACAAGAATATGATGAGCTCTCTACTTTAAGCGCTGAGCAACTTTCTGAAAAGGAAAAACAAAACCGTGAACTCCTTGTTCAACTACAAGAAAAAGAAGCCAAACTAGCAGAAGAAAGTGCTCGTTTAGAAAAATTACAAGGTGATTTAGATTCTCGTTCAAAGCGTGTTGATGAACTTGAAGGTCTTATTGCTGCTAAGGAAGCAAAAATGCAACGTTTAAAAGATGCTGTTTCTGCAGCTTTGAGTGGATTTGAAGGAAAAGGACTAACCGTTGAACGTAAAAATGGAAAAGTATATGTTTCTATGGAAAACAAATTACTCTTCAGTTCGGGTAGTTGGGCAGTAGGTGATCAAGGTCGTTCTGCAGTAGTGAATTTAGCCGGTGTGTTGAGGCAAAACGCTGATATTGATGTATTGATTGAAGGGCATACCGATAATGTGCCTTACGGTGGAAAAGGAGCTGTTACAGATAATTGGGATTTGTCTACAAAACGATCAACAGCCATTGTTCGAATTTTAGTAAATAATAATGTTGACCCTAAACAAATTACGGCTGCAGGGCGAAGCAAATTTTTACCTGTGGCAAGTAATGTTAGTGTTTCTGGAAAAGCAAAAAACAGACGTATAGAAATTATTTTGGCTCCAAATTTAGACGCTATTAATGACTTGTTGAACGAGTAGATGTTTTCGTCATTCCGCACTTCCTGTCCGTCCGGCAGGCGGGGATGCGGAATCCAGACCATGGATGCTGAATCAAGTTCAGCATGACATAATTATAAAATTTATACTTTTTTATTCGCTAATTGCCCACAAGCGGCATCTATATCTTTACCTCTACTTCTGCGTACATTAACTACAATACGATTAGATTCAAGAGTATTTACATACATATTGATAGCTTCTGGTGAGGCCTGTTGAAATTCGCCATCGTCGATAGCATTGTATTCTATTAAATTAACTTTAGAAGGTACTTGTTTGCAATAGGCAACCAGGGCATTTGCATCTACCTGTTTATCGTTAATCCCTTTCCAAACCACATATTCAAAAGTGATCATCTTCTTTGTTTTGATATACCAGTACTGTAATGATTCTAATAACTCGGCTAAATCACTCTTTTTATTAATAGACATCATTTTAGAACGTACTTCGTCTATAGCAGAATGCAATGAAACTGCCAGATTAAATTTAACTTTATCATCAGCTAATTTTTTAATCATTTTTGGAATACCAACTGTAGAAAGGGTAATTCGTTTTGGGGACATTCCAAGACCTTCATCTGAAGTAATTTTATCAATAGAAGCTAATACATTTTTATAATTTAAAAGCGGCTCGCCCATACCCATAAAAACAATATTTGACAATTTATGATTATGGTATAACCTACTTTGTTTGTCAATTGCTACAACTTGGTCATAAATTTCATCAGGATTTAAATTACGCATCCGCTTTAAGCGAGCTGTAGCACAAAAATTACAATCTAGACTACAACCAACTTGGCTCGATACACAGGCCGTGGTTCTGGTTTCAGTAGGTATTAAAACGGACTCTACGATCAGGCTATCGTGTAGTTTGATGGCATTTTTAATGGTGCCATCATTTGAACGTTGCATTTGATCTACTTCGATGTGATTGATGACAAAATTCTCGTCGAGCATTGCTCTGGTTTCTTTTGATAGATTTGTCATGTCGTCAAATGAATAAGCCACTTTAGACCACAACCATTCATAGATTTGATTGCCCCGAAAAGCTTTATCATTATTTTCCACGAAAAAACCCCTCAATTCTTCCTTGGTTAAAGCACGTATGTCTTGTTTTTTTGTCATCAGTTATAAAAAACGTCCTAACCCATTTTCTCAGGATCAGGACGTTTATTAATTTATGAAAATTTAGTTTTTACTTACTTAATACTACCTTTTTAACTAAACTTTTCTTGGTACTAATCTCTGTGACTTTAACAAAATAAATATTGTCAGACAAGTTCGAGATATTTATACTATTATTATTTATGTCATCTGTTTTTAGTACTTGACCTAATACGTTAAATATCTGATAACTTAGATCACCTACTAAACCAGACGTTTTAATCTGTAGCTCGCCCGAGGTTGGATTTGGATATACAGTAATATTCGCTTCTAAAAACTCATCATTAACGGCTAGAACATTTTCTAGGGAATTTAATGTGAGCGGAGCTGCTCCAGAAGGGTTTAACCAATCACTTAATCTAGTTGCAGTAGTTGAACCATTATCCCACGAAACTGCAAAACGGCCATAAAAATCATGTGCATCATTATCATCTAATTCGTCGCATGCTGCTGCTCCACCATAAAGTTGTCCAATTATTCTTCCATCAGGATCAAATAAAGCAGATCCTGAAGACCCTCCTTCAGTTACCCCTAGTTCCCAGCCATCTCCGGCTCCAGTTATATCCCATGTTTGAGCAATAGGGGAACTTCCACCCGCATTTTGAGCAAGTTTTGTCGGTGCATCATCATCACGGCAAATCTTCATAATATCTCCTTGAGGATGATGAATACCAACAGTAAAATTCGGTGTGCTATCCGATCTGTCCCAACCAACATAAGTCACATCCCATTTACTGGGAATTGTGTTATTAATTTCAACGAGCATAAAATCAGAATCTTCATTTCTTGCAAGCAATGTAGTACCAGTCATTGTAAAATCACTTGAAGAAGTTTCACTATTGGTTGTTGCTGCGCAAACCTGAATAGGACTAATCCAGTTAAATCTTATTGCATAGGCTGATGGATCTGACGACCCTAAACAATGATTAGCTGTTAAAAAATATGGCGTCTTATCTTCGGCTGTATTATTAATTAAAGTTCCTGAACAAACAGTCACGCTCGTCTCATTAATTGGTATCAATAAAAATCCAACTCCTTTTTTTACCAAATCTCTTTGAGATTCAAAATCGGCACCAATAGGACAATCAACATCATGATTACAATTACCAGAAGAGTTTAAGAATCCTTCAACTTTAGTTGTTCCTAGGTATCCTTTCTGATATGTATGCCCTAATCTATAACCATGCATAACAGATGATATATTTAATTTACCTTGACCTTTAACTTCAAAAGGCTCATAATATTCCATCCACATTTTATCTCCATTTACGAACCAGGTTGTCAAAATTTGTTTTTCATTATTTTGAATATCTGTATAAGCTCCTAATAAATCAGATCTATCATCATTATATAAATATATTTTACCTCCTTTTGGTAAATAAAATTTATCAAAAATCAGTCCTAAATTTAAAGCATCTTTTGACTCAAATAATACTCTCCAAATACGGTCTCCATTCGAAAGCTCAGTCCAAACCCCAGCATTCTCTAACCCATAATTGACTTTAATCTGCAAACCTATTCTATATGGTTTCGTTCGCAATTTGTCATTGATATCGTCTTCACTTTTAACTTTTTGTATATCAACAGGAGCCAAAGAAATTGCATTAACACTTGACTTTTGTTCAGTCAATTTCCAGCTGGCAGGTATTCCTTCATTTGTGACTTGAGCACAAATAGTTATTGTAAAAGAGAATAACAGTACACCGAATACTTTTTTAAGCATAATAATTAATTTTAAAGACACAAATGACTGCTAAGATAAAGAATAATCGTCCAATTAAGCTTTTCTAATCTTTAAATGATCAACATAGCGTCACCATATGAGTAGAAATTATACTTTTCTTTAATAGCTATCGCGTAAGCTTCTTTTAAGAAATCATGTCCTGCAAAAGCTGCAGACATCATCATTAAAGTTGACATTGGTGTATGAAAATTTGTGATCATTGCATTAGCGATTCCGAAATCATATGGTGGAAAAATAAACTTATGTGTCCATCCCTTATAAGGTTTTAGACGATAATCAGCTGACATAGAACTTTCCATAGTACGCATTACAGTTGTTCCTACGGCGCAAACTCGCTTCTTATTAGCTAATGCTTTATTTACTGCTTTTGCAGCAATTTCTGGAATATCAATTTCTTCAGAATCCATTTTGTGCTTGGATAAATCCTCAACCTCTACAGGTTGAAAAGTGCCCAAACCTACATGTAAGGTAATTTCTGCAAGATCAATCCCCTTAATTTCTAAACGTTTTAATAAATGCTTTGAGAAATGCAATCCAGCGGTTGGTGCTGCTACTGCGCCCTCATGTTTCGCATAAATTGTTTGATAACGTTCAATATCTGAAGGCTCGGCATCCCTCTTAATATATTTTGGCAAAGGTGTTTCTCCTAAATCTTTTAGTTTCTTTCTAAACTCTTCATAACTACCATCAAATAAAAAACGTAAAGTTCTTCCTCTTGAAGTTGTATTATCAATAACCTCTGCTACCAAATCATCGTTATCTCCAAAAAATAATTTATTCCCAATTCTAATTTTACGAGCTGGGTCAACTAAAACGTCCCATAAGCGACTTTCTTTATTTAGCTCTCTTAATAAAAAGACCTCAATTCTAGCTCCGGTTTTTTCTTTATTACCATAAAGTCTTGCTGGAAAAACTTTTGTGTTGTTAAAGATCATAATATCTCCTTCATCAAAATATTCGACTAGGTCTTTAAATTGTTTGTGTTCTATTGTTTGTTCTTTTCGGTTTAAAACCATCAAACGCGCCTCATCGCGTTGTTGCGATGGATATTCTGCTAATAAATCTTCCGGTAAATCGAACTTAAAATGTGATAACTTCATATATAGGGTTTTGTTTTAGACCTTTTGTGAAAATGAGGGCAAATATACAATATCGTCATAGGCCTTGTCAAGTATTTCATGAATTATATTACTGATGCTTAAAAACAGGAGATCTATTAACTTTCTTATTGGAATATGTATCTTTGCATAAATTTAATTTTTCAATGGCCACAAAGGTAACCCCCTACAGAAATTCTGAACTAGGCAAGAAAGAGCAGGTAGAACAAATGTTTGATAATGTGTCTACTAATTATGACTTTTTAAATCGCGTATTAACTTTTGGTCTTGATATAAATTGGCGTAAAAAAGTAGTGAAAAAGGTTGCTCAAAATAATCCGAAACAACTGCTAGATATTGCTACCGGTACGGGAGATTTTGCTATTATGCTTGCAAAATTGAATCCTGAAAAGATTATAGGATTAGACATTTCTCAGGGAATGTTAAATAAAGGAATTGAAAAAATAAAAAAAAGAAATCTCGGGCATATAATTGATATGGTTCAGGGAAATTCAGAAAATATGCCTTTTAAAGATGATACTTTTGACGCTATTACTGTTGGTTTTGGTGTTCGTAATTTTGAAAACCTGGATATTGGTCTGAAAGAAATACATCGAGTGTTAAAACCCGGAGGAGTTTTGGCTATCTTAGAAACTTCTCAGCCAGAAAAATTCCCAATGAAACAATTATTTAAATTATACTCAAAATATATCATTCCAACTATTGGTAGTATTTTTTCTAAAGATAAAAATGCGTATTCTTATTTACCTGAATCAGCAGCCGCTTTTCCCTATGGAAAAAAATTCAACAATATTTTACAGAAAAATGGGTTTTATAATGCAACTGACAAACCATTAACTTTCGGAATAGCTTCGATGTATTTAGCAACAAAGTAAAAAACTTATGAAAAAAATCGTCATACTTACCCTTGGTTTGGTAGTATTTTTCAGCATTGATTTATATGCACAAAAGGATCGTATAATTTATCAAGAAAATTTTGATAAAAGAAAATTACATTTTGGTTATTACTTAGGTTTGAACAAAAAAAGTTTTATAATAAAATATGATCCTATTAATTCGTCTGTTCCTATTAACTCTTTGAATACAGATTATATAACTATCGAAGAATCTTTAGGATTTAATATAGGTTTGGTTGTAGATTACAAATTACATGATAATATCAACCTTCGTTTTGAACCTGGTTTATCAAGTAATACTAAGAATCTTACGTTTAGTCCAGATATAGCCGCTGTCGCAGCTGATAATGAAAGAGAAGTACCTGGTACGTATCTCAGACTTCCTGTTTTACTAAAATTTAGTACAAACAGATTAGATAATATGCGTGCATTTATAATTGGAGGGGTCTCCTATGATTATAATTTTTCAAGTAATCAAAAGAATACACAAGATAATGAAACGGGAAATCAATTTAGAATGAAAACGAGCAATTTTATGTATGAAGTTGGTGTTGGCGTAGATTTATATTTACTGTGGTTTAAGTTTTCACCCTCCATTAGAGGAATTTTTGCNATCAACAATGAACTCGTCCCAGACGATTCGGCTCTTAGCCCATATACTTCACCAATTGATTATTTAGGAACTCGCGGTGTTTTTATAAACTTTACATTTGAGTAGCTAATTTCTTTTAAACTCACTTAATAAAATAGCTGTTGCAGTAGCTGCATTCAGGCTTTCAGTTTCTCGTATATGTCCAAACCTTGGTATTGTAATTTGATATGAAATAAGCTCTTTTATTTCTTCTGAAATTCCATTAGATTCGTTTCCCATTATCAAAACACCTTCGGAGGGTAAATTCGATTTATATACATTTTTGCCTTCTAATAAGGCGCCGTAAATAGGTAATTTAGTTAAATTTAAAAAGTCTTTTAAATTTGTATAAACAATTGATATTCTTGACAATGAGCCCATTGTTGACTGGACAACTTTACTATTATAACAATCAACCGTTTCGTGAGAACATATCAATTGTTCTACTCCAAACCAATCACATAATCTGATAATAGTTCCCAAATTTCCCGGATCTTTTATTGCATCAAGAATCAATATTAAACCTTCTTGCCTTACTTGCTTTTGTTCAGGAATTTTAAAAACTCCGAAGGCTTTATTTGGCGTAATAAGATTGCTAATTTTTTTTAACTCCTTATCTGAAATAATCTCTGGTTTATACTTCTTTATTTCATGCTCAAAATCACCAGTACAATATAAATATTCACAAACAAAATCAGAATTTAATAATTCATGAATAACTTTAATGCCTTCTGCTATAAACAAACCATGTTTAATACGGTACTTTTTTTGCTGTAAACTCGTTATTAATTTCAGTTGATTCTTGCTTAGCATTTAAATAGTGTTACTTTTGAAATGAAGTGTAAAAGATTTTACAATAAAAATCTGACTTAATTATAAATTTATTAAATATTTTTGCTTCAATAATTAGCTTTAAAACTAGATTGCATTGTCTAACATTTTCACGAAAATAGTATTATTTATTCTATTGCTAGTTTTTATAGCCTCATGTAACGTAACAAAGCGAGTTCCGGAAGGTGAATATTTATTAGAAAAAAATACTATAACNGTAAATGATAAAAAGATTTCTTCTCCTGAAATTTATAGTTATTTAAATCAAAAGCCCAATGTAAGAGTGGCTGGAATTCCTTTTTCATTGCACTTATACAACTTTGGAAATCCAGATTATGATACCATTGCGAAAAAGTGGCCTACAAATAAACCTAAACTAAATAAAAAATTAACCAAAACATTTTCGTTAAAACAAGTTAAAGCTCTTGAAAGGTCGGCTACTGGTCTAAACAATTGGTTTATAAGAAATGGTAACGCACCGGTTATATCGGATATCAAGAAAATAGAAAAATCAACAAGAACATTAGAAAGTTATTATTTTAATAATGGTTTTTGGGATGCTGAAGTAAACTTTAAAGAGAATAAAAAGAAAGATAAACGTGTTGAAGTAGATTATATGGTTACTACAATGGAGCCTTACTTTTTGGATACTATATCTGCTCAAATATTGTCGCCCATTTTAGATTCCTTGTATAAGAAAAACAGCCACTCTTCTCTTATAGTTCAAGGAGATCAATATAAAAGATCAAATTTTGAAAATGAAGAAGATAGACTTGTTAACTTATTTAGAAACTCAGGTGTATATAGATTTGGAAAAGGGATTATCGGCTTCGATATCCCTATTGACACAACTTCACATAAGCAAAAAGTAATACTTAAAATTCTGGACAGAGAAATTGAAATAAATGATAGTACCTATACAGAACCATATAAGATACAGAAGGTAAAAAACATAAATGTTTATACAGATTTTTCATTCAATACTAAAGATCAAAACCCCAAAGATTCAGCTTCATACAATGGTATAAACTTTTATGCTCTTGAAAAATTAAAATACAACCCCAAATATTTATCAAATTCAATTATTATTAAACCAAATGGTATTTACAAAGATTCTGACAGGAATTTTACAAGAAACTATTTAAGAGAGTTGCAAAACTTCAAACCATCAATTGACATTAAATATATTGAAAATAAAGATGAATCATTAACCGCAAATATTTATTTAACTCCTTTAAAAAAGTATACTCTTGAGTTTGACGCCGAATTTACAACATCAAATATTAAACCTTTTGGGATATTAGGTAAGTTTTCATTTTTAAATAGAAATGTTTTTAAGGGTGCTGAAATTTTAGAGTTATCCTTTCAAGGTTCCTTTTTAAATACAACTATTGACGCGAGCAATCATTCAGTATTTTTTGATGCTTATGAAATCGGTACCGGAGCTAATCTCAAAATACCCCGAATTTTATTCCCTCTTAAAACAAGCAGTATTATTCCCAAACGAATGGCTCCAAGTACGAATATAGGAGTAAGTATCGGTATTCAGGAAAATATTGGTTTAGACAGGCAAAATATTACGGGTGGTATAGACTATTCATGGAAAAGTTCTAAAACCACCAGCCATAAATTTGAGTTATTAAATGTTCAATATATTAGAAATACAAATGTAGATCGTTATTTTGGAGTTTATAGATCTGAAGCTCGAAAACTCGATAGTATTGCTTTTGGGAGTCAATTCAATAATATTGAACCTACTAATGAAACCTTGAAACCAGACCCAGAGAATCCTAATATGCCTCTTGAGCCCTTTGAAATACTTCCATTCGAATATTTAGGTTATGTATTAAATCCTGAAAATGAATTTGAAATTAATAATCCAGAAGAATTCAGAATTGCCAGTAATGTAGATGAACAACGTTCTATTTTAATAGAAGATGTATTAGTTCCTGTTATTTCTTATGCATATAATTATAATAACCGTGAAGGGTTTAAAGACAATAGCTTTTCTACCTTTTCAGGAAGACTCATCTCTTCCGGTTCGCTAACCTCTGCTTTTTTAAAAAAACCAACTGATGGTAGTAAAAAAGAATTATTTGGCTTACCTGTTGCACAATATTTAAAAACTGAATTAGAATATAAAAAGTATTGGAGTATAAACTTCAATAGCTCTTTTGTTTTTCGTCAATTCATTGGTATGGCAGTCCCATTTGGAAATTCTGATGATATCCCATTTAGTAGAAGTTATAGGGCAGGTGGTTCTAATGATATTCGGGCATGGCAAACATTTGATTTGGGTCCCGGATCAGAAGCCAGCACATTAGAATTCAATACAGGAAGTTTGAAGTTAACGTCAAATTTTGAATATCGTTTCAAAGTATTAAATAGTTTAAAGGGGGCTTTGTTTATTGATGCAGGTAATATTTGGGATATTACAAATTCTTCTATTTCATCATCTGAAGCAAAATTTAGAGGAATAGACTCCATAAAAGATATAGCTATAGGGTCTGGATTTGGGGCTCGCTATGATTTTGGCTTTTTAATTTTTAGAGTTGATGCTGCTTTTAAAACTTATGAACCCTATAATGTAGATAGTAAAAAATGGTTTAGGAATTATAATTTCAACAAAGTCCTATACAATTTAGGGATAAACTATCCTTTTTAGCTGTACTATTTCACTTCATTTATACTATATCGATTTCGCTTTTTATAAAGCTTGATTATCTTTATATTACTATAAATTGATTACTTTTACCTTTTAATTATTCATACAATAAATCAAACCAAATGAGTCATAATATTAAACCTGGAGTAGCCACAGGTAAAGAAGTACAAGCAATTTTTAGATTAGCTAAAGAAAAAGGATTTGCGTTACCTGCGGTTAATGTTGTAGGGTCAAATAGTATTAATGGTGTGTTAGAAACTGCAAGAGATTTAAATGCCCCGGTTATTATTCAGTTTTCTAATGGCGGTGGTCAATTTAATGCTGGTAAAGGCTTATCCAATGAAGATCAAAAAGCTGCTATTGCCGGCTCTGTTGCCGGTGCAAAGCATGTTCATTTATTGGCTGAAGCTTATGGTGTACCTGTAATTTTACATACTGATCATTGTGCAAAAAAATTACTTCCATGGATCGATGGTCTATTAGATGCTAGTGAATTACATTTTAAAGAAACTGGCAAGCCTTTATATAGTTCACATATGATTGATTTATCTGAAGAGCCTATTGAAGAGAATATTGCAATCTGTAAACAATATTTAGAGCGTATGAGTAAAATGGGGATGACTCTAGAAATTGAATTGGGAATCACAGGAGGTGAAGAAGATGGAGTAGATAACACAGATGTTGATGATTCAAAATTATATACTCAACCTGAAGAAGTTGCTTATGCTTATGAAGAACTAAGTAAAGTTAGTGATCAGTTTACAATTGCTGCAGCTTTTGGTAATGTGCACGGAGTATACAAGCCGGGAAATGTAAAATTGACGCCCAAAATTTTAAAGAATTCTCAAGAATATATTTCAAAAAAGTATAATGTTGGTCAAAATCATATTGATTTCGTTTTTCACGGAGGTTCAGGTTCAACAGTTGAAGAGATCCGTGAAGGAATTAGTTATGGTGTTATTAAAATGAATATTGATACCGATATGCAATATGCTTTTATGAGTGGTATTAGAGATTATATGAATAAAAATGCCGATTATCTTAAATCTCAAATTGGTAATCCTGATGGAGATGATGTGCCAAATAAAAAATATTACGACCCTAGAAAATGGCTAAGAGAAGGAGAAGTTACTTTTATCGAGCGATTAAAGAAAGCATTTGAAGATTTAAATAATATTAATACTTTATAAATTTTTGAAGCTTAATTTTTGACAAAGCCTTTTATTTTTTTACTAACTTGCCTGCCCAAATAATAATCTTATGTCAGCTGCCTGGTTTAAACGAAAAGACAAAGGAATTCAAACTCCTACCGAACAAAAGAAAGATGTTCCTAAAGGCTTGTGGTATAAAACCCCAAGTGGAAAAATTGTTGATTCTGAAGAGCTAAAAGAAAATTATTACGTGAGCCCCGAAGATGGCTATCATGTAAGAATTGGTAGCAATGAGTATTTTGAAATTTTGTTTGATGATAATAAATTTAAAGAATTAAATGCGAACATTACCTCAAGAGACCCGTTAAAATTTGAAGACACAAAAAAGTATACTGATCGGCTAAAAGAGGCTCAAGAAAAGTCGAAATTAAAAGATGCTATTAGAACTGCCGTTGGTAAATCTTTTGGAAAAGACATAGTAGTTGCGGCGATGGATTTTGCATTTATAGGAGGTTCTA
>JGI24723J26617_10003435_pt1 | contig 11506 bp, 8 predicted proteins | sample Cruoilmetagenom6_FD_26617 | JGI IMG/M metagenome (IMG submission 26617) | reverse complement strand
CATAATAATCTTGGTCACCTTCACTGGGGTCTAAGGTCAGATGAATATGGTGGCCGCAATGTGGGCATTCAATGCGTTGTTCTTTAATCTTATGGGGCATAGGGCCTCCTAGACTTTGTAACTTTGAGTGTGTCGTAGCTTTAGTATGGACAGTTATAGCTAAATTGCTAGTTCCGTATCTGTTGGATTAAGCAAAACGTTACAGGGATAAAAAGAGCTTTCCAGTGTCAGGCATTTTAGTAAAGGCATGTTTAAGTGGGCAATTGCAATACAACGCACGGTAGGTTGATGCTGAATGAGATATTTAACTATTTTTAATTGGACTAGAGATAATTGAGTAGAGAAAAGTCAATGCATGTTATGAACATATTATGTGACCAAATAATATATAGAGCCGCACTGTAAATGGAAAAAAAGGCAGCTTTAAGTGAAATATTCTGCTTGAGTCGAAATACTTTACTTACAGTTTTCTGTTTTTAGCCACTGTGAGTGAAGGAGATTTAACTAACTATTAACTTTTGGACGAGCCGCACTTGGGATCATATTAAAACGCGATTTAAAACTGCGATTAAAATGTGCTTGATCAGAAAAACCCCATCTATAGGCTAATTGCGCGATTGGCACATTAAAATTATTAGGATTAGAAAGGGCATTGAAACACTCTTCGAGTCGACGTTCTTTTATCCAACCAGCAACTGACCAACCCGTGTGTTCAAATACTTGATGAAGATAGCGCAGGGAAATACTACAACTCTCAGCAATCATATGTGGTGACAATTTACTGTTTGCCAAATTCATATTGATATAATGCTGGGCCCGATGAATATGTATTTTTTGTACTGGTTTATCTGCACATGGAATTGTTTTAGTTTTGGTATCTAACGCAATAACTAACAAGTCCACAATCTGCGTACTAACAACTAAAGAAAGATCAGTAGATATATTTTCTAACTGTCTTTTTACTGAAGCTAAGTAATCCTTAAAAATGGCTGATGAGCCTACTTTTTCTGTTAGGTTAGTAGCACATAAATTATCTATATTATAAATTTTGTCGCGTAATATATTGCCGGGAATTTTTACCACAGTTAACCTATTAGGTTGTTCATACTCAAAGATATAAGGATCTGCACTTCCTTCAATAATAATTTCACCCGGCATACATTTAACTTCTCGTCCATTTTGAGAAAAATGAATTGGCGCCACTTCAGGCATAGTGATCAAGAAATAATCTTCATTTTCCTTACCAACATTATACCGATTACGATTATATTTAAGGGCGCTAGACTCTAGCGTAGAGATAGTAATTGGGCCTATTTGTTTTGTTGAAAGCTTACCAGTAAAAGGAATTGAGCTAGATTGCTTTGATAAGGTTGAGAGTTGAAAATAAGTCTCACAAACAATTTGATTCCAATAATCTAGACTTTCTTTTGGTCTCATTAAGTCAGTAGAATAGGTTTTCGACCCCATAATTATCTCATACAATTGGTTAATAATTATTCGAATATAACACAGTAATACATATTGGAAACATAATATTACAAATTGAGAATGTATTTTTACCTAACGGAAGAATCTTTTTGTGTTGACCTATTTTTAAGCCTCATCTTCTTCAAGGTAATAATTGTAAAGATAAATAATCTCAGTCCAGGTTAAGCTACCTTACTCGGTAATGTTATTTAAGCACCTATTGGTTGCGTTATTTTACGCCCAATAGTTAGCTATTGAGCGTAAAATACTTTGATAAGCACTGAGAATTAATCATTGAGAGTATTTATGTGTTGCTGGCCATGACTCTCAGATAATGTAAAATCTTTATAAATAAATTGCTTATAAAACCCATTAATCTGAACTGTTCACTAGATAAAAGGCTATGTTAGAGCGAGGTTAATTCTGGTGTTATATACACATCAGAAAACAGATGCCACCATCTGCTAATTTTCCTGCCATATTTCAATATCACTAGGTATTGGTTTATCTGGTAAGGTAAAGCCAATACGTTGAGTGTTTATCATATGCGTATAGTTAAGGTTCTCAGAAATAGAATTATTACCCCAAGAGCCGCAGCCTAAGGTGCCGATTGGAATAAAACCGTTTTGTAATGATCCGCCGACTGATAATGAACCGGGCTCATTAACAGCTATCCGGCTTACTGGCAGCGACAAGCCTATTTTTTCAATGTTTTTTTGATTATTTGAATGAACCACGCAAGTATGGCCTTTACCGCGAACCTCTAAATTCGCTCGTGCAATATCAATCGCGTTTTCAATGTCATCATATTCGAATGAGGTCAGCATTTCTTGGCTCAATAATCCCCGCTGATTTTTTACCTTGAAGATAATTCCAAACATTACGAGCTTTTACTTTATTTTTTAATGTTTTATCTTGGGGGGAGTACCCATAGTAGTTTCATTAACAGCATCATGCGTAAGTTCTTCAGCATTGTCATAAATTACCTTGCCGACTGCTCGTACTAAGTTATCAATTTCTGCTGGGTTATAAGTTGCTATATGTTGTTGAGCAAGCTGAGCGTCAGTCATCATTTTGGCAATTAAATCTGTCATTTTTATCTCCGATAATTCATTCCATTATGTGTAACCCTAACGCATTTTTAGTTTGCTAATGGGCAAGAGCGTTAGGCGATGTAGTCGATAAATCTAACTTAGTAATGCTGTTATGTTTCTCACCTAAAAATTATTGTAGGGTATTCATTTTTAGGTGAGAAACATATTTTTGCTCAAGTAAACTTGATAAAAGTCAGTCAATCCTTAAAAAAATACAAATATTCAACTAAAGAAAAAATGATCTAATAAATTGATTAGTAATTGTTTTTTACTGATTGGTCTGTTTGGTATTTATCTTGACGGTGTGAGTGAGAAGGTAATAACAACTTTTTAACTACACTGAGCGACAATTTTTTACGCACGGATTAACAATCTTTAACGCGAAGAAAACAATATTCTAAATTGAGCTTGGCAGATGGAGATATTTAATCCCGCTTGCTGAAAAACATAATTCAATAACTGGAGTATTTATTAAATGAGTGATATTCAAGTAGATCCAATCACTTTATCAGTAGTTCGAGGGGCATTAGAGACTATTCAGCGAGAAATGACGCTAACCTTGGAAAAAACTGGTCGTTCAAGTGTATTTAACCTCGCCCACGATTACTCCAATGCACTTTTTGACCATTTCCCAGAAATGATCTTACAAGGGCAAGATATCCCAATTCATTTAGGCTCGTTAATTCCTGCAATGAAAGCTGTAGCAAAGTATTTTGATGATGATATCGAAGAGGGAGATGTTATTTATCATAATGATCCAGCATACGAAGGTAGTCATATTCTCGACTGTTGTATGTACAAACCGGTGTTTTTTGAAGGTGAGTTAGTCTTTTGGACCGTATGTAAAGGTCATCTTACCGACATAGGCGGCCCAGTGCCTGCAGGCTACAATCCAGACGCTAAAGAAATATATGCAGAAGGTTTACGTATTCCGCCCGTAAAATTATGGGATCGAGGTAAACGCCGTGAAGATGTTATTAATTTACTGCTGACTAATATGCGCTCTCGTAGAAATCAAGAGGGGGATTTAAATGCTCAATATGGAGCCTGTCAAATTGGCGAACGTGGTTTATTAGCATTATTAAATAAATATGGCTTACAAACAGTTAAAGATTGTATTGCTCGTCTTAAAGATATGGCTGATAGCCATATGCGACATCTTGTTTCTTCTATTCCTGATGGCCGTTACATGGGGGAGGCTGTTTTAGAAGATTCAGGACATGGTTTTGGTGAACTTACGATTACCGCTACTGTTACCGTTAAAAAAGATACCTTACATATTGAGGTCGCTAGTCCCCCTCAAATTCCTTATTTTATCAATTCTTATTCTGGCAACACTATGTCAGGGGTTTACTTAGGTTTAATGATGTTTGCCCAAGTTCCGCCACCATATAACGAAGGTTTGTATAGATGTGTGACGGTAGATCTGGGTGAAAAAGGCACACTTTGTAATGCTCAAGAACCTGCACCACATGTGAACTGTACTACAACGCCAATGGAAACCTTGACCGATGCGGTCAGAACGGCACTTGAAAAAGCATACCCAGAACGCACAACAGCATCATGGGGACATGCAAGTGGTATCAATATAGCAGGCCATGACACAAGAAGTAATGAAGAATATGTCACCATGGTATTGGCTTCAATCATTTCGGGGGCGGGTGCTACTGAGTATATGGATGGTTGGCACGCCTGTGGGCCACTTTGCTGTTTCGGTGCGCTTAGTTCAGGTGATACAGAACTACTAGAGTACTCCTACCCTATTATTATTCACAAATATGGCTTGGTGCAAGACAGTGGTGGTGCTGGTTTACATCGCGGTGGCAGCGGCACTGTCTGGGAAGTAGAGCCCATTGAGCATGAAATGACAGTAATTGCATTTGGTGAAGGCCGCCAAATTGCCACTAACGGTGCTGCCGGTGCTTATAACACCTTAATTCCACCTAAATTAGGGCGACTTGATATTCGCCGTGGTGCTGAAGTGCAAAGCCATAAACATAATCTCATCGTTACCATTAAACCCGGTGAAAAAGCTACCAATTATAACCCTGGTGGTGGTGGCTACGGTGACCCTAAAACAAGATGTCCCGAAAAAGTCTTAGAGGATGTGCGTAATGGTATTGTCTCTGTAGATGCCGCCAAGCTTGAATATGGAGTGATCATAAATTCTCATTCAATGACAGTAGATGTAAATGCTACCAGCCAGTTAAGACTATAAATACCAGCCCAGTGTTCCTTCAAGAACGTGAGTTAATTGGGTAGTAAAAATTTAATTTGAATAAGGCATAAATATGAAAAGTAAATATAGATTAGGAATAGATGCTGGTGGAACCTTTACCGATTTTGTTTTGGTGACGAATAAACAAGGTGTGAAGTTATACAAAAGTCCCTCTACACCAGAAGATGGCACCATTGCTATTCGTAATGGTTTAAGCCAAATCAGTGAAGATATTGGAGAAAGTATTGAAAATATTATTCAAAATGCTGATTTGTGTATTAATGGTACTACGGTAGCGCTTAACGCATTAATTGAGAAAAAGGGTGTCAAAGTAGGACTTATTTGTACTGCAGGTCATGAAGATAGTATTGAAATTCGTTTAGGTCATAAAGAAGAAGGTTACCGTTATGATGCGCAATATCCACCTGCTTATATGTTGGCTCCTCGCTACCTAAGAAAACCAATTAACGAGCGAGTTATCTCTGATGGCAGTATTAAAACACCTTTAAACGAAACAGAAGTTCGCGAGGCAGTTGCTTACCTGAAAGAGCAAGGTGTGGTGGCTATTGCCATTTCTTATGTCTGGTCAGTACTTAATCCTGAGCATGAAAGGCGCACTCGTGAAATTGTCGAAGAAATGATGCCGGGAACATTTGTTTGCTGCGGTAATGAAGTTTACCCACAAATTAGAGAATATACCCGGACCTCAACCACAGTCGTTAACGCATACCTTGGCCCCGTTATGGCGCGTTATGTTGAAAAAATTGATGATTATTTTATCAGTTTAGGCGCGAAAAGTCCGGTCAGGTATTTCCAGTCAAATGGCGGCCTTGCGATAGGTAATGTCATGCGTGAGCGTGCAGTTAATGCAATAAACTCAGGCCCAGCATCAGCCCCGCAAGCCAGTATGCATGTGGCAAAACCTTTTGGTTTAAATAATTTAATTTCAGTTGATATGGGCGGAACGTCATTTGATATTACGCTCACTAAAGATGGTCAAACTAATTTAAATAAAAATATAGATTTCCTTAGGTACCGTATTGGTGTCCCCATGATACAAGTTGAAACCCTTGGCGCTGGTGGCGGCTCAATCGCTCATCTTAACGAAATGGGTATGCTAGAAGTAGGGCCTGAAAGTGCCGGCGCTACTCCAGGACCGGTTTGTTATGGCAAAGGCGGCACTAAACCTGCGGTAACCGATGCTAACCTTGTGCTGGGCTATTTAGATCCAGATACTATTTTAGGTGGCACAATAAAACTTGATTTATCGGCCGCCGAAAAAGCTATCAACCGTGATATTGCTGAACCACTGAATATCTCCTTAGAACGTGCAGCTTATGGTATCAGCACGCTTGTCAACCTGAATATGGTATCCGGTATCCGTCGTGTCTCAATCGAGCGAGGTTATGATCCTCGAGATTTTTCTTTAGTTTGTGCTGGTGGCGCTGCTGGTATGCATATCACTGCATTAGCTGAAGAAATAGGGATCAAAGATGTATTAGTGCCAAAAGTTACTTCTGGTTTGTGCGCCTTTGGTCAGACAATTTCAGATGTTAAATACAATTATTTAGCCAGTTGCCCTATGCATATCGGCGACTCGGGAAATATTAGTGCTTTAAATTCCACTTTTAATCGTTTAGAAGCAGAAGGTAAGAAACACCTTCACTCTGATGGCTTTACTGATGATTTAATTAGCATTGAACGTAGTGTTGAAATGAGATATTTAGGCCAAATTCACGAATGTACTGTTAATACGCCTACGGGGACGCTATCTGAAGAATCAATGAAAGGTATTCTCGATAATTTTCATCAACAACATGAAGCGTTATTTTCATATTGTGAGCGCGACTCACCTGTAGAACTGGTTAATATTGAAAGCACTATGATCGGCCTCGTCAGTAAACCAGAGCATGTAAAGCTTGCTCTAGGAGATGGGGATGTCGCACGCGCGCTTATTTGTAATCGAGCGATGTTGTTCGATGATAGCGGTATTCGAATAGACACCCCAGTTTATAACGGTGAAAAAATTATGCCGGGTGATGTTTTACATGGTCCTGCGGTAATTGAAGAGCCTACCACTACTGTCGTTATTAGGCCTGGCTGGTCTGCAACCTTGTCTGATTCAAATTGTTATCGTTTAACTCATGACGCAATAGCCACTAATCAATCGTAAAAAATACTGACAAGGTAAATAAAAACAATAATTTAACCAAAAAATGGTGGCTAAATAAGTAGCCACCCTAAATTAAGGCATCAACATGAAACTTGTAACCAAAAAACTATTATTAGCAAGCAACATAGCCCTCATATTATCAGGGCAGGCCATGGCCGAGGAAAGTAGCGAAACTAAAAACAGTGAAAATAAAAATAAATCACTGATGATGGAAGTCATCGAAGTTACCTCACAGAAACGTGTTGAATCAGCACAGAGTGTTGGTATTGCGATTACCGCTTTTAATGGCGATCAACTTGAACAGTTAGGTGTCGAAAGTAGTTCTGATATTGCTAAATTTACCCCCGGTGTCTCTTTGTCAGGTAGTTTCGCCGGACAGCAACAGCAATTTTCTATACGTGGTGTGACACAAAACGACTTTAATGATCATGTTGAGTCGCCAAATGCCATATATATCGATGAAGGGTATGTTGCTATGCAGCAAGGGCAAATATTTTCTACGTTTGATTTAGAAAGGGTTGAAGTATTAAAAGGTCCACAAGGCACTTTGTTTGGCCGAAATGCCACTGGTGGTTTGGTCAGCTTTATAACCAGAAAACCGACAGAAGATTTAGAAGGTNGAAAATATTGATGTAACTTTGGGTTCTTATCAACAAAGAAAGCTAGAAGCAGCAATTTCAGGCCCAATCACCGAAGATGTCAGTTATCGGGTTTCAGGGTTTTATAATGTATATGATGGCTACTTAAATAATCATTTTCCAGAAAACACCTATGTTCCTGCTGAATTTGAAGATAATTTAAGCAATGGACCAAGTTTAGCTGATTCGGGTAAAGATTTAGGTGGTGATGATAGTTGGGCGGTGAGAGCACAACTACTTTTTGATACTTCGGATGAATCAGCCTTACTGATGTCTGTATTTATGACTCGTTCAACCCAGTCTACAGGGGCTTATCAATCCACTCCTGTTATTGCTGAATTAGATGAACTGGGCCGTACCTTAAACACCTATCGAGTTTCTGCAGATGAAACGCGTGAATTTATTCATCCAAGCAACCCTAATTATGACAACGGATTTGATAACGACTTTGATGGTATTCGACCGGTTGCCGGAGGCGACTTCTATGGTTACATAGACCCAGATGGAAATGATTTCAATACGTCAAGTGACTTTTCATTTGATGATTCCAATACTTATGAAACCTATGGCACAACCATTAATTATCATTATGACTTCGATAATATAACTTTCACTTCGATAACTGACTTCAAACATCATGATAAATTTACCGTATTAGATTTAGAGGCTGCGCCACAAAGTCAGTTTACTTGGTTCGGTGAAGCAGATATCGATTCACTTACACAAGAATTACGACTTAGCGGTGGTTATGATGAACAGCATTGGGTTGCAGGACTATATTTTCTTGATATTGATGCCCTGAGTATTAGCGGCTTAAGCGCACTAGACAATGGCACGGTATTACCTGATTTTGGCTTTACCGATTTTGATGAGCCGCGTATTGCAGACTTGAAAACACGATCCTATTCAGTATTTGGTCAAATAGAAAATAAATTAAGCGAAGATATAAAATTAATTACCGGTTTAAGAGTCACTGAAGAACAAAAAGATTATTTTTTTGATGTGCGTTATGCCGGTAATAACGAGCAACCTTTAGCGTGGGACCAAGATGCATTAAATGCAGCGAGTTCAAGGGCGACAGGTGCTTTTAATGACGAAACTAGCCAAACTCTGATCACAGGTAAAATTCAGCTAGATTGGGAGTTAAATAGAGATGTGCTGGTTTACACCGGTTATAACCGTGGTGTGAAAGCGGGCAGTTTTAATTCAAGTGGTGCAGGTTTACCTGATGAAGATATTGCCTACGAGGATGAAATATTAAATGCTTATGAAGTCGGTTTTAAATCAATTTTTTGGGATAACACCGTCAAGTTTAATACCGCAGCTTACTATTATGATTACAAAGACTATCAAGCGTCTCGCTGGGATGGTTTAGGTAACGTTATTACTAATAATGATTCTGTTATTAAAGGTTTAGAATTTGAGTTGGCGGCATCACCCATTGAAGGCTTAGATTTAATGCTTAATGTTGGGTTAATTGACGCAAAAGTCAAAGATCTAGATTTAGTTGGAGATGGTTCTATTTTAAAAGATGTTAAACCAACTTTTTCTCCTGAAACAACCGTTTCAACTTTAGCACGCTATACCATTTTTGAAGTGGCAGGGGGAGATTTAACCTTCCAAGCGAGCGCAAGTTATCAATCCAGTATTTATTCTAATTTATCTAACTTTGATTCAACCAAGTTTGGCAGCTGGACTGTTGTTGATGGTTTAATTAGTTGGATGAGCACGAATGAAGATTGGTCGATCGATCTCTATGTTAAAAACATGTTTGACGAGCGTTATAACACCATTGGTTTCGATTTGGCAGGCGTTTGTGGCTGTAATGAAGAAGCACAAGGTAAGCCTCGTTGGGTAGGACTTTCTGTTAAATACAACTATTACTAAGAGGAGGAATTATTATGGCTGGATTAACAACGTCAACAAGTACTTCTCTGACTGATGACCCTGATTTTTCAAGCTCGATTGTGCCACCTGAGGCACGCATGGCCAAAGGCTCATTAACCATGGCGTGGTGGGCCTTGTGTAGTGCCATGATATGGCTCTTAATCAGCGCTACATTGGCAATGACCTATGGCACAATTAATACTATTGTGGGTCTAGTGTTGTCGGTGGTTACTTACGGCCTAATTAACAGTGTTATTAGTCGTTATGCTATTAACACTGGCCTGTCGGTGGGCTTGTTTTCTCGTAAAGTTTACGGTCGGGTTGGGGAAATATTGGCCACTGGGATCTTGTTAAGTATCGCCATTTATTATGGGGTGTTTGAAGGTTCGGTCATTGCGGTGGCTATTCAACATTATTTTTCACAATTAGAGCTTTGGCATGCTTACCTCATTGTCGTTCTATATAGTGTGCCGTTAGTGTTTGGTGGTGTCGGTCAATGGCTTGATAAGTTTAATGGTGTTTTATTGCCTTTTTACTTTATTGGCTTATTCTCTGCTTTAGCGTTAACCATTAATGAATATGGATATAGCGACCAATGGTTACATATGGGACCTAATGGTGCTCAACTAGATAGCACGTGGTGGCAGTGTTTTAGCTACTTTATGGGGCTGTGGGTGATCATGATGTATACTTGGGATTATGCCCGCTTTGGTAAAAAAAGTGATATTAATTATCATGTGAAAGTGAATTTTGGTACGCCTTTTTATATCTGTACTTATCTCCTCAATGGCTTAATAGGTATATTTATAGTGGCTACTATTCCTTCCGATGAAGGCCTATCGGAAATATCTATCGTTTTTGCGCTCTTGAAACTGATGGGGTTTGCAGGCTTAATTTTTATTTGGATCAGTCAAACACGTATTAATACCGCCAATTTTCAATTAGCGACGGTAAATATACAGTCATTTATATATCATATGTTTAAGCTCAAGTTAACTAAAGTTAGCGCAGCTATTCTTGTCGGTATAGTGGTGTTTAGCTTAATGTTGACTAATGTCTTTAGCTTTATTTTACAAGCGCTGGCATATCAAAGTATTTTTGTGGTGGCTTGGGTTGTAATAGCCTTAACCTATATCTTTATCACTAGAGGTAAGACTTATGATATGGACGCAGAACGAATAAGTCTTAAAAAAGAACCACAGGTGAAACTTAGCGGAATTGTCGCTTGGGGTGGGGCATCAACGGTCGGTATTATTATGCTCAATAGTGGTGATGCCTTTAGTCCATATGCTTCACTCGTTACCATGATTGTTGCTGTGGTAGTTTATGCGTCGATGTATCACTTAGCACAAAAATCAGCGGATAATAATCCCGAAGCCGTATCACCAGCTGAACATTGATTTTTATGTTGACCCTTAAGTTATTAAATTAACTTTCGCTGCGCGGGTGGTAACTTAATAGCCTTGGTGCTGCTTTATATTTATTGGGAATATCACCCTGTTGGTGGGTGATTTTCAATAATACCTGAAGTGGCTGTGCAGAAATGTATTGAGAAAAACTGAAGTGAAATCATTATGAATTACTGATTTTAATAAAAAAACTGCAAAGGTAGTAAGTATACTTTGTGACCAGACATTTTATTTTCAAGGACAATGACGATGGCATTAAATAGACCCAAAGCTACAGCAACCCTTCAAATTGATAATGAGCGTGTCATTATCACCGAATGGAAATTTTCACCTGGTGCAGAAACCGGTTGGCATAAACATAATTATGACTATATTGTTGTACCTGGCATGCAAGGACAACTCCTTCTCGAAACTACCGAAGGTGAAAGTCTTTCAGATCTTCAGACTGGAAAATCGTATTACAAGTCGGGTGGGATCGAGCATAATGTCGTAAATGTTAACGATTATGAGTTTTCTTTTGTTGAAATAGAGTTAAAGTAAAAATTAACAAAGCCAAACAGAAGGCCAGCTATTAGCTTTTTCAGTGGTCTTTGTTGGCGACGTTATAAGTTTCAAATAAT
>JGI24723J26617_10003433_pt1 | contig 11509 bp, 6 predicted proteins | sample Cruoilmetagenom6_FD_26617 | JGI IMG/M metagenome (IMG submission 26617) | reverse complement strand
TCGGTAAGGCTGCGGTCTACAAGCACATTCCGGTTTACTACCCTGGCCACGTTGGCTCCGTCGGAGGCATGGTAGGCATGGTCGGTGGGCTTGGCGGATTTGTCCTGCCTATCGTTTTCGGTGCCGTCAGTGATCTGACCGGGATCTGGACGAGCTGCTTCATGGTGTTGTTTGGTCTGGTCGCCATAGCGCTCACTTGGATGCACTTCGCCGTGCGCCATATGGAGCGGAATGCCTCGGGTGTGGATGTGCGCACGCTGCCGCAATTCCCCGAGATGGCGGATATCCACGACGAGGCCAAGCACGCGGCCGGTTCAACCAAGGTACTGAAAGATTGGCATCCAGAGGATCAGGAATTCTGGGAGACGAAAGGCAAACGCATTGCGCATAACAACCTGCTTATTTCCATCCCGGCCCTGTTGCTTGCCTTTTGCGTCTGGATGGTCTGGTCGGTGGTCGTGGCAAAGCTTCCACTTATCGGCTTTGATTACACGACGGATGAGCTGTTCTGGCTGGCCGCGCTGCCAGGGCTATCGGGTGCGTCCCTTCGGATTTTCTACAGCTTCATGGTGCCGATCTTTGGCGGCAGGTTGTGGACCACGCTCACAACATTTTCCCTCCTGATTCCGGCCTTCGGGATCGGCTATGCGGTGCAAGATCCGGGCACGCCCTACTTCATCTTCCTGACGCTTGCGTTGCTGTGTGGTTTTGGCGGCGGCAATTTTGCCTCATCGATGGCCAATATCGGCTTCTTCTTTCCCAGGGAGAAGAAAGGCAATGCGCTGGCGCTGAACGGCGGGCTTGGCAATCTGGGCGTGTCGGTAATGCAGTTCATCATCCCGATCGTGATTACCGCTGGTGTTTTCGGCATTATTGTTGGGCAACCGCAGATCACCAGCGATGGCGAACAGCTCTGGCTGCAGAATGCCGGCTTCGTCTGGGTGCCNTTCATAATNGCTTCTGGGCTGCTCTCGTGGTTCGGTATGAATGACATCGCCGAGGCCAAGGCGAGCTTTAGCGAACAAGCGGTGATCTTCCAGCGCAAACACAACTGGCTAATGTGCTGGCTTTACACCGGTACCTTCGGTTCGTTCATTGGCTTCTCTGCAGGCCTGCCATTGCTTGCCAAGAACCAGTTCCCGGACGTCGATGTCCTGAAATATGTGTTCCTCGGACCGCTAGTTGGCGCGCTCAGCCGGGCTGCAACCGGCTGGGTATCCGACAAATGGGGCGGCGCTCGCGTTACGTTCTGGGTGTTTGTCAGCATGATGGCAGGTGTGGTTGGCGTAATTCACTTCCTGCAAGTCCATAGCTTCTTTGGGTTTCTTTCGATGTTCATCCTCATGTTCTTCCTGACCGGTGTGGGCAATGCCTCAACCTTCCAGATGATCCCGGTAATCATGCGCAAGGAAGTGCCGCGGCTGATGCCCGAGCTCGATGTCCCGCAGCGGGCACGCCAGGCCGAGAAGGAATCGGCCGCGATCATTGGCTTCACCTCCGCGATCGCTGCCTATGGCGCTTTTTTCATTCCCAAGAGCTTTGGCAGTGCGATCGCGATGACAGGCTCACCCAATGCAGCGTTGATTGCTTTCCTGATCTTCTACGCCAGCTGCGCAGTGCTCACTTGGTACGCCTACACGCGTAAGGGCGGTCTGCTTCGTGATATCGAACGTGGCCGAGTCCCGGCACAACCTGAACAAGTGCAAGGACAAACGTCATGAGCCACCTTCTCGATCGCCTGACCTTCTTTGCCAAAAAGACAGAACCCTTTGCCGATGGTCACGGCATCACCACCGCAGAAGCGCGCGACTGGGAGGATGGCTACAGAAAACGCTGGCAGCACGACAAAGTCGTGCGCTCGACGCACGGGGTGAATTGCACCGGGTCATGCTCCTGGAAAATCTACGTCAAGGGCGGCATCATAACCTGGGAGACGCAGCAGACCGATTATCCGCGTACCAGGCCCGACCTACCCAACCATGAGCCGCGTGGCTGCCCGCGCGGGGCAAGCTACAGTTGGTACATCTATTCCGCCCAGAGGCTGAAATATCCTCTGATCCGCTCACGGCTGGTGCGCTTGTGGCGTGAGGCGCGCAAAACCATGGCTCCGGTCGCCGCCTGGGCTTCAATTGTCGAGGATCCGGCCAAGCGTGAGAGCTATACCGCGATCCGCGGCCATGGCGGTTTTGTCCGCGCCAAGTGGGACGAAGTGAATGAGATCATCGTCGCAGCCAATGCCTACACTGCGAAGGAATACGGCCCGGACCGGGTGATTGGTTTCTCGCCCATCCCGGCGATGTCGATGGTCAGTTATGCTGCCGGTTCTCGCTATCTGTCGCTGCTTGGCGGCACCTGCATGTCGTTTTACGACTGGTACTGTGACCTTCCGCCTGCATCCCCAATGACCTGGGGCGAACAGACCGACGTTCCGGAAAGCGCGGACTGGTACAATGCCGGTTTCCTGATGCTGTGGGGCTCGAACGTCCCCCAGACCCGCACACCGGATGCGCATTTCTATACTGAGGCGCGCTATCGGGGCGCCAAGTCGGCGGTCGTTTCGCCCGACTATGCTGAAGCGACCAAATTCGCCGACATCTGGCTTAACCCCAAGCAAGGCACTGATGCTGCGCTCGCCATGGCGATTGGCCATGTCATCCTGCGCGAATATCATCTCGACCGCCAGGTCCCCTATTTCGAGGATTATTGCCGCAAATATTCCGATTTCCCGATGCTGGTTCAGCTGGTTGAAAAAGACGGCGCTTTTGTGCCCGACAGGCTGCTGCGAGCATCCGATTTTAAGGACAACCTAGGCGAAGACGACAAACCCGAATGGAAGACGGTAGCAATTGACGATGCGACCGGAAAGCCAGTTGCGCCGCTGGGCTCGGCAGGGTTTCGATGGGACGGTCAGGGCAAGTGGAATCTCGAGGAAAAAGATGGAGCCGGCGCGGAAACCAAGCTCCGTACGACCGCAATTCTCGACCAGGATCAGGACGATGTCATCGAAGTAGCATTCCCCTATTTCGGCAACCGCGAACATGATTACTTCAAGGGAACGGACCATCCCGACGTCCTGAATCGCCGCGTGCCAGTGCGCCAGCTTGCGCTCAAGGACGGGAAAGCCCTTGTTGCCACCGTGTTCGATCTGTTTTGCGCCAATTACGGCCTCGACCGCGGGCTAGGCGGAGAACATGTCACGCGCGATTTTACAGATAACGTGCCTTACACGCCTGCATGGGCAGAGAGGATTACTGGCGTTCCGGCGGAGAATATCATTCAGGTCGCGCGTGAATTTGCGACCAATGCCGAAAAAACCAACGGCAAATCCATGGTGATTCTGGGGGCCGGACTGAACCACTGGTACCACATGGACATGAATTATCGCGGCATCATCAACATGCTGGTGATGTGCGGCTGTGTGGGACAATCAGGCGGCGGCTGGGCCCATTATGTCGGACAGGAAAAGCTGCGCCCGCAAACCGGCTGGCTGCCGCTTGCATTCGGTCTCGACTGGGCCCGCCCACCGCGCCAGATGAACTCGACCAGCTTTTTTTACGCCCATACTGATCAGTGGCGATACGAGACGCTTGATGTTTCCGAGATTCTCTCACCCACTGCGCCCGACGGCGATTGGGACGCATCGCTGATTGACTATAACGTGCAGGCGGAACGGATGGGATGGTTGCCCAGCGCACCACAGCTTAAAACCAACCCGCTTGAGGTCGCCAAGGCGGCAAAGGCGGCAGGCATGCCTGCTAGCGAATATGTTGCAGGTGCGCTCAAGGATGGAACGCTGGAACTCAGCTGCAAAGATCCCGATGATCCCGCCAACTGGCCACGCAACATGTTCGTCTGGCGTTCCAACCTGCTTGGCTCGTCAGGCAAGGGGCACGAATATTTCCTAAAGCATCTGCTGGGCACCGCGCATGGTGTACAGGGCAAGGATCTGGGCGAAATGGGCCTGCAAAAGCCCAAAGAGGTGGCGTGGCACGATGAGGCGCCCAANGGTAAACTGGACCTGCTGGTCACGCTCGATTTCCGCATGTCGACTACGTGCGTCTATTCAGACATCGTGCTGCCGACAGCGAGCTGGTATGAAAAGAACGACCTCAACACCTCGGACATGCACCCCTTCATCCATCCGCTGACAGCCGCAGTCGATCCGGTCTGGGAAAGCAAGTCCGACTGGCAGATATACAAGGATCTTGCGAAAAAATTCTCCGAAGTGGCGCCCGAGGTGCTGGGAGTGGAGGAAGATGTTGTCCTCGTCCCGATCCAGCACGATACTGCGGGCGAAATTGCCCAGCCCTTCGATGTCGAGGACTGGGGCAAAGGGCAAGTCGAAGCCATTCCCGGCAAGACGATGGCTAATGTCGCGACGGTGACGCGCGATTATCCCGGCCTTTACAAGCGCTTTACCTCACTTGGCCCGTTGATGGAAAAGCTTGGCAACGCTGGCAAAGGGATCGGCTGGAACACCGAGCATGAAGTTGAACTGCTCAAAGAGCTGAACGGCACCGTTGCTGAGGAAGGACCAACCCAAGGCCTTGCCCGGATCGAAACCGATATCGACGCGACAGAAGTGATCTTGATGCTCGCGCCCGAGACCAACGGCGAGGTCGCGGTCAAGGCATGGGAGGCGCTTTCCAGAAATACCGGCCGTGAGCATGCGCATCTCGCTCATCCCAAGGAAGATGAGAAGATCCGCTTCCGCGATGTGGTGGCCCAGCCGCGCAAGATCATCTCCTCGCCAACATGGTCAGGGATCGAAAGCGAAAAGGTCTGCTACAACGCCGGCTACACCAACGTCCATGAACTAATCCCGTGGAGGACGCTGACGGGCCGTCAGCAGCTGTATCAGGATCACTTGTGGATGCGCGCCTTTGGTGAGGCCCTGTGNGTCTATCGCCCGCCGATCGACACCAAGACAGTCAAACCGATGCTTGATCGGGCCGAGGGCGAAAAGCATGTCATTTTGAACTTCATAACGCCGCACCAGAAATGGGGCATCCATTCGACTTACACAGATAACCAACTGATGCTGACGCTTTCTCGCGGCGGGCCAATCGTGTGGATGTCGGAAACTGACGCCGCAACGGCGGGTCTGGTCGACAATGACTGGGTCGAGGCGTTCAACGCCAACGGCGCGCTCGTCGCTCGTGTCGTCGTCTCACAGCGAATGAAGGACGGTACACTGTTCATGTATCACGCACAGGAAAAGATCGTGAATGTGCCCGGCTCGCCGCTCACTGGCCAGCGCGGCGGCATCCACAACAGCGTGACGCGCGCGGTGCTGAAGCCAACCCACATGATCGGCGGCTATGTCCAGCAAAGCTATGGTTTCAACTACTACGGAACGGTTGGTTCCAACCGCGACGAATATGTCATCGTGCGCAAGCTGAGCAAAGTCGACTGGCTTGAGGATACCCTGCCTGAAGGAGAAAAACCCGGGGAGGCTGTGGCATGAAGGTCCGCGCGCAAATTGGCAAAGTGCTCAATCTCGACAAGTGTATCGGCTGCCACACCTGCTCAGTAACCTGCAAGAACGTCTGGACTAGCCGCGACGGCATGGAATACGCCTGGTTCAACAACGTAGAGAGCAAGCCGGGCACGGGATACCCCAACGACTGGGAGAATCAGGACCGCTGGAACGGCGGTTGGGAACGGCTGCGCGGCGGACGCATCCAGCCGCGCATGGGCGGAAAATGGCGACTGCTCGCCAAGATTTTTGCCAATCCCGACTTGCCTGAGATTGACGACTATTACGAACCCTTCACGTTCGATTATGGCCACTTGCAAACGGCCAGAGAATCAAAAGCGTTCCCAACCGCACAGCCCCGCTCGCTGATCACTGGTGAGCGGATGGAAAAGATCACCAGCGGACCAAACTGGGAGGAGATTCTCGGCGGTGAATTTGCCGGGCGTTCGCAGGATTACAACTTCGAAGGTGTGCAGAAAGACATCTACGGTCAGTTCGAAAACACCTTCATGATGTACCTGCCAAGGCTGTGTGAGCATTGCCTTAACCCTACCTGTGTTGCGGCCTGCCCGTCAGGCTCGATCTACAAGCGTGAGGAAGACGGCATTGTCCTGATTGATCAGGAGAAATGCCGGGGCTGGCGGATGTGCGTTTCGGGCTGCCCCTACAAGAAAATCTACTACAACTGGAAAACCGGAAAATCGGAAAAGTGTATCTTTTGTTATCCGCGCATCGAGGCGGGGCAACCCACGGTTTGTTCGGAAACCTGTGTCGGGCGCATCCGTTATCTCGGTGTGCTGCTCTACGATGCGGACCGGATTGAAGAAGCCGCGTCGACCGAAAATGTCGAAGACCTGTATCAGGCGCAGCTCGACGTATTTCTTGATCCCAATGACCCGGAAGTCATTGAGCAGGCAAGGCGTGACGGTGTTCCCGAGACATGGCTGGAGGCTGCAAAAATCTCGCCGGTCTGGAAAATGGCGATGGAATGGAAAGTCGCTTTCCCGCTCCATCCCGAATACCGGACACTGCCAATGGTCTGGTACGTCCCGCCGCTGTCACCGATCAGCTCAGCGGCCAATGCCGGGCAGATCGCGATACAGGATGACATGCCCGATGTGCGTTCCCTGCGCATCCCGCTCAAATACCTCGCCAACTTGCTGACGGCCGGTAAGGAAGAGCCGGTGGCAGCCTGTCTTGAGCGAATGCTGGCGATGCGCAGCTATATGCGCAGCAAGACGGTGGACGGTGTTATCAACGAAGGCATTGCACATCGCGTTGGCCTTACGGCCCTGCAGATCGAAGACATGTATCACACCATGGCGATTGCCAATTATGAGGATCGCTTTGTGGTCCCCAGCGGCCAACGCGAGGATGCGGAGGACATGCACGACGAGCGCGGTTCCTGCGGTTTCTCTTTCGGCAATGGCTGCTCAAGCGGCAGCAATGACACCAACCTGTTCGGCGCACCTGCCCGCAAGAAACTACAATCACCTTCGGAGGTTTTCTAATGCGCACCACTTTGCGGGTAATCTCTGCGCTGCTGCGCTATCCTGATGAGCTTGTGCAGGAGGCCGCCGGGGAATTTGCCGCAGCGCTGGCCGGGGAGGCTGTGCTGTCAAGCGACCAGATTGCCGAACTCACCCCCCTGATTGATCGCCTGGACCAGACCGAGTTGCTCGAACTTCAGGAAGACTATGTCGGCCTGTTTGACCGGGGTCGCGCGCATTCGCTGCATCTGTTTGAGCATGTCCACGGCGAAAGCCGCGATCGCGGTCAGGCGATGGTCGATTTGCGCGACCGTTACGAGGCTGTGGGGCTGGAAATCACTGCCAAAGAGCTTCCTGACTATCTGCCGCTGTTTCTCGAATATCTCTCAACCCTGCCCGAGCCGCAGGCGCGTGAGGAACTGGCAGAACCCGGTGTCATTCTGGCTGCACTCGCGCAGCGCCTTGCCGAGCAGGACGCCACCTATGCCGCTCCGCTGTATGTGCTGTGTCAACTGGCCGGGGTGGATGATGCTACGATGGCCGCGACCGCTGATGTGATCGCGCCTGCTGATGATCCTGAGGATCTTGAAGCGCTTGATGCCGCATGGGAGGCTGAGCAAGTCACTTTCGGTGCACCGCAGGCACCCGGAGATGCGCCAGCCTGTCCGCAGGCAAGCGAAATGGTCGCCGATTTTGCCATACCCGGCAAGGCGGCTGAGCAAGAACCCGCGTCCGACAGGAGCCGCTGATAATGGCAGAATTCCTCAACCACCTTGTGTTCGGGATATATCCTTATATCGCGCTTGCCGTCCTCGCGCTTGGATCGGTGATCCGCTATGATCGGGAGCCCTATACTTGGCGTTCGGGGTCAAGCCAGTTACTGCGCCGAAAGCAATTGATGGCCGGTTCGGTGCTGTTCCATCTGGGCGTGCTGGTGATCTTCTTCGGCCATCTGGGCGGCTTGCTGACACCGATTGCGTTGTTCGATGCTGTGGGCATAAGCCACGGGTCCAAACAGGTTCTGGCGATCGTCGCCGGGGGCATTGCCGGGGTTCTGGCCTTTGCCGGCGCCAGCCTGCTCCTCCATCGGCGGCTGTTCAATACGCGCATCCGCCAGACATCGAGCTTTGGTGACATTCTGATTCTGCTGCTGCTCTGGCTGCAACTCGCACTTGGTCTGGCAACCATCCCGCTCTCGATGATGCATCTGGATGGCGGCGANATGGTCAAGTTCATGAGCTGGGCGCAGGGGATTTTCACCTTTCAGGGCGGGGCATCCAGCCATGTTGGCGATGCCCATCCAATCTTCAAGCTGCATCTGGTGCTGGGCATGACGATCCTGCTTCTGTTCCCCTTCACCCGGCTCGTCCACATGCTCTCGGCGCCAATACGCTATGTCTGGCGGCCTGGTTATCAGATCGTGCGCAGCCGAAAAATGGCCAACTGATATGGCCGCGGTGATGCCCCTCGTTTCAGTCGATGGTCTTGAAATCGATGCGGCGACCATTTCGGCAGAAATGCAANACCACCCTGCCCGTGACGTCGAAACCGCCTGGTCAGCAGCGGCAGAAGCGTTAGTGATCCGGCAATTGTTGCTCGATGAAGCGGCAAGGCTGTCGCTTGCGCCAGACGACATGCACGACCCGGATGGCAACCTTCTGACTCCTGAAGATGCGGTGATCGAAGCGCTGTTGGAACAGGAAGTAAATACCCCGCGTGCCGATGAGGACGTCTGTCGCCGCTTGTACAATCAGCATCCGGAACGTTTCCGCTCTCCCGACATGGTCGAGGCCGCACATATCCTGTTTGAAGCCTCTCCCGATGACAGCTTCGCCTGTGGCCTCGCCACCGGGGACGCCCGAACCGCGATCCGCAAATTGCAGGCCGACCCCGGCAGGTTTGCTGAGCTGGCGAAAAAGCACTCCGCCTGTCCATCCGGTGAATCCGGTGGAACTCTTGGTCCTGTAAGACGCGGCCAAATGGTTCGGCCGTTCGAAGACGNGCTATTTGCGCTCGCNGAAGACACCCTGTGCACTGAACCTGTAAAAACTCGCTTCGGAGTCCATGTCATTCGTGCCGGGCACCGAACAGAAGCCGTGCAACTACCATTCGATTCCGCCAGGGCTGCAATTTCGGCACATCTTGAAGAAGCGTCATGGCGGCGCGCAATCGCCCAATATGTCGCAATTCTGGCGGCGAAGGCTCAGATTGACGGGGTGCAACTGGCAGGGGCCGATTGCGCGTAAGTCTGGTAACACTATCCGGGGAACACTGATTACCAGCCCGGCCAATGTCGTGATCAAGCCATCAAACGAGTTCCAGCACAAGACCACCCGACCGAACGAAATGTAGCAGACAGACTTCACCTGCTTCAAGATCATCGACTGGGGCTGGATCTATCTGTCGACCGACAGATGGCCCCCGGCATCCAACGCGGCGCCCTTGTCGACGTGCGGTGCGTCCTCAATGTCCGGCGATTCATCCTCGAACACGGGAACTTCNGCATTGTCGCGCAGGCCGCGTATCATATCTACCTCCGCCTGATGCTTCCTCAGATAATAAGAGCGGTATACCGGATAGGGATTTGAACTTTCTGAATGGATTTTGGTAAGACGTTCGTTGTCCTGAGCACGGTCGTCAAGCGCGCTGAGCGNGGCCTTGGGGATGACATAGGCGGGATTGTTGAACGGCTTGCCGATGGTNAGCGGCAGGAGCGGCATCGCGGCCAGCGTACCGGACAGGTCGCGCACCGTCGTTGATCCGATTAGCGGCAAATAGAGAAATGGCCCCGGCCCAACCCCGTAGTAGGCGAGCGTATGGCCCAGGCCGTTGCGCTGGTGGGGGTGGTTGAAGGGCTCGCGCTTGGCGACATCGATCAGCCCACCCAGGCCGATTGTCGAATTGACCGCGAAACGACCGGCCGTGGCCAACGCCTTGAGCGGTTTCAATTGTAGCAAGAAGCTCAGGAAGACAAGCGGCTCGTCGAGATTGGTCACGGCATTGTGCAGCCCGTCTCGCACCGGCTTGGGCAGCACGTTGATGTAACCGACGGTTACCGGCTCGACCAGCGCCTTGTCGACCGCCTGAACGACCTCGAAGCTCTGCACATTGACATTTTCAAGCGGATCGCCGGGCGGCGGCCCGGCCTCTCCCACCACCAGAATGCCCTGGCTATCTGCATTCATCTCGTCCGCATCGACAACCGGTTGACCTACAGCTGCATCTTCATTGACCGGCACACCGGGATCCGGCGCCTGCTGCGCCGCATCCGGCGATGACTCGACACCAGAGTCAAACGGCTGTGTTTCCTCAGGCGGCGACAGGAAGGTGGCCGCGAGTGCGCGCTTATCCTCGATTGCCGCATTTTCGGGCAAGTCAGAAAGGTCGCCACACGGAATTGCGGCCCCAGTGGCAAGAATAGCCGCGATGGTAATTGTCGAAACGCTCAAGCTTGCAGCTCTCCATGCCGTCTGGTGTGATGCCTGCGGCTATCGTATACGACCGGCTCCGCGTACAGGCCAGTGACATGTCCGACCGGCAGGGCCGGCATGATTTCCTGCCTGACATAACATAAACCCGCATTTCCCAGATGGATACATGATTTTCGCTATTCTTTGATCGCCTCCTAGAAGCGGACAGGCCGCTAACGACGACATTGCGGACGTTCACCGACTTGCCGAGCGATCCCGGAAGCGGAAATGGCGTTCCCCACGAGCGGGAGCAGGAGACTCCTTCTCCGGTCAGTCAGTACGGGCGGAGAGCTTGCGCCGCGCCGCGACAACGGCGACCGCTGCCATCAGGATAAGAAGGTGCGGAGGTTCAGGAACGGGAGTGCTGCTTACCTGCTGACCATTCACAAACCAGTTCCCTGAAAATGGCAGGCTGAAACCTCCGCCCGGTCTGAACGCACCATTCTCATCGTAAATCGGTATTCTGCTTAGCATTAGNTCGTTGAACGAACCGAAGATTTGCGCGTTGCACCGGTTTATTTCGAGACAAATGAAGTCGTTTCGTCGGTCGAATTTGGGAATTAATGATAGGCTGTGGGACTCGGAATCGTATTGGTAAGTTGGTCCGTCGAATCCACCGAAACGAATTACGTCACTGGTGGGCTCGATCCAGTAGGTATCGGCAGCGATGTTGTAGACGAGTTCGAGTCCGGTCGTGTCGGAATTTCCCCGCTGATGGATTGGCCCTGACACATCGAAGCCTCCTAATGCTCGCGCCACNCCCACTACTGATCCCGGGTATTGCTGGCTTCCGGCGACTACAAACCGATAGAGTCCGTCGACTGGTTCGATGGGATAGTCCGGGGTGAGGAAGCCACGCGCGGGCGTTACGTTGAAACGGATGGATATCTCATCGCCCTGCGAATAGGGATAGTCGGGTAGCGGACCTGTCCAGGGCGTCGTCGCGCCGCCAGGCTGGGAGATCAACAGTGTGTCGGACACGGAACCAGTTATCGTTCCTCGAAACTCAACCTCGACCGGCTCCTGCTGGGTCACCTGGGCCGCCGATGGCGATGTCAAGGTAAGCGCAG
>JGI24723J26617_10003431_pt1 | contig 11510 bp, 7 predicted proteins | sample Cruoilmetagenom6_FD_26617 | JGI IMG/M metagenome (IMG submission 26617) | reverse complement strand
CATGCCATATCACGCAGACGCTCTCCAAGCATGCACCGGGTTGCCAGCCGCGCCAATGCCAATCCGGTGGCTTTGGATACAAAAGGCACCGTCCGGGATCCACGCGGATTGACTTCCAGGACATACAGTTCATCGCCCTGTAGTGCAAACTGAACATTCATCAGACCCACTACGCCGAGCGCACGCCCCAGCCGGGTGACCTGTTCCTTGATGATCCCCTGCATATCTTGCCCGACACCCAACGGTGGAATCATGCAGGCTGAGTCCCCTGAATGAATCCCGGCTTCCTCGATGTGCTGCATGATTCCCGCCACCAGAACACCGCCTTCTTTATCGACAACGGCATCCACGTCGAGTTCAAGCGCATTTTCAAGAAACCGTTCCAGCAACAGCGCGCCATGAGAAAACTGCAACTGCATATCCTTTAGATAAGCGTTCAGATCCGTCTCATCGTAAACTACCCGCATTGCCTGACCGCCTAAAACATAAGAAGGGCGGATCATTAGCGGAAAACCGATCTTTGCACTCTTGCGTAAGGCTTCCGCTTCCGTCATGGCGACTTCATTCGGAGGCTGAAGCAAACCAAGCTTATCAAGCAGATGACGGAAGCGTTCACGATCCTCAGCCAGATCAATCGAATCAGGGCTGGTGCCCAACACTGGTATATGGTGCGCCTGTAATGCATGGCATAACTTGAGCGGCGTCTGACCTCCAAACTGAACGATTACGCCATCCGGCTTCTCAAGCATCGCTATTTCGAGCACATCTTCCGCCACCAATGGCTCGAAATACAAGCGGTTGGAAATATCGAAATCGGTGGAAACCGTCTCGGGATTGCAGTTGACCATAATGGTTTCAATGCCCTGTTCCTGCAATTCCAGCGCTGCATGAACGCAACAATAATCAAATTCAATGCCCTGGCCAATACGATTGGGCCCACTGCCAAGAACCATGATCTTGCGGCGCTGACTGGGGCGAGACTCACAATACTGTTCATAGGTGGAATACAGATAAGGCGTCACTGCGGGAAATTCGGCGGCGCAGGAATCCACACGCTTATACACGGGACGAATCTTCAGACCGTGACGGTGATTGCGCACAGCATCCTCCTCACACCCAAGCAAATGCCCCAAACGCTGATCGGAGAAACCATCCCGCTTGAGATGGCGCATATCCTCTTCACTGATTCCGGCCAGAGGACGACCATACAACCACCGTTCCCAATCCACCAACCCGGCTATCTGGGTCACGAACCACGGATCAATACGCGTCAATGCATGGATGCGCTCCGTGGACCAGCCCAAACGCAACGCGTCCGCCACATACCACAGCCGACGCGGTCCTGGCGCACTCAGTTCCAGTTCCAGCACGGCTTCTGTTTCCACCGAATCCGTCGGCTGACCGACATCAATCTGCCCATCCAAACCTGCCGTACCGTCTTCCATTGAGCGCAGCGCTTTGTGCAAAGATTCCTTGAACGTTCGCCCAAAAGCCATCACCTCACCCACGGATTTCATCTGAGTAGTCAGATGCGCATCCGCCTGAGGGAATTTGTCAAAAGCAAAGCGCGGTATCTTGGTAACCACATAATCCAGCGTTGGCTCGAACGAAGCCGCGATCACCTCTCCAGTAATCTCATTGCGCAGTTCATCAAGTGTATAGCCGACCGCCAGCTTGGCGGCGATCCGGGCAATAGGGAAACCTGTGGCCTTGGAAGCCAGCGCTGAAGAACGCGATACCCGCGGGTTCATCTCAATCACAACCACCGCCCCATTTTCGGGGTTGATCGCAAACTGAACATTGGCTCCCCCGGTATCGACGCCTACGCGGCGCAAAACCGCGATGGCCTGATCTCTCAGACGATGATATTCCCTGTCTGTTAATGTCTGCGCCGGGGCCACAGTAATGGAATCACCCGTATGAATACCCATGGGATCCACATTTTCAATGCTGCACACAATGATGGCGTTGTCCTTGCGATCACGCACCACCTCAAGTTCGTATTCCTTCCAGCCTTTGACCGAACGCTCCAGCAAGACCTGCCCAATCGGCGACTGCGCCAAGCCAAAGGCGCACATATCACACAACTCGTCCTGATTGTAGGCTATGCCGCCTCCGGCTCCGCCTAAGGTAAAAGATGGTCGTAAAATGATAGGAAAGCCAAGGCCAGGCGCCTGCTCAACAGCTTCTTTCACGCTGGAAACCGTCACGGAAACCGGCGTGGAGAGCCCGATTTCCTCCATGGCGCGCTTAAACAACGCACGGTCTTCACCCAGCCGGATAGCCTCATAGTTGGCGCCGATCAATTCCACGCCATACGCGTCAAGCACGCCATGCTCCTCAAGCGCCAGCGCAACATTCAGGGAAGTTTGCCCGCCCATGGTCGAAAGCAAAGCATCCGGACGTTCAACGGCAATGATCTGCTCAAGCGTCTGCCAGCGCAATGGCTCAATGTAGATCCGATCTGCCATGGATGGGTCCGTCATGATCGTAGCCGGATTGGAATTGACCAGAATCAGCCGGAAGCCTTCCTCACGCAAAGCGCGGCAGGCCTGGGTGCCAGAATAATCAAACTCACAGGCCTGACCGATGACAATCGGTCCGGCACCCAAAATCAATATGGATTCAATATCCCTGCGCTTACCCATTTAACTGAAAACACCGTTTATATGTATCAATCACCATGACGCTGAGACCATGATGCTTTTAAGGATGGATGGATTCAAACCACCGCCAAAGTCTCAGATGCACCGCGCATGGATGCCAGAAAACTGGCAAAAAGATATGCGCCATCATGAGGTCCCGGACTCGCTTCAGGATGTCCCTGGAAACCGAAAGCCGGGGTGTCAAGGAACCGTAAGCCTTGAACTGTAGCGTCAAAAAGCGAACGATGGGTTACTCTGACCGACGGCGGCAAACTGGCTTCATCGACGGAAAACCCATGATTTTGACTGGTTATTATGACTTTTTCATGCTCAATATCCATGACCGGATGATTGGTGCCATGATGACCGAATTTCATTTTAACCGTACGCCCACCGGCAGCCAGAGCCAGCAATTGATGCCCCAGACACACCCCGAACAAGGGGATTTTCTCCCGTAACAGTGTTCGGATATTCGCGATGATTTCCGTACAAGCCGCCGGATCGCCGGGACCATTGGATAAAAAAATCCCATCCGGGCGCATCGACAGAACTTCAGCCGGCGGCGTCAACGCTGGAACCACGGTCACCCTGCACGCGGAATCCACCAAAAAACGCAAATTGTTCCGCTTGACGCCGAAATCATAGACAACCACGTGACATAATATTTCCGGCTGAACCATGCGATCCCATCCGGGCGCATCCCATGTATACGTCTGAGTGGTAGACACCTCGCAGGCCAGATTGCGATTCATCAACCCGGGATAATCACGCGCCATAGCCAGCGCCGAGTCTACGGCTATTCCAGGCGCCGCCATACAGCCACGCAAAGCACCCTTTTCCCGCAACAGGACTGTCAGAGCTCGCGTATCCAACCCTGCCATCGCCACAACGCGATGCTGATGCAAAAAAGTGCTTAGATCCGTCGTTGCACGCCAATTGCTCACCGAATCCGACATGTCTCGCACGATCAGCGCGCTAAGCCAGGCGCGGGATGATTCATAATCTTCCGTGTTGATGCCGGTATTCCCCACATGTGGGGATGTCAACGTCACCATCTGTTCCGCATAGGAAGGATCGGTCAGTATTTCCTGATAACCACTCATCGCAGTATTGAAAACCACTTCCCCGACCCGAGAACCTTCTACCCCGATCGAGATGCCGTCAAAGACACTGCCATCTTCCAGAACCAGAATTGCGGGAACTCTATCCATAAGCCTGGCCATTCAAACCAAGCACATCGCGCATGCTATAACAGCCAACAGAGCGCTGCGACAACCAACGGGCCGCTGTGAGCGCGCCATGCGCAAAACAACGGCGACTGGTAGCGCGATGCCCAAGCTCCAGGCTTTCCCCTTCCAGGGCAAATAGCGCCGAATGCTGCCCGGCCATATCGCCGGCGCGCAGAGACGAAAAACCGATCATATTACGGCGTTTATCCGGATCCTGATTTTGTTGTCGATCCAGCCACGCACTTTCGGGCCAATCCAGATCAAGAGCGGAAGCAATCGCTTCACCCATCGCCAATGCCGTCCCCGACGGCGCATCACGTTTATAACGATGATGCCATTCAACAATTTCAATATCAGACAATCGGCCAAGAGAATGCGCCACCTGGGAAAGCACTCCCAGCAACACGTTGACACCAAGGCTCATATTCGCCGATATCAACAAAGGTATCTGTTGTCCCGCAAGTATCAGTTCCTGTTTTTGCGCCTCGGTAAAACCCGTAGTGCCCACCACTAAAGGGCAGCCCTGCTGCTGACACCATTTTGCCGCTCGCAACGAAGCCTCAGGAATGCTGAAATCGATTACCACGGGTTTCAAGTCACTATCACGCACCCATGCCGCATCAAAATCCGGGCTTAACCGGCCAAGGGCGCCAATCAGGGCGATAGAATCATCCTCTGCACTACAACTGATAATCTCCCGCCCCATTCTGCCACCCGCGCCATGCATAACAAGCGCTAACAGAGAAGTTGTCATCCCGGTTCTTCCCTCAACATCATATTTATCTACACCGTAAAGCGTTCAAAAAAACGCTTGACATTACCCATCCACGAATGCGTGTTCGGACTATGTCGATTGCTATCATGACCAAGAGACTTTTCCAGGCTCATGATCAGATCTTTTTGTTCCGGGGTCAAATCAACCGGAGTTTCGATTTTGACATGACACAACAGATCCCCGACATGACCACCCCGAAGCGAACGCACGCCTTTCTGACGCAAACGAAAAACACGCCCAGACTGCGTCCCATGCGGAATATGAAGATTGAGCGTCCCCGACAAAGTCGGCACCTCAACATCACCGCCCAAACACACCGTTCCGTAACTGATCGGCACATCACTATGAAGGTCATCTCCTTCACGCCGAAAGATGGGGTGCGCTCGAACCTGAACCTCCACATACAGATCTCCGGCTTCACCACCCTGCAAGCCGGCCTCACCTTTACCCTGCAACCTCAGACGATCTCCGCTGTCTATGCCTGCCGGAATTTCCACCTTGATTTTTCGCACCTCGGAAATACGACCGGAACCATCGCATCTCGGGCAAGGATCGGTAATCTCCACTCCGCTGCCGCGACATTTGGGGCAAGTTTGCTGAACCGCAAATATGCCCTGTTGCATCCTGACCTGACCGATACCATCGCACACATGACAGCGGCTCGGAACACAACCTTCGGCGCAACAGGAACCACGGCAGTCTGGACATACCACTTTGGTGGAGATTTCCACTTCCTTGCCGGTGCCACCGACCGCTTCCTCAAGATCGATATCAACGACAACATGCAGATCAGAGCCCTTATAACGCTGCCGACCGCCCCGACCCGAGGCGGCGCCAAAAATATCTCCGAACATATCACTGAATACGTCAGAGAAATCACCAAAAGGAGAAGCCCCGCCTCCAGCGGAAGCGCCACCCAGACCCGCATGACCATAGCGGTCATACGTGGCGCGTTTCTGTGCATTGCTCAATACATCATAAGCTTCCTTGGCTTCCTTGAAATTTTGCTCGGCTTCAGGGTTATCAGGATTCCTGTCAGGATGGTATTTCATGGCGAGTCGGCGAAAAGATTTTTTAATTTCGCCTTCTTCCGCCGTACGATCGACTCCTAGAATTTCGTAATAATCACGTTGTGCCATAAGCTCAAACAGACTCCCGACCCGGTTTCATATCCATTACAACATCATAGTAAAATCGTTCTGCCTTGAGGATAAACGTTGCATGACTTAAAACAATCAACAACCCTCATTCCCGCGCCGGGCAAAGACGTTCACGCCAATGCCCGACCAGCAGAAATCAGGACGACTTGCTGTCATCATCGTCCTTGATTTCCTCGAACTCCGCATCCACGACATCCGCATCCGTTCCCGGCTCCTGATGTTCCTGGCTTGCCGAGGACGTGGCCACTTTGGCCGAGAATTCACTGAATTTCTCGTTCAGCGTTTGAACTTTACTGGATACGAGATCCTTGTCATCCCCGTTCATAGCGGACTCAAGCTCTTCTATGGCCGACTCGAGCTCGGCTTTCTCGGCACCTGGAGCCGATTCTCCAGCATCGGAAATCGATTTGTTGACCGCATGAATCAACGCATCAGCCTCATTGCGTGCGTTGGCAAGCTCATGGAACTTGCGATCTTCTTCCTCATGGGCTTCAGCATCCTGCACCATACGATCGATTTCCGCCTCATCAAGACCACTCGAGGGTTTGACATCAACCGATTGTTCCCGACCCGTGGATTTGTCTTTGGCAGATACATGCAGCAAACCGTTGGCATCGATATCAAAGGAGACCTCAACTTGAGGAACGCCTCGCGGCGCCGCAGGAATCTCCGTGAGATCAAAACGCGCCAGCGACTTGTTGGCGGCCGCACGTTCCCGCTCGCCTTGCAGCACATGCACCGTGACCGCCGTCTGACCATTTTCCGCAGTTGAAAAAACCTGCGTTGCCTTGGTGGGAATCGTGGTGTTTTTCTCGATCAGCTTGGTCATAATGCCGCCGAGGGTTTCAATGCCCAGAGACAATGGCGTGACATCAAGCAACAACACGTCGCCGACATCACCCGACAATACCCCCGCCTGAATAGCTGCTCCGATCGCCACAGCTTCGTCAGGATTGACATCCTTACGCGGATCGCGATCAAAAAAACCGCGCACAGCCTCCTGGACCTTGGGCATGCGCGTCTGCCCTCCCACCAGAATGACATCCTCCACCTCACTGAGTTGCAAACCGGCATCCTTCAGCGCTTCACGGCATGGACCGATAGTCCGCTCGATCAAATGCTCCACCAGCGATTCAAGCTTGCTGCGGGTGACTTTCAGATTCAAATGCTTGGGGCCGGAAGCATCCGCCGTGACATAGGGCAGATTGATTTCAGTCTGCTGACTTGTAGACAATTCAATTTTTGCCTTTTCCGCCGCTTCCTTCAGACGCTGCAACGCCAGGGGATCGTTACGCAGATCAAGCCCGTTGTCCTTCTTGAACTCATCCGCCATATAGTTAATCAGTTCCCGATCAAAATCCTCACCGCCGAGAAAAGTATCACCGTTGGTCGCAAGTACTTCAAACTGATGCTCTCCCTCGACTTCAGCAATCTCGATGATGGAGATATCAAATGTTCCACCTCCGAGATCATAAACGGCAATCTTCTGATCGCCGCGTTTTTTGTCCATGCCATAAGCAAGTGCGGCAGCCGTAGGCTCGTTGATGATTCTTTTCACATCAAGCCCTGCTATCCGCCCAGCATCTTTGGTTGCCTGGCGCTGAGCCTCGTTGAAATAAGCCGGAACGGTAATCACTGCTTCGGTGATCTCCTGACCCAGATAATCTTCCGCTGTTTTCTTCATCTTCTGCAACACGCGCGCAGAAATTTCTGGCGGAGCCATCTTCTTGCCCGTTACTTCGATCCAGGCATCGCCGTTATCATGTGGAACGACTTTATAAGGCGCCAGCCCGATGTCTTTCTGAACCACAGGATCGTCAAACTTTCTGCCAACCAGCCTCTTAGAGGCGAATACAGTGTGTTTGGGGTTGGTGACCGCCTGTCGTTTGGCAGCCTGTCCTACGAGGACCTCGCCATCATCGGCAAAAGCCACTACAGACGGTGTCGTGCGGGTTCCTTCGCTGTTTTCTATCACGCGCGCGGATTTCCCCTCCATGACTGCCACACATGAATTGGTTGTCCCCAAATCGATCCCTATAATTTTACCCATAATCATTTACTCCATCACAACTAATATTTTATTGATCCGTATGCCCCACAAAATTCCCCAGCATGAACCTGGTTCATTCCGAACAAATTCGTTATTTCGGTTACATTTATTAACGTGGGGTTCGTATCGAAAAATTTCAATGGCTTTCTTCTCATACCTGCCATCACAACAACGATTTTATTTTGAGGAAAGCTCCTGCAACTGAAACTGACCCGTCAGCAGCATTTGACAGCAAGCAATTTTATGGCTTTGCCGCATCATCTGCAAAGCAGAACCACCCCCAATGCAGGCAGTATCCGGTCATCCCATGAAAAAACTGCCTCCACCCAGAACCAGGCGGCATCTGGAAATGCCGGAGATTTATTCTCCCGCTTGAGACTCGGCAACGGATACCACTACGAGCGCTGGACGTACCAGACGCTCATTGAGTTGACATCCTTTCTGTATAACCTGTAACACTTTGCCCGAAGGGCACTCGCTTATCGGTTGAGTCGATATCGCTTCATGATAGCTTGGATTGAAATCTTCATACCGTTCCGGTTCGATAACCTTCACCCCCGATTTCTCCAGCGTGGAAATCAGCATTTTTAATGTCATATCCATGCCTTCAACGACAGCTTTTATCGATTCGGTCGAACTTTCCCCTTCTCTACACGCCGCCTGTAGCCCGAGTTCCAGCGAATCCAGCACGGGAAGAAGATCTGAGATAAAACGCTCGAGGGCAAATTTTCGCACATGCTCCATTTCCCGTTTCTGCCGCTTGACCAAATTGGCCATTTCCGCCTCGGCGCGCGCCAACTGGTTAAAATAATTCTGCGACTTCTCTTTTTCTGACTCTAAGGCCAGAAGCAATGCCTGCCCGCTCTCCTCGCCCTGCTCATCTCCCGCCTGGAGACCCGCAGCGCAATCCGAAGCTAACGGATCTTTTGTTCCGACCAAATGTGGAGTATTTTCGTTATACATATCCTGCGAATCAGGCTGTTCATGATCCACCATATCATCTCCATAAAAAACCATTCACGAATTGACCCTAATTCAGCAAAGCAATTTGAACTCTGCTCTATGTAGGATGAGGTCTCAAGATGAATAATTCAAGGCGTCGCCGAGGAGACGCGCCGTGGCATCTACCATGGGGATAATGCGACGATATTCCATCCGTGAAGGACCAATTACACCCAATACGCCGAGCACCCTGCTCTGAACCACATAGGGCGCGGTTATCATCGTGCAATCATCGAGAACCTGGTAACCCGATTCCTCTCCGATATAAATTTTCACGCCGGGAGCCTGAACACACTGGTCGAGCAAGTGCAGAAGATCCCCCTGCTCGGTGAACGCATCAAATAATGCCTTTAATTTTTGCAGGTGAGATAGCTCATCGAAAGCCATCAGATTGCTCTGACCCTGGACTGACAAGCCATCATAATCGTTGGAGTCCGCAAAAAGCACCTGAGCAATATCGATAACCATTTCCATATGGTCGCTCACGACCGCCCGGGTTTGGGCCAGCGTTTCCACGAGAAATTCACGCGCTGCCAGCAAACTTTTGCCGCATAAATATTCATTCAACCTGCTGCTGGTTTGACGCAATTCTTCCATCAACTCAGGGCGCTCAACCTTGATGATGCGATTTTGAACTTCATCATCCTCGTACACCAGTACTGCAAGTATTCGGTTTTCCGACAATGGCATCAGTTCGATACGATGGATGAGCGCAAAATTTTCCTTGGGGATCGTCACCAAGCCCACCATTTGCGTCATTTCGGCAAGCACTTGCGAAACCGCATCCGCCACCGCTTTTGGAGCCAAACCAAGAGTACCGAATCGCTGGCGCAAATCATCCGCCATGCCTTGCGGAAGCAATTCCATCCGGTTAAGCGAATCAACAAAGTAACGATAACCCTTGGCGGTAGGAATCCTTCCAGCCGATGTATGCGGCGAATTCAGAAAGCCCATCTGCTCCAGATCAGCCATAACATTGCGCACCGTCGCCGCACTCAAATCAAGACCACTCTCACGAGCCAGCATCTTTGATCCTACAGGCATTCCTTCCCGGATATGGGCTTCCACCAATGCTTTGAGCAAAACCTGTTCACGTTGATTGAGCATGGCTCTTCTGCAATGATTTATTCAAATGCCCCCTCCGGGAGCCTGATCTGCTGGAGGCACGGCCTGCTGCGCAATGCGGCGACGAGATATTTTCCGATATGGGTGAATTTTTCAGGAAAATGCCTGCAAGTGTAGCGAGTAACATAAACATGCGCCACACTATACATGAATCATGCTATCAATAAAAGCCAATTCGAATCAAACCTTCTATAATTCATTGATTGAGTTGAGAATACGACAAAAATTTCCTGACAATTACTCTTCCAGGCGCGACTTCAAGCATCCAATTCAACGTTGGAGCCGAGCGGACAAACTGGGTCGATGATTCCGAACTCCCCTCCCGCTTGAAATGCCAGGCTCATCCACATCGAATAGCAATAATGTCATGGGATTCGGCATAATAGATTAAACAATTTTTTTACCATACCTTACAATAACCAACAAATCCCTTAAATAATGAATTTTTCAAGCTTTTCAGAACCATCTCCGGGCAGCCCATGACCATAAGCACGCCATGTTTTTCAACGATCGGCCTGGTGATTTCTTCACATTACCGTCAGGACAACCAACGCCTGCTTGATGTCATCGCCACCACGGAAAGAATCCTCGTCCAGTGCGGATCCCGTCCCGTTCTTTGTATTTCATCCGCCAATGCCCAACTCGATTCACTGGCCTGGACCAGTCTTACGCATCCCGAAATACCTGAGGAAATCGATCTTCTCATCGCCATCGGAGGTGACGGAACCTTTCTTAATGCCGCGCACATAGCCGCACCTTTGGGTATTCCCGTCGTCGGGATTCATGCCGGGCGACTTGGTTTCATGGCAGATATCACGACGCAAGACCTGCAAACGAGTCTTGTAGCCATTCTCGAGGGCCAATACGTCATTGAGCAACGTCTGATGCTGCAAGCCGAAATCCAGCGTCAAGATCAATGCCTGGCCACAGGTTACGCACTGAACGACGTGGTGATCAACAAGCGCGATATAGCTCGAATGATGGAATACGATATCAGCATTGATGGCAGATACGTCAGTAACCACCGGGCGGATGGATTAATCGTCGCCACACCAACCGGCTCAACCGCCTACGCGCTCTCAAGTGGCGGGCCGATTATTTATCCCGACATGGACGCCATCGTTCTAGTGCCTATTTGCCCACATACCCTGAGTGATCGGTCGATGGTCATCAACGGCAGGCATGTCATTGAAGTGGAAGTCGAGGATCGGCATATTGCCCATACCCAGTTGACCTGCGACGGTCAACGCACCCGCAATCTTGCCTATGGCGACACAGTACGCGTTCAGTGCGCTCCCTTCCGCCTTATGATCGTCCACCCATTAAACCACGATTATTTCAAGATTCTGCGCGCCAAGCTGAATTGGGGCAAAGGAAACAAAGCCTGAAAGCACAGAAGGAATCGAAACCATGCTCAAGTGGATGAGCATCGCCAATTTTGCCCTGATCAGACAAGCCGAACTGGATTTTTCTTCTGGTCTCACTGCCATTACCGGCGAAACGGGATCAGGAAAATCGCTTTTG
>JGI24723J26617_10003429_pt1 | contig 11515 bp, 6 predicted proteins | sample Cruoilmetagenom6_FD_26617 | JGI IMG/M metagenome (IMG submission 26617) | reverse complement strand
TTGAAAACCGTTTAAATAACAATGGTGGAAATTACGTTCTTTCAGTTAGAAAATTAGATCCAATAGAAATTTCTGGTAAGGTTGAAACAAAGGTGAAAGATNTTTCTTCGGGAATATTTTATGTTCCAGAAATTCGTGGAGAGCTAATTTCGGGAGTTTTACTTTCTAANGGAGATGGCCAACCGTTAAAAAACAAAGAGGTTTCACTCACTATTCCAGGAAAGGATTTCGTNTTTAAAATAGCAAAAACCGATGCGAATGGAAGGTTTTTCTTTTCGGTAACAGAAGGGTATGATACNGATAAGAGTATTATACAATTGAACGANTCTGAAAATGATTCAAACACCTATTCACTTGTTTTGGACAAAAATGATTTCATTTTGGGCGAAAGCGATCCAAAAATATTGAAGTTGGAAGCTAATTTAAATGATTGGCTGCAAGAGCGAAGNATTCAAGTTCAGATTGAGAATGCCTATTTTGATATTAAAAAAGACAGCATTTTAAGCAACAAAATAAATNCCGCTTTTTACGACAACTTGGGTACAGTCTTTCAGTTGGATGATTACACNCGTTTTCCCACAGTTAAGGAAACATTTGTTGAAGTTGTTACATTAGCTGCAGTTCGTGGTGCNGGTGAAAACATTAAGTTTTCAGTAAATAATGCCTACAANCCAAATGGAGTTGCTAAGTTTAATGATATTCCACCATTGGTACTTATGGATGGAATGCAAGTTCAAAACAACGAAGATTTGTTAAGCTACAACGCACGTGAAATAAAAAGTATTCGAGTGATTACCCAACCTTACCGCTATGGCCCAAAAATATATAGCGGCATTATTTCCGTGATAACAAAAAAAGGAGATTTTGTGCCTACTTTATCAAGCAATGTTAAAGAACTGGATTTACCTCCTGCTATCAAGAAAAAAGTACAGTATAAAACAGACTATAACAATAAAGCTGCACTTTCAAGGATTCCGGATTTTAGGGTGCAATTGCTTTGGAAACCTGATCTGACTTTTGAAGAAGAAANTTATTCTACTTCCTTTTTTACTTCAGATGTTTCAGGAGACTTTGAAGTAACTATAGAAGGTTATACCGGTTCTGGACAATTTATTTCTGCTAAAAGCTATTTTAAAGTAGATGAAAATTAACGTTTTGTGTTAAAATTGTTTCCATTTTTGTTAAAATTAAAGGAAAATTGTTTTAACTTTAATTCGAACAATTAAACAACCAAAACCTATTTTCTTCCTATGCTTCACTGGAAAGCAACATATATAATTTTGGCTATAGTCTTTGGAGTTATTGGTTTCATTGGCCTTGGTGATGGAGGGCTGGAGCCCGCAAAATANATTTGCGGAATATTCGTGTTGTTATTGCTGATATTTTGGGCTTCAGATTTTTTTGTGGGAAGAAAGCGCAGTTAATATTTACAAGTTAAAGTCTTAAAATATAAATAGTAATTATAGTTCATCCGNCTTNTCCTTCTGCCCAGTCATCATCAAATAAGCTTTTAAGAATCCATCAATCTCGCCGTCCAACATTGCATCCGTATTTCCAGTTTCGTGGGNGGTACGCACGTCTTTTACGAGTTTATAGGGGTGTAAAACATAGTTGCGTATCTGTGAGCCCCATTCTATGGCTAGTTTACTGTCCTCAATTTCGGCGCGTTGGGCAAGCTGTTTCCGCAATTCAATTTCATACAATTGCGATTTAAGCATTTGCATAGCTTTTTCGCGATTATCCAATTGGCTTCGGGTTTCGCTGTTGTGAATAACAATTCCTGTAGGGTGGTGGGTAAGTATGGCTTTGGTTTCCACTTTATTTACGTTTTGACCGCCAGCACCACTGCTTCGGGCAAAATCCCAGGAAATATCGGCTGGGTTTATTTCAATCTCAATAGTATCATCCACCAACGGATATACATAAACACTTGCAAAACTAGTGTGCCGTTTCGCATTGCTATCAAAAGGCGAAATACGCACCAATCGGTGCACGCCGTTTTCGCTTTTTAGCCAACCGAAAGCGTACTCTCCTTCAATTTCCAATGTAACGGTTTTTACTCCAGCAACATCACCTGCCTGAAAGTTGAGCTCTTTTACTTTATAATCGTTTTTCTGGGCCCACATTAAATACATCCGCATCAGCATTTGTGCCCAATCACAGCTTTCGGTACCGCCGGCACCCGCTGTAATTTGAAGTACGGCACTCATATCATCGCCTTCTTCGCCAAGCATATTGCGGAATTCCAGAGCTTCAATTGCACTTTCTGCCTTTTCATAAGCAATAGTTACATTCTCTGCTTTGCCTTCGCCATCTTTATAAAATTCGAGCAGGATTTCAGCTTCTTCAGCAAGATTTGTAGCGGTTTCGTAGTCGGTGACCCATTTCTTTTTGGTGCGCAGCACTTTCATAAAAGNCTCAGCTTCGCGCGGGTTGTTCCAAAAATTGGGGTCAAATGTTTTTTCTTCGTCGTTGGTAATTTCTATGCTTTTGCCAGCAATGTCAAAGATAGCGCCTCAAGGCATCTAACCGTGNCTTAAGGTCTTTGATTTGGTCTGTTGTGGTCATAATGGGGTAAGAATTTCAGCAAAAATACTATTAACTTTGTGAGGGAGAAGTATTTTTCGGCTAATTTTATAATTTCTTAGAAATATGTATTTCTGAAATAGTAAATCTCTTTAAGAATCCTCTTTTATGAAAAAAATCCTACCCTTTTTTGCATTATTAGTAACGTGTATTTGTTTTGCGCAAAATGATGAAGCCTTTGTTGATGCACTTGTGGCGCAAAAAATGGCTGAGCTTGAAATGCAGGAAAATCCAGAATATTTTTTAAGAAAGGATTATTGTGATGGAAATATCCAAATGTTCGTAATGCCTGACGGAGAGCATTGCACCTCGAAATCAACTTATTATGCAGTCTATGTTTTTTGGAAGGAAGATGAAGACAAACTGAAGTTTCAAAAATTTGATAATTGTGGAAGCTTTATACCTATCCCTATTGGTATGAGTAAAAACATTAAAAAAGCACTTAAGGAAAAGCAAGACTTAAAAAAAGAAGTTGTTAAGCCATTTGAAGCTGAAAAGATAGACAACAATGCCTTTGATAATATGTCTGTACAGTCCTGCCACAAAGAGTATAAATTTATTTTTGAGGGTAATGCTTTTGAAAAAAGCTTTAAGGAATTTGATTTGACAAACAATTCCAAATACAAAAATATAAATGCAGACCACAATAAGTCTTTGCTGTTGATTAAGTTAGATGAAGATATTTCAGAAATGATAAAACATTTTGAAGAAAACGGAAAATTTTTCAGAGAAAATTAAACTATGATTATAGATTTAAGAAGCGATACCGTAACCCGCCCCACGCAGGGAATGATGCAAGCCATCATCAATGCTGAAGTGGGTGATGATGTTTATAAAGAAGACCCTACAGCCAACAAACTGGAACAAAGACTGGCAGAGATGTTCGGGATGGATGCAGCACTTTTTTTTCCAACAGGAAGTATGGCCAACCAAGCCGCCATAAAAATGCACACCCAGCCAGGAGAACAGTTGATTGCCGATAAATGGGCGCATGTTTACAATTATGAAGGAGGTGGAGTTTCTTTCAATAGCGGGGTTTCCTGTAAATTGCTTGACGGNAACCGCGGGATGATTACTGCCGCGCAAGTGGAGGAGAACATAAATCCACCCGATTTTTACCACAGTCCGCTAACAAGTTTGGTTTGTTTGGAAAACACAACAAATAAAGGTGGCGGCGCTTGTTATGATTTTTCTGAAATTGAAAAAATCCGTAAAGTATGTGATAAACACGGCTTGGGCTTTCATTTGGATGGAGCTCGAATTTGGAATGCTTTGGTTGCTCAAAAGCAAAANCCTAAAGATTATGGAAAGATTTTCGATACAATTTCTGTTTGTCTTAGCAAAGGTATGGGCACACCAATGGGAAGTGTTCTAATTGGCAAAAAAGAAATAATGAAAAAAGCCATGCGNGTNAGAAAAGTGCTTGGTGGTGGAATGCGTCAAATAGGTTTTATGGCTGCCGCAGGTATTTATGCTTTGGATAATCATCTTGAGCGTTTGGAAGAAGACCATAAAAAAGCTTTGGAAATTTCAGAAATNCTTTTAAAGCAANCTTACATAAAAAAAGTGGANCCAACCGAAACGAATATTGTAATATTCTATCTCACTGAAACTGTTTCTGAAGAAAAATTCATGAACGATTTGCTTCAGAAAAACATAAAAATTAGCGGAATGGGGCAGGGAAAACTTCGCATTGTGACCCATTTAGACTATACTGATGCAATGCACGAGAAGTTTTTGAAAACACTTAATAACTACAAATAGTTAGAAATTAGGAGAAGATTAATACCATCTTCTAGTAAATAGCCCTAATAAAGTTTTTGGGCTTATGGTTACAATAAATCGAACTTTCTCATCGTAATGTGGCAAACTTGGTTCAAAGCCCAAACTGGAATATACNGGGAAATAAAGCTCAAAATAATCAGCCACCAAACTAAGACGTATTCCACTGTCAAAAACAGTATTTGTGCCACGAGCTTTATTGTGAACGAGCCCTACGTCGCCATAAGCGTAGATCCATTTCCAAATGTTGGTGCTTGCGTTTACGGTCGTTATCCAACTGTTTGCAAAGGCTGGTTCTAACTGAGATTTAAATCCTCCTTCGGCAATAATTAACTGTTGGCTAAAGAGTCCAGAGTCTTCACTACGTCCATAATAATTATAATCAAAAAGGTAATCATTTGGACGATCCAGTGCGAAACTAAAGAAATCCTCATTTTCACGCGTATCGTTGAAAAGAAATGCTCCTGCAAAAAAGCGCAAGTTCAATTGTCTATTGCTCAAAAAGAGTTTTCGGTACTCAAGATTAACGGAAATCTTACTGAACTTTGATGAAATTTCATAATCAACCACGCTTCTAAAATAATTGATCAAGTTTGGGTTGGAATATACATATTGAAGGTTAAAAACGCTGTAGTTTGGCTCCTGATCTGTATTGTTCGGATCATCATCGCGGTAAACGTTCACACTCCGAAGATTTATGAATTGTTTTTCATTGTCCCGCAAATCAGGATTCCGGAAAGCAAAAGTGATGTATGGAGTAAATTTTTTATAGAAAAGTCCACGGTCATAGGAATAATAATTTCCTGAAAAACCATAGCGCATAGCATACAGATTACCCTCATTCATGATTTGGGTATAGCTCACGGATGCTCTTCCCACAAGTGTTTTGGAACGAAACCCGAACTGTGGTTCCAAACTATAGTGAACAGCCTTAGGAAGCACAGTTTTGTTGTATAGCCGTAGTCCAGCCGAAACGCCATCATACAAGTTATATTCGAAAATTGGCATAAAGAAAAACTGCGTATAACTTGGGTCTTCCACATCTTGGAAAAGACGGAACTGTATTGGTTTATTAAACAAACCATTTAGGGACTTAAAGTTATTTCTGCGATTGTATTCTGGAATTTCCCCTTCATAATTAAGCACTAACTTCTTAATCTCTTGAAGGGATGGTAATTGAAGAAATACTATCAATGGGTTTTGTCCAGGTTTTAAAAACAATTTCGTCTTTATTGAGCCCATACAATGAAACGGGAAGCTTTGTTTTTCTGTTGTTCTTGATGAAAACCTTTAAAGAATCTCCTTTATTTTCAACTTTTTTAATTTTGAAATCAATCGTTTTACGGGTATCTGCAAAATCTTCAAAAAACCAATTAACAGGAAGGTCTGTCTGTTCAGATAAAAATGCNTCAAAATCTGATGATTTAATTGGTTTCAGCCTATTTTCGGAATAGAAGTCTTTTATGCTTTTATTCAAAACAGCATCACCCAAATAATCATCCAAATATTTTAAACCACTAGCCCCATAATATCCTGTGGCAATATTCATATTAAATTTCAGCAAGGAATCCTTTGGCGTNGTCAACGATTGATGAATATTGCTTCNCGCCATATTCATATAAAGCATTGGATATTGATCATTGAATTCAAGATCTGCCAAATGTGCCCAACGGATTACAATCCAGTTGCTCAAATTACCAATCATCTTCATTTTTGGATAATAGGTATCAACATATTCCATCATCAAATAAATCTGAAAGGCATCCTGTAACCAATAATCATCACGGGAATTAAGTATTAGGGTATTGTCAATATAATGTCGGGTTATGGTTTTTAGTTGCTCCATATCATACTCAAAACCATCTGGAAATGGGCTGATAAAATTGGGTAACTGATTAAGTCCATAAACAGGATTGGTTTTATAGTCCGTTTCACTGATAACCATTTTGTTAAAAGGATATGGCCCAAGTTTTTCATTTAAAAACCGAACAACCCGATCTATCATTAAAGCTTGCACAGGCGGATTTACCCTTCTGTTCTGAAGNTTTGTAACTATTGTTAACTTATCGGTTTCAATTGTTTCAAAGTTTGGATTTTTTTCAAGATATAAAACCGCATTGGAACGATTTTTTCCTGATAACTCTGTGGTTGTCATATTTTCTGAAACGCTTTCAGAAANTACATCAAAATCTGAAGTAATGGTATAATTTTTTGGCAGATGGAGTGAAATGTTAAAGTCCGTAGGAGCCAAAAATAAATCATCCGTGTTTTTATTACTGAAAACTTGCCATTGACCATCGTAAAAGGCTGGTGCAATATACCAATAGCGCAATTTGTAGTCATTAAGTTTGTTCACACCATAACGCGTATATCGGTCATCCGGAACTTTTACGGTATATTCTAAATTGAAAATATAGCTATCTCCGGGCTTTATTGGAATTTCAGGAATAATTCTTAGAATATCGGCCGCATCGCCACGTTGCCATTGCAGTGGGGTAGTGGAGTTGTTATAAATTTTTTCAATAGTTGTTCTTCCGCGATCTTCGTTTTTTTCAAAATGAAATGCGCTTTCATAATTTTCGGCAAAACGCTTTCCCAATGGTGTGGTTTTGGACGAAAAACTGTTTGCCCAATCGAATAGATAGATTTCCTTTAAAGTATCTTCGGAAGTGTTTTTATAGGTAATTTGCTGTTTAATGGCAAGCGTTTTCTGTGAAGGATTCAGCGTGGCGTCAATGTTCAGGGTTTGCTGCGCCACAGCTTGAAACGTCAAACAAAAAAAGATACTATATAAAATGCTTCTGATTATCAAAAAGTTTTGAGGAATTTAAAAGTCTGTGAGGCTGGAAGGTTTGTTTTCAGGTAGTAAACCCCGTTGTTGAGCTGGCTTACGTCTATTGAAACAAATTCTGAATTTTCTGAAGTGTNTTTCAAAAGTTTTTGGCCGAGAACATTATAAACTTCAAACGAAAATTTTTCCGAAAGATTTGAATTTAAGCGAATATTTAATTTTTCGGTAACCAAGGTGTTTTCAAGTTCAATCGGTGATACTATTGAAAAGTCATCACTGCTTAAAACAATTTGTTTGTTTGTTTCAAGATTCATCACAATAGGAAGATGGTCGCTCATATTATAAAGATTCTCACGCAATGTTTGGCTGAAATCCCCGAAGCAGTCAGGCTATTTATACTGTTGTCATAGCAATTACCGTTGTTTCCAAAAGATTTGTAGCTATCTGGAATGTATTTCAATTTTGGGTCGTTTTGCATGTTCTCAGAAATAGTTATAAAATCAAACCGGTCATCCAAACCACCGCCAGCACCAGCGCCAAAAGGACCTGAGCTAATTCGCGTGCTCTGCGAATGAATGTCCTGAAAATTAATATTGTTGTTCCAAGAGCCGGGACGGTCAATTGGGTCAACCATCACGATTGCATTTGTTGGGTCCAAAAGCTCCATGTAGGCTGGTTCGGTTGCAGTGTAAAGGTTGAAATCTCCTGCGAAGAGAACAAAGGAATTTGGATCCAAGGTTTCCAATCTATTGGTAAATTGTTGCACCATCTCCAATCGCAATTGTTTGTTTGCTGTGCCTGTACTGGATTTTAAGTGTGTTACGAAAACTTCAAAAAGCACTGGATCGGTCTGTTGATCGGAAGTGCTAAGCTTTAAGGTATAGTGGTTAATATCGCGAACGGGAGTAGGTAAAACTTCGGAAGCTTCCAAAGTGAACATTCCTTTTCTGTAAAAAACCAACTGTTGATGGTCGGGGTCTCCAGATTGGCTAGGTTCAAAAGGAGCCATTATATAGTTGTTTCCTTCGTCATTCAATGAAGTATTCAAGATAAGATTTGCTCCAGTTTCGCTTTCCAATTCACAAACCATAAAAATATCCGGTTCGTATTCGTCAATAATGTCTCTTAGAATTTCTGCGCGGTTGGACGGAAATGCAGATGGAAACTCAAGCAGGTTGTAAACCATGGTTTTTATGGTTTCCTGAGCATTAATTGATAGGGAAACAATTATAAAAACCAATGTTAGCTTCTTTTTAAACATTCGAATATTTTAAAATTAAAAGTTTGGGCTTAGATTATATTCGTTGTAAAAATCATTTAATATTTGGAGTACTTGATCTTCTGTATCAACTAGGTGAACCAAATCCAAATCTTCTGCATTCACATTATTGTTAGCTTCCAAAAGTGTCGTTTTTATCCATTCAAAAAGTCCTCCCCAAAATTCGCTTCCAACAAGAATCAGTGGAAATTTATCAATTTTATGGGTTTGGATCAACGTCAAAGCTTCGAACAGCTCATCAAGTGTACCAAAACCACCTGGCATTACCACAAAACCTTGGGAGTATTTTACGAACATTACTTTTCGAACAAAGAAATAATCAAAATCGATGCTTTTATCGCTGTCTATATATGGATTGTCATGTTGTTCAAAAGGAAGTGTAATATTCAAGCCCACGGAAGTTCCACCAGCTAGATGAGCGCCTTTGTTTCCAGCTTCCATAATGCCAGGGCCACCTCCTGTAATGACGCCGTAACCGTTTTCAGTGATTTTTTTGGCGATGCTTTCTGCCAATTTATAATATTTATGATCTGGTTTTGTTCGGGCAGACCCAAAAATGGAAACGCAAGGGCCAATACGGCTCATTTTTTCATAACCACCTACAAACTCTCCCATTATCTTAAAAATGGCCCAAGAGTCATTTGTTTTTACTTGATTCCAGTTTTTTGGTATTTGTTCGTCTCTCATAGTATTCAGTTCTCTTTTGACAGTTCTCTGTTGTCAGTTTTCTTTATAATTTTTATTTCATCCAACACAGCAACTAACCTCTAATGTAATTCTTTTTTAAGGAATTGGGCAGTATAGCTTTTTTTGTCATTAACAATTTCTTCGGGGGTGCCCAACGCCATAATTTTCCCACCTTGTTTTCCTCCCTCAGGGCCAATATCTATTATATAATCAACGGTTTTAATAACGTCTAGATTGTGCTCAATAATCAGTACGGTATTTCCTTTTTCCACCAATTTGTTCAATACAACCATCAAAACACGAATGTCCTCAAAATGAAGCCCTGTTGTGGGTTCATCAAGAATATAAAAAGTATTTCCCGTATCCCGCTTGGAGAGTTCTGTTGCCAGTTTAATGCGCTGTGCTTCGCCACCTGAAAGCGTTGTGGATTGTTGCCCTAACGTTATGTAGCCCAAGCCCACGTCTTTTATGGTTTTAATTTTTCGATATATTTTTGGAATGTTTTCAAAAAAGCTAGCAGCTTCGTTAATGGTCATATCCAAAGCATCAAAAATTGATTTTCCTTTGTAACGAATCTCCAAAGTTTCACGGTTGAAGCGTTTGCCTTGGCAAGTTTCGCATTCCACATACACGTCGGGAAGGAAATTCATTTCAATCACTCTTAAACCTGCACCTTTACAGGTTTCGCAGCGTCCGCCAGCTACGTTGAAGCTGAAGCGTCCCGGTTTGTAGCCACGAATCATTGCTTCAGGAGTTTTGGCAAAAAGGTTCCGTATTTCTGAAAAAACGCCTGTATAAGTTGCTGGGTTACTTCGCGGTGTTCTCCCGATTGGCGATTGGTTGATATCTATTACTTTGTCAATGTTTTCAAGACCTTCAATCTTTTTATAGGGCATTGGTTTTTTTACACCGTTAAAAAAATGTGCATTTAAAATAGGGTAGAGGGTCTCGTTGATGAGCGTACTTTTTCCGCTGCCCGAAACGCCTGTAACACCTATCATTTTTCCCAAGGGAAAATCAACTGAAATGTTTTTCAAATTGTTTCCCGAAGCGCCTTTTAAGGTTAATGTTTTGCCGTTTCCTTTTCTGCGTTTCTTCGGAATTTCAATTTCTTTATTTCCATTTAGGTAATCTGCGGTAAGGGTATCGTGTTTTTTGATTTCTTTGGGAGTGCCTTCCGAAACAATTTCCCCACCATGTCTTCCCGCCGCGGGCCCAATGTCAATCACATAATCGGCACTTTCAATCATATCTTTGTCGTGTTCAACAACAATTACCGAATTGCCTATTTCTCTTAATTGTTTCAAGGAATAAATCAACCGTTCATTGTCGCGCTGATGCAGGCCAATACTGGGTTCATCTAAAATATAAAGCACTCCAACCAATTGCGAGCCAATCTGCGTTGCCAAACGAATTCGCTGTGCCTCGCCGCCCGAAAGAGATTTGGAACTGCGGTCCAAAGCCAAATAAGTTAATCCAACATCCACTAAAAACTGAAGACGCGAGCGTACTTCCTTAATAATTTCCGAAGCAATTTTCAGTTGGGTTTCAGAGAGATTTTTTTCAAGATTTTTAAACCATTCTGCCAATTCCACAACGTCCATATGGGCTAGTTCGGCAATGTTTTTTTCGTTTACCTTAAAATAAAGTGATTCTTTCCGAAGCCTTGTACCGTTGCACTCCGGGCATGGAATTTTATCCATATATTCCTTGGCCCAGCGTTTTAGGGAAGTAGATTCGTTGGCATCAAAAGTGTTTTGAATAAAGGTGGCAACGCCCTCAAAATCTATTTTATAGCTTCGGGTGATGCCCAAACTTTTGGATTCAATATCAAATTTTTCATTTCCCCCGAAAAAGATAACGTCTTTTGCTTCCTTCGGAATGCTTTCAAAGGAATCGCTCAATTTAAAATTGAAACGTTCTGCAATCAATTCCAACTGTTTAAAAACCCAACTGCTTTTTTGTGGTCCGTGTGGCGCCAAAGCTCCTTGTTTAATAGAAAGTTTGGGGTTTGGGACAAGCTTGTTTAAGTTTACTTCATAAAGTTTTCCAAGCCCTTTACAATTTGGGCACATTCCTTTTGGCGAGTTGAAGGAAAAATTATTCGGTTCTGGGTTTGGATATGAAATTCCCGAAGAGGGACACATCAACGAACGGCTGAAATAGCGAGCCTCGTCAGTATCGTTATCTAAAACCATTAAAACATCATCACCGTGGTACATTGCGGTATTTATGGTTTCAGAGAGGCGTTTGTTGTTATCGCTTTCTGTGGAAACTTTCAGTCTATCAATTACTATTTCAATATCGTGGGTCTTGTAGCGGTCCACTTTCATTCCTTTCACAATATCGCGCACTTCGCCATCCACACGTACTTTCAAAAAGCCTTGTTT
>JGI24723J26617_10003427_pt1 | contig 11519 bp, 8 predicted proteins | sample Cruoilmetagenom6_FD_26617 | JGI IMG/M metagenome (IMG submission 26617) | reverse complement strand
CCAAACGAGCGGCAGAGTTTGCGCGCTGATAACAGCATGGGGCCACCTGATGAAGTCTGTTGTTATTGTGTTGGGGGCTTATCAACATCGATTGCTTTAGAGTGATGCTTGATTTACTTTAGGTGCTAAAATAAATATCTGCATATGCAACTTAGGTCGTATTTTGACAATTGCGCTCACACCCCACGATGAGAGCGCTTAGCAATGTGCAATACCGCTTTTCTTCAACACGAACTATAACGGCGACCCTATGGCCCTTCCGTCGACTGACACTAGCCGCCTCGACAACACCCTGGCGGTGATCCGCACTCTGCGTGACCAAGGATCGGTGGCACGCATCGACCTGGGTGCACTCAATGGCATTAGCTCTGCCACCGTTACCTCGATCAGCGCCGAACTACTCCAGCAGGGGTTAATCACGGAACGGCCACCCGAAACACCCCGCCCCACCGGGCGTGGTCGACCAAAAACCTTGATTGAACTCGACCCTAATGCCGCCTGCGTGGTGTGCATCAAGCTATCGATCAATGAGATCCAGTTGGTGGTGGGCGATTTTTCGGGCCAGGTACGCCATAGCGAGCACCACGCGGTGCCCACCTTGACGCTGAGCGCCGACGACCTGGAAGCGCTGCTGGAAGAGAAGATCAGCACTGTTTGCGCGCAACAGCTAAAGGGATTTCAACGCTTGGCGGGGATCTGTTTGGCAGTGCAGGGGGTAGTCTCGTCACAAAGCGGGACGATTATCTGGTCCCCCGCTTTGAGCTTTCGTAACGCACCGATATCGGCGCGATTAGCAGCGCGTTTTCACTGCAGCGTACTGCTGGAAAACGATGCCAACTGCATCGCCAGCGTTCTAGCGGCACAGCCCGCCTATGCAGACTGCCCCAACTTGGTGGTCATTATGCTGGGCTACGGTATCGGCATGTCGGTATTGATTAACGGCGCGCCCTTTCTGGGTGCCAATGGCTCAGCGGCGGAGTTTGGGCACAGCAAATACCAACCCGATGGCGCACTTTGCGCCTGCGGGCGACGGGGCTGCATTGAAGCTTACACTAGCGATTATGCGCTCTATCGCGCCGCCGCCGATCATTTAGCGTTACCCTCCGGTGACAGCGCACACCCCTCAGAGCAGCAGATGCAGGCGCTGACACAGTTAGCATTAAAAGGCGACCCGACAGCCCAGCGTATTTACGCCGAGGCTGGGCGGGCGNTGGGNTTCGGCATTGCCAATGTGCTGGCGCTCTTTAACCCCGATCTNGTNCTGATTACCGGCTCCGGCGTGCGCGGCTTTGACGCCATGCAAGCCGCCATGCACACCGCCATTGACGATGCCCTAGTGGCCGAACTGATGGGCACCACCCGCATCGAACACTGCGCCTGGGATCGCGACATGACCTGCATGGGAGGCATCACTATGGCGCTAAACGCTACCGATGCCCAGACGCTGTTAGATAGCCAAACCGCTAGGGAAGCCTAGGCAGGACGCCAGCTCAGGCACTCTTTATCCTGTGGGGGGCAATACATGATGGTTTTCTCGCTCAAGGTTCACCAAATAGTGGAAAGCCATCGGCACGCCACCTAATAGGTTTCACAAAGGTGTGGCGGTTAGGATTCCAAAGCGGGTCGCCTTCGATTACGCGTGATAGCCGGGCGTGGTAAACCAGCAGATCAGTTTCACCATCTTCGGCTACCGTAAAGCTGTTATGACCAGGACCATAGACGCCTTTATCGTTATGGCTCTGCATGACGGGTTCAGGATTTTTTGTCCAGTTTGAAGGGTTGAGTAGATCTGCCCCTTCGTCAGCATGTAGTAGTCCCATGCAATAATTTTCATCTGTGGCGCTGGCCGAATAGCTGAGCCAGACGCGACCATGGCGGACGATCACCGCTGGCCCCTCATTAACCATGAAGCCTCGAATTTCCCATTCATACTCGGGAATACTCAACCGCACGGGTGGCGTGGCGATGTGAAGGGGGTCTTTCATCGCAGCGATATACAGGTTGGTATTGCCGGGGATTGCAGCCTCTTTCTGAGCCCATACGTAATAAAGGATATTTTGATGCTCGAAGGTGGTAGCGTCCAAGCAAAAGCTATCGATACCGGTTTCGATCTGAGTGGGTTCGCTCCATTCAGCCTCTAAAGGGTTTGAACCAGAGGTGCTGATAGCGTACATGCGATGCTGGAAAAGCTCGTCTTTGGTTTCACGCGTTGGGGCTGCGGCGAAGTAGATATACCACGCACCTTGATTAAAATGAATTTCGGGCGCCCAAATGAGTTCGCTAAGAGGCCCTGTATCGGGCTTGTGCCATACCGCCACAGCTTCGGCATCGGTTAATCCCTGAATGGTTTTCGAGCGGCGTAGCTCAAGGCGATCGTAGTCAGGCACAGAAGCAGTAAAGTAATAAAACCCATCGTCATGCTTATAGATAAACGGATCAGCACGCTGCTCGATTAACAAGTTTGAAGACTGCATATTAACGTTCCCAGGCTTTAGTCGAAGGTAGTTCAGGTAATGCCATGCCATTACGGAGCATATTTTCGTAGTACTCGCTGGTAATCCGATATTTGAACATGAACGCCCCCATCAAAGTGTGAAACAAACCAGGGATAACGGTCAGCATTAATGCGATACCCGTTAAAGTAAAAGCACTCTGCTCGACATCCGGTTGGTAATTAAAATAAGTTAATAACATGCCTACCAAGAAGCCGGCTGCACCCATCCCTGCTTTCTGAAAGAATGAAATCCCGCCAAACGCCAGCCCTGAAACTCGCTTACCTGACTTTGCTTCTCCATAGTCTACCGACTCTGCGATAGCCGACCAGAAAACCGGGGCGTGAAGGTCGACCACAAAAGAGATAAGGAAATAGAAGATAAAGGCAAGCACTACATCCCCAGGTTTAACGATAAGGAACATGGCAACGCTCAGCGCACCCACGGCGACCTGGCTCCAGCGAAATAGCTGAATTTTGCAGTATCGCTTGGTGATCCAGGTAGATGCCACCATGGCGATAATCGCGGCGCTCACCCCCACGGTTAGAAACGCCGACAGCATGGTGGCGTCTGCGCCCAGATAGTACTTGGCATAATAGGCGGCTACGGAGCTACGAATGACATACCCTAACGTGCCGGTGAAGCACACCGCACACAGAACAACCCACTGGTCATTTTTCCAAATTGTGCGAATCTGTTCGCCTAGTGACTTTTTGTCGATGACGTGTTCTACACGCTCTTTTGTCGTGAAGAAGCAGAATAAAAACAGCAGCGTGGCTAATACACCCATCAAGCCCATGGCTGCTTGATACCCCACCGCCAAGTCACCACCACCCCACTGCTCAGCCATTTTGGGAACAATGATAGTCACTAAAAAAGCCGCGATCTTGGCAAAGAAGAGGCGATAGCCATTGGCCGATAGTCGCTCTTTTGGGTCGGGTGTCAGTACCCCAATTAACGATATATAAGGAATGGTCACGGCAGTGAACATTAAGGTCACAAAAATGTAGGTTGAGTAAGCCCACACCAACTTGGCGTTATAGTCCCAGTCAGGCGTTGTAAAGAGCAGCAGCACCGATACGCCAAAGGGAATAGAAAAGATTAGAAAATAGGGGCGATAGCGGCCCCAGCGAGTACGATATTTATCAGTCACAATCCCCATTAAAGGGTCTGTTACTGCATCAATTAACCTCGCCACTAAAAACAAAATCCCCATGTGACTCGGTTTGAGACCATAAATATCTGTATAAAAATAAGAAATAATTAAAAACATTGAAGAAATGACCACGTTAATAGCCATATCTCCACTGCCAAAACCAACCTTTTCTAAATAGGTAAGCTTACCTTTCTGCATCATTGACACCACTTATACCGTCGATAACATGCGCTAAAACCCATCCGGCTCGGAAGCCTGAATGCATGTCTAAGCGGCTGTGCTTGTTGTGTGAACTCAGGTGTTAGCCGTAAAACCTCAATGGGAATGACGTGGCACGTCGGAGCCCCGACAGCCGACCAGGAAGTCGAAGTCGCAGCCTTCATCCGCCTGGAGCACCCGCTCGATGTACAGCTGGCGGTAGCCGCCCTGGCTGGCAATCAGCGTCGAGGCGGCGGTGGGGTCACTCTCGGCCAGGCGCGCGGCCAGCTCTTCATCGCTGAGTTCCAGGTGTAGCCGGCCGCTGGCGCAGTCGAGCTCGATCCAGTCGCCGTTGCGTACCGCCGCCAGCGGGCCGCCCGCTGCGGCTTCCGGGGCGACGTGCAGTACCACGGTGCCGTAGGCGGTGCCGCTCATGCGAGCATCCGAAATACGCACCATATCGGTAATCCCCTGGGCGAGGATCTTGGGCGGCAGGCCCATGTTGCCTACCTCTGCCATGCCGTGATAGCCGCGGGGGCCGCAGTGCTTCATGACCAGAATGTCGTTGGCTTCCACGTCCAGGTCTGGGTCGTTGATGCGAGCCTTGTAGTCGTCGAAGTCTTCAAATACCACCGCGCGGCCTCGGTGCTGCATCAGCTCGGCCGTGGCTGCCGAGGGTTTGAGCACTGCGCCATTGGGGGCCAGGTTGCCGCGCACCACGCAGATGCCGCCGTCTGCCGTGAGGGGGTTATCCAGCGGACGAATCACCTCGTCGTTGTAGAGCGGCGCATCCTGAGCGTTCTCCCAGATCGTTTTACCGTTGACGGTGAGCGCGTCCTTGAAGGGCAGCCGGTCGGCCTCGCCCAGGCGTCTAAGCACTGCAGGCAGGCCGCCGGCGTAGTAGAACTCCTCCATCAGAAAACGCCCCGAGGGTTGCAGGTCGACCACCGTGGGCGTGCCGCGCCCCACCCGGCTCCAGTCATCCAGGGTCAGATCCACGCCAATGCGCCCGGCAATCGCCTTGAGATGAATCACTGCATTGGTGGAGCCGCCAATCGCCGCGTTGGTACGGATGGCGTTGTCGAAGGCTTCCTTGGTGAGGATTTTGGAGAGCCGCAGGTCTTCATTGACCATCTCGACAATCCGGTTACCCGAGAGGTGCGCCAGCACGTAGCGGCGGGAGTCCACCGCCGGGATGGCGGCGTTATGGGGCAGCGAGGTGCCCAGGGATTCCGCCATGCAGGCCATGGTGGAGGCGGTGCCCATGGTGTTGCAGGTGCCCGCAGAACGGGACATGCCCGCCTCGGCGGCCATAAAGTCATGGAGTGAAATCTCGCCGGCCTTGACCTGCTCGGAGAGCTTCCAGACCACGGTGCCGGAACCAATGTCCTTACCTTTGTGCTTGCCGTTGAGCATCGGCCCGCCGGTGACCACGATGGTGGGGATATCGCAGCTTGCCGCGCCCATCAGCAGCGCCGGGGTGGTTTTGTCGCAGCCCACCAGCAGTACCACGCCATCCATGGGGTTGCCGCGAATGGCTTCTTCCACGTCCATGCTGGCCAGGTTACGGGTGAACATGGCCGTGGGGCGCAGGTTGGATTCGCCGTTGGAAAACACCGGAAACTCCACCGGATAGCCGCCCGCCTCAAGGATGCCCTGTTTGACGTGCTCCGCCAACTTACGAAAGTGCGCATTGCAAGGCGTCAACTCTGACCAGGTATTGCAGATGCCGATAATTGGCTTGCCCTGAAACTCATGGTCGGGAATGCCCTGGTTTTTCATCCAACTGCGGTACATAAAGCCGTTCTTGTCAGCGGTGCCAAACCATTCAGCACTACGCAGCGGACGTTGACGTTTGCCCATGAGGTTAACTCCTTGTTTTAGTTCGGAGACAGCTGACGACCTGATGGCAGGTGTGATGTCTGCGTCGAATGCGCAAGACACTAAACTACCCCAACAATCTAGTCGACCATACAAAAGTATATGTTGAACAATTGGGATTAATGTTCAACATTACCCTTCCACATGGTTCACTGCCTCGTTGCATCACCATGTTCACCGCAATGTTCAAAACAACGTTCTCCACAATAAGAACCTTGAGGAATAACGCCATGCTCAAACCCAAATACAGCTTGCTACTCACTGGCTCAGCATTACTGCTAGGCCTTTCGACGGCCCAGGCGGCTGAGTACGAGTGGAAATTTCAAGCGTCAGAAACCTCGGGCGAACCCAGCTTTAAGATCAAACAAGAGTGGGCCGAGCGAATTACGGCAATGACCGATGGCCGTGTTGAAATCGAGGTAATGCCGATTAATTCCGTGGTTGGCCCTACTGAGACATTGACCGCTGTTAGCTCAGGGATTCTGCAGGGTCATATGACCGACCCCAGCTACTTCTCTGGCCAGGATCCGGCTTTTGGTATGCTCGGCAACCTTGTCGGTGCCTGGCAGAACCCCTACGATTTTCTGGAGTACATGAAATACGGCGGCGGTGAAGAGCTTTACAACGAACTGGTCGAGCCCTATGGCGCCCATTTGATCAGCGCAGCGACCTTTCCATTGGAGTCGGTACCCTCCACAGTGCCCATCGAATCCATCGCCGATTTTGAAGGGCTAAAAATCCGCGCTCCTCAAGGGATGGTTTACAACATCTTCGAGCGTATTGGTGCCACGCCGGTCAACCTGCCGGGTTCTGAGGTATATACCGGCCTGGAAAAAGGCGTGATCGACGCCGCGGACTCCACGGTGCTTTCGAACAACGACGCCATGGGTCTGCACGCCTTCGCCCCTTACCCGCTCTACCCTGGTTTTCACTCCATGCCCATGATTGCTGTATCGATCAATAAGGACATATGGGATGGCTTGCCCGAAGAGCTACAAACGACCCTAAATACCGCCTTTGATGGCATGGCCTACGACCTGATTGCACGCCTCAAGGAGCAGGATATTGAGACCCTGCAGCGGCTTCAGGATGACCCCGACGTTCACCCCTTCAACTTGCCCGAAGAAGAGCGTCAGAAATTCCGCACCGCGGCTGAGCAGGAGTGGCAAGAGTGGGCGGGTGAAAATGAGATGACTCAGAAGATTTATGACTCGGCGACCGCCTTTTTGCGCTCGCGCAATCTGCTCTAACTCTCTGTTCTCAATTCTCTGCTCACAACCAGCCTCATTAATCTAACCAACGCATCGCTCGGGCAAACACCCCGAGCGCTGCGCGTAGAGTCACGCCATGTCTCAAAAAACGCCTGACAATCAAACCCCTTCGCCGAATCCCCAGGATCTCCCCGAGATACTCGAAACGGAGGAGGAGGTGTCTCCTGAACGTAATGCTTTAGACCGCTTGATTGCACGGGGCGGCCGGGCCGTTTCATGGCTTGTGCTGGTCGCGATGGGCATCAGCGTCGTCGAAGTCTTTATGCGCTACGGTTTCAACAACCCCACCTCCTGGGTACACGAAACCGTGGTGTTTCTAATTGCGGTTATCTTTGTGCTGGGCGGACCGGCGGCCATGGCACGCAACAGCCATATCCGCGTCAAGGTGCTCTACGACAGCGCCGGGCCTAGGTTGAAATGCTGGATGGATCGCTTCAACGACCTGCTCACCCTGATCTTCTGCCTGACAATGAGCTATGCCGCTTTTCATATGTTCTGGGGGGCATCGCATAACCCGCTCGGTGAGTGGTCGCTGGAGCGCTCCGGCACCTCTTGGAATCCTCCCTTTCCCGCCATGGTCAAGGGCATGATTCTGTTTGCTCTAGTGTTGATGACGCTACAGGCCTGCCTGCATCTGTGGGAGTCGCTTAAAGCGAAGCCCGCAGCCAACAGTGGGGAGGCGCGCTGATGGATATTTCAACCGCAACGATCCTCATGGTCGGGGCCATTTTCGCGCTACTAGTCACTGGCCTTCCGCTAGCGTTTATCACCGGTTTGGTAGCGATGGCGTTCACCTTCGGCTGGTTCGGCGAGGCGGCACTGCCCTTGGTCACCAGCCGCGTTTATGGGTTTATCACCGAGTATTCGCTGGTGGCGGTGCCCATGTTCGTGTTGATGGCATCGCTCCTGGATCGCTCTGGAATCGCCAAAGACCTGTTCAACGCCATGCGTGTTTTCGCTGGCCGCCTGCCGGGTGGCGTGGCGGTGCAGACCATCGTGGTGGCGTTCTTCCTGGCCGCTCTTTCGGGCATTATCGGCGGTGAGATCGTACTGCTGGGGATCCTGGCACTGCCCCAAATGCTCCGCCTGGGCTACGACAAACACCTCTCCATTGGGGTGGTATGTGCCGGGGGCGCCCTGGGCACCATGATGCCCCCCTCAATCGTGCTGATTATCTACGGTCTAATCGCCAGCGTATCGATCGCCGACCTGTTCGCCGCGGCCGTGACGCCAGCGGTGATTTTGATGGGTTGCTACATTGCCTATGTGCTGGTGCGCTGCTTGAGAAATCCCGCATTGGGCCCGCCATTAGATAGAGATACTCAGGATAACCCGTTCGCTACTAAGCTGGACGCGGTTAAAGCCATTCTACTGCCAGGGCTGATCGCCTTTTTAGTGCTGGGCACTATCTACGGTGGTATCGCCTCGGTCACCGAAGCGGCCGCCATGGGTGTCTTCGGTGTACTGCTCGCCACTATTGTTCGCGGCGAATTCACCCCGGGTATGCTGCACCATAGCCTGGGGCAGACCATGAATACATGCGGCATGATCATCTGGATCGGCATCGGCGCCGCCGCCCTGGTGGGCGTCTACAACCTGATGGGCGGCAACCGCTTTGTGTCGAGTTTGATCCTGGGACTCGATGTAGCGCCCATCGTGATCATTCTGGTGATGATGGCAATTATGCTCGTGCTGGGGCTATTTCTCGACTGGATCGGGATCGCCATGCTGGCCCTACCGATCTTTCTGCCCATTGTTATTCAGCTCGGCTTCGACCCGATCTGGTTCGGCATTCTATTCGCCGTGAATATGCAGGTCTCGTTCCTTTCGCCGCCCTTTGGGCCCGCCGCCTTCTACCTTAAGAGCGTGGCACCTCCAGATATCAGCCTGAAGGATATCTACCTGTCCGTACTGCCCTTTATGGCCATTCAGCTGTGTGTACTCGCGGCACTATTGATGTGGCCACAACTGGCCATTTGGCCACTATGACCATTAACAACCTGCATGAGGAGAACGCCATGCGATTGATTCAGTGCGACCACCAAGGCCAGGTTCGCGCCGGCCTGGTCGAGAGTGAAGAGCAGGTCAGACTGCTCGACTGCGATACCTACACCCTGGCCAACCGAGCCATTAGCGCCGGCAAACCGCTTAGCGACATGCTGACGGAAGCGCTGACCGACACGCGTCTGGATTATCAAGCGCTGGTAGACGCTAAGGGGCTGCTGCCCCCGCTGACGCATAGCGACCCGGCCCACTGCCTGGTCACCGGCACCGGCCTTACCCACCTGGGCAGTGCCGATACCCGCTCAGCGATGCACGCCAAAGCTCAAGCTGCTGAAGAGGATATGACCGACTCCATGCGCATGTTCAAGCTGGGCGTGGAGGGCGGCAAACCCGACGCAGGCCAGCTTGGTGCGCAACCTGAGTGGTTCTACAAGGGCGACGGCCAGTGTGTGGTGGCGCCTGAAGCAGAGATCCCCTCACCTGCCTTCGCCGAAGATGCAGGCGAGGAGCCTGAGCTGGCGGGACTCTATGTGATAGGTGATGACGGCCAGCCCTGGCGGGTCGGCTACGCCCTCGGCAACGAGTTTTCTGACCACGTGACCGAGCGCTTCAACTACTTGTGGTTAGCTCACTCCAAGCTACGCGCCTGCAGCTTCGGGCCTGAGCTGTTGATCGGCGAACTGCCAGCCCATTTAGAAGGCACCAGTCGTATCCAGCGCAGTGGCGAAACAATTTGGGAGAAGCCCTTTCTCACCGGCGAGGCCAACATGGCCCACAGCCTGGCTAACCTGGAGTATCACCACTTTAAATACCCGGGTTTCCGTCGCCCCGGCGATATGCATGTGCACTTTTTCGGCACTGCTACACTAAGCTTTGCTGACAATATCAAGGTACGCGAAGGCGACCGCTTTGAGATCAAAATCAACGAGTTTGGTCGCGCCCTGCGCAACCCACTACGGGTGGAAGCAGACGCACCGCCCATCAGCGTAAAGTCGCTTTAACGTACTCTAACCACCCCAGCAGGAGGAAGTATGACCCTGGAAGGTAAACTACTGATCGGTCAGCAGGCCATTAGCGGCCAACAGGCTGACATTCATGCGGTTAATCCCGCCACCGGCGAGACTTTAGCGCCCGCCTACCCCGGCGGCAGCAAAGCGGAAGTCGAGCAAGCGTGTGAACTTGCCGAAGCGGCCTACGCCACTTACCGCGAAACCTCGCTTGAAGACCGGGCGGTGTTCCTCGAAACCATCGCCAGCGAGATCGAAGCAATCGGCGAAGCGCTAACCGAGCGGGGAGTCGCCGAAACCGGCCTCCCCGAAGCGCGCCTGCAGGGCGAGCGCGGCCGCACCTGCGGTCAGCTACGCTTGTTCGCCAACGTGGTTCGGGCTGGCGAGTGGCTCGATGTGCGCATCGATCCCGCCCTACCAGATCGTGAGCCTCTGCCCCGCGCCGACCTGCGTCAGCGCCATATCGGTCTGGGCCCGGTGGCGGTGTTTGGCGCCAGCAACTTCCCGCTCGCCTTTAGCGTGGCCGGTGGCGATACCGCCTCCGCGCTGGCCGCCGGCTGCCCGGTAGTGGTCAAGGGCCACTCTGCCCACCCCGGCACTTCTGAGCTGGTGGGGCGCGCCATTCAACGCGCGGTTGCCAAGTGCGAACTCCCCGAAGGCGTTTTCTCGCTACTGTTTGGCTCGGGCCGCGAAATCGGTCAGGCGCTGGTCGCTGACCCGCGCATTCAGGCGGTGGGCTTCACCGGTTCACGCAGCGGTGGTACGGCCCTAATGGCCACGGCCCAGGCGCGGCCGCAGCCGATTCCCGTCTATGCCGAGATGAGCTCCATTAACCCGGTGTTTCTTCTTCCGGAAGCCCTCAAGGCACGCGGCAAAGCGATCGCCGAGGGGTTTGTCGGCTCACTGAACATGGGTGCCGGGCAGTTCTGCACTAACCCAGGGCTGGTCATTGCGGTTCAGGGCCCTGAACTGGACGCCTTTGTTGCGGCGGCCGGTGAAGCAGTCAAGGGCAGCGCTGCCCAGACCATGCTGACGCCAGGCATTCACGACGCTTACCAGCAGGGCGTTGATCGACTCGCCAACCACGCCAAGGTCACGGAGGTAGCTCGCGGCCAAGCCGGTGAAACGGCTAACCCTTGCAAAGCGGGACTGTTCGTTACCCAGGCCGAGGCGTTCCTCAACGAACCCGCCCTCCAGGAAGAGGTGTTTGGCTCGACGTCGCTGGTCATCGCCTGTGCTAACGCCCAGGAAGTGGCGAAGGTGGCTGCCCAGCTCGAAGGCCAGCTCACCATTACGCTACAGATGGATGACGGCGATTTGGCGACCGCCAAGCAACTGCTGCCCACCCTAGAGCGCAAGGCGGGGCGGATTCTGGCCAACGGCTGGCCAACCGGGGTGGAAGTGTGCCACGCCATGGTACACGGCGGCCCTTATCCGGCGACGTCGGATTCCCGCACGACCTCGGTGGGCAGCGCGGCGATTTTCCGCTTCCTGCGCCCGGTGTGCTACC
>JGI24723J26617_10003421_pt1 | contig 11538 bp, 13 predicted proteins | sample Cruoilmetagenom6_FD_26617 | JGI IMG/M metagenome (IMG submission 26617) | reverse complement strand
TGAATTATGCTTGCTTCGGTTACTGTAGCCAGGCTATCGCAATTTTCAATTCTAATTTTTAGATTTTTTTCTGCAATTTTTCCTTCAACAACATATTGTTTNCAGGAATCTAGCCTGGTNTTGCTTTCAGAGAACACAACATCCCCGTCTTCCAATAATGTTGAAATTGCTGAAGTATCCATTTGGTTTTCACGTAGAANAATTAAGGTTTTTTCAGAAAATGCACGTTCTTTCAGCCTGATGTTTTTAAGTGTTCTTGCATCCATGCCATAGGCACAAGATGTCTTTTTTCCGCTTAGAATAAAAAANAGTAGAGCTATTCCAATTATAAAACCACCTGAAAAATAGGCCAATCTGTATGCTAACTTCATTATTTGGGTTTGGGATTTAGTTAAATAGAAGGTTGACTTGCAAACACTTAAAAAATCAATAAATTAAGGTCGCTATAAGGCATATCAAACCAATCCGCGACTGCTTTATTGGTTAAAATTCCGCGGTAAAAGTACAAACCATTTTTTAAACCNTTATCAAAACGGATGGCATTTTCCAANCCGCCGCTTTCCGCAATTTCCAAAATATAGGGNGTGAAGATATTGCTTATTGAAATTGAAGCGGTTTTTGGGTAACGCGCGGGAATATTGGGCACACCATAATGTATNACGTCGTGTTTAATGAATGTTGGGTTGTCNTGGCTAGTCATTTCAGTGGTTTCAAAACAGCCGCCCATATCTACNCAAACATCTATTATTACGGCACCTTTCTTCATNTTCCGCACCATTTCTTCAGTTACGATTATGGGTGCTCTGTTTTGCCCACGAACTGCGCCAATTGCAACATCACAACGCAAAAGGGCTTTCATCAAATTTTTAGGTTGTACTGTAGAAGTATATAGAATACGATTAACATTCGTTTGAATTGTTCTTAATTTGGTTATGGAGCTATCAAAAACTTTTACGTTGGCACCCAACCCAAGAGCGGATCGAACTGCAAATTCNCCTACCGTACCTGCACCAATTACAACAACTTCAATAGGAGGGACGCCACTTATGTTTCCAAAAAGCAGACCATTTCCTTTTTTTGCATTGACCATTAACTCTGCTGCAATCAATACAGAAGCCGTTCCGGCAATTTCACTTAAAGCCTTGACCGCGGGATAACTGTGGTCTTCATCTTTAATAAATCAAAAGCAAGGGCGGTAATTTTCTTTTTTGAGAGTACATCAAAGTAGGATTTTTGTCGGGTTTTTAATTGAAGCGCGGAAATGAGTACCGATTTTGGCTTAATAATTTCCAATTCCTCCAGCGTGGGCGGCTCTACTTTTAGAACTATTGGACAGCCAAATACTTTTTTTGTGTCTTCTGTTAATTGTGCTCCAGCTTCTGAGTAGTCTTTGTCTGAAAACCCTGCTTCATTTCCAGCTCCTTTTTCAATCAAAACCCTGTGGCCATTGCTAACAATAGCATTAACCGCATCTGGAGTAAGGCAAATTCGCTTTTCCTGGAAATAGGTTTCTTTTGGAATACCTATATATAGTTCTCCTTTTTGCTTTGATATTTCAAGGGTTTCTTCTTGAGGAAGCAATTGTGCAATCGTGAATGGTGATTTTGGATTTGGCATAGTTTATACTTGACTCTATCAATTTACGGAATAATTTTAATATTCACTCAAGTTAAAAATTACCGAAATAAATCTTTTAATTGATCCCAAAAAGATCTTTTTTGAAGAAGTTCTTCTTCAAATGATTTCAAATCATCTGATCTCATTTGGCTAAAAAGTTTGGCGCGAATTAAATAAACAAAAGGAACCAACACCATCATAATGGGGATTACGTATATTATTTCAACTTCATCAGCGTTTAAATTTTGTTTCAAAATATTGAAAAGCTGAAAAATATACATTGAAAGCGGAACCAATATAATCCAGTGCCACCAATGTTTACAAGTGAAAAACCATATAAGCAATAGAATCACAGGAATTACTTTTCCTGTTAAAAACCAAGCGTACTGATTTAAATTTGGGTACTTGGTAGTGAAGGTAAAAAATGAAGTTTCCCAGACCGCGGTATCGGCTGGGAAACTTTCATATGCATAATAAATAAAAGGGGTGCAAGCTATTATAAAAACAACAATTCCTCCCTGTATAAGACTTTTTCTATCCGGCTGGCGGAACTTTAACCGTTCTGACGTCGATTTGTTGTGGGGTTTGTTCATCTTGGATTCCTTCTGGGGTGCAAGAAGCAAATAATCCTGCGGCAAAAATTGCGGCTACGATAATAAGTTTTAGGTTTTTCATAATAGTAAGTTTTTGTGAGGTTAATATGGGTCAAACTTACAATCAAAAAACTTAAACGTAATAATTAAGTTTATGGTATCTTTACAGGTTATTCTGCAATAAAATGCTTTGAAATGCATTTTAATCTTTAAATCGGTGTTAAAACTTTAACACTTCAAATAACGCTGCAATAATATTTTTTATTTCACTGGCAATTCTTGGTTGGTTTGCTTCAGGTCTTTTTTATTTTTTTATAGGTTTAGTTTTGAGGTTCTTTATTAATACTTTCAATGGTAATTTATGATAGAATATCCTTTTTTGATAATAGGCTGTAAATATTTAGGGATAAATCACAAAATTAACAAAGGTCTAAGGTACGTATTAAATTTGATATTGAATACAGCGGGCGAATCAAAAAAGATCTTTGATCTGCTGCCAAATACTTTTCTTGGCACCTAAATCTTCTTCAAAACTTTTTAAATCTTTGCCCACCAATTTGTTTGCAAGTTTGGCTTTAATAAGATAAACCAATGGAATGATTACTAGCATGATAGGGAAAAGCCACCAGATTTCAACTTCGTCCACAAAGCTAGCGTCGTCATTAATAACACTGAAAAGTTGAAATGCAAACATTCCTATGGGTATCAAAATAACATGATACCACCAATGTTTACAAGTTATAAACCAAATNATGAGTAAAAACAAAGGCACGAACTTCCCCATCATTGTCCATACGGACACATATACCATCTTGTACCAATTTGAATGATATGTAAATAAAAAAGTTTCCCAAGTCTGTTCTTTTGGGAAACTTTCATATGAATAAAATATATAGGGCGAAGCCGCTATTATAAGAGCTATTATACTACCCGTTACGAGGTACGATGATGTCCGCTTTGTTGATTTGTTGGGGTGTTTGTTCATCCTGAATGCTTTCTGGGGTGCAAGAAGCAAAGGTTCCTAATGAAAAAATTGCTGCGATAAATAAGTACTTTACNGTTTTCATAATAAATAGTTTTGTGAGGTTAATAATACCCCAAACCTAATGCGAAAAATGAAAAGTATTTTAATTATTATTATTATATATTTATAAATTTTTTCATAAAAAAATCCCTGCTCTATAATTTTTGCGATTTGGGGCAAACGATTAAGAATGAAATTTATAAATGGGTATGTCTCGCTGCAATTTTATTTCACTGACGTTAATTTTAAGGTTCTACTTCCGTTACTGTTTTTCATAATATATATGCTATTCGCATTTTCTGGNAACAATTCGTTTATCTTTTCTGGCCATTCTATAAAAATATAATTTCCACTGAAAAAATAATCTTCCAGTCCAATATCATANGCTTCCTCTATTTTCGAAATTCTATAAAAATCAAAGTGATATATAACACTATCCTTAGCTTCATATTCATTAACAATTGAAAATGAAGGACTGCCTGATAGTTCCAGAACCCCGAGTTGTTTAACAATTTCCTTAATGAGTGTGGTTTTACCTACCCCCATTTCCCCATAAAGTAGGAATATATTTGATGCTGATGCTGTCAGGATATGTTCAGCAACTTCGGAAATTTCGTTTTGGGTATATGTGATTTCCATTTCAAAAACGGAACGAATATAAAAAATATATCAATTAAATCAGCATGGATTGATAATTGTATTAAAATAATAAAGCAGTTTAAAAACCTACCTAGGTGTTAATACTGAAAAAGGAATTATCATTTCTTCCAATGAAACTCCGCCATGTTGATAGGTGTTTCTGTAGTAACTCACGTAATGGTTATAATTGTTGGGGTATGCAAAGAAATAATCACCCTTGGCAAAAATAAAAGAACTGCTCATGTTTATAGTAGGCAAACAGATTGATTTTGGGTCTTTTGCAGCCAAAACCTCTTTGTCTTCATAAGTTAAGCTCTTTCCGGTTTTATAACGAAGATTAAGACTGGTGTTTTTATCGCCAATTACTTTTGAAGGATTTTTTACATTTATAGTTCCATGGTCTGTAGTGATTATAAGCTTAAAGCCCAATCGCGCNGCTTGTTGTATAATTTCCAATAAAGGTGAATTTTTAAACCAGCTTTGCGTTAATGATCGGTATGATTTATCGGTAGATGCTAATTCCTTGATAACCTCCATTTCGGTTTTAGAGTGGGATAGCATATCTACAAAATTATAGACCACAACAGTTAAATCCTCGTCTTTATGGCTTCTGAAGTTTTCTACAAGTTTTTTTCCTTGTTTTAAGCTGGATATTTTGTGATAGCTCCAGTTTAAACTAAGCCCCAAGCGCTTTAATTGAGCTGCCAAAAACTCTTCTTCTTTCATGTTCTTCCCACCATCTTCAGTATCATTTAACCAAAGATCTGGGTGTAATTTTTCCATATCACTTGGCATTAACCCTGAAAAAATAGCATTTCGCGCATACTGTGTAGCCGTAGGCAAAATACTGCAGAAAAGATCTTCACTGGTTTTTTGTAAATATTTGCAATAGTCGGCTCAAAAGCTTTCCATTGATCAAATCTTAAATTGTCCACGACCACCAATAGTGTTGGAGTTCCTTGCTGCAGTTGCGGTTGTATTTTTTCTTTAAATAAAGTATGGGACATGGTGGGTGCATCACTTGAATCTGCAAACCATTTTGGATAGTTCTTGTCAATAAATTTACAAAACTGGCTGTTAGCTTCTGTTTTTTGCGATTCTAAAATTTCAAACATTCCGGAATCTTCAATATTTTCCAGCTCCAATTCCCAATAAATCAATTTCTGATAAAGGTCTTTCCATTCCTCAAAACTATTTACCATAGAAAGATCCATCGCTATCTTTCTAAATTCCTGCTGATAGTTTGAAGTGGTTTTTTCTGAAACCAATCTGCTGTGGTCCAAATTCTTTTTTAAACTCAGAAGAATTTGGTTAGGGTTTACGGGCTTTATAAGGTAATCTGCAATTTTTGAACCTATTGCTTCTTCCATAATATATTCCTCTTCGCTTTTAGTAATCATCACCACGGGAATGGAAGCTTGCTGCTCCTTTATTTCGGCAAGTGTTTCCAGCCCAGAAAGTCCCGGCATGTTTTCATCTAAGAAAACAATATCGAAAGTTTCCTTTTTAATTTCTTCCAAGGCATCAGTACCGCTCTGCGCTGTTGTTACTTTGTAGTTTTTGTTTTCAAGGAAGAGAATGTGTGGTTTAAGTAAATCTATTTCGTCATCTACCCATAGTACTTTTATGTCGCTCATATATGTATATTTGTCTTCATACTCCAAGGCTTTGGCCTTTACTGAAAATCTTTCGTTGTGAAAGAGACTAGCGTTGGAGCATTATTAAATTTTATTTNTGAATAATTCTCGTTTCTTTTGAGGAATTTCCTTCAAAAATAGCTCTGAATTGTTTCAAAAAGCCACTGATGCTATTAATTTAAAGTTAAAGTTTGAAAACCCTTCCAAAGCTTAAAATAATTAACGATCCCATCTATGGTTTTATTACCATACCGAATAAGCTGATTTTTGATTTAATGGAGCATAAATATTTTCAAAGGCTTCGTCGAATTTCACAAATGGGCTTTTCCTATATCGTTTATCCAGGTGCTCACCACACGCGTTTTCACCATGCACTGGGAGCTATGTTTTTAATGCAAAANGCCGTGCAAGTTNTTCTATCAAAGGGNGTTGAANTTTCAGAAAAGGAAGAAGAAGCACTCTATGTAGCCATTCTTTTGCACGATATTGGGCATGGTCCTTTCTCTCATGCAATGGAAAATAGTATTGTTGAAAACATAAGCCACGAACAAATTTCACTGCTTTTTATGGAGGCTTTGAATCGAAAGTTTAACAAGCAATTAACGCTTGCAATTCAGATATTCAAGGATGAACACCCTCGGAAATTTCTCCACCAATTAGTTTCNGGACAGTTGGATATGGATCGGTTGGATTATCTAAAACGAGATAGTTTTTACACTGGAGTGCCAGAAGGTACCGTAAACGCTCAGCGCCTAATAGCAATGCTGAACGTAAAGGATGATAAATTAGTGGTAGAAGAGAAGGGTATTTATTCAGTAGAAAATTTTCTTGTTGCACGACGCTTGATGTACTGGCAGGTTTATCTTCACAAAACAGGTATTGTGGCCGANCAGTTATTGGTTAGAGTATTGAAACGCGCCAAACAGCTTTCTGCTCAAGGAGTTGTTTTNCCGGCAAGTATCAGTTTAAAGTTTTTCCTAAACAATAATATAAACTCAAATGATTTTTCAGATGAAGTGCTTGATACCTTTTCAAAATTAGATGATTATGATATAATTTCAGCAATGAAAATGTGGGTTGGCAGCGATGATTTTGTTTTAAAGAACCTTTCCAAGATGCTTCTGAATAGAGATTTATTAAAAGTAAAAGTGAAATCAAAACCATTTTCAATTCAAAAAATAAAGGAAAAACGAAAGAATCTTATTGAAAANTTTAATATTTCAGAAGAAGAGGCNTCCTTCTTTGTTTTCTATGGNAAACTGGAAAATCANGCCTACAGTATGGAAAAAGACACCATCAATTTACTGAAGAAAAACGGAAAGATTATAGACGTAGCAAAGGCAAGCGACCAGCTTAATTTGGAAGCGCTGTCAAAATCTGTGGTAAAATACTATATGTGCTATCCAAAAAACAATACCCACAGCTATCGAGGCTAAATCCTTTTTTTCTATTTTTGCAAGAATGAAAATTAATTACCAATATCCAATTCATTTTAAAAACCCTATTTTGCGGTTGCTCTTTTTATGCAATTCGGTTAAAGAAAACCAATACATCTAATGAAATTTACAGCGGCCCAAATAGCAGGAATATTAAATGGTATCGTAGATGGTGATGAAAACATAGCAGTTTCAAAACTTGCAAAAATTGAAGAAGGGAGCAAAGGGAGCTTGACCTTTTTGGCCAATCCAAAATACACACATTATATTTATTCAACCCAAGCTTCAATTACTATTGTTAACAATGATTTTGTAGCTACTGGTGAATTATCTACTACTTTGATACGCGTAGAGAATGCTTACAAAGCCTTTTCACAATTATTGGAATATTACAACCAAGTGAAAATGAACAAGACTGGGATTGAAAGCCCTGTTTTTATTTCAGAAAGTGCCAAATATGGTGAGAATTTATATTTAGGCGCTTTTTCATATATAGGTGAAAATGTAAAAATTGGTGATAATGTCAANATTTATCCCAATGTATATATCGGTGATAACGTAAAAGTTGGAAATAATACNACATTGTTCACTGGTGCTAAAATNTATTCCGAGACAATAATTGGCGCGTCTTGTGTCATTAACAGCGGTGTTGTTATTGGTGCTGATGGTTTTGGATTCACACCGAATGAAAAAGGCGAATACAACAAAGTGCCACAAACTGGTAATGTAATTTTGGAGGACAATGTAGATGTTGGTCCGGGAACTACTATAGATAGAGCAACTTTAGGTTCTACACTTATTAAAAAAGGTGTAAAACTGGACAATCAAATACAGATAGCGCATAATGTTACAATTGGTGAAAACACTGTGATTGCAGCACAAACCGGCGTTGCTGGTTCTACCAAAATAGGAAAAAATTGTATCATTGGTGGCCAAGTAGGTATTGCTGGCCATATTGTTATTGGCGATAATGTGAAAATACAGGCCCAAAGCGGGATTGGAAGAAATGTAAAAGATAACGAAACCCTGCAAGGCTCTCCAGCGCTAGCTTACGGCGATTTTAATAAAAGTTATGTATATTTTAAAAACCTTCCCAAAATAATGGAAAGGTTCAATATAGTTGAAAAAAAGCTCGATAATGAATGAAAGTGTGGTAAAACAGCGCACCATTAGTAAGGAAATTTCTCTTACAGGAGTGGGATTGCATACCGGCAAAGAAGTTACAATAACTTTTAAACCTGCACCAGAAAATCATGGATATACATTCGTGAGAATAGATTTGGAGGGACATCCTGTGATAGAGGCAGATGCCAATTATGTAGTGAACACCCAGCGCGGTACAAATCTTGAAAAACGTGGGGTTAAAATCCAAACTTCGGAACATGTACTTGCGGCCCTGGTTGGTCTAGAAGTAGATAATTGCATCATGGAACTCAATGCTTCGGAACCACCAATAATGGACGGCTCCTCAAAGTTTTTTGTGGAAGCTGTTGAAAAGGCTGGGTTAGTGGAGCAAGATGCCCCAAGAGAGGAATATATTGTAAAGGAAGTAATTTCATATTTAGACGAAGAAACTGGAAGTGAAATAATAGTGATGCCTTCAGACGAATACCAAATTACCACAATGGTTGACTTTGGAACAAAAGTTTTAGGTACACAAAATGCTTCTCTTAAACACATCTCAGAATTTAAGAATGAAATTGCAAATGCAAGAACTTTCAGCTTTCTTCACGAAATTGAAATGCTCCTTGAGAATGGCTTAATAAAAGGCGGCGATCTGAATAATGCTATAGTTTATGTAGATAAAGAACTTTCCGCAAGCACTATGGACAAACTTCGTACAGCTTTCGGAAAGGATACCATCTCCGTAAAACCAAACGGAATATTGGACAATCTTACTTTGCATTATCCAAATGAAGCCGCAAGACATAAATTACTGGATGTAATTGGTGATTTAGCTTTAGTGGGCACTCGCATTCGCGGAAAGGTGATTGCCAACAAACCTGGTCATCACGTAAACACCCAATTTGCGAAAAAACTATCAAAAGTTATAAAGCTTGAAGCCCGAAATAACATTCCAAAATTTGATATTAACCAACCGCCCGTTAAGGACATTAACCAAATAATGGCGATGCTTCCACACAGGCCGCCATTCTTGTTGGTCGATAAAATTATGGAAATGACCGAGACCAGTGTAGTAGGGCTAAAAAACGTAACAATGAACGAGCCGTTCTTTGTTGGTCACTTTCCGGGAGCACCAGTAATGCCAGGGGTTTTGATAGTAGAGGCAATGGCGCAAACAGGAGGAATTCTAGCATTGAGCACNGTTCCGGACCCTGAAAATTATCTCACATTCTTTATGAAAATAAACAATGTGAAATTCAAGCAACAAGTAAATCCAGGTGACACCTTAATTTTTGTTTTAGAATTAATATCGCCAATCCGCCGTGGAATTGTTCATATGCAGGGAAATGCATATGCTAATGGTAAATTAGTAACTGAAGCAGAACTAATGGCCCAAATGGTAAAAACAAAAAATTTATAAATGAACCTATCGTTTGTGAAAATCTGTTTTGAAATGAATATGGTAATTTGCGAACACATTTCACCTATAAAAAATAATAAAAAAGAGAAATGAACCAACCACTTGCATACGTCCATCCGGGCGCAAAAATTGCCAAAAACGTAGTGATTGAGCCCTTTACTACTATTCATAATAACGTCGTGATTGGCGAAGGTACTTGGATAGGAAGCAATGTAACCATTATGGAAGGCGCACGAATCGGTAAAAATTGCAATATTTTTCCTGGGGCTGTAATTTCAGGAATTCCGCAGGATCTTAAATTTAAAGATGAAGAAACTACTGTGGAAATTGGTGATGGCACTACAATACGTGAATATGTTACAATAAATAGAGGAACAGTTGACCGCGGAAAAACCGTAGTGGGCAAAAACTGCTGGATTATGGCCTATTGCCACATTGCACATGACTGTATTGTTGGTGATAATTGTATTTTTTCAAACAACAGTACCCTTGCCGGGCATGTAACTGTTGGTGATCATGTAGTTTTGGCAGGGATGACTGCTGTGCATCAATTCTGTATGATTGGTAATCACGCTTTTGTAACTGGAGGATCTCTTGTTCGTAAAGACGTTCCGCCTTACGTAAAAGGGGCTCGCGAACCACTTAGTTATGTGGGAATTAATTCTATTGGACTAAGGAGGAGAGGTTTCACTCCACAAAAAATCACGGAAATACAGAATATTTATAGACTGTTGTACCAAAAAAACTATAACACATCCCAAGCTTCCGAAATTATAGAGGCTGAAATGGAGGCCACTCCAGAACGGGACGAAATACTGCAATTCATAAAAAATTCCAAGCGTGGAATAATGAAAGGCTACTTCAATTCAAATTAAAATTTAAACCATAAAACCATATAATGGCAACATCATCAGATATTAGAAAAGGACTTTGTATCCGCTATAACAATGACATTTATAAAATTATTGAATTTCTTCACGTAAAACCTGGAAAAGGCCCGGCTTTTGTTCGCACCAAATTGAGAAGCGTTACTACCGGAAAAGTAATTGACAATACTTTTTCCGCAGGTCATAAAATTGACGATGTACGCGTTGAAACCCATAAATTTCAATACCTCTACAATGAAGGAGATACGTACCATTTTATGAATACTGACGATTATTCGCAAATTAGATTAATGAAAGATATTCTTGATACGCCAGAATTGATGAAGGAAGGTGAAATTGTTACAGTTTTAATCAATACAGAAGACAGCGCCCCACTTTCAGTTGAAATGCCGGCCCACGTAATTTTGGAAGTAACTTCAACCGAACCAGGTGTTAAAGGAAACACAGCCACAAACGCAACAAAACCTGCCATAGTTGAAACTGGCGCTGAAATTAACGTACCTCTTTTCATTAACGAAGGCGATAAAATTAGGATTGATACTGAAAAAGGTCAGTATCAGGAAAGAATGAAAGAATAATTAGAAAAATATTCTTTTAGTATAACAATCCAGTAATCTAATAACCTATAATTTGAAATTTCCAATTCCCCAAACTCTAGAAAATATAGCTGTCATAATCGGTTCAGATTATGTGGGCGAAGCCAATTTTCCAGTTTTTGGAATGAATGAGATTCACGTAGTTCAGCCTGGAGATATTGTCTTTGTTGATCACCCAAAGTATTATGACAAAGCACTGCAATCTCAGGCAACTGTAATTCTTATCAATAAAAAAGTAGAGTGCCCTGTTGGAAAGGCATTGTTGATTTCAGACGATCCTTTCCGAGATTTTAATAAGCTTACCCATTATTTTAAACCTTTCAAAAGTTCCAATAGTGCGGTTTCAAGTTCTGCAGAAATAGGTGAGGACACAATCATTCAACCCAATGTTTTTGTTGGCAACAATGTGAAAATTGGTCATAATTGTGTTATCCATTCAAACGTTTGTATTTATGATAATACGAAAATTGGCAACAACGTAACTATTCACGCCGGAACGGTTTTGGGAAGTGATGCTTTTTATTATAAAAATCGTCCTGAAAAATTCGATAAACTTTTAAGCGG
>JGI24723J26617_10003417_pt1 | contig 11540 bp, 14 predicted proteins | sample Cruoilmetagenom6_FD_26617 | JGI IMG/M metagenome (IMG submission 26617) | reverse complement strand
CCGGGCGTGGCGAGAGGGTTGTCAGCGGTGTAGAGCAGCTTGTTGGTGCGTTGCGGAGCGGCGGAATAGCTGCCCGACGCCCCGCGTGTCACGGCCGACACGGCATCCGCGGCGCGCATCAGTGCCGCTTCCGAAAGCTCGCCGGCATGGGCATAGCCCGAAGTCTCGCCCAGCACAGACCGCAGCCCGAAGCCCTTGTCTGTGGCATAGGTGCCCGATTTCAGCTTGCCATTGTCGAACAGCAGCGACTCGGTCTCCTCGTATTCGAGATAAAGCTCGCCATCGTCGGCGTCCTTGAGCGCCTCGGCGATGAGTCTCTCCACCTTGGCTTCGGAAATGTCGAACTGGCTGGCGAGCGGATCCTGCATGGTCTTGTCCATTCTTCAATCGGTGTTGTCGGTGTATATAGGTGATCTGGCCTGGATTGAAACACGGGGGAGGCGGTCTGATGGACAAAATCACGGTAGAGAATGTCAACCAGCCGGGTTGGTCGGGGCGCGTCGACGCTGCCAAATACTCAGCCATGCGCCACGCAATGATTACGGCATTGAAAATCCAATCTGACCCGTTGGACAGCAAGGCTATCAAACAGGAGGTAAAGCCGCTGTTGCCGGAAAATCTTTTCCCCGGCGGGGCCACGTCGGGCTGGTGGATCAAATGTGTGCAGCTTGATCTCGAAGCCAAGGGTATCCTCGCGAGAACCACCGAAAAGCCGTTGCGGTTTTATCTCACGCCGGGGCCGCATGATGGCTGACAACAAGACACAGCCGACATCGCTTGATCCGCAGTCGGCAATTGCGGATATCCAGGACGCCGGCCGCAGGCGGGATGTCGAGGCTCTGGACATTCTCTTACGCAGGCTTTCGGGAGCTGCCGAGCCAGTGATGTGGGGCCCCGTAATGTTTGGCTACGGGAGCTATGAATACGTGTACGCTTCGGGGCGGCAGGGGCGCTTCTTCCGCTGCGGATTTGCCTCGAGAAGCCGCGAGCTGGTCATTTACGTGATGTCGGGCCTTGCCGGGCTGGAGCAAGAGCTCGCGCGCCTTGGCCCGCACCGTACTGGCAAGAGCTGCCTTTATATCAAGCGTCTTGGTGCCATCGAGATGGAAGCACTTGAGCACATTCTGGCGCATTCGCTCTCCGTGATGGCCGAACGCTACCCCGAATAACCGTCGATCTGTGGGCCGCAGCTTACGGCAGCGCCGCGTAGCCTTCGGTGAAACCGGCCAGGTCAACCGGGATACCGATGCCTTCCTCGGGCGTCTGAAACACGATGAAGGTGGCCGTGGTGCCGCCGCGCAAGGTGGTCAGCAGTGTCTCGTCGAGGATCACCTCGGCGTAGCAGCCGTCCGAGAAACAGCGCACGAAATAGGCCCGGCCGATATCCTTGCCGTCGACATTGAGACCCAGTCCGGAGGGCAGCAGCACACCAAGCGGCGCCAGCACCCGGAGAATCCGGGCTTGCTGGTCGGCGGTCTTCAGCACCACCACCGACAGCCCGACCTCTGGCCGGTCATCGGCAATGACATTCTGCATCAACGCGCATTGCTCTGAAGGCGCACCTGCCGGGGTGTCGCAGACAATCGACCACGATCCGTGCGAGGATTTGACTTTTCCCGCCTGCTGCGCCGCGGCCTGGGTTGCAAGCGCCAGTGGGCTGGCGAGCATCAGGCAGGCCAGAACGGCGCCAACACGTCGGTTCAATTTTGGTGCAAATGCCATTTCAACTCCACGGAACGGCCGAATCATCGCTCAATTTGTAGATGGGCGGGGCCAAAATGGAACCCTTCACCCGCACTCTCAGCTGTTTTGTGCGGCGAAAATGCGGCTTTGAGGCAACTCCGGTTACCCATTGTGAACCAGCAAATGCACAATCGTCGGACCCAGTTGCGCCGTTCTGCGCCCATTTGCCCCCAAAACAGCCAATCGGAAGAATTTTGATGGTTCAAACCGCTCGCATTGGCAGGCCCGCGCAAAAATGCCGCATCATCAGCAGGTGACGGCAGTTGCGGGCGGTGTCATTCTGTGGTTTGAAGCGCCAATCAAATTGAGGGATTCCGTCTGGTCACGCAGGCGGTACGATACTCGAGGGAGACACAACGTGACCAACAAGCTTTCCGCAGGGATTGCCGCACTCGCTTCGCTGGCCGCGAGCCCAGCCTTGGCCGCGCAGCCAGTTGATTGGCAAATGGGCTTCCAGCCTGCTGCCACTGAAATCATGAGCCAGATCCGCAGCTTTGAAACCTACACTTTGTGGTTCATCGTGCCGATTACACTCTTCGTGCTGGCCCTCTTGGTCTACGCGATGGTGAAATTCCGCGCGAGCGCCAACCCCAATCCCTCCAAGACCAGCCACAATTCCCTTATCGAGGTGATCTGGACTCTTGGTCCCGTGGTCATCCTTCTCGCGCTCGCCATTCCGTCCTTCAATCTGCTGACGGCACAGTACTCGCCGCCGGAAGCCGATTACACGGTCAAGGCGACGGGCTACCAGTGGTACTGGGGCTACGAATACCAGACTGAAGATGAAGTCTCCTTCGACTCGCTGATGTTGCAGGACGGCGATCGTGCCGACGCCGGCAAGGAAGACATCGCTGTCTATCCGCGCCTTCTCGTCGTCGACAACGAATTCGTCGTTCCTGTCGGCAAGACGGTTCGCCTGCTGGTCACCGCCGCCGACGTGCTTCACTCCTTCGCCATGCCGGCCTTCGGTGTGAAGATGGATGCTGTTCCGGGCCGTCTCAACGAGACCTGGTTCAAGGCCGAAGCCGAGGGCCTCTACTACGGTCAGTGTTCCGAGCTTTGCGGCAAGGACCACGCCTATATGCCGATCGCGATCCGTGTTGTTGATCAGGCCAAGTTCGACACCTGGCTCGCTGATGCGGTCGATGATGTCGAAGCTGCCAACCGCAATCTGATTGCCGCCATCGAAACCGACGCCAAGTTGGTTGATGTTGCTGCAAACGACCAGAATTAAGAGAGGGGACTGAGACCAATGGCCGGTTCAACTGTCGCTCACGACGACCACGACCACAAGCCCAAGGGCTTTGTACGTCGCTGGATGTACTCCACCAACCACAAGGATATCGGCACGCTCTACCTGATCTTCGCGATCATGGCGGGCATCGTCGGCGGTCTGCTTTCCATCGCAATGCGCATGGAGCTGCAGGAGCCCGGTATCCAGATTTTCCACGGCCTTGCGGCAATGGTCTACGGATTCGAGGGTGATTCAGCCATCGACGGCGGCAAGCACATGTACAATGTGTTCACCACCGCCCACGGACTGATCATGATCTTCTTCATGGTGATGCCGGCCCTCATCGGCGGCTTTGCCAACTGGATGGTCCCGATCATGATCGGCGCGCCTGACATGGCGTTCCCGCGCATGAACAACATCTCGTTCTGGCTTCTTCCGCCTGCCTTTATCCTGCTGCTGCTTTCGATGTTCGTCGAAGGTCCAGCTGGCGCCTACGGCACCGGTGGTGGCTGGACCATCTATCCGCCGCTGTCGACCTCCGGACAGCCCGGTCCGGCAATGGATTTCGCGATCCTGTCGCTGCACGTTGCTGGTGCCTCGTCGATCCTCGGTGCGATCAACTTCATCACCACCATCTTCAACATGCGTGCGCCGGGCATGACCCTGCACAAGATGCCGCTGTTCGCCTGGTCTGTTCTGATCACCGCGTTCCTGCTGCTCCTGTCGCTGCCGGTTCTGGCGGGTGGTATCACCATGCTTCTGACCGACCGCAACTTCGGGACTGCGTTCTTCGCGCCTGAAGGCGGCGGCGATCCGATCCTGTTCCAGCACCTGTTCTGGTTCTTCGGTCACCCGGAAGTCTACATCCTGATTCTGCCGGCCTTCGGCATTGTCAGCCACATCATCTCGACCTTCTCGCGCAAGCCGGTCTTCGGCTATCTCGGAATGGCCTATGCCATGGTCGCGATTGGTGCTGTCGGCTTCATCGTCTGGGCCCACCACATGTACACGGTCGGCCTGTCGCTTAACACGCAACGCTACTTTGTCTTCGCCACCATGGTGATCGCGGTTCCGACCGGCGTGAAGATCTTCTCCTGGATCGCAACGATGTGGGGTGGTTCGATCACCTTCCGCACACCGATGCTCTGGGCGGTTGGCTTCATCTTCCTGTTCACGCTCGGTGGCGTGACCGGCGTGCAGCTCGCCAATGCAGGCCTCGACCGTGCCATGCACGACACTTACTACGTGGTTGCCCACTTCCACTACGTGCTGTCGCTGGGTGCCGTGTTCGCGATCTTTGCCGGCTGGTACTACTGGTTCCCGAAGATGTTCGGCTACATGTACAGCCCGATGATTGCGCGCACACATTTCTGGGTCACCTTCGTGGGTGTGAACCTCGTGTTCTTCCCGCAGCACTTCCTGGGACTTGCCGGCATGCCGCGCCGCTACATCGATTATCCTGATGCATTTGCCGGTTGGAACGCTATCTCGTCCTACGGCTCCTACATCTCCGGCATCGGTGTGTTGATCTTCCTCTGGGGTGTCTGGGAAGCCTTCGCCAAGAAGCGCGTCGCTGGCGACAACCCATGGGGCGAGGGTGCAACCACGCTCGAATGGCAGCTGTCTTCGCCGCCCCCATACCATCAGTGGGAAAAGCTGCCGCGCATCAAGTAACAGCGCCCAGCAACTGAAAAACACCAGGCCGCCGGGATCATCCGGCGGTTTGGCACATAAAGCCCGGACATGGCACGCGGACCTCGACGACAGGCCCCCCAGAACCGGCAAAATGTATGAAAGGCAAATTGCCCATGGCAATGACCGACGAACATGATGCTCTGGCCGCACCTGCTTCCGTAGATGTTCTGGAAGGCGACGCGGGTGATTTTTTCGCGCTGCTCAAGCCGCGCGTCATGTCCCTCGTTGTCTTCACTGCGCTCGTCGGCTTGCTGATGGCGCCTGGCGAAATCCACCCTGTTCTGGGCTTCATCGCGATCCTGTCGATCGCCGTGGGTGCCGGCGCCTCCGGCGCGCTCAACATGTGGTACGACGCCGACATCGACATCCTGATGGGCCGCACCGCCAAGCGCCCGATCCCGGCTGGCCGCATTTCCGCCGACACCACGCTGGCATTCGGCATGTTCCTGTCGGTCTTCTCGGTCGCGACCCTTGGTCTTCTGGTCAACTGGCTGTCGGCCGGCCTGCTTGCCTTCACGATTTTCTTTTACGCCGTGGTCTACACGATGTGGCTCAAGCGTTCGACGCCGCAAAACATCGTCATAGGCGGTGCTGCAGGCGCGTTCCCGCCAATCATCGGCTGGGCTTGCGTCACCAATTCCATCTCGATTGAAAGCATCGTGCTGTTTGCCATCATCTTTTTGTGGACACCGGCGCATTTCTGGGCGCTGGCTTTGTTCAAGTCAGAGGATTACGGCCGCGCCGGCATTCCAATGCTGCCCAATGTCGCCGGTGAGCGCACCACCAAGCATCAGATCGTCCTTTACGCGGTTTTGACCGCGATCTGCGGCGTCGTGCCGACGATCATGGGCTTCGCTGGAACCATGTACGGTGTCTTTGCAGCAATCCTCGGCGCCGTCTTCATCTGGTATGCGGTCCAGGTCTGGCGGATGCCTGATGGCGACGCCAAGATGGTGCCTGCCAAGAAGATGTTCGCCTACTCGCTGGTCTATCTGTTCTGCATCTTCACGGCGCTCATGGTGGGTGCCCTTGTGACCAAGTTTACCGGCATTGCGGTGTAATCATGAACCAGCCCGATCTCACCGATAAGCAGAAGAAGGCCAGACGCTCGCGCAATGTGGCGCTGGGTATCGCTCTGGCTGTCTTGGCCGTGATGTTCTACGTCGTGACCATCATCAAGATCGGCCCCGGCATATTCGACCGGGCGATGTGAGGAGGATTCAGTGAGCGCGAATCAGACCGGCGAGGGCAAGACAAAGAGCGGCGCAAACATGCGCATTGTCATCGCATGTTCGGCTTTCGTTGCATCGATGGTCGGTGTCAGCTTTGCTGCGGTTCCGCTTTACCAGCTGTTCTGCCAGGTGACAGGCTATGGCGGCACCACGCAGCGCGTCGAACAGATGTCCGAGACGGTTCTCGACCGCAAGATCAAGGTCCGCTTCGACGCCAATGTTGCAGGCGGCCTGCCGTGGGATTTCAAACCGGTTGAGCGTGAGGTCGAACTCAGGATCGGAGAGACCATCCAGATCGGCTACACCGCCGAGAACACGTCGACCCAATCGACTTTCGGTCAGGCGACCTTCAACGTCACGCCAATGTCGGCCGGCGCCTATTTCAACAAGATCCAGTGTTTCTGTTTCACCGAGACCGAACTGAAACCGGGCGAGACAATGGACATGCCGGTCGTCTTCTTCGTCGATCCGGCGATCGTTGACGATCTGGACGCCAAAGACGTAACAACAATCACGCTGTCTTACACATTCTTCCCCCATGCATCGGAAAAACCCGTTGCAGCGGTGGGAGAGCCGGTGCAAGACAGGAATACCTTGTAAGACCAACACTGCACCGGACGGGTGGTTCGGGGCAGGAATGATGACCATCGGGGAAAGCTGACATGGCCGACGCACATCAAAAACACCACGACTACCACATCATCGATCCGAGCCCGTGGCCGCTGACCGGTTCGATCGGCGCGCTTGTCATGGCGCTCGGCGGCATTGGCTGGATGCAGGGACTGAAGGGCGCCGATTCGCTGCTCGGCCTGCCGATTGCCAATCCGGTGATGTTCCTCGTCGGTCTGGCCATCGTGCTTTACACGATGTTCGGCTGGTGGGGCGCGACCATCAAGGAGGCTCATGAGGGCCACCACACCCGCGTCGTCGGGCTGCACCTGCGCTACGGCATGATCATGTTCATCGCGTCTGAAGTGATGTTCTTTGTCGCCTGGTTCTGGGCTTTTTTCGACGCCAGCCTGTTTCCCGATGAAGCCCATCAGGTAGCGCGCGCTGCCTTTACTGGTGGTCAGTGGCCGCCCGCGGGTATCGAGGTTCTCGACCCGATGCACCTGCCGCTCTACAACACCATCATCCTGTTGCTGTCGGGCACCACGATCACCTGGGCGCACCATGCGCTCCTGCACGGCGACCGCAAGGGTCTGGTCAACGGCTTGGCCCTGACCATCGTGCTCGGCATCCTGTTCTCGATCGTTCAGGTCTATGAATACGGCCACGCACCGTTCGCTTTCAAGGATTCGATCTACGGCGCGACCTTCTACATGGCCACCGGTTTCCACGGCTTCCACGTGTTTGTCGGCACCATCTTCCTGATCGTCTGCCTGATCCGCGCCATGAAGGGTGACTTTACCCCCAAGCAGCATTTCGGCTTTGAGGCGGCTGCCTGGTACTGGCACTTCGTGGACGTGGTCTGGCTGTTCCTGTTCTTCTCGATCTACATCTGGGCTTCCTGGGGTGCGCCAATCTACCACGGCTGATCCAGACCAGGATCCATCTAGAATTCGGGGCGGCGGGGAAACCTGCCGCCCTGTGCATTTCAGCCCTGAGGCTAAACGCCACCATGCAAGGAGCAAACGCGATGAGCAACGACGAGGCACACTATCCGCCAGTTGACCCGGTACAGGTCGGTCTGCGCGGCCGTTGCCCACGATGCGGCGAGGGCGCGCTGTTTGACGGCCTGCTCAGCGTCAAGCCGAAATGCGGCGTTTGCGGCCTGGACAATGCCTTCGCCGACGCCGGAGACGGCCCGGCCGTCTTTGTCATCATGATCATCGGCTTCCTGGTTGTCGGGCTGGCGCTCTGGCTCGAGGTCAATTACAGCCCCGCACTGTGGGTGCACCTGATCCTGTGGATTCCGCTGTCAACCGTGCTCACGCTGGTGTTGCTGCGTATGGCCAAGGGGCTGCTGATTGCGCTGCAGTACCGCAACAAGGCAGCCGAGGGAACGATCGATCGTGGCTGACACCGATATCAAGGCTGCCGCGCCGCGCTGGCGCTTTTGGGCTGTTTTGATCCTGCTGCCTGCCGCCTTTGCCGTGCTGCTCGCTCTGGGCACCTGGCAGGTCCAGCGGCTCGCCTGGAAAGAGGGCCTCCTTGCTTCCATCGAACAGCGCAGCCATGCCGAGCCTGTCAGCATTGCGGCGATTGAGACAGCGCATGAGTCTGGAGAGCCGATCGAGTACCGCACGGCCTACGCGACCGGTCGTTACCTCAATGACAGCGAACGCCACTTCTTCGCCACCTTCAACGGTCAGACCGGCTACTATGTCTACACCCCGATGCAGATCGATGACGGTCGCTACCTCTTCATCAATCGCGGTTTTGTGCCTTACGATCTGAAAAACCCGGACACCCGGCCCGAGAGCCTGCTTGAGGGCGTGCAACGGGTATCTGGTCTGGCCCGCCAACGGCTGTCTGAAAGACCGTCCGTGATGGTGCCCGACAATGATGAAGCCGCCAATATCTTCTACTGGAAGGATCTCGACCGGATGGCGGCGAGCGCCGGATTGCCGGCCAAAAATGTGCTGCCATTCTTCCTCGATGCCGATGCAACGCCTGTCGCGGGTGGTTTGCCCAGGGGAGGGGTGACGGTCATCAACCTGCCCAACAGTCACCTGCAATATGCGGTGACCTGGTACGGCCTGGCCCTGGCTCTTCTGGGGGTGAGTGTTTTTGCCTGGCTGAAACGAAAATCCTGATCGCGGCTGGCGCTTACAGGCCTTGGCATGCTAGCCCCACAGGATGAAATGGATGGGACGTTGATATGGCAATTCTGGCATTGATCCTGGTGACGCTGATTGCTTTCGAGCATATCTACATTCTCGTGCTGGAGATGTTTCTCTGGACCTCGCCGCGCGGCATGAAGGCTTTCGGCACCAAGCCTGAGCAGGCGGCGCAGACACGTGTGATGGCGGCAAACCAGGGCCTCTACAATGGATTCCTTGCCGCCGGCCTGATCTGGTCGCTGCTGCATCCCGATGCAGGCTTTGCCTTTCAGCTGAAGCTGTTCTTTCTCGGCTGTGTCTTCGTTGCCGGCCTCTATGGCGGCGCCACTGCCTCGCGCAAGATATTCGTGGTCCAGGCGCTTCCGGCCGCAATTGCTCTTATTGTTGTCCTGATTGCCGGCTGACACTGTGTTGACTGAAACTGTTGATGAGCCAATGAACCGAACTCCTCTGACCATCAGGCTATGCGGGCCGCGCGGATTTTGCGCCGGCGTTGACCGTGCCATCCAGATCGTCGTTCTGGCGTTGAAGAAATACGGCGCACCGGTCTATGTCCGGCACGAGATCGTGCACAACCGTTTCGTGGTCGAAGGCTTGGAAGCCTTGGGTGCGATCTTCGTCGAGGAACTCGATGAGATTCCGCACGAGCATCACGCCCAGCCCGTAATCTTTTCTGCCCACGGCGTTGCCAAGTCGGTCCCGGCCGATGCCGAGGCACGCAATCTGTTCTATCTCGATGCCACCTGTCCGCTGGTGTCCAAGGTGCACAAGCAGGCCATGCGCCATGAACGTCTGGGTCGTCACGTTGTGCTGATTGGCCACAAGGGCCACCCGGAAGTGATCGGGACCATGGGGCAATTGCCGCCCGGCGCCGTCACGCTGGTCGAGACTGTCGCGGATGTGGATGCCTTCGAACCTGCAGATCCATCGGCGCTCGGCTTTGTCACCCAGACTACGCTGTCGGTGGACGACACCGCCGATGTGATTTCCCGACTGCATGCAAAGTTCCCGCAGATCACGGCGCCGGCCGCGGAATCGATCTGCTACGCCACCACCAACCGGCAGGATGCGGTTAAGCAGGCCGCACCCGGCTGCGACCTGTTTGTGGTTGTGGGCGCCCCCAACTCGTCCAATTCCAAGCGTCTTGTCGAAGTGGCGCTGAAGGCTGGTGCAAAGAAATCGATCCTGCTGCAGCGCGCCCATGAGATCGACTGGGATGCGATCGGCGACATCCGTCTGCTGGGTCTGTCCGCCGGCGCGTCCGCGCCCGAAGTCGTGGTCGCCGAAATAATTGACGCCTTCAAGGCCCGGTTTGATGCCACCATCGAACTGGCCGAGACGGTGCAGGAAACCGAGAATTTTCTGGTCAACCGCGAACTCCGCGACGTGGAACTGACCACTGCCGACATGGCATTCGTCAACGGAGAGCGCTGAGTATGGCCGTTTATACGGATGTGAATGAGGATCAGCTCAGGGCTTTCCTGGCTGAATATGATGTCGGTACGCTGCTGTCCTACAAGGGCATCGCCGAAGGGGTGGAGAATTCGAACTTCCTGCTTCGCACCAGTGGCGGTACCTACATCCTCACGCTCTACGAGAAACGGGTCAACCGCGACGACCTGCCGTTCTTCATCGGACTTATGGACCATCTGGCGCTCAAGGGACTGAGTTGTCCGCTGCCGATCGAGCGCCGCGATGGCGGCCATCTGGGTGAGCTGGCCGGTCGCCCGGCGGCCATGGTGTCATTCCTCGATGGCGCCTGGTTGCGCAAACCCCAGGCTCAGCATTGCCGCGAGGTCGGCCGCGCCGTGGCTGAAATGCATGTGGCCGGTAGCGATTTCGCAATCCGCCGTACCAACGGGCTGACAGTCACTGACTGGCGTCCGCTCTGGGAGGGCTCGCGTGAGCGTGCGGACGAGGTCCAGCCGGGCCTGCGCGACGAGATCGACCAGGAACTGAAGGCTCTTGAACAGGACTGGCCGTCCAGCCTGCCCGAAGGGGTCATCCATGCGGATCTGTTCCCCGACAATGTTTTCTTCATCGAAGACCGTCTGTCCGGACTGATCGATTTCTACTTCGCCTGCAATGACTATTTGGCCTATGACGTCGCCATCTGCCTCAATGCCTGGTGCTTTGAAGCTGATGGCGCCTTCAACCACACCAAAGGCATGGCGCTGATTGACGGCTATAACTCCGTGCGCCCGCTGGAGTCCAGCGAAGCCAAGGCTCTGCCGTTGCTGGCCCGCGGCGCAGCCCTGCGGTTCTTTCTCACCCGTCTCTATGACTGGTTGACCACGCCGGAAGGCGCGTTGGTGGTCAAGAAGGATCCGCTCGAATATCTGCGCAAGCTGCGCTTCCATCGCCAGGTCGCCTCGGGCTCTGAGTACGGACTTCGCAGCAAGGATTTGACATCTTGAAGCATGTAGAGATTTTCACCGACGGCGCTTGCTCAGGCAATCCGGGTCCGGGAGGCTGGGGGGCTATCCTTCGCCACGGCGAGAGCGTGAAGGAGATGTCCGGCGGCGAGGCCGAGACCACCAACAACCGTATGGAGCTGCTTGGTGCCATCTCGGCATTGAGCGCGCTCAAGAACGCCTGCGAGGTCGATCTCTACACTGACAGCAAATATGTCATGGATGGCATCTCAAAGTGGATTTTCGGCTGGAAGAAGAACGGTTGGAAGACCGCTGCGAAGAAGCCGGTCAAGAACGCCGAACTCTGGCAGGCGCTGGACCAGGCCAATCAGCGCCACAAGGTCAAATGGCACTGGGTCAAGGGCCACGCCGGACATGCGGAAAACGAACGCGCGGATGAGCTGGCGCGCGAAGGCATGGCGCCCTTCAAAAAGTA
>JGI24723J26617_10003414_pt1 | contig 11547 bp, 10 predicted proteins | sample Cruoilmetagenom6_FD_26617 | JGI IMG/M metagenome (IMG submission 26617) | reverse complement strand
CTTGAAGTGGGCTTATGCCTTTCAGGTCATGACTTTGACGCCAGCATTACACCAGTTGAAGCCAATATTAATTTCGCGATGGGTGTTGCTCGTCGCAAAGTGGGTGATTTCCCCGGCGGTGAGAAGATCGTTAAGCAACTCACTGAGGGCGCACCTAAGTTACGCGTTGGCATCTTGCCATCTGGTCGTGCACCAGCGCGTGAAGGCACTGAAATTGTAGACGAGAGCGGTAAGGCGATCGGGGTTATCACCTCAGGGGGCTTTGGTCCTACAAAAGGTGGGCCAGTTGCTATGGGGTTTGTTGACGCTGCTCACGCAGAGGTGGGAACAGCAATTTCATTAATGATACGTGGCAAAAGCCAAGCAGCAACGGTTGCTGCGATGCCATTTATTGAACAACGTTACGTACGTAAAACTAAAAAGTAAGGGGTGATTAAGATGTTGAAATTTACAGATGAGCACGAATGGTTGCTAGTGGACGGTGATAGTGTAACCGTTGGTATCACTGACTATGCGCAAAAAGCGCTTGGTGATGTGGTGTTTGTTGAGATGCCTGAAGTGGGTGACACAGTAAGCAAAGGCGACGATGCTGGTGTTGTTGAAAGTGTTAAGGCCGCGAGCGAACTTTACGCGCCTGTCGCAGGGGACATTACCGCTGCTAACGAAGAGCTAGAAGGCGATCCAAGCCTTGTGAACTCTGATCCTATGGGCGCTGGTTGGTTCTTTAAAATGACCGTAGCGGACATGAGTGAAGTTGAAGCCCTTATGGATGAAGCAGGATACAATGCTTTTATCGCAGGCCTCGAATAAGCTTAAATTTTTGACGATGGAGTGCAGCCATGCGCTATTTACCACTGAGCGATACAGATCGCTCGGACATGTTGGCTAAAATTGGGGTTCAGGGTATCGATGCCCTATACTGTGATGTGCCAAACGCTGTCCTAAACGCTGATATTGATCTACCAAACCATAAAACTGAGATGGAGGTGGAGCGTCACCTCACCAAGCTTGCCGCGAAAAACACAGTGGCAGGTACGGTTCCATTTTTTGTAGGCGCAGGCGCATACCGCCACCACGTGCCAGCAACTGTGGATCATATCATCCAGCGCGGTGAGTTTTTAACAGCTTATACACCTTACCAGCCAGAGATTGCGCAAGGAACCTTGCAGTATCTTTTTGAGTTTCAAAGCCAAGTGGCAGACCTTACTGGTATGGATGTGGCCAATGCGAGCATGTATGACGGGTCAACGGGCTGCGGCGAAGCAGTGATGATGGCGCGGCGCGTTACTCGTAAGAAAAAAGCTGTTTTAGCGGGTGGTTTGCACGGTCAGTACCGTGATGTTTGTGAAACGGTCACTCAGTACACCGATGATGAATTAAATTTACTTACGCCGAACCCTGCTGACCCCGCAGCTGAGCTTCAGGACCTTATGGATAATGTCGATGACACCACTAGCTGTGTGATTGTACAAAATCCTAATATGTTTGGTCATGTGATGGACCTTAGCGCGTTGGCTGACAAAGCCCACGCCCATAAGGCACTCTTGGTTGTTGTTGTCACAGAGATTGTAAGCTTAGGTGCGATTAAAAGCCCCGGTGAAATGGGTGCTGATATCGTGGTGGGCGAGGGTCAAAGTATCGGTAACGCTCTTAATTACGGTGGTCCATATCTTGGTCTTTTCGCAACCAACCAAAAATTTGTTCGCCAAATGCCAGGTCGTGTGTGCGGTGAGACGGTGGATGCAGCGGGTGAGCGTGGCTTTGTGTTAACGCTTAGCACTCGCGAACAACATATCCGCCGTGAGAAAGCAACGTCCAACATTTGTACCAATTCTGGTCTTTGCTGCCTTGCATTCACTATTCATATGACGCTTTTGGGTGAAAAGGGACTGCGCCAAATGGCAATGCTCAACCATAAAGCAGCATGCGATGTGAAAGCAGCACTGAGTGCTGTGGATGGTGTGGACGTGTTAAATGAAGTTTTCTTTAATGAAATTACCGTGCGTCTCAGTAAAAATGCCGATGAGGTCGTAGAAGCTCTTGCTGAAAAGGGTATTCTAGCAGGCGTGCCAGCCTCACGGCTAATGCCAAACGCTGGTTTGGATGACCTGTTGATCATCGCAGCAACTGAAACGGTAACAGCGGAAGATATCGCAGCACTCGCGTCTGGTCTTGAAGGAGAGCTGTCATGAGCATGAACAGTGAAGGGCGTCCTTCAGGCGTGAAGCCGATGGATACATCTGCGGCATCATTTGAAAGCTTTTCTGGTCACCGTGGTCTCAGGGCGGCAGAGCCACTAATATACGAACTGGGTGATATTAACCGCACAGGCGTAGATTTTGCTGATGCTGGGGACTTTGAAACTAGTCTAGGTGGTCTTGAACGCACAGCAGATATTGGGTGTCCCGGTTTGGCTGAGCCTGATGTGGTGCGCCACTACACGCGTCTTAGCCGTAAAAACTATGGTATTGATATGGGGCCGTTCCCGCTTGGGTCTTGCACCATGAAGCACAATCCGCGACTGAATGAAAAAGTCGCTCGTATTCCGGGTTTTGCGGACATTCACCCGCTGCAGCCAACCAGCTCAGTGCAAGGTGCGCTAGGACTTATGGAAGAGCTTGCACATTGGATAATGGAGCTTTGTGGTACACCAGCTGTGGCGATGAGCCCGAAAGCCGGTGCCCATGGTGAGCTTTGCGGTATTATGGCGATCCGCACGGCGCATGAAGCCAAAGGTGACGCTCGCTCAGTGGTTTTGGTGCCTGAAAGCGCCCACGGAACCAACCCGGCAACAGCGGCCGTTTGTGGCTATAAGGTTAAGCCGATCCCAGCCAACGACAAAGGTCGTGTGGATTTGGACGCGCTCAAAGAAGCGTTGGACGAAACCGTTGCAGGCGTGATGGTAACCAACCCTAACACTTGCGGCCTGTTTGAGAGCGAAGTGATTGAGATCGCTGATGCTGTACACGCCATTGGTGGGTATTTCTACTGTGACGGTGCTAACTTCACCGCGATTGCAGGCAAAGTACGCCCAGGAGACCTAGGTATCGACGCGATGCATCTTAACTTGCACAAAACCTTCTCAACGCCGCACGGTGGTGGTGGTCCAGGGTCTGGTCCTGTTGTTTTCTCTGACCGTCTTAAAGACTATGTGCCGTTACCCTATGTGGTGCAAACTGAAGACGGTCTGAGCCTTAAAGAACATAAAGACGGCGATAATGACCCAAGCTTCGGTCGCATGACCGCTTTTCACGGCCAAATGGGCATGTATGTGCGTGCACTGGCTTATATGTTGAGCCACGGTGTCGATGGTATCAAACAAGCGTCTGAAGATGCTGTTTTGAATGCCAACTATGTCCGAGTTTCTCTCAGCGATGTTATGAGCCTATCGTTTGAGGGGGCTTGTATGCACGAAGCACTGTTTGATGACCGTTTCCTTAAGGATACGGGCGTTACCACGCTAGACTTCGCCAAAGCGATGATCGATGAGGGCTATCACCCTATGACCATGTATTTCCCACTGGTGGTACACGGCGCGATGTTAATTGAGCCAACCGAGAGTGAGAGCAAATACAATATGGATCAGTTTATTCGTTCCATGCGCGGCCTTGCAGGGGCTGCTAAAGCGGGTGAAATTGAGCGTTTTGCGAATGCGCCTTACTTCGCGCCAACGCGGCGTATGGATGAAACCCAAGCCGCACGGTCACCAAAGCTTCGGTATCGTATGCCAAGCCAAGACTAGGTTTCACTAAATAGAAAATTCATTTAAAAGCCGGGGCTTACGCCTCGGCTTTTTTGGTTTCAACCCCTAGGGCTCGCCCAGCCATGAAAAAGATGGTGATGACAAACAGGTTGCCAACCCCGTGTACCCAAATAAGTGCTTGTTGGATACTTCTAGCGCCATACTCAGCCGCGAACATGTCACTTAGCATGCCTGTTACCAGCGGACCTAAGCCTAGCCCGATAAGATTTAGGATGAAAAACAATATAGCGCTAACCAACGCCCGCATTGCCGGTTTGGAGAGCGAATGGCACACTGCGATAGATGGCCCCAAGTACATAGAGCCAAGAAAGAAGAATAAGCCAAGGTACCAGATGGACATCTTGTCTTCGCTCATAAGGACGTAAAAGCCTAAGGGGTAGATGATGGCATAATTAAGTGATGTGATCCAAAGACGCCAACGGTGATCTTTTTTGCCCAGCGTATCAGCCAAAAACCCACTAAAATAAGTGCCTAGTCCGCCACCTAAGCCAATGGCGAGTGACAGATACAAACCAACTTCGGTGAGGCTCATGTCGTAAACGCGAACCATTAGCGAGGGGATAAAGTTAAGATTAGAATAGCCAACAAATGAGGCTAGCCCACAGCCAAGGGCCGTTAACTTCATAGCTTTAGAGGCTTTAAAATGCTCCATCACTGTTCTGAGTGGAACTGGGTCTGCTTTATCTTTATCATATGCGCCGCGGATAGGTTCTTTAACGGTTAGCCTTACGATAACTGCTAATAAAATTCCGGGTACGCCGACAACAAAGAAGGCAATACGCCATCCAAGCGTATCAGCCATCCAGCCGCCAAAAAGAAACCCAATCATTAATCCTAAGTAAAGACCTGATGAATATATACTTATCGCAGTGGCGCGTTTTTCAGGTTGGAAATAGTCAGATAGCATAGCATGGGCTGGGGGGCTGCCACCTGCTTCGCCGACCCCAACGCCGATCCGTGCAAGTAAGAGCTGAGAATAGTTTTGTGCAAAGCCAGATACGGCGGTCATGATTGACCATACAGCCAAAGAACCTGCCATTATGTTGCGACGGTTTCCTCTATCTGCCCAACGGGCAATGGGTAATCCCATAACCACGTAAAAAATAGCAAAGGCAAGACCTGTCATCATGCCCAATTGCGTGTCACTTAACCCTAATTCAGCTTTGATAGGCTCTTGCAAAATGGTTAAGATTTGTCTGTCAATGAAGTTAAATGCATAGACGATCATCAACATATATAGAACATAATTGCGGTAAATATTACTGACTGGCTCGACCCGATTTAAAGACATTCCCACTTCCCCTGTGTTCTTTTAGTGAATTCAGAGTGCGTTAGGTGATTGATATTGTACAGATTTATATTTGTTCTTGCTTTGTTCTCATTTACGTTCTATATAATAGGCATGACTATTCAATCACATATTCGCATGCATGACGTTTCGTCAGCAACCCTGCCAGCAGAGCTACGACGTGGACGAGGGGCGACCAGCAATATGTCTGGCCGCTTTGAGGCGAGGGCGCGTATAAATTTTGAGGACGGTTGGGGATCTAAAAGCGAAGAGATTAATCGCAGAACCACAGTGACCGATGAACATCCTAAGACGATTATAAGTAAGAACAGCTCACCTGATGTGCCGTTTGATAAATCTATTAACCCTTACCNAGGCTGTGAGCATGGGTGTAGTTATTGTTACGCAAGGCCAGCCCATGCCTATATGGGGCTGTCACCTGGCTTGGANTTTGAAAGTCGTTTGTTCGCTAAGCCAGATGCGGCCAAACTGTTGGAAAAAGAGATATCAGCTAAAAACTATAAAATGTCTCCTATTGCACTGGGTACGAACACCGACCCTTATCAGCCCATTGAGCGGGAGCGGGGCATAACCCGCGAAATACTTGAGGTGTTGGTTAAACACAATCATCCTTTCACCATAGTCACGAAAAACCAGATGATACTGAGGGATTTAGATATTTTAAAGCGGGCCGCTGCCAAAAACCTTGTGAAGGTATCTATTAGTGTGACGACGCTGGACCATAAACTATCAAGGTTGATGGAGCCACGGGCAACGACCCCACAGCGCAGGCTTGATACTATTAAGCTGCTGAGCGAAGCGGGCGTCCCAACTGGGGCGCTAGTCGCACCGCTCATACCTGCGATTAATGACCACGAACTAGAGAATATATTAACGGCTGTGGTGATGAACGGCGCTAGTGAGGCGGCTTATATATTGCTGCGTTTGCCAAGCGAAGTTGCACCACTGTTCAGAAGCTGGCTTGAGGAGCATTTCCCTGACCGTGTCACGCGGGTCTTCTCACGGCTAAAGGCTATGCGCGGCGGTAAAGTTAATGATCCGCGCTTCGGTGATCGCATGCGGGGAGGCGGAGTTGAAGCCATGATGCTATCACGCAGGTTTCGCGTGGCAGCAGAGAGGCTCGGCATAAATAAAGAAGAAGAGCAACTTGATATGACGGCTTTCATGCCACCTATTAATGTCGCTCATAGCGCGCAGTTATCTCTGTTTTAGGCCGCGCTTTCTTCCAACTCGTCGCGCCACTCTTTAAGATTAAGGTCAATGGCTGCGAAACCACCAATCCATAGCATCGTATCCCACGTGTAAACATAATGTCCGTATACCGACCAAGATATCGCACATCCTATAATGCATAGATAAACGACGGTTTGGGCGATATTAGCAGCGCGTATCCACGGTGAATTATAAATGCCCTTATTTTGCAAGATCATCACGAACGTCAGCAATATTGATATGGATAACCAGCCAACGCTCTCAATAAAGCCAGACCATGCTTGTTTCATTGAAATGTCATAACCGACAGCGTCAGTCAATACAGGCTCACCTTCAAGTTTATAAAGNTCACCGTTCACTTCAATGGATGCGCAGTTAGAGAGATCAANTATTTGATATGAGAGATTATGTGTGAAGGAAAGCTGATCACCCNCCAGAGCACACAAACCACCGACCTCATTAAGAACGGTCGCGTTTGTTAAATCAATAAGCGTTTGCCCATAAGAGTAGACCGTATGGCAAATGATCACATAAAAGAGNACGCGGAAAAGCTGCATAGCGCCATAGATGACCGGATTATCAAAATCATCTTCGANCCAGTATGTTTCTAGCTCAAAAAGAAAGAGCAGACCGAACCAGCCTATGAGGTCAACAGATGTTACATAGGCTGTGGTATACTCAAGGAAAGTCGGGGCAGGCGGCAGGATACTGGCTGCCATGCGCGCTTCATCATAGATATAAAAGCCAAAATTAAAGATAAGGAGCGAGTAGACGATAATTTTAATCGTCTGTTTATGCTGCATGATAAAGAGCAAAACGCCATTTGGCTTCGTCACTGCTGTAGCGCCTGTTTCACTATCCACGCTGTTGTCCCTTTTTAATCATACTAGGTATCAAACCAATAATCATCAGGGTCACCGGGCCAAGCGCCGAGGGTGGGACAGTGTGCTTGATATCCCATCAAGCGTCTTACTTGCTCTGGGTAGCTATCGGCCACGTCCCTAGGGATGGATAGATAATGATTTTCTTCTTGGCGCAGCCAGCCAAGGCTATAGGTCGTGATAAGCCCAGTGCGTGTTTTGTCGCTATTGTTTGCGCCGCCCGCATGAATGGTTGAGCCAAGATAATATAAAATTGAGCCTTTCTGCATTACGGCCTGCACAATATCACTTTCTTTAACATCTTCAATTTCGCGCATGTCATGGCTGCCAGCAACAACACGTGTTGCGCCGTTCTCTACAGTAAAGTCATCAAGCGCTACCATTGCACTCATCTGATACTCAACACCAGGGATACGGATGGGATAAAAATCATCATCGCGGTGCATGACCTGTGCTTCTTCCCCAGGCCATATCTCAATGGCTGTGCTGCTGCCAATGCGGTATCGATTACAGTGACGCTTCAGGACGCCATCTGCCACCGCCATCACTTGGTGGTGCGCTAAAATATCAGCAGAACTTGTTGAAAGTTTAAGTATGGTGCCAAGGCGTCGGGTCTTATAGCCATTAAAGTCGTTGCCAAATTTATGTCCCTGTTCATCAAAAGGGCCGCGTAGTTCAGCTTTAACAACATCAAGTAAGGTAGGGTCGATAACATTGCTGACAATGACCCCGCCGTCATCAAGTAGTGTCTTTATCACATCATCGATGTTTGCATCATTTGAATATGTCTTAATCATCATCAAGCCCCTCACTATCATGTAAACATATATAACAGTCTGTAGAAATACATTTTCTGTCAAGCTATGGCCTGTTGCCGCGGGCCCGCAAGGAATGATTCGAGACTATAGTAATCCAGTCAAAACAGCATTTTTAAGGTAATTCTATAAGAAAAATCTAATTTTATAATTTTTCTGAGAAGAAGACGATGCAAAAACGTCAATGTTTCTAGTGATTTCAAGGATATTTGCTAATAATTGCGACGAGATGTGCAAGAAATGAGACAAGTGGTGTTGTATATCACTAACACACCCCCTATATTAAGTTTGTAAGCAGCGAAGACCGATAAAGTAAATTCTCTGCACCAATGATAAAAAGCCAATAAGGCTGATAAAATAAAAGGGCATAAGCCCAAACAATAACAAGGGTCAAAAGACCCAGACAGCAAATAGGGCAAAAGCCCACAAAAGCGAAGAGCTCATAAAAACCTCATAAGAGGAACGAGCCAAAGCGAGGAGAGACGATATGTTTATGATCATGGTAGAAAAGGCCCCAGTAACAAAAGTTATTGCCCAGCCTAAAGCGAGCACCAACACTTGGCGCCGCCACCGTCGCGTTATAAAACTCAACGCACTGGCAGCCTAAGTATTTGGATCACGACATTCCCTTACCCCTGACATTGTCGTGATCCTGGCCGGGTCTTAAGATCTCCACCTTTCCCTTATGACCTTTCCCTTGAGATGTGGCCCGGCCCCTTCACTTGATCACGTGGCCTTCCAAACGTGACAAAATCAACCCCGATGCCTTCCAACATCGGGGTTCTTTTTTTGTTAAAAAGACTTGTAAATAAAATCACCCACACCATATCTGATATGTACCGGATGCGAATGCGGTACAGGCCACTTGCGGGATACCCCCCATTGCGCATTTGGCTAATATGGAGTTGGCTGGTGATCTTGTTCACCTTACCCCCTTACCCCCCTGACCTAACACGGTCACTGGCTCTCCAAATAATCTAACTTCCAACGACTAGATCAACACCCACGGCGCAAACTGTGGGTGTTTTTTTATCCATGTACCCTTGGCGGCATGCGGCCTAACTGCTAGGTATAAGCCATGATAAATTTATTCGACCATAACGGCGTTGCGCTTGGACAAAAGGGACCTAATTTCACTGAAGAAGTTAAAATGGTCAGAGATCACGGTCCACTGGTGGCGGGTGTTGATGAGGTAGGGCGAGGGCCTCTTGCAGGGCCAGTGGTCGCAGCAGCGGTAATCCTTAACCCCGATGATATCCCCGAGGGACTGGATGATAGTAAGAAGCTCACTGCCAAAAAGCGTGAAGCGTTATACGATGAAATTTTCGGGCGTGCACTCGCGGTGAGTATTGCAGAAGCCAGCGTAGAAGAGGTAGATGAAATAAATGTACTGCAAGCGTCGATGCTAGCAATGCGACGCGCTGTTAAAGCGCTAGAACCTTTGCCTGACGGGGTTTTGGTGGACGGAAACCGTGATCCTGACCTCGATTTACCAACAAAAACACTCATAAAAGGGGATGGAAGGTCCGTTTCTATCGCCGCAGCATCAATTATTGCAAAAGTTTTTCGCGACCGAAAAATGACCGAATTAGCCCAAATTTACCCAAATTATGAATGGGAGAAAAACGCAGGATATGGTGTGCCAGCCCATATGAAGGGACTCTATCTAGTAGGTATTTCCCCATTTCACCGCAAGAGCTTCGCGCCCATTCGCAAGATTCTAGATAAAGAAAACACTACAACTTCTTGATTCATATANACGAATCTACTTGACGCCGAGTCGTCAATGACTCAATATGCCTCTCGTTCGAAGGGAGAGCATTATGACTAAAACTGTTGCGAAAGCAAAAAAGACTAGCGCTATCAACAAATTGCCACTGAACAGGATCGTTCGGGGTGACTGTATTGAGGTGATGAATAGTCTACCGGAAAATTCCGTAGACGTGATTTTTGCCGACCCGCCTTACAACATGCAATTGAAAGATACCTTGCACCGACCAGATAACTCAAAGGTTGACGGGGTTCATGATGCTTGGGATCAATTTTCGAGCTTTGCAGCATATGATAAATTTACCCATGAGTGGCTCACAGCCGCCCGCCGCATCCTAAAAGAGACTGGTACTATTTGGGTGATCGGCAGTTACCACAATATTTTCCGTGTTGGTAACGCCATGCAAAATTTAGAGTATTGGCTGCTCAATGATATTATTTGGCGCAAGTCAAACCCAATGCCAAATTTCCGCGGCACGCGCTTTACCAATGCGCACGAGACGCTCATTTGGGCGGGTAAGTCAGCGGATAAATCTGGCTACACATTTAATTATAATGCCATGAAGGCGATGAACGACGATACGCAGATGCGCTCCGACTGGGTGCTGCCTATCTGTTCAGGTAAAGAGCGTATCAAGGTGAACGGTAAAAAAGCCCACACCACGCAAAAACCTGAAAGCTTGTTGTTCCGTGTGATCATGGCGTCTACTAAACCAGGTGATGTGATCTTGGATCCGTTCTTTGGAACGGGCACCACCGGTGCTGTTGCTAAGCGCATGGGCCGTAACTATATTGGTATTGAGCGCGAGATCGACTACATCAAAGTAGCAACTGCGCGTATTGCCAAGGTGACTACGCTAAAAGATGAAGACCTTGAGTATACAAAAAGTAAACGTGCTGAACCACGAGTGCCGTTTGGTAATTTGCTTGAGCGCGGTATGATCCGCCCTGGTGAAATGCTTTATGATAGCAATCGTCGTCACGCGGTTAAGGTACGTGCTGACGGTACAGTCGTCGCGAAAAACGTCACTGGCTCTATCCATAAGATGGGTGCGCATGTGCAAAATGCCACAGCTTGTAACGGTTGGACCTTTTGGCATGTGGAGAAAAAGGGCGAGCTGCTCTCGATTGACACCTACCGTCAAGAAGTACGGGCAGAAATGGGATAGGGCTCTGAGCCTAAGCTATTTTGCTTATAGAATTATAAAGGGATGCAGCTTTGGTTGTGTCCCTTTTTATTTGGTTGCTTTCAAAGCATGTATCGCCATCTTTTTAAAAACCGTTGGTAGGCCTTGATCAATAACTGCGTCTATAGGGACCCAGTTATGATTGCTTGTTGGGCGCTTGCTGAGTGTGGCTGTCATAACAATGGTTTCTAGCTGAAAGTGGGTGAAGGTATGTTTTACCACACCGTCTAGGGCTTGCCACTTTGCTTTAAACGGCGATTTTGACGCGAGCGCATCGCTCATCTCTTGCTCTACCCAGTCGGATACAGGCACACCTGGCATTCCACCCAGCAAGCCTTTTTCTGCGCGGCGTTCGATCACCACATGATCATCAACCACTAGCCAGTAAGCCAGCGCGCGCCTAGTTGGGCGAAGCTTTTTGGGTGCTTTGACAGGGTAGCGTTCCATCGTGCCCTTCTTTGAGGCCTTGCAGTGCTTAAATACGGGGCATTCTAGGCATTTGGGTGCTTTTGGTGTGCAGATGCTGCTGCCAAGGTCCATCATAGCTTGTGCGAAGTCACCTGCACCTTGCTTGGGCGTTACCTTGCCCGTTTCTATTTTAAGTTCTTTT
>JGI24723J26617_10003412_pt1 | contig 11549 bp, 9 predicted proteins | sample Cruoilmetagenom6_FD_26617 | JGI IMG/M metagenome (IMG submission 26617) | reverse complement strand
AGGCATTCTTCAACAATTCCAGTGTCTCCACCTCCGCCCCGCAATAGGCCACAACGTCACCGGTGCAGATGCGATTTTTCGGCGAAAAATCGAGCGCCTCGGCGATGTCCAACAAAACACTTAACGCTTGGGGCTTAGAATATGGACCGTCAAACAACAGCACGTCCCCTTCAAGTTCACCGAGATATTAGACCACGACCAAACAATCTGCTCCCTTGATTGGTGCTGTTAACCTGCGCATAAGACGCTAAAGCCATCGAAAGAAAAGATACATGGAAACGGCAACACCGTTATTTGATACTGCATTCTGGATCACCTGCGGGGCAATTGTTGCCCTGTTGGCCCTTTCGGCGTTTTTTTCCGGCTCTGAGACGGCGCTGACGGCAGCTTCCCGTGGGAAACTAAAGGCAAAGGCCGAAAAAGGATCGCACGGTGCCGAACGCGCACTGAAAATAACCGCCGACAGCGAACGTCTGATAGGATCGGTTCTGCTGGGTAACAATCTGGTAAATATTCTGGCCGCATCGCTGGCCACAGCCCTGTTCACCCGGATTTTTGGCGACAGTGGCGTGGCGCTGGCGACCTTGGTTATGACCGTACTGGTATTGGTGTTTTCAGAGGTTCTGCCAAAGACCTACGCCATCACCAACCCCGAAAAAGCCGCCGTTCTGGCCGCGCCGGTTATTCGGCTGGCGATCCTGCTGTTTTCGCCCATTGTGACGGCGGTGCGTGCATTGGTGCGTGGCATTTTGTGGATGTTTGGGGTGCGCATTGACCCTGCCAGCCAAATTCTGGCCGTACGAGAAGAAATCGCCGGCGTGATTTCACTTGGTCATGTGGAAGGTGCGGTGCAAAAAGAAGACCGTGACCGCCTGCTTGGTGCGCTGGAACTGGGTGATCGTGACGTAGAAGAAATCATGCGCCACCGATCAGAAATCGAAATGATCGACGCGGATATGCCTGCTCAGAAAATCATCGAAAATGTCCTGCAATCGGCCCACACCCGCTTGCCGGTGTTTCGTGGAAACCCGGAAAATATCGTTGGCGTGCTGCATTCAAAAGATTTGCTGCGTGCCGCGAATGCGCGCACCCAAGCCAATTCCACAACCAACGATCCACTTGACGGTTTTTTGATCCTCGACGTGGCGATGAAGCCCTATTTCATCCCCGAGACCACCCGGCTTGATGAACAGATGCATGAGTTTTTGCGCCGCAAGACTCATTTTGCGCTGGTGGTAGACGAATACGGAACGCTTCAGGGCCTCATAACACTAGAGGACATCCTAGAAGAGATCGTTGGCGAGATTACCGATGAATTTGATCCAGAGGAACAGCAGGTCCTAAAGCTTTCTGAAACCGGCGACGTGACGGTCGATGGCGCGATGACGATCCGTGATTTTAACCGCGCCACAGATTGGAACCTGCCCGACGAAGAGGCAAACACCATTGCCGGGCTGGTTATTCACGAGGCCCAGACNATACCGGCTGAGGGACAAGTTTTCTCTTTCCACACGTATCGCTTTGAGGTCGTCGAGCGTAAAGCCAATCGGGTGACGAAACTGAAAATCAGGCCGCTTTGAAACAGTCGCTTACCGCGCTTTGAACAGGCTGCCCAAAATACCGCGCACAATGCGCCGTCCGGTGGTGCCTTTCAGTTCTTTNAGCACGACCTTGGCCACGGCCTCGCCAAANCTGTCATTGCTGGACCGCCTGCGCCGGGTGGTGGTTTTGCGTCGCCCGTCGTCATAGCGGCGTTCCCGCGCCAACGCGCGTTCACGTTCTTCCAGCCGGTCTTCTTCGTCTTGCGCCTTTTGGGCCTGTTCGGCTGCTGCCTTGGCGCGTTCGGACAGGCGTTCAAAGGCCGAGTCTCGGTCAATCACAGCCTCGTATTTCCCCGCAATCGGCGAGGCTTGAATGATTTGGCGACGGGTACCCGCATCCAGCGGCCCAAGTTGCGACGAAGGCGGACGGATCAGCGTCCGCTCGACCATGCCGGGAACACCTTTGCGCTCCAGCATCGAGGTCACAGCCTCGCCTACCCCGACTTCGCGGATTGTGGCCTCGGTGGAAAACCGTGGGTTGGGGCGATAGGTATCTGCCGCCATACGTAACGCTTTTTGGTCGCGCGCCGTGAAGGCCCGCAACGCGTGTTGGATCCGGTTGCCCAATTGGCCAAGGATATTTTCGGGCACATCATCCGGGTTCTGGGTAATGAAAAACACGCCAACCCCCTTAGAACGTATCAGCCGCGCAACCTGTTCGACCTTTTTCACCAATGCACTGGGGGCGTCATCAAACAGCAGATGTGCTTCGTCAAAGAAGAACACGATCTTTGGTTTGTCCGGATCGCCGACCTCGGGCAATTCTTCGAACAATTCCGACAACAACCACAAAAGGAAGGTGGCATATAGACGTGGCGACGCCATTAGTTTGTCTGACGCCAAAATGCTGATCCGTCCGCGCCCGTCTGTATCGGTGCGCATCATATCGGCCAGTTCCAGCGCCGGTTCGCCAAATAATTGTGCCCCGCCCTGATTTTCCAGCACCAGCAATGCACGCTGGATCGCGCCAACCGAACTTTTGGAAACATTGCCGTAACGCAGCGATAATTCATCACCGTTTTCACCAACCCAGACCAACAAGGCCTGTAGATCCTTAAGGTCAAGCAGCGCCAGATTTTCCTCGTCAGACACCCGGAAGGCGATGTTCAAAACGCCTTCCTGTGCGGCGCTAAGTTCCAGCAAACGCGACAGCAACAACGGCCCCATTTCAGCAACCGTCGTGCGCACCGGGTGCCCCTGTTCGCCAAACAAATCCCAGAAGGTGACCGGGAAAGCCTGATAGGCATATTCAAAAAACCCGATCTTGTCGGCCCGGCTGCTAAAGGCGTCATGCAGTTTGAAATCGGGCGAACCGGCCACGGCCAAACCGGACAAATCGCCCTTAACATCCGACAGAAAGACCGGCACCCCGGCGTTGGAAAAGCTTTCGGCCAGAATTTGCAGCGTTACCGTTTTACCGGTTCCGGTTGCACCAGCAATCAGCCCATGTCGGTTTGCATATTTCAACAGCAGTGACTGGGGATCACCATAGCCTTCGCCGCCGCCACCCAGAAATATCTTATCACCCACCAACAGCACCTCTGATTTCAACAATTGTCGGAGCTACAATACAATCTTAATTACTTTCTGCCAGTCTTGTTGATGCCTGATTTCGTTCAGATCGAAACGGGCTGACTTCCTCCCTGTCATACTGGCCGCGCAGCTTTGCGCGGCCTTTTTTTGACTTTCCAATGGACTGTTGACCGGACGTCACAAACATCCTAGCGTTTGAACCATATAAGTCGGCCAGTCCGACAGGGAGAAGACGATAACGAAAAGGGGCCCTTGTGGCCTCTTTTCTATTTGGTCACCAATATTTTGGATCAGCCAAAATGCGCCAAATTCCGGGAATACACAAAATTGCGACCTGACAGTCAGTTACGGCCATGCTAGGCCTCGGCCAACGTCATAAATAGCACGAGATCAAAATGATAAACCTGATCAAGACCGTTCCCCACCTAATACTGGCCGCCGGCCTGATGGCCAGCCCCGTTTTTGCTCAAGACGCCAGCCCGACCGGGGCAACCAACGATCTGTCTGTTGGCGTGCCAGTTGCAGCAGAACCCGCCCAAGACGGTCCAATTGTCCGCGAACAACATGGTGCCTGGGATGTGCGCTGCCTTAGTTCAGATGAGAGCGCGCAAGATTGCCAACTTTATCAACTGCTGAAAGACGACGAGGGTAATTCCGTCGCCGAGATGACTTTGTTTGCGTTGCCCGAAGGTCAGGCAGCACTGGCTGGGGCCGTAATTGCCACCCCGCTTGAAACCCTGCTAACGGCGCAACTGACCATGTCGGTCGATGGGAAAAACACCAAGCGTTACCCGTATAGCTATTGTTCCGTACAGGGCTGTTATGCCCGTATCGGGCTAAGCCGCGAGGATATCGACGCGTTTCGCAAGGGCAGTGTTGCGACAATCGCCATCGTGCCGATCGTCGCGCCGGATCAAGTGGTAAAACTGAAGCTATCCTTAAGCGGTTTTACGGACGGGTTCGCGGCGATACAGCCAGCGAAATAGGCGACCTGTAATTTCCAGCAACCGACTGATCAGAATTTTCTGAGCCCCAAGACCGCATTTAGCCCGCCAAATGCAAATGCGTTTGAAAGCACCGTGCCAACCGGTGTTTCGCGCGCCTGATTGGCTACAATATCAAGTGCGCAGTCCGGGTCGGCCTGACGGTGCCCGATGGTGGGCGCAATTATTCCGTCGCGCAGCGCCATGATACAGGCCAGCAATTCAACCGCACCGGTGCCGCCGATCAAATGGCCGTGCATCGACTTGGTCGACGACATCATCAGCGCGTCCGTATGCCCGCCAAAAACATCGGCGACTGCGGCGCATTCGATCTTGTCGTTGGCAAGCGTTCCTGTGCCATGTGCATTGATATATCCAACGTCCGCCGGGTTGATCGCGCCGTCACGCATTGCGCCCTGAATAGCGCGCGCAGCCCCTTGTTTGGATGGCATAACGATATCGGCGGCATCTGATGTCATCGCAAAACCGACCACCTCACATAGAATTTCGGCGCCCCGAGCGCGCGCATGTTCATAGTCTTCAAATACGAATACCGCTGCGCCTTCGCCCTGCACCATTCCGTCACGGTCCGCTGAAAACGGGCGGCAGGCGTCTTTGGACATGACCCGCAACCCTTCCCATGCCTTTATTCCGCCGAAACATAACATCGCTTCGGAGCCTCCGGTCAGCATTGTTGTGGCCATGCCAGAACGCACCAGATTGAACGCCTGCCCCATTGCGTGATTTGAACTGGCACAGGCTGTCGCAACCGTGAAAGACGGGCCTTGCAGGTTATATTCCATCGACACATGACTGGCAGCCGCGTTGTTCATCAGCTTGGGCACGACAAAGGGATGCACCCGGTTCTTGCCCTGTTCGTAGACGCTGCGGTAATTATCGTCCCCGGTAATTACACCGCCACCGGCCGTGCCCAGCACCACACCACTGCTGCGCGCAAGGTCGCCGGAAAATTCCAACCCGGACTGAGCCACAGCCTGTTTGGCAGCCAACAAGGTGAACTGTGTAAAGCGGTCATAAAGCGAAATTTGCTGGCGGTTGAAATGGTCCTGCGGCGAAAAATTGGTAACCTGCGCGCCGATCCGAACCGACAGTCGGTCTACATCCCGAATATCCAGTGCGCCAATACCACACACCCCATTGGCCATCGCATCCAGTGTTTCAGCGACCCCGTGGCCAAGCGCATTGATCGTCCCGGCCCCGGTGATCACGACACGTTTCATGGGTTTTGTTCATCCACCAGCTGTTGAACCGCGTCGATAATTGACGCCACCGACGTAATATCAAACGCGTTTTGGCTGGGGGTGTTGGCGTTGAACGGAACCGATATATCGAAACGTTCTTCGATGGCAAAAATTGCCTCGACCAGCGCAAGGCTATCCAGGCCAAGATCATCAGGCGTCTGTTCCAAAGTGACATCACCGGGTTCCAGCAACGCTTGCTCGGCAATAATAGCTATAACATTTTCTTTGACAGGTTCGCCCATGGCATCCATGCAATTTCTACTGATTTCTTAGTCAGTGTCGCGTTGGTTTGAAACAGATTTTTGAAGCTTTTCAAAATCGCTCATCAGCCGGGGCAATCGGCGCAAAGCCTTATAGCTTTGAATATACCCGGCCATCTTGGTCGCCGGGTAGCCAAGGACCGCGCGCCCTTTTGGAACATTGGACAAAATTTTGCTGCCGCCACCAGCCACCACCTGATCACCGATGGTGATATTGTCGCCAACACCGACCTGACCACCAAGCACAACGTTATTGCCCAGTTGCGCCGATCCCGCGATCCCCACATGCCCGCATAAAAGGCAGTTCGTCCCAACAACAACATTATGGGCAACCTGCACCAAAGCATCAATTTTGGTGCCGTTGCCAATCCGGGTCGCCCGGATCGTGCCTGCATCAACGCAAGAATTGGCACCGATTTCGACGTCATCACCGATAGTGACACCGCCAAGTGAATGAATTTTCAACCAGTCCTGATCCTCGGGTGTTTGAGAAGCGTCCTGACCCAAAGACTTGCGGGCTTTTTCGGCGACTGAAGGTTCAGGTGTGACAAAGGAAAACCCGTCAGCCCCGATCACAACGCCAGAATGGCAAAAAAACCGGGTGCCGATCTTTACATTATGCCCAACACGCGCGCCCGACTGCAAAACTGCATCCGCTCCGATGACCGTTCCACCTTCGATCGAAACATGACTGCCAATCAGCCCATTTTCCCCGATCTGAACCCCTGCACCGATGACCGAATAGGGTCCGACAGAACAGTTCGTGCCGAGAGTGGCGGTTTCATCAATGATGGCGGTGGGGTGTATGCCCGGACCTACACTGCTGGAGGCGGTTAAGAAACCGGTCAGGCCAGCCATCGCCACCCTTGGTCGTTCCACAAAAATTGCCGCTTTCAGACCGGCCGCCTGCCAATCGGTGCCCACTGGAACGATTGCCGCCAAAGAAGCGCTATCAGGAATATCGGCCACGAATTCCGCGGCCATAGCCAAGGCCAGATCATCTGTGCTGGCCTCTGCCGGTTCGGCCACTCCCTTAAAAACAATCGACAAATCACCCTCGGCATGCGCCGACAGTGCCTGAGCCATATCTTTAACGCTGTGGGTGGTCATGTAGCCTCCTAATCAGGGCCGCAGCCCAATTTTAGGAAACTTTTAACTTTGAACCGCGCGCAAGACCACCCCGGCTTTTTGCAGCGCCTTAAATACCCGCGCGTCCCGTCCATAAATGTCCCGGCGATAGTTCATATTGCCTTTGGGCGGTGCGATTGCGGTGCGGTATACCAGATGAACCGGAACCTGTTTTTCTAACGGGACCACATTTTCCACACCGGTCGCCAGTATCGAGCCAAACAGTTCTTCGGGGTTGCGGGTTTGTTTTCGCAGCAACGCATAAGCAAAATCAAACGGATCACTCAATCGAATGCACCCATGACTGTAGGCCCGCGTTTCCCGTGCAAACAGGTTTTTGGCCGGTGTGTCATGCAAGTAAATATTGTGCTTGTTTGGGAACATGAATTTCACCAGCCCCAAAGCATTACGCCGTGAGGGCGGTTGTTTCAGATCAAAGGGAAAATCGACCTCGGTATATTGGGTGAAATCCATTTCGGCACGCGAAACAATCCGGCCACTTTGATCAATAAGATTAAGGTGCCCGGCTGCATTTGGGTCTTTTTGCATCAACGGCAGGTATTCCTTGATCGCAATTGAACGGGGTACATTCCAGGTCGGATTGATCACCATATGTTCCATCACGTCGGAAAATTCAGGGCTGCGGCGATCCTTTGAATTGGCGCCCACAACCGAACGTGTTTGAAAAGTCACCTTGCCGTTGTCGATTATTTTGGCGGTGAAGTCGGTCAGATTGACCCAGATATGACGTTTGCCACGCTCCATGTTGGTCCAGCGTTCACGCTCCATCGCCACAATGATCGAGGCCAGTCGCCGCTCGGGGGAAACATTCACCTCTTTCAAGGTCCCAGCACCGGCGACACCATCCGGGTTTAACCCATGGGCCAGCTGAAATTGCTGCACAGCCTTTTGCAGATTGGCGTCATATTTGGCCGAGGCATTTTTGCGCAAGTAACCCATTTTTATCAATCGGTTGCGCAGAGCAACAACGGCATTACCAGACTGCCCAGGTTCCAGCTTTTTGCCCGGAACGGTCGCACCCCAGCCGCCTTTGGCCAGAAGGCGTTCCATTGTCAGTTTCTGCTTCATCAGGCGCTTATATTCGGGCGACGACGGGGCCAAGCTTTTGATGTAACCTGCGGGCGATGATTTGGCGAAGTTAGTCAGCAGGTCAAGACGGCTGCGAAGCGGGACTTTGCGCACGATGCCACTGTCTATCCGGCTCGGCACCAGAATTCCGGTTTGCACATCCCGCGCATAGGCCAAGAACAGCTTGCTCAGTTCAACCTCGATCCGGCCAAGATCCCGTTCGGACTTCACGCGGCGCAAGTTGGCTTTTAATAACTCGGTGTCATAGGCTGCCTGTGGCAATCCATGGTTGTTGGCATTTGAAAATGCGTCCAGCAAAGCCTGACGACGCGCCCTGTCACGTCCGCTCCGTCCGGTCCAGATCGGACTATAGCCATTTGCCTTATAGAACTGAGAGATAGATTTATCGCGCGCCGAAGCCTCGGCGACCGATTGCATGAACGCAGTGACCTGCGCATGCGCCGGGGCGACAAACGTCGCAGACAAAACTATAACGCCAGCAAAAAGCGTCGCGGCCAAAGATTGGCCACGAAGTGAGGTTGAAGGCAGCATTAAACAAACTCCGAAAACAACAATTCCTAAGGGAGATAGCATAAGAATGTGTCCAGATTGCAGTGCAATTGGATCACTTTTTCGCAAGCACATTATGTGTCACCCAAGAGACACGGCACAAGAGCCCTCACCAAAATCGCAAAACTTCTGCGTGAGTGGGCGAAATCTTGCCGATTTCACCTAGAATATAAAATTGTTCAGGTCTGTGGCTTGGTTACCAAAAATGTTTATGGCATCAATAACCCACATCTGGGGATGTTATGGTGGTTACGGTAAACAATATGCCGAACCCCAAAGTGATGGGACACGTTCTAAAGTCATGGCAAGAAATCGAAGTACGGTTATTTCACGTCGCCATTTGCTTGGCGCCTTTGCAGCAACAACCTTGGTCGCGGCACCGACATATTCAAACGCATTTGGTTTGCTTCGCGGCGCCGGAAATATTCGGTCTGTTGCGATGTATTCGGGACGCACCGGTGAAAGCATCGACACGGTCTATTGGATCGAAGGCGACTACATCAAGGAAGCGCTGAAAGAGATCAACTATTTCATGCGCGACTGGCGGACAGACGAGGTCATCAAAGTTGACACACGCACAATAGATATCATGGCCGCATCCAGCAGCCTGATGGACAGCAAAGAACCCTACATGATGCTTTCGGGTTACCGTTCGCCCAAAACTAATGCGATGCTGCGCTCGCGCTCACGCAATGTTGCTCGCAATTCTTTGCATATGAAGGGGCAAGCAGCCGATTTGCGATTAAAATCGCGGTCAGTTTCGCAGATGGCGAATGCAGCAGCAGCCTGTTCTGCGGGTGGTGTTGGGAAATATTCCCGCGCGAAGTTTGTACACATGGATTGCGGCCCGATCAGAACTTGGCGCGGCTGATACCTTTCTTATCCACCTGAAACCTAACAGTTTTACGCAAAGACATGCGCTCCTTTAGGGCGCATTTTTTGTTACGGGAGCACACCGGCGCGCAGGCTTTTTGTTTGCAACCGTGTATCTGCGGAAAAACCTTACTTGGATTGGAAATAGCCTGTTGACCGTGTTGGGGCAGGTTTGTGCTGCCAGCGGACCCTGGCCTGTGATATAGATGATCGACTCAAATCTGCATTGGGTCGTTACTGTTGATCACTTTATCTGACACTGCGCCACCACGGGCCAATCGCGCGCCCGTTTTGGTTCAGTAAAGATGGAATAGTGCCGGGGGGCATTTGGGGGCGATGAAGGGACCGAGAAAAAAGCCAAAAATTTGGCCAATGGGTGCTGATAGACCCGTCCCAAATTTGGAGGGTGTCGTAAAGTCGGCGGCCTTGGCTGATCGGCCTGTCCAGACAAAACAACCGAGCAAAACAGCACCGGCAGAGGTTACTCGGGATGATGCTCCGGACTTTTCGGACAAATCCTACAAGGCATTCAAAACAAATGCCGAATCACCCGACCAGAACGCCGAACTTGGTCAGGATGTGCCAACCATCGAAGAAGTATTAACCGGTGGCACATGGGAAGACCGTNTGGCCAAGGCCAGAATTCGGCGTGAAAATATCATTGCACAGCGCAACACAAGCCACACACCCCGACCAGAGCCGACGTCTGCCAGGCAAAAATCCAAGTATAAAGACACCATTCGTGTTGCCATGTCCGGCGCAACCCCTGTTCAGCCCAGTGAAAAACCGCAGGCAGACCTAAAATCACCGGTTCTTGTAACAGCATCGCCCACGCCCCGTGCCCGTCGGTTGCGGCCGGCACAAATAGCCGCCGGGTTTGTTTTACTTTTGGGACTGGGCCTTGTGATTGCTGCCAAAACTACTGACCGGACGACAGATTTACCAACCGACACGACACTTAAAACGCCCGATACCACAGCAATACCGATACCAGCAAAAATTACGGAATCGACAATTCCGACGCCAGATTTCAACCCCGGCACAGGATTGGCCCAGTCTGTTCCTACTGCGGGACAAACCTTGCGTGTTGCACTCGACGACATGCCCGGCGTGCCATCCCAATTCACCATTCCCGCAAGTAGGAGCGTTTCATTGGTCGCGCTTTCTACACCCGGTTTTGACAACTTACCGTTTGTGTCCAAGGCCCCCATAAAGGCCGCAAAACCGGCCCAGACCACGTCCCTGGGCACGCGCCGAAATAGCACGTTTACAACGGCATCGGCGTTGGCTTCCTCGGCAAACCTGCGCGATCGTGGCTTGCAAACAATCGCGCCTGTAAGCACTGCAAACATCGGTGATGCCTCAAATCCGCAGGATCAAATTGGGCCACTGGCCATGTTTGCAGCAATGTCCAAACTGGGTCCTTCGGATATGGGACAAGCCGAGCGTCAAACAATTTTATCAGCGGTTGCCCCANATGTGGCGGTTACACGGAACGGGTCTACGTTTCTGCAACCACCGGCAGACCCGGATCTGGTAGTATCGGCCCCTGCCCCGGCTACTTCGTTCAAAGTTGCCTCCAATGCACCAACATTCCCGCTCTTTCGTGATGCAACCAGCACGCGGATAGAATTGGCACCACTTTTGCCGGGTGACTTACGAATTTCACGCACCCCTACGGCGCTTCCAATCCATTTACCGCAGGGTGCCCCCCCTGTCGCATCGCAGCCCCCGGCCGCGATTGTGACACCGGAAAAAACGCAGCAACAACTTGTTGGGCGAAATTACCAAATCCGTTTAAGCGCGCCGACAAGCCTGTCTGACAGTCGGCTGGACGCATACACCGAAGCTTTGGGTGAAACCGGGCTTGTCGTCGGGCAAGCCAATCGCGTCACCTTTCGTGTGAGCGCAAATCACGTGCGGTATTTTCATCCCGACGATCGAGAAGCCGCGCGCCAGCTTGCAATCTCTATTTCGGGGGACTTGCGGGACTTTACCAATTTTTCACCATCCCCCGAATTGGGAACAATCGAAATCTGGCTTGCGGGCAATAATGCCCCGTCCCGCTCTGCCCGCAGCCAAAGGCCTGCGCCGTCAACCGGCAATCCGGCCTTGAAAACGCTGCGAAACAGGTTACTTGAAAGCCTGCGCCGGGGGGATCATTTGTAGATGTTTGCACAACAAAAAACCGTTGAACTGCCAGCACAACGCCAGCTGCCAGATTATGCCTGCGTAGATGTATCGGGGGGG
>JGI24723J26617_10003409_pt1 | contig 11558 bp, 9 predicted proteins | sample Cruoilmetagenom6_FD_26617 | JGI IMG/M metagenome (IMG submission 26617) | reverse complement strand
TGATAGAAAAACGGAAAAAAATCGGAATTGACATCTCATGAATCAGCCTCCAAAAAACGATCTTGAGCCATTCGATCCCTCCACCATGGAACTCAATGGCCTAAGTCTGGTAGAAGCCAGCGCCGGCACCGGGAAAACCTATAGCCTGACGCAAATCTACCTGCGCCTGATTATCGAAAAGAAATGCAATGTACGCGATTTGCTGGTGATGACCTTCACCCGGGCTGCCACCGCCGAACTGCGCGAGCGCATTCGCAAGTGCTTGATTGAGGTCGCGCGGTGGAAAGACAAAAGCGAAACGTCACCACCGGAACCGGAGATGAAAAAAGTCTGGGACTTAATCAAAGATCAACCGGATGGGGAGGAGAAGGTCTATCGCCGTTTAATCCAGGCCGCTTCGCGCATGGATGAAACCTCTATATTCACCATCGATGGTTTTGTCCAGAAGACGATCGCGGATTTTCCCATGAAACTCGATGATTGGGTCACAGGTGGCGCATTGGTGGACGATGAGGAAGTATTTCGCCTTGCGGTTACGGAATACTGGGTACGTCACATTGTTGGCCGCGCCGGAATAAAGGCGAAACATTTCCGTCGTTTATGGTCATCACCGAAAGCATTATACGAGGCAATAGAATCGGCGCTGGCGCGCCCTCGTATCGAAGTGGTCCCAAGCCTTTCAAACGACGACTACCAGCAAAAAATGCAAGCAATCCAAAAACATCTGGAGCGTAAAGGCGAGGATGTGGCGTGCGTGATTGATGCGCTTTATGCAAAAAAATCATTCAACACAAATAGTCGGCTAAAACAGGAGCTTGCTAATGGAAACAGCGCAGGGACATTGGTGGGCAAATTGAAACAAGGCTTGCTCGACTCTGCTGCCGGAACCATTCTGGTTCCGGAATGGGCGCTCGGCTTACGTGCGCAGATCAGTAAAACGAAAACCAAAGACATGCCTACAGAGTTTGAGCCATTAACAATGCTGGAAGCTCTTATCCCCAGCAGCAAAACCACGGCGTTGGCCCATGCCTTGCGCGAAATCCAAAGCTCCGCCAAAGCTTTCAAAGCCAAGCAGCGTCAATTCAGTTATACCGATGCCAATATGCAACTGCTCGATGCCATGGAGAACAAGGAGAACAAGGATTTTGCCAGGCAGCTGCGGGAAAAATATCCCTGGGCCCTGGTAGATGAGTTTCAGGATACCAATGCGGAACAATATCAAATCCTGAGCCGGATTTACGACGAACCTTGTACGCAAGAAGGTGCTAAAGAAGGCGGCTTGATCATGATTGGCGATCCCAAGCAGGCGATTTATCGTTTTCGCGGCGCGGATGTTCATACCTACCTTAGAACCAGTAAGCGGAATAATGTAACCCGCTATACCATGACGGATAATTATCGTTCCGTCCAACCAATGGTAGATGCGCTCAATATATTATTCAGTTTTTCCAAAAAAGCGTTTTCCCAAGAGCCTTTCGTCGAACCCGGGATTGAGTATCAGCGCGTTACATCAAAGGAAGACGATGTGCGACTGACCCTTGGCACTGCGAAACAGCCCATTGCACCTTTGACCATCTGGCGAAAGCCTGAGAATGATCCTGACAAATTAGATACAGTCGAATTGGCGCATCAATATTTTCTGAAGGTGAGCGTGCAACAGATCAAGACATTGCTCGCTGAGGGTCAGCTACATAAAAAAGAACAGCCCAGCCGACCCATTAAGCCCGAAGATATTGCTATTCTGGTTCAAACCAATAATGACGTTGCGCTGATGCGGCAAACTTTATTGAAGCATGGCGTCAAGGCAGTTTGTTTGCAGGAGGCGAGCGTATTTTCCACCAGCGAAGCGCGCGATATTCTGCGTCTGGTGTCCGCCGCGCACAATCCCATGGATCAGCAGATGCTATTCAGTGCATTGATGACTGATTTATTGGGTTTTGATGTTGAAAAACTCGGGGCACTGCATCAAAACCCCATGCAAATGCAAAAGCAATTTGACCGCTTTGATGAAGCGCATCGACGCTGGCGCAGCGATGGCATTGCAAGTATGCTGCTGGGTTTTGTGCAGCAGGAAGCCAGCCGCATCCTGCAATGGGGTGACGGAGAATCCCGCATGGGTCATTATCTGCATTTGACCGACCTGTTGCAGGAAAAGCAGGACCAAACCGCTGGCTCACATCATCTGATCGATTGGCTGGCGCGCATGATTGCGCAACCAGAAAACGATGAGCAGAGCAAGTATCGCATCGAAAGCGATGAACCTGCAGTTCGCATCAGCACCTTGCATAAAGCCAAGGGACTGGAATACGGCATTGTTTTGGTGCCATTTGCTTATGCCATCGGGTCGTATGCCATTGGGAAGAAGAGAGATCCGGGCAAACCACCGTATGTTTATCATGACGGCGATCAGACCAAGATTATGTTCGAAGACGATCCAGGCATCAAAGCCCGCAGCCGCAGTATCATCGAACATCGCGGAGAAGGCGTGCGCCAGCTTTATGTCGCCTTGACCCGCGCCAAATTCGCCGTCTTTCTGGGCTATGGGGGCATTAATCAAGCCCAAAACAGCGCATTAAGCTGGTTGATACACAAGCGCCCGAATCCATCCGAGAAGAAAACTGATTCCTGGTTCAACCATGCAACAGTGACGCAGGCATTGCAGGAATTAAAAAAACAGGCGGGCGGCGTGCTTGATGTGAAATTCAGTCCCGACCTTGCCTCTTCCGATGCAAATAAGCGTCATTCTCCCACAGAGGAGGTGACGAGCTTCCATGCGCGCAGCGATGTTCCCGAACTGCCCAAGCGATGGAGTGTAATCAGTTATACCAGCTTAACGCGCGAGACACATCACACAGCGTGGACGCCGATGATGGGGGATCAACCCGGAGAAGATGAACCCGCTGAAGAGGCAGCGCGCAGCGAGAAAATAGCAACAACGCCAGCATATCCCTTGCCACGCGGCGCTGCTTTGGGGATTGCTGTACATCAATTGCTTGAGCAGGCTGATTTTCAGCAATGGCCAAAACCCGGGGAAGCATTTAATGAAAGCTGTCGCGAACGCGCCATTAAGGCACTAAAGCATGAAGACATGATTCCAGACCACGCCGAAAAAGAGGAATCGTGGAGCAATGCTATAGTGAAGATGATCGCGCATACGCTGCATACACCTTTATCGGCCGGTTCGGCTGGGGTCGCTCTGGCTGAAATCGGCTCCGGTCAGCGCGTGGCTGAAATGGAATTTTTCTTCACGCTTGCCACTGGAAATGAGCCTGGCGCCATATGGACTGATATTCTGGATGATCCGGGCGCGTTAAACCGCAAAACCAGCCTTGCAGCACTTAACACGCAATTGCGCGGCATGATGAATGGTTCCATTGATCTGGTGTTTCAGCATGATCATCGTTTTTATATCGTCGATTACAAGACCAATCACCTGGCGGATTATAATGCAGATACGCTTGAATGCACCATGTGTCAAAACAATTATGACATCCAGTATCTTATTTATCAGGTGGCGCTGCATCGTTATCTTGGCACGTGTCTGAATCAGTACGACCCGGATATTCATCTCGGGGGCATTTATTATCTGTTCACGCGCGGCATGGACATTGAGCGACCGGAACAAGGCGTGTATTTCACAAAATCCGATACAAGCGTGATTCGCAAACTCGACGAGCATTTTTCATGACGCATTCCCCGCAGCAGCCACAAGCCTTTTTCAAACAATGTCTGAAGGCGGGCTTTTTAACCCATCTCGATACCGCGCTGGCATGCTGGTGCGTTGAACATGGGGGAGACAAGTATGTTGCCGCCGCATGGGCGCTGGTCAATTGCGCCACTCGGTTTGGGCACACCTGCCTGCCGTTGCAACAGGAAGCACTGGATCGGATCCATACGCAAATCATGCTTGAATCATCGAATCAGGATCTTGCTCGCCCTGAGGCATGGACAATATTCTGGGATAAATATGCTCGGATTGGCGCTATGCGCTCGGCTCTGAAAAAGAGCGAACTGGTCGCCAACTTACCAGGCGCGGACAGTCGTGGCACTCCCTTGGTGCTCTGCGGTGATGCTCTGTATCTGCAGCGTTACTGGAATTATGAACAACAGGTTGCACAGGCACTCGGGCAACTGTTACGTGCGCGCCCTGGCGCTGCTGCAACCGATGAGCCTAAAGCGGGCGCAGCCGCCAAAGATCTTCAATCGCTTGCCGCAACCAAAGCGATACAATATCCGTTGATGCTACTCTTGGGTGGCCCGGGAACGGGGAAAACCACGACCGTTGCAAAAATGATGCGCCGACTGATTGAAGTAGCCCGCGCTGCAGGCGATCCACCGCCGCGCTTTGCACTTGCCGCTCCTACCGGCAAAGCGGCGGATCGCCTGGAAATTTCAGTGGCGCAATATTTCCAGGCGCATGATTCTGACATTATTCCCTGCTACGAAACTTTCACCCTGCATCGGCTGCTTGGTCTGGTTCCAAACAGTACGCGCGCCCGTGATGACGCGCCCCGACCCTTGCCCTATGATGTCATTATCGTGGATGAAACATCCATGGTTGATTTGCCGTTAATGGCTAAACTGCTGAATGCTCTGAACCTGCAACGGTCGCGCCTGATTCTGGTGGGTGATCACGCCCAGCTTGCTTCGGTCAGCAGTGGATCGATCCTCCAGGATTTACGTCCTTCGGATCCACGGATTTCGCTGCCATGGGCGGAGAATACGGTGGTTTTGGAAAAAAACTATCGTTCTGACCACAAAAGCGGAATCGGGCTTTTTGCTTCCATGGTGCGTCAAGGCGATGCATCGTTTGATCCGGAACACACTCCAAAAGAATGGGCGCAGGTTCATCTGAAACTGGTTCCAGATGGGCGGGCAGACATGAGCCTTCTCATCAACGAAGCCATAAGCAGCATGAGCAGACATTTTGAAAAAATAACCAAGGCAGATCACGTCCATACGGCTTTGGGCATGATGGACAGTCAACGTTTGCTGTGTATGACACGCAAAGGCGATGCTGGTATCGAGCAACTGAATCAACGCATTTCCGAGAAACTCGCTCCAGGGTTGGGCGGCTCATGGTACCATGGGCGACCGATTATGATTAGCGCCAACGATTACCGTCTCGGTCTTTTCAATGGAGATACGGGTATTCTATGGGAAGATGAGAAGGGCTTCATTAAAGCCTGGTTTCGTACACAAGGGCAAGAAGTTCTAGCAGATCATTCCGATCAATCCCTTAAGCTGCGTTATTTTTTACCCCACCTGCTCCCAGCGCATGAAACCACCTATGCTATGACGGTGCATAAATCCCAGGGTTCGGAATACGATCAAGTCTGGCTCCTGCTGCCTGACCATGCAGACCATCCGCTTCTGACCAGAGAAATGCTCTATACCGCCATTACCCGGGCGCGCAAGAGCATTACAGTAGCAGGGTTGGAACAGTCATTCACCAAAGCGCTTCGCACGCCAACCGATCGCTACAGTGGTTTGAGAGCGCAATTAATCAGGCTTGCTCAAACCGGCTCGCCTGCTATACGCTGAATTGTTGGCGAAAAAAATCCAGCATGCGCTGCCAGGCTTGTTGCGCCGCCTGCGGATCATAAGCATCCGGACGTTGTTCGTTCATAAAAGCATGATGAACCCCGGGATAGCGATACAATTCACAGACATGCGNACTCTGTTTGAGTTTTTGTTCAAATGCATCAACTGCTTTCGGTGTACACCAATCGTCTAGTTCAGCGAAATGCGCCTGAAACGGAACCCGCAGCTGATCCATTTGCAGCGCCTCTTCGGGAGGCAATCCATAGAACGCCACTGCGGCATCGAGTTCAGGGATTCGCAAGGCACCAAGCACGGTAATAGCGCCACCCATGCAAAAACCGGTCAAACCAACGGCTGGGGCGAAAGTCTTGAGATGCTGCACCGCTCCACGCGCCGCCTGATCGACTACGTCGATGAAATCGAGTTCCTCCATGGCTTTCGCGGCTCCTCCCACATTATGATAGGAAACCAATTTCCCACCATAGAGGTCGGGTGCCAGAGCATGATAACCTGCCTGCGCCAGACGTTCACATACGCCTTTGATCTGATCAACCAGCCCCCACCACTCCTGAATAACTACCACGCCCGGCGCGGAATCACCGGAAGCCTCGGCCAGATAACCCGAGGCCATGCGCCCATCAGGACGCAGGTATTCAATGATACTGCCCATAACACAAGCTCCTGAGGTAATACTCCGAAATTGCCATCAACCCGCTTCACTCGATGATGGATCTTCCCATCGCAACGGGCAGTTTGGGCAATTGAATTTCAGGTCGCTCACCTGTAAGCGCAAACAAAAATTGGGTAATGATTTCAATCTCGTTGTCACTGAGTGCGATATTAAGCTGAGTTTTGCCCATGATATCCACGGCATCGCTCAATTCATTGACCGAACCATTATGGAAATAAGGGGCAGTCAAGGCGACATTTCTCAGGCTCGGAACCTTCCATAAATGAGCTTCAGCATCCTTACCACTGGTTTGTGCACGCCCCTTGTCTTCATCAAGTTGATAATGCTTAATCTCCTCATGCCCGGCATAAGTGGGAAACCGCTGATAAAAGCCAGTGCCAAGCGGCATGGGGGGGCCATTGAACATGGAACCGGAATGGCAAGACATACATCCTTTCTGCGCAAACAAACGCATGCCTTCTTTTTGCGTGCGACTCAGCGCTGTCTCATCACCCTGCACGAAGCGATCATAAGGGCTGTTTGGTGTTATCAGGGTGCGCTCAAATGCAGCTATGGCTTTCACCGCATTGTCTATATTGACAGGATCCTTCTCTCCAAACACCTGCTTGAAAGCCACCATGTAGCCGGGCAACTTTTTCAATTGCCGGATTGCCACAGCATGATCCTTAAGCCCTTGTTCCACCGGATTGATGATGGGTCCTTTCGCCTGTTCTTCCAGCGACGGTGCGCGACCATCCCAAAATTGGACGGAATGAAAAGCGGCATTCCAGACGGTTGGCGCATTACGCGTTCCCAGCTTTCCGTCAATGCCCATGGATACGGCGCGACTGTCATCCCCGCCTTCAGCCAGGTTATGGCAACTGTTGCATGAAACGGTACCCGTCAGAGACAAGCGCGGCTCAAAGAATAGCGCTTTCCCCAATTCGATTTTAGCCTCGCTCTGAGGGTTGTCATCCGGAACTGGGGGTGTATCAGGCAAAGCCTGCCAGCGAGCCGAATCATGAAGCACATCTGTTTCCAGTGCGGCCTTTCCCGATACGGGCAGGACGCTAAAGGGCACGAGAGCCAAGCACATCAATGCGATCCATGATACGCAGAACAGCCATTTTTTTTGGACTTTCCCTTTCAATGAGATTCCCCTGTTTGTGATAGCAATGCTTCAGCGACGGTGACAGATTGTAGCTGGAACCTTTATGACTTGCGCAAAGCTCCCCTAAGCGGTATCCACGCGCCTTGATCCGCAGACCGCCTGAACAAACGTCATTAACTANATGAATTATAGCGCAACATCGAGTGCAACCAAANACCACGCGCCTAACCATAGGAAAGTCGAATCAGAAGTTCCTGTCCGGCCGACTCCATGGCTCGGGGAAAACTCTTTAGGTTCCCACAAACCTTGACAGGAAATGATCAGGCACGCCAGAACGATGGAGAAAATACGACCAACAGCGTGAATATTTCCAGCCGACCCAATATCATGGCCAAACTCAGAATCCATTTATCAAAAGCATGCAAATCACCAAAATGAGAGGCAACTTTACCGAGCCCCGGACCAAGATTATTGAGACAGGCTGCAGTCGCCGAGAAGGCGGTGACCTGATCCAGCCCATCGGCCATCAGTATCAGCATGATCAAAGCAAATACCATGACATAGGCGGAAAAAAAACCCCATACGGCTTTAATAATAGCGTCATCGACCACCCGTTCACCCAGACGAATGGGAAACAGGGCATTGGGATGGATCAGTTGCCGAATTTCTGTTTTGCCTTGTTCCAGCAAGAGGAGCCAACGCACCACCTTGATACCGCCGGCGGCGGAACCCGCCGAACCGCCTACAAAACTGCTGAATATCAGCAGAACCGGCAAAAAACTGGGCCAGATAAAAAACTGTGCGGTCGTATACCCCGTACTGGTACCAATGGATACGACCTGGAAGATCCCTTTCAAAAAAGCATCCAGAGGATTCACGTAAGTATGGTGAAAAAACAGATAAATGCTGATGATGGCGGTCAAAAATAACATCCAGCGCAAGAATCCGCGACATTCGGCATCATTCCAATAAACCTTGAGATTAAAAGCACGCAGAGCAAAATAATGAACGCTGAAATTAATTCCGCCCAGCAGCATGAAGACAATGGTGATTCCCTCAATCAAAGGGCTTTGGAAATAACCCATGCTGGCATCATGGGTGGAATAACCACCGGTCGCAACGGTGGAAAAAGCGTGTCCGACGGCATCAAAAGGGCCCATGTCCGCCGCCCAATATAACAGGGCGCACAGAACCGTAAAAAAAAAGTAGAGCATAAACAACGCCTTAGCGGTTTCGCTTAGGCGCGGCGTGAGTTTGACATCCTTGAAAGGGCCAGGCGTCTCTGCCCGATACAATTGCATGCCCCCCACCCCGAGCATGGGAAGAATGGCAATTGCCAGAACGATCACGCCAATTCCGCCGAACCACTGAAGCTGCTGTCTATACCACAAAATACTGTGCGGCAGATCGTCCAGCCCCACAATCACGGTTGCGCCCGTCGTCGTCAAACCCGAAACGGATTCGAACACGGCATCCGCGAGGGACATCTGCGGTGTTTGCGCCAACATGAAAGGTACGGCGCCGATCAATCCAAGGCTTATCCAGAACATAAAAACGATCATGAAACCGTCATGGCGACGCAATTCAGCTTGTTTATGGCGCGCCGATAGCCAGAGGATCAGCCCTAAAGCCATCGTAAGCACAAAGGAGAGGAGAAAAATCAACAGCCCGCCATCACCGTACCACAAGGCAATTCCTGCCGGGGGCAGCATCATAGCGCTAAACAACAGCATGAAGATCCCCAGTATTTTTTGCACGACCATCCAGTGCATTTGAACCAACCCCTAAATTTTATTCCCCAGATGAATCAATCTTGACAATACGGATTTGGTGCAAATGGCATCCATTGCGGATGCGCTAAGGAATCTTTGATTAAGTCATGAACTCGGTTCTTGCGTCCCTTATGCCCAAATTCATTGTTGACAATCTCCGCAATAGCCCGGCTAAGCCGCGCGATTATCGTCTCGAATTGAACATAATGAACCACCCCTGAGCTGCGCCCAGACTTGATCAGAGATTCCCTAAAGTCCTGATACAGGCTTGAGTTTCATCTGAACCAGGCAAAAAGGACGCCGGCACCCACAATAAAGGAGCTAACCGCCACCCACAGGCTTAGCGGCGCTTTCGAATACCAGTATAAACCCGTTCGAGTCATTAATCCCACGAGAATAAAACGAGCGCCACGCCCGATCAACGCCGCGATTACAAAGCCCCCCAGCGGCAAAGCCATCCAACCGGAAACGATGGTGAACAGTTTGAAAGGGACGGGACTGAAACCCGCTATCAGCACAGCCAGCACGCCCCAGCGATCATACCATGCCTGCACCATGGCCAAATCCTGCGCAAAACCCCGGGAAACCAAAAGCTCCACCATCTGATCAAACAGGAAGGCGCCAAGCGCGTAACCTACGATGCCTCCCGCCACCGATGAAAGCGTGGTCACCAGTACATACCGACCCCATCGCCGAGGTTCAGCAGCAACCATGGGCGCCAGCACGACATCAGGAGGTATGGGGAAGAATACGGCTTCGCTGGCACTGACGCCGGTCAGATACCACAGCGCATGGCGATGACGTGCAGCATTAATCAGATATTTGCGCCACCGGTCAAGAACGCGTCTGAACATCATCCATCCCTGTACGCAATGGCACGAAGCGCACGGGCAACAATCTTTCAGATTCCCATTTCCCTTCATGTTTTCGCCAGCGTTCGATATACTGCATGTCCGAANCGCCCAGAGGCGCCACCAAACGCCCCTGCGGCGCTAACTGCTGCAGAAGAGTTTTAGGAATCTGCTCGGCGGCAGCGGTTACGATGATACCATCGTAGGGTGCATGTTCCGCCCAGCCATGAGCGCCGTCATCATAACGAACATGAACATTGGAAATTCCGAGTTCGGACAATCGGTTTTTGGCTTGCTCGTAAAGCTCTCTGATACGCTCGATCGTGTAAACTTCATCAGACAGTTTAGCCAGTACGGCAGCTTGATAACCCGAACCGGTACCGATTTCCAGCACGCGCCGCAGTTTCCCCCGAGGAGGCAGCAGCGCTGCAGTCATATAAGCGACTACATAAGGCTGGGAAATGGTCTGGTCATTACCAATGGACAGTGGCATATTCTCGTAAGCGGCGCCGCGCAAGGATTCGGGTACGAATTGATCCCGCTGCACATGTTCCATCGCAGTAAGCACCCGTTGATCATGGATGCCTTCCGCCTTAAGACACTGAATCAAACGCTCCAGTCCGCCCTCAAGGTTATCCATTATCGCCAGATCCCGGTTGTTCGCATTTCTCAAGCCAATAGGTAAGCGGTTCAATCAAACGATAATCGGTCATATCAATGGTCAGCGGAGAAACCACAGCCTTCCCTTGTGTCAGAGCGTGGAAATCCGTGCCTGGGCCAGCATCCGCCTCATTTCCCGCTGGTCCAAGCCAGTAGATGGGTCGCCCACGGGGGTCCGAATCCTTGATCACCCGTTCAGCCTTGTGGCGCTGACCAAGCCGCGTCACGGTGATGCCCTGCACTTCATCATACGCCACATCAGGGACATTCACATTCAGAATTGTTTGCGCTGGCAAAGGCACATCAAGCATATGGCGTACCAGACGCATGGCGATTTTGGCAGCGGTCGAGAAAAACCCGTTGCGCGGACTGGCGAGCGATACCGCCATGGCAGGATATCCGAGGAACCGGCCTTCCATCGCCGCCGCCACGGTTCCAGAGTATAATACATCATCCCCCATGTTAGCGCCCTCGTTGACACCGGAAATGACCATGTCCGGCGGCTGATCAAGCAGCCCTGTAATACCGATATGGACGCAGTCCGTAGGAGTACCATCCAGAGAATACGCATCTTCTCCAACCATTTGAACGCGCAACGGTCGACTTAAGGTCAGCGAATTGCTGGCGCCACTGCGATTTCGGTCGGGCGCAACCATGACAACCCTCCCAAGGGTTGATAGCTGCTCGCGCATCGCATGGATACCCGGAGCGTAAATACCATCGTCATTACTTAAAAGAAACACCATGAATAAATACCACCCATTTAATAGGCTCGACCTTGGAGCCTGTTAATGCTAATTAGATTATAACTGCCGGGACTATTTTTTCGTCCAACAAGGCGAAGGAATGTGGTGTAGTGATTCTACACAAACGACGGCCAACGCAGTGGGGAGGAAATAGCCCCGACCCTCCGGGTTGCGGCTAAAAAAGCGCCTCTCAGCGTTACTTGT
>JGI24723J26617_10003406_pt1 | contig 11570 bp, 12 predicted proteins | sample Cruoilmetagenom6_FD_26617 | JGI IMG/M metagenome (IMG submission 26617) | reverse complement strand
CATCAAGCCGCACATCCTGGCGTGGAAAATAAGAAACAGGGTGATGGCCTTGTTCATGCACAATGATTGCATCAGAACTCTGCGCCAATGTTGTTCCTTCGTGAACAACGGTTAAAACCGTGTCGGACGCAACAAAAGCGAGCGGGTCCTGCCACGTCGGTGTCGGATGAGAGTGCGCGGGCAAAACAATTGCCGACTCATCACCAGAGGGTGCTTGATCCCTCGTCTTTTGCTCCGTCATCACACCCTCCCTTACACCAATAGATCCAATATGGGCACATCGCGCTTGAAGAGCAGGTCGCAATTTTGCACACAGCTGGTCTGAAATTAGACCGTAACCGAGTGACGACAAAAAACCAGCCCCTCATGCCCGTCTGCTGACATTACCTGTCAGCAGATCCGCAGAAAAGCGGTCATTATTGACGATTTTNTGAAACAAAGAGGCACATGCAGTGGAAACAAAAAGCAGGAGGNAAAGCGAAAANCCTCTTTTGNATTAGAGGTGAGACGCTTTTTTTGTATGGAGTGTTTTCCCAATCGCAANAAGCGACACCAACGCCCAGNCACTCTCCAGAATCACAAAAGGCATATAGGAAATGAGCCAGGACGCGTACGCAGCCACAGCGGCACCCAGAAAATTCACGAGCTGATAGGGCATGCCCGTGTTTGACAAACGGCCCATAAGGTTGGCNGCGAACGCGCCCAGAAGGAGCGCCACGCCAAANAANCCGATNATATCCGGCGTCATGAGGGCGACGACTTACTCATTTGCGATAACCACCATTGATTGAATTGCCAGAGCGAACGNTCCAGCGGAGACAGTCGACCCTGAGTGGTTTGNGGGGCCATCAATCCTTCCCACACCATGTCATTAGCCACGATATCTTCATTGTGAATGTAGGAAATCATTTCNACCGTGCCTTCGGCCATTTCCTCAAAATTTGGCAACTTCGTTGTGGAGGCCGGCACACAAATGTGAATTTTGAGCAGCATCGTATCAACGCTTGTCGGTAACACCTGATACCAGGCCGTCAGATTGCCTTGAATGCCGAGAAGGAAATGAGGAAAAATCGCTGTCGCAAACAAATCGCGCTGTTGAGAGGCATCCAGCCCTTCAACCATNGGAAACCCACCTGTATCTGGATCATGATCAGTTGGCATATGCAAAATTGACCACGGGCCTTCGGCATCCGGGATNTTGGAATCTTTNGCGTGATAAACCGGNTCGAAGGTCTCTGAATGGATGGCAATGTGGTGGTAGGCCTCCATGAAATTTTCAACCAATACCTTCCAGTTCCAACCACTCTCGAATTCAATGGTACGCGCGACCACGAGATCTGAGAGTTTAAATTTTTCGAAATAGTCGCTGAAGCCAGAAACTTGAGGNGCAAATGCCGGTGCATCATCNTCAAAATTGACCATGACGAAACCCTGCCAAATTTCCGTTCGGATCTGCGGCAGACGACACTCTTTTTCCACAAACCCCTCAGNACCTTCCATGAGGGGAGCGCGCATCAATTGCCCATCAGTCGCATAACTCCACGCATGATAAGGACAAGAGAATAGTTTTCGATTGCCACTACCTTCCGCGATCGGTGCCGCACGGTGCAAACACACCCGAGACATCACACGAACGTCACCATCCGTCCCGCGCACAACCATGACCGGTTGATCAAACAAGGTCATGCATATGTAGTCGCCAGCGTTTGGGACCTGATCCACCCGGGCAATCGGCAGCCAATTGCNGCGCATGATTTGGGAAATTTCACGGTCATAAATTTTATCGTCGGTATAAACAGCCGTTGGCATTGTCCAGGCGCTTTCCAAAGGAAGAATTACGCGGGCAAGCTCATCCGGCGTAACGCCGGGCAATGTTGGCAAAGAAGTGGTCATGAGTATTCCTTATGCAGCAGTAGGATCGAGCCAGTCAGCCAGGCCCAGGTCATCCATTACAACGGCGCGCCATTCTTCATCAGACAGGGTGGGACGCAGGGCGCGAATTCCAGGAGCTGATTGGCCAGGCTCCCAGTGAAGTTTCGGTTCATCTGTTGTGGCGGCTTCTACGATCATCTCAGCAACAAGCTGCGGGTCTTCACCTGCGACTTCACCATTGGAGGTTGAGGCAACAACGCGCTCATTAAACACGTCATAAGGAGTTCCTTTCTCAAAAAAACTGGACGCATCCGTATTATCCATACTCATGCCCGTATTGAAAAAGGCGGGCCGCACCGTGCTCACGTTGACACCAAAGCGCGCCACCTCACAGGCGAGAGCTTCCGCAAGCCCCTCTAGCGCGAACTTGCTCGCACAATAGATGGACTCGCCCGGAACACCGATGAAGCCAGCGACCGANGTGACAAAAATGATGCGTCCCGCTTTTTGCGNGCGCATCACGGGNAGNGNGACCCGTGTCAGATCCACAGCGGAAAAGAAGTTGCTCTCCATAACTTGTCGAATGTGATCGTCATGAAGCGTCTCAAGTGCACCAAAACTGCCCACGCCCACATTATTGACCAACACATCGAGCCCACCGGATGTGGCAACGATCTCCTCAACAACGGACCGATTAGAGGCAGCATCACAAACATCATGCTCAAGCACCGAAAGGGTCAAATCTTGCTTCTGGGCCCAGGCAACGAGCGGCGCCCCACGCTCAGCCCCACGCATTGTGGCAAACACCGTGTGCCCCGCTTTCGCAAACTCTTTGGCTGTGCGTTGGCCAAATCCCGTTGGTCGGGAACACCCGGTAACAAGAATGATCGACATGAAGCCCTCCAGCTTATCCTCATCGCAGTTTTTAGGATTTGGTCATTTATTCGAGCCGAACATTATGGGCAGCTGAGAACTGAGTCAATTTATTTATACCAACTGGAATAAAATAGACAGATTCCAGAAATCCCCTTAAACTGGGACCATGAAAACACCGAAAGATGGCGCAGAAACAAAGGCTTCAGCGAAACGCCCCGTGGGCCGACCCAGAGCGGACGGTCGCCCTCAACTGACGCGAGACACAGTCCTAAAGACAGCCGCAATCCTGATTGCGGAAAACGGCTATTCGGCCACCAGCATCCGAATGATCGCAGAGGCTGAAGGTGCTGTTCCGGCCTCAATCTTCAACTTGTTCCCATCAAAAGATGCACTGCTCAATGAATTGATCGGTTTCGTTTCTAAGCCCTCATTTTTGTTTTACCAGATGCTCAATGCATTGGAATTACCCATTGGAGTAGCACTCTATAAATCCGTTTTTGAAGAAGTAAGAGCAGTCACTTCGGCAGATAAGCATCTACCCGCACTATTCTATTTACCGGAACTCGCAAAACCAGATTTTGCGGAGGCTCAACATGTACGTGAAGAACTAGTCTGCCACTATAGAAACCTCATCGCCGCAGGATGTAACACGCTAGTGTTTCAAACAGACTCAGTTGATCTTGCTGCCGAACAGGTTTTTCAACTCACTGAAACAAGCATCATCGCCAATGCAACGACATCGACACTGACTGTGGATGAGCAAGCCCAGGCGACTTCACGCCTATGCTTGCGGTCCCTGCTCGCAGACCCACAACAACTGACCGAAATCGAAACCGCGGCCAGCCAGGTCGACGTCAAAATAGACATTCCAGCGGAAGTCCCAGCTAAAGTCTTTGCATAGCCCGGACGCCAATGTCCTCTTGAACCAGGAGCGAGCGTCCATTGCGTTCTAGAGACTCATCGCTCCCCAAAGGGGAATGATCTTTTCTGTGCATCTAGTTGAGAAAATTGGAGCGGGCGATGAGATTCGAACTCACGACCCCAACCTTGGCAAGGTTGTGCTCTACCCCTGAGCTACGCCCGCGCTCCGTGCCGTCTCTTGAGAGCCGACAAGGAGGCGTATATCGCGCAAAGCGCGTGGTTTTGCAACCCCTTATCGCACCCATCGTAGCTTAAAGTTTCGAACTGTCGTGGCAAGAAGTTCCAGAAAATGGCATAGACGGTGCCAGAGCCCCATTCTAGAGCTTTCAAAGGCAAGTAACGTGTCCGCGCATCTTTCTAAATCAGACCTTCTGTCATTGCTGAACGAGCTGGGTATCAGCCAGTCTACTATCGATCACCCGGCACTCCACACAGTGGAAGAGGCACAAGCCTGGCGTGGCCCCTTGCCGGGCGGGTTTTGTAAGAACTTGTTTTTAAAGGACAAAAAGGGCGACCTTTGGCTCATTGTGACGTTAGAGGCACGCCAGATCAGGCTAAATCAGCTGCCCAAAGCCTTAGGCTCGGCCCGCCTCTCCTTTGCCAAGCCTGAGCTTATGTGGGAAATTTTGGGAGTCCGCCCCGGATCTGTCACGCCATTCGCCATCGCCAATGACCGCGAGCAAAAATGCCAGATTGTGCTAGATGAGCCAATGCTCGACCATGAGATGCTTAACTACCACCCGTTGACCAATGAGGCGACAACGACCATCTCTACTAAAGACCTACTGAAATTCATCCGCCATTGTGGTCACAAACCCATTATCATCGATCTGGAGGCGGCAAGCGGCGTAGGCGTATAAGGCGTCAATTGACCACCCGATCAACTTCAATTTATGACGCACAGCAAAAGGCACACGATTTTATGTCAGAAATGTTCGGCTCTTCAGAAAATCCAGCGGCGCCTGCCGCAGACCTCATCAAAGACGCCACCACTGAAAGTTTCATGGCCGATGTCGTCGATGCTTCAAAAGAAGTGCCCGTCATTGTCGATTTCTGGGCACCCTGGTGTGGGCCTTGTAAACAGATGACACCCATTTTGGAAAAGATAGTCACCGCTGCACAGGGCACCGTGAAGCTGGTCAAAATGAACATTGATGACCATCCCGAAGTCGCCCAGCAATTGCGCGTACAATCTATTCCAGCCGTTTTTGCGTTTAAAGACGGACAACCTGTTGATGCTTTTCAAGGCGCTTTGCCAGAAAGCCAGATCGTCCAATTTGTCGAAAAACTTGCCGGTGAAATCGGACCCTCGCCCGCGGATCAAATGGTGGAAGCTGGACGCACGACTTTCGCAGAAGGGCAGATTCAAGAAGCCGCTCAAATGTTCGGGCAAGCACTGCAACATGAAGCCGGTCACATCGGCGCCATCTGCGGCCTGGCCCTATGTTATTTGCAGAGCGGTGATCCAGAACGCGCAGAACAAACATTGAGCTTGGCGCCTCCAGACAAAACAAATGATCCTGAGCTTGCGAGCGTGCGTGCGGCCATTGCCTTGGCGGCCAAATCAAGTGACGTCGGTGAGACCGCTGAACTGGAAGCGCGGCTAGAGAAAAATCCAAAAGACCATGACGCCCGTTTTGAACTGGCCATTGCCCTCAATGCAAATAATGATCGCGAAGGCGCGGTCACTCACCTGCTGGAAATTATTGCGATTGATCGCAAATGGAATGAGGAAGCCGCCCGCAAACAATTGCTCGAGTTTTTCGATGCATACGGACCGACCGATGATGTGACCAAAGAAGGCCGCAAACGCCTGTCATCCCTTCTGTTTAGCTAGGCGCCCAACTAATCAGGCATCCAGGTCAAAACAGATTTCAAAAAATCAAATAGGGTTCAAAAACAACGTGAGTGGAAAATATCAAAAAGCGAGTGACCTACCCTCGCATATTTCCGTCTTTCCCTTGGGCGGCGCGATGCTCTTGCCTCGCACACAAATTCCACTCAACATTTTTGAGCCACGCTATCTGCAAATGGTAGACGACGTATTGGCGGGCAATCGGATTATCGGCATGATCCAACCCGATGGTCCAGCAGCGCATGAAATGGAAATTAATCCAGATACGGTGCCTCCACTTTGTTCGGTGGGCTGCGCAGGTCGCCTCACCTCCTTCATGGAAGCAGATGATGGACGGTATCTCATTACACTGACGGGGGTTTCCCGTTTCAGAGTTATTGAAGAGCTGGAAACAACAACGCCGTATCGGCAATGTCGGATCAACACAGTTGAATTTGAAGACGACCTAAAGGCAGGCCGTGGCGAAGAAGATGTCGCCCGCGAACGACTTTTGGAAATTCTAAAAACCTATCTGGAAACCAGAGGCCTCAACGCTGATTGGGACGCCATCAAAAATGCGCCCAATGAAAGCCTCGTAAATTCGCTGTCGATGATCTCGCCTTATGGACCAAGTGAGAAGCAAGCGCTGCTCGAGGCCAAAACGCTAGAGGATCGCAATCAAATGTTGATCGCACTAACGGAGATGGAATTGGCTCGCGAAGCAAGCGACGGCGGAACCTCGGTCCAATAGAACGAGCAAATTACGCCCCTTACGGAAGAAAAGAAAAATCAAAATGTCTGAGCAAGAAAACCCACCGCCGGCAAATGTTTTACCAGCGGTCGATCCAAAGCTTCTGGAAATCCTGGTTTGTCCTGTCACCAAGGAGACCCTGAAGTACGATCAAAAAGCACAGGAGCTGGTGTCTGAGGGCGCGGGTCTGGCCTACCCCATTCGCGATGGCATCCCTATCATGTTGCCCGATGAAGCCCGCAACCTTGAGTGACATGCGAAAAACGGACGGACCCGATGAGCACTGGCAATCGACCCTGGCCGACGGAATTGCGTTTGTCCTCTGACGGTCGCACGCTGCACGTTACATTTGATGACGACACCCGTGCGACCCTTGAAGCGGAATATCTACGTGTCGAAAGCCCCAGCGCCGAGGTGCAGGGGCATGGAGCGGCACAGAAGAAACTCGTACTAGGGAAAGAAAATATCGTGATGACAGGTATTGAACCGGTCGGAAATTACGCCATTCGACTGCAATTTGATGATGGGCACGATAGTGGCCTGTTCACCTGGGACTATCTGCACGAACTGTTTCAGGAAAAAGAGGCCAGAAAAGCTGAATATTCTGCCCGGGTGGCCCAAGCCAACCTCGCGTAAATCTATCAATTTTGGACATTGCGACAGCTTGTCGCAGAGGTGAAACAGGCGGGCATGCGGTAGAACGCGCCGTTCCGCGTTTGTGGATGCCGTACGGTCGGGAACGTCGTCTATAGCGATTTAGACGCTTCCAAGCTTAGACACTTGTATGTATACCCACGCGGCCCAATATCGCGCGATAGACAGAGTTAAAGTTTTCTAACCTGGGGAGGGGACGAAAGTGACGAAATGCAAAGCAGTCCTGCAAGCACCCCTTCGCCCGGAGAGGAGATTACCTTCTCCTCAGAGCAAGCAAAATCACTAATTGATTATTGGAACTCATTGGCGAAGCAAGCCAATGGCATACCTGCGCGCGCCTCTTTCGATCCCATCACTATTCCAAAATTGCTACCCTACATTATCCTGTATGAGCGTTTAGATACAGATCAGTTTCAAGTAAGGCTCCAAGGAACAAATTTTTCGGATCGCGGTATATCAGATGTGACGGGAACAATTCTGACGCCCGACGAGGCAGATCCAAGTTCAGAACTGACAAATAGTGCTTTAGCGCGCGTTATTGATGCGCCCTGCGGGCTGCGAATAGTAGGGGTCGAACGCAATGCCCTGGGAAAAAACGCGCTTATCGAAGGCCTCGGTTTGCCTTTGCTTGACGACACCGGAACACCGCGGTTTGTCGTCGCGATCATAGCACTTTTAGAAACAATTGATTACAGCAACAGCAGTGAGCAAACCCCTCTAACCGGCCTAACAGAAGTTCGCGAAACCGTGGAAATTCCGCTGGACCACCTGCTCAAATAGAGCGCACATAAGCCCTAAAGCGGGTCACCGCGCATCAACCTCGGTAGATCCCCAACACCGCCACCTGCCAAACGCATGAAAAAGCGGCGCGCAGGACCAATCTGATTGACCAATCCAAGGCCCGCGTCGCGCAACAGGCGCAAAGGCCCAATGTCATTGGAAAACAGGCGATTAAGCCCGTCGCAAGCCATCGCCAGGGAGACATTGTCAAACCGGCGCCAGCGCTCATATCTCTCCAGGGCGACAAGTGATCCAATATCAAGACCCAGCCGGTGCGTATCCACCACCACGTCCGCCAATGCGGCGACGTCCCTCAGTCCCAGATTTAACCCCTGTCCTGCGAGCGGATGAATGCCGTGTGCTGCATCCCCCACCAAAGCCACGTTTGGCCGTACATAGTCACGCGCCAGCTGCAAGGTAAGCGGATAAGACCAACGCGGACCAATCGGTTTCATTTCACCTAAATAAGGACCAAACCGCTTGGCACATTCACCAGCAAAACTTTCATCGTCCAAACTCAACAGAGCGGCCGCAAGGTCCGTGCGTTCCGTCCAAACCAAAGAAGAGCGATTGCCCGTCATTGGCAACACGGCAAAGGGCCCGCTTGGCAGGAAATACTCCTGTGCGACCCCTTCATGGGGCAGCGTGTGTTCGACGGTTGTGACAATGCCGGACTGCTTGTAATCCCAGCCAAACGTCCCAATACCCTGGCTTTCGCGCACATAAGAACGCCGCCCATCTGCACCCACAAGAAGGGCAGCACCTAGTTCTTTACCCGACGCCAGACGCGCTGACACATGGCCCTTGTCGGTTTCAAAATCCTCAATCCGGTCAGGCGCAAACAATCTGATCTGTTTAGCATCGGCCAACGCGGCTTTGAGCCCCATCCGCAAATGGCGATTCTCAATCATCGCGCCCAACGGCGTGTCGCCAATCTCACGGTGATCAAAATGCAAAAACAAAGGCGCGGCCGCTTCGCCAGGCCTGCCATCAGTAACGATAATGTCGTTGATTGGCTGCAAATGACGCTCAATGTGAGCAGTGACACCCAACTCGCCTAACATGCACAAAGACGCGTCAGCGATAGAAGACACGCGACCGTCAAAGGCGGGGTCCAAATCTTCAGCTGGATCAAGTGTGTCGATGACACTGACAGAAAGCCCTGCCTTATCCAGCGCCAAAGCAAGAGGCAGACCGGCCAGCCCACCACCGGAAATTATTACATCGCTCTTTATTGCATCGTTCGTCATGGCCGCACCGTCTAATGGTTCGAGACAAATGTCCAGACCCCCAAATGCCGCATCTAACTTGCCTACAAGATGGGCCCCGGGTAGGATTCTAAAAATTGACAGTTTGTCATCTTTGGGAGGAGAGACACGTGTCGCAAACATCTCAGAACGGTACCGCGTTGCCGGTGGGAATTAAACTCACCGCCTTGGATGAAACCTACCGTGAGGACCTTCATTCAGTTCTTGATCAACTGCGCACTGAGGCACCCGTTCACCGCGACACCGAGCTTGGCCGCATAGTGCTCACGCGCCACGATGACATTCGCGGTCTGTTGCGAGATCGGAATTGGGGCGTAGACCCCAGAAAATCCACGCCCGATTCCTATGTGCGCCTGATCACCGGAACAAGCACACAAGAAGGCCTCGCCACGTACGAGCCCTCCATGCTGTTTCTTGACGATCCCGACCACAAACGGTTGCGCTCCCTCGTAAGCCAGGCATTTAACCCGCGTGTAATTGAAAAAATGCGGAGCCGCACAGAGGCAATCACAAAGGCGCTGCTCGATGAATTCCACGGAAAATCCGACATTGACCTGATCGCTGATTTTGCAGGCCCTCTCCCCACGCTTGTTATTGCCGACATGCTGGGTGTGTCGTTGGAAGATCGGGATGATTTTAAACGTTGGTCAGACGATTTGATTTTTGGCTTTGATCCTATGCGCAACGAAGAAACCAGCAAACGCATCGAAGCATCTGGCGAAGCCATGCGAGCCTATTTTGAAAAGGAAATTGCCGCACGTCGCAGGAACCCAACGGATGACCTCATGTCTGACTTGATCCGTGCACAGGAAGAAGACGACAGTCTGGATGACAAAGAAATCATGTCTATGTGCACTCTCCTGCTCATCGCAGGCAATGTGACCACAACGGATCTATTGGGCAATGGCCTCTACGCGCTCATGACCCACCCTAATCAAATGACGAAACTGAAAGCTGATCCAACACTCATCGAAAACGCCGTGGAAGAGATGCTGCGCTTTGACAGTCCTGTCACAGACTCAGCGCGTCTTCCTTTTGAAGACAATGATGTTGCAGGCTGTCCGATTCAAAAAGGCCTGACGACATACACCTCACTTGCAGCTGCCAACCATGACCCAAGCATTTATCCAGATCCTCATGTCTTTGATATTGAGCGCGAAGACACCCACCATCAATCATTCGGTGGCGGTATACACATGTGCCTGGGTGCACCGCTTGCGCGCCTGGAAGCACAGATCGGCATCAACATGTTTCTTAGCCGCTTCCCAAATCTACACTTGGCGCAGAAGCCCGCTAAGAGACGCCACTTGCCATCCTTTCGTGGCTTTGAAACATTGCCTGTTCTGCTTTGACTTTTTGCTGAATAGGACTTTCACCACGTGAATGACAATTGGGAGCACCAACCAGCGCTGGCGCTGGGTGCAGCTATTGAAAATGGACGCACAGATCCGCGCGATCTAACGGAGGCATTTCTTCAGCGCATTCNCGAAGGAGACANAGATCACACAATTTTTGTGCGTGTCACCAGTGAGCGGGCGCGACGTGAAGCAGTGGCGGCTGCCGACCGCGCCAAGCGAGGCTTCAGGCTTTCTCCCCTCGATGGAGTGCCTCTTTCCTGGAAAGAACTTTTTGATGTGGCGGGAGAACCCTCCACCGCATGCTCAAACCTGTTGCGAGACAATGTTGCCGTAAAGGACGCAGTCTCCGTCGAACGCCTGTCACGAGCAGGTACGGTTCTACTCGGCAAAACCACAATGACTGAGCTCGCCTTTTCTGGCCTCGGCATCAATCCAATATTTGGCACGCCGCAAAACCCTCATGATCCGCAGACAGCGCGTGCACCCGGCGGCTCGTCATCGGGCGCTGGCGTTTCAGTGGCTAGTGGTTTGGCTGCCGCCGCCATTGGAACAGACACCGGAGGGTCGGTCCGCATTCCAGCAGCGTGGAACGGTCTTGTCGGTCTAAAGACGAGTTGGGGTCGCGTGCCTCTCGACGGCACCGTTCCGCTCTCACCCTCTTTGGACACCATTGGTCCCCTCGCCCGCACAGTCGCAGACGCAGCCGCCCTTTTCTCTCTGCTCACACGCACGCGCGCTGACATTCGCGATGTCGCGTTAAAAGATCACGCCGTCATCGTGCCCGACAATCTGGTCTTCGACGGACTTGATGCCGGCATCGCCAAGACCATAGAAACAGCGATCGACCGCCTGGGGCGGGCGGGTTTGCGCATCATTCACAAGTCCCTGAGCAGTCTGGATGAAATGCAGGAGCTTGCTTGGGAACGCGTGGGCCTTTTAACCTCTGAAGCCTATGGCCTTTGGGGCGCAGATGTTGAGGCTGGAAAAGACGAAATGTTCGCATCTGTGGCCTCGCGCTTCCTCATGGGAAAACAAGGGACCGCACCCGAACTTGCTGTCGCTCTTGACGCGCGACATTATTTGCAAAACCGCTACGCTGAGGAAACACGCGGCTTCGACGCGGTGCTACTTCCAACCGTTGCATCCAGCCCGCCAGAGATCGCACCCTTGTTGGACGATACAGCTTACGGCATCGCCAACAAACAGGCATTGCGCAACGCAACTTTGGGAAATCAACTGGGCCTATGCGCATTGAC
>JGI24723J26617_10003403_pt1 | contig 11586 bp, 9 predicted proteins | sample Cruoilmetagenom6_FD_26617 | JGI IMG/M metagenome (IMG submission 26617) | reverse complement strand
AAAACCAGTGACAAGGCCGAGAGTGAGCATGAACTGATACGGAGAGCCGCCAGGAGGACTGTTGCTGCAATATGCGGAGAGCACGCGCACAATACGCGGGGNCGGTACGTGAGAGATGAGTCGGGACTCTCGAGNTCAGGCTGACAAGTCGATCGATATANATGCGCAATACATGCGCACGACCGGACATGTCCCGCGTCACCGCGATGAAGCCGAAGATCCCGCGTAGATGTTTACAAGATGTTCTAGGGACGATCGTCCTGGGGTATCTGTATGGAGGAGAGAAATCGAGTGATCGATCAGGATACAGCAGCCAAAACAATTCATGAGGCAATGTCGAGTGGGGCTGACTTCGCGGAGATTTTTGCGGAGGAACGGCGTTCTCATACGACGGGCCTTGATGACGGACGGGTCGAAGAGTTTGTCACAGGGCGCAGCCGTGGAGCTGGTATCCGTGTGTGTGTCGGAGACACCATCGGTTTTGCCCACACTGCCGATATTTCTCGGGCAGGCCTGTTGCACGCTGCCCGCCAGGCTGCAGCCGCCGTCCGCTCGCAGGGAGAGGGGGTTGTGGTTGCGCAGCTGGAACCGGTTTCCCCGATAGAGCACGAAATTGAGATCCCGCTTTCGACTGTGACGAAGGAGCAGAGAGTAGAAAAGCTGCGCATTGCCGAGGACGCGGCACGTTCGGCTGCGCATGAGATCAAGCAGGTAAGTGCGGGCTATGGGGATTCCATCCGCAAAATCTTCGTCGCAAACTCCGATGGGGTGCTGGCAGAAGATGAGATTTCCCGTGTGCGTTTTTCGGTGAGTGTGGTTGCTGATGGCGACGCGGGTATGCAAACAGGATTCTATGGTCCGGGGTATACCGGGGGATGGGAGTACTGGGAAGAAACCGACCCGGCAGCGGTGGCGAAAGAGGCTGCACGGCAGGCGCTTGTGCTGCTTGACGCGCGTCCTGCTCCGGCGGGAGCCTACCCGGTTGTGCTGCGCAAAGGTGGCGGAGGGGTTTTGTTCCATGAGGCATGTGGGCACGGCCTTGAAGCCGACCATGTGCTGAAGAACACCTCAATTTTTGCGGATAAANTTGGTCAAAAGGTCGCTGCCGATGGAGTCACTCTCGTGGATGACGGNAGTTTCGATCGTGGTTGGGGAACCGCTGGAGTTGATGACGAAGGGGTTCCCGTTCGACGCAATGTCCTCATTCAGGATGGAGTGCTTTCCGACTATATGTGGGATGGTGTACGTGCTCGTAAAACGGGCCGTCCTTTGTCGGGGAATGGCAGGCGCCAGAATTATCGCTGCCTTCCTATGGTGCGCATGACGAATACCTTGTTGCTGCCGGGAGAAGAAGACCCTGACGAGATTATTCGTCAGACGCCACATGGGGTCTATGTGGCGAGTCTCTCGGGAGGACAAGTCGACACGTCAACGGGAGACTTTGTTTTTGGTATGTCCGAGGCGTACATGATTGAAAACGGGGAGATCACCTACCCGTTGCGGGGCGCGAACCTGATTGGGAACGGGCCAGAGGTTTTGCAGCGGATAGACGCCATTGCCAATGACTTTGACGTCTGGCCGGGAACCTGCGGAAAAGACGGCCAATCGGTGTCGGTTACTTCCGGTCAACCCACGCTGCGAGTGTCGAGTATCACGATCGGTGGGACTGCGTGACCCTTTGTGGACTTTTGTGGACCATCTCCCTCTCCAGCTCACTCTCCGGGGTGATGGGGCGTCTCNCACAGGACGCNGGGTATGGGTTCTCCAGGCTTTNTGAGAAGAGAATCCGGTGAGACAAGCTTGTCTGGTATGGNCGGTATGGTCATCGAGGCCAGAGGATATTTTCTCTGCGTGAGCAGAGACTGCACACAAAACTTTTTTACTGAGAAGACCTCAGGAGATTTATGACACAGATCGTTCGTGATTCTGATGTGGCTGTTCCTGTTGGGGAACGAGACCTCTCGGCTTTTGCGCGTCGTTTGGCTGAGCAGGCAAACGACGGTGAAGAGATTGAGGTGTATGCCCTTCATCGTTCAGACGTGGACGTGCGCGTGTACAACGGGGAAGTGGAGTATTTCACCGCGGCAGAGGTCGCTGGTGTGGGAATCCGTGTGATAAAAGATCATCGACAAGGCTTCGCATACGCTGGTTTCCTCGAAGAAGAGGTGGCGGCAGAAGTGCTGGCAGACGCGCGGGACAATGCCTTGTACGGTAGTCCCGACGAGGCGCTTGGTCTACCCGAAGCCGAAGACCTTGCGCTTTCTCCCCCGACACTGGATCTGGTGTCGCCGACCTTTGGCGATTTTTCTACAGAGGCGAAAGTGCAGATGGCGTTGGATCTGGAAAAGGCAGTGCTTGCTGCCGATTCCCGTATCCGCACAGTTGATTCGGCAGACTATGGCGACATGATTTCCCACGTTGCCCTGGCAAACTCTCGNGGCCATGCGGTTGAGCACCATCGCACCATGTCGGTCCTTTCGGTCGGTGCAGTTGCCGAGGACAGTAGTGGCCCGCAAAGTGGTTATGGTTTTGACGTTGCCCGTGATCCTGGCAGCCTCATGATGGAACCTGTGGTGACAGAGGCAGTCGACCGCAGCACCCGTCTGCTTGGAGCCACGCAACCCAAAACACGCCGGGTGGCTGTTGTGCTTGACCCGCTTGTGGTCCGCTCTCTCCTTGGCGTGCTTGCTTCTCCTTTGAACGGAGAGTCTGTGGTGAAGGGGCGGAGTATTTTTGCTGACCGCCTCGGGGAGAAGGTGGGAAGCGAGCACGTGCATCTCGTGAGNGATCCCACGAACCCGGACTTTTTTGGGGCGCGTTCCCATGATGCCGAAGGTGTTCCCACCCGGCCTGTCTCTTTTGTCAGTCANGGAGTGCTGCAGGGTTTCGCACATAATGTGTACACAGCCCGTCGTTTCGGCACGAGGACGACAGGTTCAGCGGCACGGGGAGGATATTCTTCTGTTCCCTCTGTTGGGGTGTCCTCTTTTGGGTTTGTCCCAGGAACGGCCTCGCTTGAGGAGCTTTTACGCCTCGCGGAAGGTGGAGTGTATGTGCAGACCATGCATGGTCTGCACTCCGGCGTGAATCCGNTTTCTGGGGATTTCAGCGTGGGGATAGAGGGGTTTGAGATCCGCGATGGGGCCCTTGGCGCGCCTTTGCGGGAAGCCACGATTGCTTCCACCCTGCAGCGTATGTTGCTTGATGTGCCGGCAGTTGGATCGGATGTGCGTATTTTGTCGAGTGGGCCGGCGTCTCCGGTTTTGCTGGGTGAGGTGATGATGGCCGGGTCGTGATGGCCCGAGTGTGATGACTTGAGTGTGATCTGTGCGGCGGGGAAGGTCGTTTACTTGTCCCCGTGGTTCGCCTGCACCTTTCGCCTGTGTTGTCTCCCTGCCAGGATGAGAAGCCTGACAGGGAGACGGTGCAGCTGCTGTGGCGGGCGAATCCGAATTGTGCAATGGCGGGTAGTCGGTTTGACGAGAAGGCCGTTCCTCAAGGCCGTTAGCCTTGGATGAGCTGGAGGATGCTTTGAGGGAGCGCATTCGCCTGGGCGAGCATGGAAGTTGATGCTTGCACCAGAATTTGGTTGCGTGTGAACTCTGCCATTTCTTCGGCCATGTCGGTGTCTCGAATGCGTGATTCCGACGCGGTGAGGTTTTCGACTGCAGAAGACAAGTTCGAGATTGTCTTTTCCAGTCGGTTTTGGAAGGACCCGAGCGAGGAGCGCATGCTTGAGACTCGGATGATGGCGCGTTCCACCGAGTCGATCACCCCCACGCTTCCGGCAGTGACGAGGGCGACGATACTTGCCGAGGTGAGGCTGAGGTCGGTAGCGGCCATGATCCCGCTGATCGCCAGGTTGATCTGGTTGAAAGACTGGGTACTTGCCCCAATATGGAAAGTAAAGATGGTTTTTGTGGCTAAGAGCTGTTTGTTGCCGAACTGGGTCGCCTGAGCGATCCGGTCGATTTCCTCAATGCTTTGCTCGATTTCTCGCCCAATGGCGTTACGGGCGCTTTGGTCGTTTGCTCCGGTGTTCGCTGCTTGCACGACGAGACCACGCATCCGTTGTAGCAGGTCGTGCACCTCAGTGAGGGCGCCTTCTGCTGTCTGGATCACGCTAATGCCGTCTTGTGCGTTGCGTACGGCCATTTTGAAGCCCCCAATTTGGGAGCGCAGGTTTTCAGAGATTGAAAGTCCGGCGGCGTCGTCAGCGGCNCGGTTGATGCGGAACCCCGAGGCAAGCTTTTCGAGACTTCGGCCCATTCGTAAGGTGTTGTTATTCAGGTTGCGAAGGGCGTTGATGGCATTGGGGTTGGAATTGATGCGCATTCCCACGGCGGTGCACTCCAATGTCGAGGAGGTCACTCCGTCCGTGGAGTTGTCGGGTTCGGCGGTTTGTCCAATCGTCCTGGTTGAGACGGTCTTGTCATCGACGCGATGCTTTCTCTGGTTGAGAGAGAATCCGAGTTTGCAGTGTGTTCTCTTTTTTGNAGGCAAGTTTTCTGAGTCTTTCGAGNTTGTTAGAGGAGAAAGAGNTATTTTTTTGGGTGCATCGCGCGGCCTGCCGGCAGGCGGAGCCGGGTGCGGACAGGGAAGAAAACGACTGAAGNAACGACGAGACAGTNGGCGGGACGCGTAAAACTGTCAGGTTTTACAGAGTGGCAAGGGCGCAGGCGGGGAGCAGACAGGTATTTTGCGCACAGGGCGAGTTAGGATTTCTCCAGGGACAGGAGCGAATGAGATGGGGAGAAGCGCTGATGGTTGAAGAGCGGGCGGTCTCTTGTGTGGGGCCTGGCTTGGACGCAGAACAAGNGGCGACTCCCCCAGCAAGCGTGGACACACCGGACACAAAAGAGATGGGGAGAGGAGCGGAGTCAGAAGATTCCGCGGCACAGCAGTTGTCGTCAAGGCAACCGGACGCGTCGCTGCCATCGTCTTTGTCATCCCCGTCTGCTTCGATATCTTCTTTGGCTGCTTCTCTGACAGAGTCTTCTTTGGCACATTTCCCGGTGCGGGAACGTTTCGTGGCTATTCCTGTGGATGAGGCGCCTGTGCTTCCTGTGGGCTGGGTGAAGGTCGACTTTCATATGCACACCTATGGGTCGGGTGATGCAGTGACCACAGACGATGAGTTCGGCGCGGCAGTCGAAGAGGCGGATCTCGATGTGGTGTGTATCACAGATCACAATGCCGTGCGTGTCGCCCATATTCTTGCAGCAGAGCTCGATGTGCGCGTGATCATTGGCGAAGAGATCAAAACCCACGAAGGGGAATTAATCGGNCTTTTTTTGCAGGAGCGTGTGGCGTTTGGGTACCCGTCCGCGGTCGCGGCGAGCATGGTGCGAGAGCAAGGCGGGCTGACGTATGTGCCTCATCCGATTGGNCCTCGTAACTACGCCATGTCGACAGAGGCGATGTTTGCCTTGATCGAGGAGGATCTCCTTGACGCGATTGAAGTATTTAATGCCCGCAACAGTTTGGACGTCATAAATCGAAAAGCCGCGGCCTTTGCGACGGCAACAGGCCTCCCTGGAGGCGCCGGTTCTGACGCGCATTATCCAGAAGAAATTGGTGCTGCCTGGCTGATTATGCCGGATTTTGATTCTCCTGACGACTTTCTGGAGAGCATGCAGGAAGGACAAGTTGTCGGCACGCGTCATGATCCAAAAATGTCAGTATGGCGCCCTCGTATCATCCCTTCTTCATCTGCGCTTTTCTCATGAAAAATGGTGTGAAAACCAGGGAAGAAAGCATGGGAAGAAAACCTGGTTGCATGCTGGTATCCGGCGGTTTCTCGTGGGTTTTCCTGTGTGAAGGCACGTGAAAGCACGGGTGGAAAACTGCTTGCAAAAGTGGGGAACCTGCTTGCAAAAAATAGTGTAGCCTGTTTGTAGTCCGGTCTGTTTCCTCTGCGAGGACAAGGGAAAAATTGGAGTGTACACATGAAGTGTGGGGAAAAATGTGCAACGTTTTTTTCTTCTTCCTCCGATGATTCTGCAGAGAAGAGGCTTTCGGCTTTTTCGGAGAAGGGCAAAGAAGAGGCTTCCAGACTTTTTTCTGTGCGCTACAACGAACCTACACTCCATTTCAGACAGGGTGTGAGCCGTTTGTTTTGCCCTGGTGCGTGAGACAACAGACAAGAAGGGGGCGAGGCGCTGTGGCGACACTTTTATTGCCCGCCCACCGAGATGCAAGCGGCGGACGCGTAGGGGCATTGAAGGATGATTCCTGGCCCGTATTTCGTCTTTGACATTTTATCCCGGCGATAACCAGGGGAGCACGACTTTATGAGCGGGCAGCCGAAACGGGATCGACCGTGGGTGTTTCGCACCTACTCCGGGCATTCTTCAGCAGGGGCATCGAATGTCTTGTACAAAAAGAACCTGGCGAAGGGGCAGACGGGACTTTCAGTGGCGTTTGATCTGCCCACGCAGATGGGATATGACGCTGATGCGCCGGAGGCTTTCGGGGAAGTAGGAAAAGTTGGGGTTCCCGTGTGCTCTATCGCAGATATGCGAGAGCTTTTTGATGGGATTCCCCTGGACAAGATGAATACCTCGATGACGATCAATGCCACTGCGGCCTGGTTGTTGGCGCTCTATATTGCGGTTGCGCAAGAACAAGGCGCCGAGGTGCAAGCGCTCACCGGTACCACGCAAAATGATATCCAAAAAGAATACCTTTCGCGTGGTACGTTCGTTTTTCCGCCCGAAGCCTCCTTGGGTCTGACCGTCGACACCATTGCCTATACCCTCACCCATCTTCCGAAATGGAACCCTGTCAATATTTGTCCCTACCACTTGCAGGAAGCAGGCGCGACTCCTGTGCAAGAGCTTGCGTTTGGTCTGTCCATGGCGACAGAAGTGCTGGACGCGGTGCGGGAATCCGGGCAAGTGGACGAAAGCATGATGCCCGATGTGTGTGGGCGGATCAGTTTCTTCATGGACTCCGGTATTAATTTTGTGGAAGAAGTCTGCAAGATGCGGGCCTTCACGCAAATGTGGGATCAGCTGGTTTTGCAGAAATATGGGGTGGAAGATCCACGCAAGCGGCGTTTTCGGTATGGGGTGCAGGTCAACTCGCTTGGTCTGACGGAACAGCAACCAGAGAACAACTTCATTCGTATCGTGTTGGAAAGCCTTGGTGTCACGTTATCGAAGGGTGCCCGTGCCCGCGCGTTGCAGCTTCCTGCCTGGAATGAAGCCTTGGGTCTTCCGCGTCCTTGGGACCAGCAATGGTCTTTGCGGGTGCAGCAAGTGCTTGCGTATGAGACAGACCTACTTGAGTATGACGATATTTTTGACGGATCGTATGTGATTGAGGCAAAGACCAATGCCCTCATTGCTGAAGCAAAAATGGAGATGGACAAGATCCGCGAGATTGGCGGGATGGTCAAAGCCATTGACACTGGGTACGCCAAGGGTCGCATCGTGGAATCAAACGCGGCCCGCGTCGCCGCGATTGAGAGCGGGGAACATGTGATTGTGGGTGTGAATCGCTTTCTGGAAGGGGAAGAGGGGCCACTCACAGCCGACGGGCAAGGGGGTATCTTGCGGCCTGACGCCCGTGCGGAAACTGCCCAGCGAGAGCGCCTTGCCCGCCATAAGGACGCACGTGACGCAGCAGCGGTCACTGTTGCCCTCAGCGCCCTCGGACAGGCCGCAAAGACTGGCCAGAATATTATGCCTGCCTCGATCCAATGCGCCCATGCGGGGGTCACAACAGGAGAGTGGGCAAATGAACTTCGACAGATTTTTGGTGAGTACCGTGCGCCGACTGGCCTGGCGCAGGCAGTGTCCACGCCTTCGGACGCGTCTTCTTTGACAAGCCTGCGGGCCGCAGTGCAAGAGACCTCGAGTGCGCTTGGGCGTCCTTTCAAGATTCTTGTGGGGAAACCTGGATTGGATGGCCATTCCAATGGGGCGGAACAAATCGCCATGCGGTCGCGTGACGCGGGAATGGAAGTGGTCTATGAAGGCATTCGTTTGACACCGGCAAAAATAGTCGAAGCGGCGCTAGANGAGTCTGTGCATATAATCGGCCTCTCTATTCTTTCCGGTTCACACCGCGAACTTGTGCCGGAAATCCTACGCCTCATGCGCGTGCAAGGCATTGATGACATTCCCCTGGTGGTTGGTGGCATTATCCCAGATGCGGATGCTGCCGAACTGCGTTCTCTCGGAGTGGCCTGTGTGTACACCCCGAAGGATTACGAGCTGAACACAATGCTCGCGCACATCGTCGAGATCGCGCGTGAGGCCCATGGCCTGTCGTCGCGCGGACTCGAGGAGTTTTCTGTTTGAGCATTTTCCAAGCAATAGTTCTGGGGATTGTGCAAGGACTGACCGAGTTCATTCCCGTGTCTTCTTCTGGCCATCTTGTCTTGACTCCCTGGTTGTTTGGCTGGGATCTCCCTGATGAACTCGGTAAAACCTTTGACGTCGCCTTGCATCTCGGGACTTTTTTTGCAGTTCTTGTTTACTTTCGTGCGGAAGTAGCCGGGCTTTTTTCGGCGGTTTTTCGCACTTTTTCTGACCGCCGTCTTGTGACTTTTGAGGATCGTCTTCCCTGGTTGCTGCTCCTGGCCTCTGTACCAGCAGCGGTTTTTGGGCTGGTGGGGGAGGATTTCATTGAGGAGAACCTGGACCGTCCTCTCAGTGTGGGCATTACCCTTGGTCTCTTTGGCCTGCTCATGTTGTATGTGGACAGGTCGTCGAAAACATCCCGCAAGCTTGACACGACAACATGGGGTGACGCCATGTTCATTGGGTTTGCGCAAGCGATTGCGCTTGCGCCTGGCACCTCTCGATCCGGCGTGACGCTTACTGCGGGCGTGTATCGGGAGTTCTCTCGTGAGGACGCCGTGCGCTTCTCCTTTCTTATGTCGCTTCCCGTGATCGGAGGCGCGGGACTGCTGAAAGGGGCGGAGCTCGTAAGCGACGGCTTCCCGGCAGGCATCGGNGTCTGGCAGTTTGTGATTGGGATCACCGCCTCCTTTTTGACGGGGTACGCGGCAGTCTCCTGGCTTTTGCGTTTTCTCCGCACCCGGACACTCGTCCCCTTTGTGATATACCGCCTTGTGCTGTCTGCGATCGTGATTGGGGGGGCGCTGCTCGAATAGGGAGCGCCCCACTCCTGCAGCAGCTGTATCACGTGAATGGAGCGCACAAGAAAAAAGGATGACGGAGGAGAAGCACNGGCAAGAGATGCCGCCTCAGCTGGTTTTCCCGGTGTGCGGAGAACCGAGAGAAAAGGCAGAGGGAGCTTGAGCGTGAACGGTGACGGAGGTAGGAGCGAAAAAGTCGGAAAGTGAGGCGACGTGCCCGGCAAGAAAAAGTATTTTTTCGCGCGCGTGCTGTTTGGGAGATCCGCCCAAGGCTGTGTTTCTCTTTTTCTTCCTTGTTTCTCGTGGAATTACTCTTGTTGCAAGCGCCGGAGTTTGCGTAGTTGGCGTTTTGAGAGCAGGCTACGCAAACGCTCAATTTCTCTGTCGCGTGTTTCGCGACGGAGACGTTCTTCTTCTGATTGCGTCCGGAGCAGGGTGATCTCTTCTCTGTGATGCTCGGCGATTTTTGCGGCATGGTGCTGCGCGGATTGCAGTTCTCCTTCGAGTCTGGCCGCGCTCTCTCGCGAATATAAACGCATTTGTTCGCGTTCTTGGCTTTCCTCGCGTGCTGCAGTGAGCTCGAGCCGGCGACTCTCGCGCTCATGGCGGAGATCAGCCCTCATGTCAGCGAGGAGCTTGAGAAGGACGGTTATATCTTCGGAGGTTGGGCGGTGTTTCGTTGGTCTTGGTTCGGTGTCGGGTTCTTTGAGTGGAGTGAAAAGATTGTCGAGAGCGTTGATTGGAAGATGCCATTCTTCGCCATGAACAGACGGTTTTTTGTGGGCACCCTCAATTGCACCATCTGCGAGACGCCGCTGAATAGTGGCGCGGCTGACTCCATAGCGGGCGATCGCTTGTGCGATCGTCACGGTTGGTCCCAGGCGTCCTGGTGTGTGNATTTCGATTACCCGGTGTGATACCGGAACGCTTTCGGAAGGTGGCAGCGCGACAGTCATGCCCAAGAGGATGCCATATGTCGACGAGAAATGCGACATAAGTTCGTGCAATAGGTTCTACAAGGGGAAACGCTCGGGTGATATAGCATGACATGTCGCGTGGACTCTCGAAGAACCTCTTTCGGGACGGGTGATTTTTCCTCCTGTTGTTTGCCGTGAAGACGCCGAGCGCGACTTTTGCATGAGGCGTGTGGGCGTGGAGTGCGGGGTGTCATGTGGGCATGTGAGTGTGGANGCGTGAAGGCGGGGTGTGCGGGGTGTGTTCCAGCTTTTGTGTGTAGGGCGAGCGTAACGAGGCTGGATATGTCTCGCGGGATTACGGGTCTCGAATCGGGGGTGTTTTTCGGGGGGCAGCCGGGCGAGTCAGGAACTGCACTTTCTGTGGGTATATTGCAGTCCCATCTCGGAGATGTTGGGAGCCGTGCGTGTGTCGGTTTTGCAGCGTGCCTCGCGAGGACCGGCTTCTTTCTTTTCCGACAAGCCTGACCGGGGTGCTTGTCGTTGTTGTCGTCGTCGTCAATGTCGTCAATGTCGTCAATGCCAAGGGGCTGTGGTTAGAGCTGCGCGTGCTCCAGTGCGTTTTNACACTGACAGCTTGCAGTCGCGGCGGGCGGGAGGGAGGCGATGAGCACTTCGAGGACATCGATGAGTTTTTTGTTGTTTTGTTGGGATACCTCAATGATCTTGTCGACAGTGACTGCTTCGATGCCGGAGTCCAGACTGAAACCGGTGTCCCAGTCGGTGACAAGAGAGATGTTGACAAAGCAGCATTCTTTTTCGCGTGCGAGGGCTGCTTCTGGATACTGTGTCATATTGATGACTTCCCACCCCTGAGAAGTGAACCAACGTGATTCAGCTCGTGTGGAGAAGCGGGGGCCTTCTACCACAACAACTGTTCCGCTTGGGTGCATGGTGACGCCGGCGGTTTCGCAGGCTTGTGTGGCAAGCCGGCGTAGTTCTGGGCAATACGGGTCTGCGAAGCTGATGTGGGTTGTGGGGCCAGTGCTGGGTGAATCGTAGAAGGTGTCGCCGCGCTGTTTTGTGCGGTCGACGAGCTGGTCGCATACGACAAAGTTGCCTGGTGCCACGTGTCTCTGCAGACTTCCCACCGCGCAGGGAGAAATAATGCGTTTTACACCGATTTCTCGGAAGGCTGCGATATTCGCGCGGTATGGGATGGCGTGTGGCGGATACTCATGCGAAACACCATGACGTGGCAGAAAGGCAATTTTTTTCCCAGCGAACATGCCAACGGCGATTGAAGCTGATGGACGCCCCCAGGGGGTATCTATCTCGCGCATTTCTGCCTTTTCAAGGAGNTTTTGGAAGCCTGATCCGCCGAATACTCCTATTTCTGGCTGAGTTGTCTGGGAAGACATGTCCATGTCCTTTATGGAAANAGAGAGGTAGATCTAGCAGGTTTCAAGCGCTTTTCTCGCTTGATGAGGAACCTTTGGAACTCGAGGAAGAGCTATTCGAGGAAGAGCTATTCGAGGAAGAGCTATTCGAGGAAGAGCT
>JGI24723J26617_10003397_pt1 | contig 11602 bp, 9 predicted proteins | sample Cruoilmetagenom6_FD_26617 | JGI IMG/M metagenome (IMG submission 26617) | reverse complement strand
GGCCACCATATCGCCGACAGGATTGTCTCGCCAAACGAAAGCGAAGTCAGCAACAGGATCGGCGTTGCGGAAAGCGTCGCCCAGAACAGTAGTGTAAACTGCCCGAAATCTGCCCGCACGGGCCGCAACATCAAAATATATGTCGCATAGAATGCGCCGGCCAGAAGGCTCAGCAAATCGCCGTTCAAACTGTCCATCGAGACGCGCAGCGAACTGCCCAGCAGCAAGGCACCGCCAAGCAGAGCGCTGGCGATTGCAAGCACCTCAAACCTGTGTGGGAAACGGCGCGCAGCAACCAAACCCCAGGCCAGCACCAGCAGCCCGCCGGAATTGCCAAACAGCGCAACATTTCCAAGCCGGGTCAGCGCAATCCCGTGATAGGCGCTGGTCATGTTGAACGCGAACATCGCCCCGGCACCCAGCGCGATCCACACGGCCGCGCCACCCGCCCGAACCGCGCCGCCGCCCTCCCGCCTTAGCAGCAGCAACAGGATGGGAAGCGCGAACAGGCAGCGCCAGAATGCCGTGGCAACCGGGCCCACATCAGACAATCGCACCCACCACGGCCCGAAGGCAATCGCGACATTGGCTGTCAGCAGCGCCGCGATATGGGCTCCCTTCCACGGCGCGCGCGAAGTATCAGCGGGGGAGGCAGCATCGTTCATTTGCCGCGCCTAGACGCTTTTTTCGCCAACGCCATGCAAATTAGCGCTGGCCGCTTTTGACCGTTTCCACACCAAGGCAGTTCGCATTCGCCAATTGGTAAGCATTGCGCGTCATTTTGTGTCGATACCGGACGCTGCCATGGCGTGCGAGGCGTGATCCTCCTGAAACTGCTAGGCTGATATCATGAAGAAATTTATGTCCCCCATCGGCGCTTTGGCCACCGCGGTGCTGGCAAGCCTTGCAGCTGCTCCAGCCGCAGCCAGTCAAGCACCGCCCTACACCATCGCCGAGACAGGCCGGTCTTTCAGCCGGCTGCAGGACGCGGTTGACGCGATTGGTGCGGGAACCGGGACCATTCGCTTCGCCTCGATGCGATTTGCCGACTGCGCGGTGCAAAAGGCAGGTGACATTACTTATCTGGCTGCGGTTCCGGGCCAATCTGTGCTCGATGGCGTTGCGTGCCAGGGCAAGGCCGCATTGGTGCTAGACGGAAGAAGCGCCAGGATAGAAGGCTTGGTTTTCGCCAATATCCGCGTGCCCGACCGCAACGGCGCGGGCATCAGGCTGCAGCGCGGCAATCTGACCGTCCTGCAAAGCTGGTTCCGTGACAGCGAGCAGGGCATCTTGACGCACAATGACAAGGATTCAGCGATTACCATCGACAAATCCACATTCACGCGGCTTGGCACTTGCGAAGGCAGCGGTGGTTGTGCCCATTCGATCTATATTGGTGATTATGGCTCNCTCACTGTCACCCGCAGCCGGTTTGAACAGGGGCGCGGCGGCCACTACGCCAAAAGCCGCAGCGGGCGCGTTGCAATCAGCGATACCAGCTTTGACGATACCGGCGGGCGCGGGACGAATTACATGATCGATCTTCCAAACGGGGCCACCGGCACCATCGCCGGAAACTGGTTTGTTCAAGGCCGTGACAAGGATAACCATTCAGCCCTCATCGTGGTCGGTGCCAAGAAGAAGTGGCGCAGCTCCGACGGGTTGAAGATTGAAGGAAACGACGCGCGATTTGCGCCAGGCGCAGAACGCAGCAGCAATTTCGTCGTCGATTTCAGCGGGGACAGGCTGGTCCTGCGGGAAAACAAGCTGGCCGCGCATCTGAAGCCACTCGACCGGCGCTAGGCTGTGCGGAACTGACGCACCCGGCACAGCGCTGCCAAGCTGAACCGCTCCTGCAGCGAATTAGCGCAGCAGATGGCCGGTGCGGTCGCGCTTTGTCTCCAGATAGCGCCGGTTATGCGGATTGGCAGGCAACTGATGCTGAACCCGCTTTGTTACCGACACACCCTCTGCCTCAAGCGCNTCCACCTTGGCNGGGTTGTTTGTCATCAGNCGGATCGATGATACGCCCAGCAATTCCAGCATCCGCGCCGCCACCGAAAAATCACGCGCTTCGGTGGGCAGGCCAAGCCGGTTGTTGGCATCAACGGTATCGAATCCCTGATCCTGCAAACGATAGGCACGCAGCTTGTTGATCAGGCCGATACCGCGCCCTTCCTGCCGCAGATAAAGCAGCACACCCCAACCACCGGTTTCGGCCTCGCCTGCCATCGCCGCAAGCGCTGCATCCAGCTGCGGTCCGCAATCGCACTTCAGGCTGCCAAGAATATCCCCTGTCAGACATTCTGAATGCAGGCGCACCAGCGGGGCCTTGTTTCCGTCCTGCTTGCCAATCACCAGCGCAACATGTTCGCGCAGGTCATCTGCAGAGCGAAATGCAACGATTTCGGCATCCTCGCAGGCGGTAACCGGAAGGTGAGCGCGCGAGGCGATGGCAAGCCGGGCCGGATCGCGCCAGGCGAGGATATCTGAAGGAGCGACCACCTGCACCTCTCCCACCGGTGTGAAATCGGCCAGAAAGGCAGGCAGCACACCGGCCAGACGCGCAAGCTCCATTGCCGCGATGGCAGCGTCCGGATTTGAAATCGGTTCGGCGAGAAAAGGGCCTTTCATCGGAAAATCCAGATCGAGCGCAGGATCGGCAAGCGCCCGGCCCATTTCCAGCCCGAAGGCATCGGCGCCGCGGATCAGAACCGGCGCATCAGGCAGAGCGGCTTCGCGCTGATTTGCAAGCTTGAGCGTTGCAGCGCGCGCCGCAGAGATGAGCATTCGCGGAGCGGACACGCCCTCGCCAAAACCGGTCTCGGCCGGGAGCAACCGCATACCCCCGTCTACGTCTATCGGCCAGCCATGCCGCAGCGCATCGATTGCCAGAGCCACGCGCCGCGAAGGACCAGCCGGAGCGGAAGGCATCGCAGCGCTCAGAGGTCAAACTCCGTGGTGATCGGAACGTGATCGGAACATTTTTCCCAATCGCGCGTATCTTCGAACACCGAATGGGCAATCGCCTGCCGGGCCAGGTCTGGCGAAGCCCACATATGGTCGAGACGGCGCCCTCGATCGCCCATGCGCCAATCCTTGGCACGATAGCTCCACCAGCTGTAATACCGCTCAGGCGCGCAAATATGCTCTCTGCCAATATCGACCCAGCCATGCGCATCGCGAAACCGTGCCAGCGTTTCAATTTCGAGCGGCGTATGGCTCACCACCTTGAGCAATTGCTTGTGGTTCCACACATCGCATTCGAGCGGTGCAATGTTGAAATCGCCAACGATCATCGTCGGGCGATCAATCGTCTCGGCCCAGCGCGTCATGCGCGACAGGAAATCCAGTTTCTGGCCGAATTTCGGATTCTTTTCCCGGTCAGGAATATCTCCGCCCGCCGGAACATAGACATTTTCCAGGATCATGCCCTGCCCCGGCCCCTGAATTTCCACGCCAACGTGGCGGGCCTCACCATTATCCTGCCAATCGTAACGGCTGACTTCCTTAAGCGGGATACGGCTGACCGTGGCAACCCCGTGATAACCCTTCTGGCCGTGCACAGCGTGGTGCACGAAACCCAGTTTCGCGAAGGCTTCATACGGAAACAGTTCTGCCACGGTCTTGATTTCCTGAAGGCACAGCACATCGGGCGCGTGTTCAAGAATAAAGCGTTCAATCTGCGGCATACGCAGACGCACAGAATTGATGTTCCAGGAGACAATTTTGACCATGCAGCGCGTGTAGGTGGCTTGCGCTGTTTTTTCCACCCTTGCGGCCACAGCCAGACGATCAGGCAAAAGTAAACCCTCGTCCCGGGGCAGGTGGGACGAGGGTTCCTTCTCAGCGTTCGTCACGCTTTATCGAAACGGCCTTAAAAGGAGGCACGGGCAACAGGGGGGAAACCCGCCTCAGCCGCTTCGATACATATAATGTAGGGTGTCTTCGCTTGATGCCAAGTGAACGAATCGGGTCCAATTGTTGCAATTTGTCGCAAGGCGGGCACATGCTGCGCCAATACGTGCCGGGTTATCGACGAACCCTGCGCCGCGGATCTTTCCACCTGAATGTNCGGTTGGGGACATCAGCCCCATATTGGTGATTCGCCANGCGAATCGTAGTGCGCTTATTTTGCGAATCGAGCGCGACCCAGCTGGCCAGTCTTAGCCCACCGGGGGCGCGGGCATCGCGCATGAAAATAAGCGTAATTATGCCATATTCGGGATGTTCTGTATCGCGCACTTCCACGCTAAGGACATCGGGATTGGCGGTTGGCCGGAGCTTGCCGAAACGCTTGACGTCACGATTGGGATCAAGAAGCGCGCCCAAAGGGCTGTTCTTGATGGGCCAGCGTTGCACCTGCCGGACATCATAATCCACCATCGTCAGGGATTTTCCATCTCCGACAATCAGCATATTGACCGCGTCATCATATTCGAAGCGGATACGCCCTGGGCGCTTGAGCGTAAGCTTGCCGCTTACCGTCTGGCCGCTGCGGTCTGTCTGGGTGAAATCTGCCTTGAGCGTTGAAATTCCGCGCAATGCAGCAACCGCGCTATCAAGCCGCGCGGACCGGGACTCAGCCTGAAGCGGCGAGTAAACAGCAATGGCCGATCCGCCAAAAAGCATGCCGCCCACAACAAGGGCGGGTGCCAGCATGCCAAATATGCTCTTGATCGGGTTCATGCTTATCCTCTGGGAAAAGCGCCTTGAACCAGCCCTGAACCCGCCGCAGCGCGCCGGATCGGATTACTTGATCTTCGCTTCCTTGAATTCGACATGCTTGCGCACAACCGGATCATATTTGCGGAAGCTCATCTTCTCGGTCTGGTTGCGAGGGTTCTTTTTGGTGACATAGAAGAAGCCGGTATCAGCGGTGGAAACCAGCTTGATCTTCACGGTTGCGGACTTCGCCATGACGTATTCCCAAGTCTTAGGTTGCCAGGCGAAAAGGGCCGCCTGCGCATCAGTTCCAGAAACAATCAGAGCGGCGAAATACCGCCGCTCATTCAAGGATGCGGCGCTTGGGCCAAGACCTTGCCAAAGTCAAGACCAACCACGCAATTCGCTCAGATTTCGTATGGCTCGATCGGTTCGATGACTTTGAATGCTTCTTCATACGGCTTGTGGCCAAGCGCCCCGAAAACAACCTTTGCAGGCTCGATATGGGTGTCGGGTAGCCGATCAAGCAAATCGCGGATCAGCGTCAGCCGCCCGCGTTTCTGATCGTTGAAGTCAACAATGGTCCAGGGTGCATGGTCGGTATGCGTTGCTTGCAGCATCGCTTCGCGCGCTTCGGTATAGGCAAGATATTTGGTCCGCGCGACCAGATCGATAGGGGACAGCTTCCAGCGTTTGAGCGGGTCCTCAAGCCGTTCGGCAAGGCGCTCTTCCTGCTTGTCCTGATCGCAGGACAGCCAGTATTTGAACAGCAGAATACCGTCATTGACGAGCAGTCTTTCGAATGTGGGCGTTTCGGCAAGGAAACGATCTACCTGCACGTCACTGGCAAAACCCATCACTTTTTCAACGCCCGCCCGGTTATACCAGCTGCGGTCAAACAACACGATTTCACCCTTGCTGGGCAAATGCGCGGCATAACGCTGGAAATACCATTGCCCGGCCTCGTGCGCATCGGGCTTGGCCAGCGCCACCACCCGGCACTGACGCGGGTTTATCCGGCTGGAAACCGCCTTGATTGCACCACCCTTGCCCGCGGTGTCCCGCCCTTCGAACAGCACCACCACGCGCGCGCCGGTTGCGTTNACCCACCGGGCCATGGCAACCAGCTCTTCCTCCAGCGGATCGAGCAGCTCTTCATATTCNGTGCGCTTCAACTTGCGCATTTGACAATCCCCTTTGCCAGCAATGCCAACCTAGAAAAGCACAAGCAGAGCGCAACCCAGGGCAACGCGATAGATCACGAATANCAGCATCGAGGCGCGCTGGAGAAACTTCATCAGGAAGGCCATGGTCGCAAAAGCGGTCACGAAGGTCATGGCACCTGTGATGATGGCATCCCATTGCATCTGTGCCGAGGCTTCGGCCAGATCAAACGCGGCCAGCAGCCCCGCACCGGCCACTGCGGGGATTGCCAGCAGGAAGGAAAAGCGCGCGGCTTCCACCCGCTTGTATCCCAGGAAACGCGCGGCAGTCATGGTTACTCCCGAACGGCTTGTCCCCGGTATCAACGCCAGTGCCTGCGCCAACCCTACGATAATTGCATCGCGCAGCGTGAGATCTTCATAGCTCTTTTCCTGCTTGCCCCACCGGTCCGCTACCAGCAGCAACAGGCCGTAGGCGATAAGATTGACAGCAACCAGATCGGTAACGCGAAACCCCTCCAGATAGCCCCCCATCTTGAGAAACAGCCCCGCCACCACTGCGGGGATGGTTCCTGCCGCCACCCACAGGAACAAGCGTTTCTGATCGGGCGCGGTGCCGATNCCGACAGTTGCAAAACCGCCGCGTGCCAGGCCCACAACATCGCGGAAGAAATAGATGATGATCGCCAGCANCGAACCAATATGCACCGCAACATCGATAAGCGGGCCTTGATCGGGCAGGCTGGTCAGGTGCGGGATCAGGATCAGATGTCCCGACGATGAGATCGGCAGGAATTCAGTGATCCCCTGCACCACAGCAATCAGCAACTGCTGGAATAATGTCATGGTGTTCTGGCCCCTTGCCGGTAATGCCCTGCCTTCACACAGCGCCGGGCCAAGTCAAGCTGACGCCAGGCGCAGGGCGCTGATTTTCACCAGATGCGCAAACGCCTTGCCGGCGGCAGATAGAGCGCATCGCCTGGCTCAACGCCAAATGCCTCGTACCATTCGTCAAAATTTCGCACGATTCCGTTGATCCGGTATTTGGGCGGAGCATGCGGATCGGTGACCAGATATTGCCGGGCCAGCTCTTCGCGCACTTTGGTGCGCCAGACCTGCCCCCAGGCCAGAAAGAAGCGCTGATCGCCGGTTGTGCCATCAATGATTGGCGCACCCTTGCCGCCCAGCGATAATCTATACGCCCGATACGCCAGGCTAAGGCCGCCCAGATCACCGATATTTTCGCCCAGCGTCAGCTCTCCATCAATGCAGGTCTTACCCTCATCATAGGGGCAAAAGCCATTGAACTGCGCAATGAGCGTTTCTTGCAGCGCTTCGAAATTGGCCTTGTCCTGCTTTGTCCACCAGTCCCGCAAATTGCCCTGCCCATCAGATTTGGCACCCTGATCGTCAAAACCATGGCCCATTTCGTGGCCGATCACCGCTCCGATCGCGCCGTAATTGACAGCCGGATCGGCCGAGAGATTAAAGAAGGGCGGCTGCAGGATCGCAGCGGGGAAAACGATTTCATTGAAAGTCGGATAATAATAGGCATTCACGGTGTGGGGGAACATGAACCATTCGGAACGGTCAACCTGCTTACCCAGCCGCGCGACCATGAAATCCATCGCCCATTTTTGCGATGCCAGCTCATTGGCGAGCGGGGCATCGGCAGCCATCTCCAAGCCTTCGTAAGTCTTGTAGGTATCGGGCGCGCCAATCTTGGGGGTGAATGCATCAAGCTTTTTCTGCGCCTCAACCCGCGTTTCTGGCCCCATCCAGCTCAATCCCGCTAAATTGGCGGCCATCGCCTCGCGCAAATTTGACACGAGATCCTCCATCGCGGCCTTTTCTGCCGGCGGATAATGGCGCTGCGCGTATATTTTCCCCAGCAGTTCACCCACCTGCCCTTCCACAGCGCTGATGCCGCGCTTCCAACGCGGGCGCGGCTTGGGCTGTCCGCTCAATTGCTCGCCGTAAAAGGCAAAGGTCGCGTCATAGATATCGCTGGGCAGCACATCGGCATGATCGGACAGAAAATGCGCCGCCAGATAGGCTTGCCAGGTTGCCAGAGGGGCCTCGCCGATCAGCTCGATAGTGGCAGGAACACCGCCCCCGATCTTCGCCATGGCTTCAGCAGGCGCGATTTCCGCCTCTGAAAGCTCATCATCGGTTGGCGGCATTTGCGCCACAATCGCATTGCTGGCCGCACCAAGCCCGGCTGCGGAAAGAAAAGTCCGCAACGCATCGCCGCGGTCAATCCCGGCCAGTTCCGCGCGCGATAACTTGTTATAGACCAGGTCACGATTGCGCCCAACGGTGCGGTCCCACATTTCCTGAGCCAGACGCAATTCAAGCGAATAGACCGCATCGGCGGCGGCTTCTGGGTCGGCATAGCCAATCCGGCCGAGCAGGAAGGTCAGATAGCTGCGATATTTGGCGCGCGCTTCGATATGATCGTCCTGCGATGACAGGTAATAATCACGGTCGGGCATGCCCAGGCCGCCCTGGCCAAGATAAAGCGCATAGCGGTCGCTTTGTTTCTCATCAGCCCCGACCCACAGGCCAAGTGGCGATACGAAACCGGGCGATGCGAATAACTCGCCAAGATCCTTGACGTTTTTCGCAGCGTAAATGCGATCGAGATAGGGCCGCGCCGGTGTCAGTCCAGCCGCGTTAATCGCCTCCTGATCCATAAATGCCAAATAGGCAGCCCTGACCCGCGCCTCATCGGAAGCCTCAGCCAGATCGCTGGTGGCCATCGCATCGAGAATGGCCTTGAGCCGATCCATTGATTGATCGCGCAGACCGATAAACGCGCCGATCCGCGATTTATCTTCCGGCATCTCGGTTTCATCATGCCAGATGCCGTTAACATAGCGGTCAAAATCATCGCCTGGCGCAGCCTGCCCGTCCATCCACTGTTTCTGGATGCCAAAACTGCCCCAACCATCACCTTCTTGCGCCCGTGCCGCCTGCGGTGCGCCCGCTGCCAGAAACAATGTTGATACTGCCAACAGCATAGTCGGCAAGGAACGGGAACGCGTCATCTGTAATCCTCCAATTCCGCTGGCCGCCGCTGCATCAGTTACCCCTCAAAAGAAAGGCGCGGCCCTGCCAAAATTATCCGCCCAGAGTACCAAAATCAAATGCTTGCGCGCTATTGCGGCGCAAACTGGGGCGAGACATCAAATTGCAGCGACGCAAGGTGGGCATACAGCCCGCCAGATCCGCTCAATTGCTGATGCGTACCTTCTTCAACGATCCGCCCCTGATCCATAACGATGATGCGATTGGCCTTGCGAACTGTCGCAAGCCGGTGCGCGATCACCAATGTCGTGCGATCTTCCATCAGGCGATCGAGCGCCTGTTGCACCAGACGCTCGCTTTCCGCATCCAGAGCACTGGTCGCCTCATCCAGCAGCAGGATCGGCGCATCGCGAAGCAGCGCCCGTGCAATGGCGATACGCTGGCGTTGTCCGCCCGAAAGCCGCGCGCCATCTTCACCAAGAAAAGTGTCGAGCCCATCGGGCAGATCCAGCAGAAAACGCTCTGCATTGGCGGCGCGCGCCGCTTCCCATATCTGCTCGTCGCTTGCATCCCAATTGCCATATCGCAGATTATCGCGCGCATCTGCGGCAAACAGCACGCCTTCCTGCGGGACCAGGGCAATCCGCCGCCTGATTTGCGCCGGATCGGCAGAGGCCAGAGGCACACCGTCCAGTTTGATAACGCCCGATTGCGGATCGTAGAATCGCTCGGCAAGTTGAAACAGCGTGGATTTTCCCGCGCCTGAAGGCCCGACAATTGCCACCGTTTCGCCCGGATCGACCTTAAGGGTGAAGTCCGCCAGTGCGGCAACTTCCAGCCGCGTGGGATAGCGAAATGTCACTTTTTCAAAGCCCAGCTGCCCGCGCGCCGGTTGGGGCAGTGCAACAGGCATTGCCGGCGGTGCGATAAGGGGCCGCTCGTTGAGCAGTTCGCTCAACCTGCTAGCAGCGCCTGCACCGCGCACCAGATCGCCATAAACCTCGGTCAATGCGCCGAATGACCCTGCAACCAGCCCCCCGGTAATGACAAAGGCCGCGATTGTTCCGCCGGTTATGGACCCAGTCGCAACGCCCAAAGCGCCGCGCCACATCAGCAGCGTAATCGCGCCGAACACCAGCATGATAACCACGCCTGTCATCACCGCACGTATTGTGATCCGCCGCTTCGCCGTATCGAAGGTCCGCTCTACCGCTTGCGAAAATCTGTCGGTTTCGCGGCTTTCCTGGTTGAAGGCCTGAACGATCTTGAGCGCACCCAGAACTTCGGATGTCAACGCCCCGATATCGGCCACGCGGTCCTGACTGGTGCGAGATACATCGCGCAAACGGCGGCCAAACAGCACCATCGGCACGATGACAACGGGAATGCCCAAAACCAGCACCATCGTCAGCGTTGGGGCAAGTGCGAACAGATATATCGTGCCGCCAACCGCCATGATGACATTGCGCAAAGCAACGGACACCGTTGTGCCAACGACCTGTTCAATGATCGCGGTGTCAGATGTCATGCGCGATGCAATTTCCTTCGGGCTGTTGCTTTCGAAGAAACTGGGAGACAAGGTCATCAGATTGGCGTGCACATTGCGGCGAATATCGGCAACCACACGTTCTCCCAACCAGGATACCGCGTAAAAGCGCACCGCCGTACCCGCAGCCAGAACCGCCACAATCAAAAGCAGATACTGAAACCAGCGCCCGATATCATCCGGATTACCTTCCCCGGAAAAACCCCTGTCAATGATCAGACGAAAGCCGGCCGGGATCGCCAAAGTGGCCAGCGCCGTTACAACCAGCGCCAATCCTGCCAGCGCCACCCAGCCCGGATAGGCAACGGCGCGGGCGAACACCATGCGAAGCGGCCCAAGGTTACGCCTGGGCGCCTCCCCTGGTTCATACCGATCATCATCCGCCGCAACATCGCCGCCATCGGCAACCGGTGGCTGCGGATTGGATGCCTTTTCCTGATCAAGTGCCGCCATGCTGCGCCCTTAACGCGTGTTTCGTGCAAGTGGAAGCAAACTGGATCATCAAACCGGGTGGAAAACACAGCCCGCCAAATATGGTGCATTGCACAATAAGGCAAAATGGCCCAGAAGAAGGGAACCGACCACCGAATATCCAGTATTTAGCCGGTTCGGGCGAAGGAGATCGATAATTGCTCTATAACGCATATGAGTTGCAGCGCACCATGCTGAGCGGCGCCGCCGCATGGGCGTCGATCACTTCAGAATTACTTTCCAATCCGGTCCTGCCCTTCGGCTATGGTGGATTGAGCTCGGTCACGGCTTCGGCACTCAATGTGTTTGCCCATGCCGCCGCGCCGCGGGGTAAGCCCGAGTTTGGCATCGATATGGTGAAGGTAAATGGCAAAAAGCACCTCGTCACAGAATCAATTGTCAAGGAAAAGCCATTCGCAAATCTGCTCTGTATCCGCCGCGACGGCTTGCCCAAGGATGCACCCCGCCTGCTGATTGTGGCGCCGATGAGTGGGCACTTTGCCACGCTGTTGCGCGGGACGGTGGAACGGATGCTGGAAAATGCGGTCGTCTACGTCACCGACTGGGCCGACGCCAAATTGGTGCCAACCGAAGTCGGTTCGTTCGATCTTGATGATTACATCGATTACGTAATTGAATTTCTGGAATTTATCGGTCCTGGAACGCATATACTGGCGGTCTGTCAGCCGTCTGTTCCCACGCTGGCAGCCACTGCGGTAATGGCGGG
>JGI24723J26617_10003396_pt1 | contig 11603 bp, 10 predicted proteins | sample Cruoilmetagenom6_FD_26617 | JGI IMG/M metagenome (IMG submission 26617) | reverse complement strand
GGCGGCGCGATCGGGGCCTGGACGAACTGCGCACTGCTTTACACAATTCTCTCTCGCAAGGGATACTACCACCTGACAGCCCGCGCCGCCGGACGCATCGCCCGCATTGCCATCGCCGCCGCCGCGATGGGCGCAGCGTTGTGGCACGCAACGCCTTACGGCGTCGGGTTGTATGCAGGGACAGTGCTCGAGCGGATCGGCGCGGTAGTTGCGCTGGTGGCGTTGGGCGGACTGGTGTTCCTGATCGCCGCCGTAGTCCTTGGCGTGCTTAACCGTGAAACCGTAAAGCAGTTGCTTGGGCGGCAAGGCTGATACAAGCCTCTTCCCAAGATAGGCAAAACCACCGTATTGGCGCGCCAACTGTAATCCTAGAGTGAGAGATATGCGCGTAGTTTCCGGAATCCAGCCAACCGGCAAGCCCCATCTGGGCAATTACCTGGGCGCCATTCGAAATTATGTGCGGATGCAGGACGAAGCCGAGGCAGCCGGCGGGCAATGTCTGATTTTCCTGGCTGACCTCCACGCAATTTCCATGCCGCATGACCCAGCGCAACTCACTTCCAACACACTGGAGATGGTAGCGACGCTGGTCGCCTGCGGCGTCGATCCGGAACGCGCGATCCTGTTCAATCAGGCACAGGTTCCCGCCCATGCCGAGCTGCAATGGCTGCTGAACGGGACGGCGCGGATGGGCTGGCTCAATCGCATGACCCAGTTCAAGGACAAGTCTGGAAAAAACCGCGAAGGGGCCAGCGCCGCGCTGTTCACATATCCCGTCCTGCAAGCCGCCGACGTATTGCTCTATCAGGCGACACACGTTCCGGTGGGCGACGACCAGAAGCAGCACCTTGAACTCGCGCGCGACATTGCGCAGAAATTCAACAACGATTTCGCCAGTGAGGACGCGCCTGTCTTTACTTTGCCCGATCCGATCATCCCGCCCGATGCTGCGCGGATCATGTCCTTGCGCGATGGCAGCGCCAAAATGAGCAAGTCTGATCCTTCGGACATGACACGCATCAACATGACCGACGATGCCGACACGATCATGAAGAAGGTCAAGAAGGCCAGGACCGATCCCGAGCCGCTGCCGGGCGAGGGAAAAGGGCTCGCAGACCGGCCCGAAGCTGCAAACCTTGTCAGCATATTTGCCACCCTGTCAGGTGAGAGCGTGGAGCATGTGCTGGGCCAGTACGGCGGTCAGGGCTTTGGCACGTTCAAGCCCGCACTGGGTGAGCTACTGGTCGAAAAACTGGCACCGATAAACGCACGCTTTATCGAACTGAAAGAAGATCGCGAATCGCTCGACGCGATCCTTGCCAAAGGCGCGCTCAAGGCGCGAGATTTAGCCCACCCAACGCTCGCCGCAGCTTACAAGGCACTGGGGCTGGTGCGAGTCGAACGATAAAGACAAACGCAACCACCCTCGCCGCTGGGGTGGTTCTTCTCGTCCAGTCCGGCAACAAGACATTCACATAGGCAACCGGACTGGAAGCGCAGTCTTCAATAACAGTGGGCGCGGCGTGGGCCTAATTCTGCGCCTTTCGGCCCAATCCGGACCAAAACAGAGTTCAACCTCTATTCAGCACGGTTCATCTACGCCATGGTGATCAAGATCGAAGGCTTCCGCCTGGAGGGGCGCAAGGGCCTGTTGGTATCGTGGAGATAAGAACATGAATGCGAATCCAAAATCCCGCCTTGGACGCGTCAAGATCGCCGCAGCAGCCATTCTCCTGATGAGTGTCGCCGCCTGTGCCTCGCCGTTCCGCGCCGATGTATCGCGCTTCCAGTCACAATTACCGGCCCCGTCTGGCCAGACATTTGCCGTCGTCGCCGACGATCCGCACATGACCGGCGGCATCGAATTTGGCCAATATGCCGACATGGTCGAGCAGAAGATGGCGCAATCAGGATACACCCCTGCCGAAAACCCTGAAGAAGCGCAGCTTCTCGTGCGCCTTGATTACGGCGTCGACAAAGGACGTGAACGCATCCGCTCCACTGGCTCAGGATTTGGCCACCACTCATACTTTAGCCCGTGGTACGGCTATAGCGGCATCGGCTATCACCGTCGCGGCCTGTGGCGCCATGGCTGGTATGACCCGTGGTTCGATAGCAGCTACGGCGGGGTAGACAGTTACACGGTCTACACCAGCGGCATCGACGTGAAGATTGACCGCCGGGCCGATGGAGAACGGCTGTTTGAAGGCACGGCGGAAGCGGTTTCACGCTCCAACAGACTTCAGTACCTCGTGCCTAACCTTGTCGAAGCAATGTTCACAGGCTTCCCCGGCAATTCGGGCGAGACCGTGCGTATTTCCATCGCGCCTGAAGACAAGAAATAAGCCAGCGGCCACAAGTTCATCGCCGATCCGCTTCGCTGACGTTGAGATCAGCCAAGCGGATCAGCGTTCCTCGCTTCGCCTTCAATTTCTGAGTGAAACAACCCCGCCGGTCGAGCCGAAGCCGCCTTCACCGCGGCTTGTTTCATCCAGTTCGTCAACCGGAAGCCAACTGGCCTGCGTGACCGGAGCGAGAACCAACTGGGCAATGCGATCACCGCGCTTTACCTCAAACCCGCTCGTTCCGTGGTTGATGAGGATTACTTTGAGTTCACCGCGATAATCTGAATCGATAGTGCCGGGCGTGTTGGGCACGGAAATTCCGTGCTTGAGCGCAAGGCCGGAGCGCGGACGGACCTGGATTTCAAATCCTTCGGGAATTGCGACTGCCAGCCCGGTTGCAACCGCATGGCGTGCGCCGGGATTGAGCATGACATCCTCGGCCGCGAGCACGTCCATTCCGGCCGCGCCATCGGTGGCATAGGCAGGCAATTCCAGTCCCTCAAAATGCGGCAAGCGCTTGATCGGGACCGGGACGCTATTTGGCGAGTGCATCGGCAAATCTTTCAACAAGGTGGCGAGCTACATCTTCCTTGGGCATTTCAGGCAGGCTTTCGACGTCCTTGCCCCTGACGATGTGAACTGTGTTGTTCGCGCCGCCCATGACATCGCCTGACACATCATTGGCGATGATCCAGTCAGCACCCTTGCGTTTGCGCTTGTCCTTGGCGTGCTTGAGGACGTTTTCAGTTTCCGCGGCAAAGCCGATCAGTAACGAGGGCCGATTTGTGCTGCCTGCTATCGTGGCGAGGATATCGGGGTTTTCAGTCAGCAACAGCGCCGGCGGGGCCGATCCGCGCTTCTTCATCTTTTGAGGTGAAAATTCCTGCGTGCGCCAATCGGAAACGGCGGCCACCATCACTGCAACATCGGCAGGCAGCGCATTCTTGACGGTATCGGCCATCTGCCTGGCACTTTCGACATCGATACGATCAACGCCCGGCGGCGTATCAAGATAGACCGGCCCGGCAACGAGCGTTACGCGCGCGCCCGCAGCAGCAGCAGCAGCAGCAATCGCAAACCCTTGCCGTCCCGACGAGCGATTGGCGATATAGCGCACCGGATCGATCGATTCCCAGGTCGGCCCGGCAGTCACCAGTACGTGCTTGCCGTAAAGCGGGCGATGTTCAGGCTCGGTTTCGAACGCAGGCTGCCCGTCAAGCGGGTCCGCAGCCTCTTGCGCCTCAACAGAACTTTCACTTGAAGGTGATTCGCCGACGGAGACCGGCTGCATGTCGCCATCGACAGGTTCAGGTGGCAAGGCATCGGGATCGCCCGAAATGACATGGTTGATTGCTTCAGGATCGGTTGGCGGAGCAGCGCGAGCGCCGCCTTTGGATGACAGTATCAGGCCGCCGGAAGGCAATGCATCGGGATCGAGATCCGCAATGTCCTCGTCCGGCATGGCCAATTCCTGCGACACACTCTCGTCTGCGTCATCAGGTTCACTGGAAAGTCCGATGGCCTGCTTCGCTTTCTGGATACCGCGCGAAATCAGCGAACCGGACAAGCCGCCGCCACCTCCGGCCTCGCCGGCTCTTGCCAATGCTGCATCGGGATCGGCGGCATAATCGACAATATCACCTTCGNCAGGATTTTCAGGTCCTGACAATTCAGGCACAGCGGTCTGCTGGATCATTACATTTTCCGGCAAATCGAGCGCCCAGGCGATCCGGTTCCACACGTCAGGCGGTTCGGGAAGCCGGCCAGGTCCGAATTCGCCACACGCCATGTCGCCTTCGTCAGGCTCCATGACATCGACACCGGCCTCTCGCAGGGTTTCGACATTGCGCATTGTTGATGCGTGCTGCCACATGCGCACGTTCATCGCCGGAACCACCATCACGGGCTTGTCAGTCGCGAGCAGCAATGTCGTAGCAAGGTCATCGGCAATGCCGGCCGCCATTTTTGCCAGCATGTTTGCAGTAGCCGGGCAGACGACAACAAGGTCCGCCTCCCGTGAGAGCTGGATATGCCCCATTTCGGCTTCGTTCTTGAGATCCCAGAGCGTGGTGTGAACCGGGTTTTCCGACAGGGCCGCAAGCGCCATGGGCGTCACGAACTTCGCGCCGCCTTCGGTAAGCACACAGGTAACCTCACCCCCAGCCTTGCGGATGGTTCGGACGAGTTCACAAGCCTTGTAGGCGGCAATTCCGCCGCCAATGACAAGAAGGATTTTCGGGCCGTTCATCAAGAACAATTCTGCAACATGGAGGGTTTACACGCAAATACTATGCACGCGCCGCATTAACCAGCGATTTCAGGCCCATCGGCGCATAGGCAAGGCCAATGAACATGGCAGGGGCAATCACAGCGCCCCAATAATAGTTGTCGCCGCGCCCTGCGATCATGAAAAATACGCCATAACCAAGGAAAAGGAACGTGCCGAACTTTCCAGCAGGAGAGCGCCACGCAGCCCAGCCCAGCATCATCAGCATCACAGCAGGCCCCGCCAACCAGTGCGGCAGAAACCGCAGGTTGCTGGACAGTGCGATATTGGAAATCCAGCCAGACATGCCTCGTAGCATCATCCATCCTTGCCCGACCTGATCTGTAGAGCCAGTCTGATCGGCAATCACAACAAGGTGAAGGGCAAGCACAATCAGGAACGCCAGCGTCAGCGCGCCCCAGGCCAGTGTTTCCTTCCAATTCTGACGCCAAGCCGCCATCGCCGCCATCAGCAGGATAAATGGTAGCGCATGTTCGCGGATTGCAACGGCAAGAGCAGCCACGCCAAGCGCCGCGCCCCATTTGCCTCCCTCAACAGGAGCAGGGCGGTGCAAGCCGAAAGCGAGCGCCAGCAGCATCCCGGCCCAAAGCTCATGCAGTGCGAAGAAATAGCGATTGAGGCCCAGCGATGCCCCAACGAACAGCAGCGACATTGCCAGCATGCGATAGCGTTTGCCACCGGGTTCGTCGCCAAGGCGCTGCCACCATGCGGCCATCACCGCCAGCAGTAACAGAACTGCTACTATTGTCTGGCCAGTCTGACCCAGCACGGCATTCGCATAGGCAAGTGTCGGCAAGCGCACGGCAAGGCCCGGTCGCACCGGATAGCCTGCCTCGCGTTGTTCCTCGACGATGAATTCGTAATAATGCTCGCCCTGCGCAATGCGCTGCGTTGCACGATCATAAAGCGCCAGGTCGTCATCGCGCTTGCGGACGGAAGATGCCTCGCCCGAGACATTTTCGGAGAAACCCTGCGTCTTGATGGTCGAAGGGCCAGCATTGATCGGTACGATCGCAGCAATTGCGACCAGCGCAAAGAACGCGAACAGCGCGAAACGCGCAGTGATCGGACGGAATCGTGCAAAACGGTCCCAAGGATCTATGATCCTCGGTTCCGGGACATTTTCACCCATTGGACCGTAATTCACGCCAGCTATCCCAGCAGGTGTGTCAGAAGCCCTGATTCCAGTGCTGCCCATGCCGCAAATCCCCCTGCGATTGCGGCGAATACGTATCCGCTCCAAGGGTTAACAACGGGTTTACGCTCCCAGATGATATCCATTTGCGGAAGCGGTGCCTGCTCGGGCGCGCCGCCCTTTGGCGGGAACCTGTCCTCTATCCGGCGGATCAGCGCGGGCAGGCGCAGCAATGTGCCGGTATCCTCGCGCAGGCGGTCGGCAATCGCGGCTTCGGGGCCAAGCTCGTCGCGGATCCAGGCTTTGACGAACGGGCTGGCGACATTCCACATGTTGATCCGGGGATCGAGCGCAGTCGCAAGTCCTTCGACCATGACCATCGTCTTTTGCAGCAAGAGCAGGTGGGGCTGGGTCTGCATGTCAAAATCGCGAGTGATCGCGAACAGCCCGTCGAGCATTTGACCAACCGACAATTCATTCACCGGACGCCCGCGCATCGGCTCGCCCACTGCCCGCAGAGCCGTCGCAAACTCATCAACGGAGTGATAGCTCGGCACGTACTGGGCTTCGAAATGGATTTCGGCAACGCGCCGGTAATTGCCCGTTGTCAGGCCATAAAGTATTTCGGCCAGCCATTGCCGCGCTTGTCGATTTATGCGGCCCATGATCCCGAAATCGATCGCGGCGATAGTACCGTCGGCCTGCACGAACAGGTTTCCCTGGTGCATGTCTGCATGGAAATGACCGGCATTGATTGCCTGCGTCAGGAACGCAAGCACCAGTCGCTGTGCCAGGTCAGGCAAGTCGTGCCCTTGCGCCTTCAACAATTCCAGATCGCTGATCTTGGTGCCATCGATCCAGTCGATTGTCAGTACGCTGCCGTTTGTCCGTTCCCAGTCGATATCGGGCACACGGTAGCCTTCGTGGCCTTGCATACCTTCGGCCAGTTCGGAGGCAGACGCAGCTTCCCGCCGCAAATCAAGCTCACGCAGCGTCCAGCGCTTCAGATTGGCGATCACTGCCCGAGGCCTTAGCCGCGCGGCCTCTCCTCCCAGAGCTTCGAGGTGCGCAGCTGCCCACTCATAAGTCTCCATGTCGCGGGCAAAGCGATCACGGATGCCCGGTCGCAGCACCTTGACCGCCACGTCGCGGCCTTCGATCGTCTGCCCGCGATAGACTTGCGCAATTGACGCAGAACCGACCGGCTCAGTGCCAAAATCCTTGAACAGCGTTTCAAGAGGAGCATCGAATGCGCCTTCAATCGTCTTGCGGATATCTGCAAAAGGCTGGGGCGGCAGCTCATCCTGCAAGGTCAGCAAGTTGCGTGCAGCTTCTGCGCCAACAATGTCGGGCCGGGTCGCAAGCGCCTGGCCCAGCTTTATTGCAGCAGGCCCGATCGCCTGAAACGCGCCAGCATAGTCCGGATCGCGCGGCTGGATCGTGCCAAAGCGGGCAAGCTTGCAAAGCCGCCTGACCGGAGCCGGGGTGTTGCGCCCCTGCTCGATTATGCGAAGCGCGCCATGCCGGGCCAGCACTCTCCCCCATTTGAGGAGCCGGAAGATATGTGTCGTGGAGCGAGTCAAACTTTCCAGCCTGAATGGATCGCGACGAGCCCGCCAAGGATCGGCTCGACTTTCGTGCGCGCGAAGCCTGCATCGCGAATCATCTGCTCAAATCCGGGCATGGGTGGAAAGCGGCGGATCGATTCGATCAGGTAGCGATAGCTTTCAGAATCACCGGCAAGCGCTTTTCCGATANGCGGCACAACGTGGTGTGAATAGGCATCGTAGGCTTCGCGAAAGCCCGGCCATTCAGTCGTCGAGAATTCAAGGCAAAAAAAGCGTCCGCCGAACTTCAGCACGCGATGCGCTTGAGCAAGGGCTTTATCTATATGGGTCACGTTGCGGATGCCGAAGGCGATCGTATAGGCATCGAATGTGCGGTCTGGATAAGTCAGCNTTTCGGCGTTCTGGCAGGACCAGACGAGGCCATCGAGNCCGCGCTCCATTGCCCGCTCAACACCAACATCGAGCATGTCCTGGTTGATATCGGCAACGGTTACCTCAGCGCCTGCCTTGGCCATGCGGAAAGCGATGTCTCCGGTCCCGCCCGCCATGTCGAGGATCGCCTCACCGTCTTGCGGCTTCAGNCGCCGCACGAAACGGTCTTTCCACAGCCGGTGCAGTCCGCCGGACATGGCATCGTTCATTATATCGTAGTTGCCCGCGACGTTGGAAAAGACCTCACCAACGCGGTCCGCCTTCTCCTCAGCGGGCACGCTTTCATAGCCGAAGGATACTGTTTCGCTCATGCGCGCTGCCTTACGGGCAATTGCCGCGCTGGCAAAGGGTGGAAGCCTTGACGGGTGCAGTCAGCGGCTTTCCGTTTTGCCCGTACGGTACCGGCCCGGCTCCCCCATGCGCCAAAAAGCCAAACAACAAAGCCGGACTGGCGCGAATCCCGGCGGTTCGCCATAGTCTTGTCAGACCAAACGCCAGCCGCCGGAAGACAGATCGATGCCCGAGCTCCCCGAAGTAGAAACAACAGTACGCGGCCTTGCACGTTACCTTGAAGGCGAGAGGATTGCGCGGATCACGCTCAACCGACCGGATTTGCGGCGCCCTTTTCCCGACGGCCTTGTCCAGCACCTGACCGGGGCGAGGGTGACGAAACTGGGGCGACGGGCCAAGTATGGCTTGATCCACACCGACCGCGATCAGACGATGGTGTTCCATCTGGGNATGTCGGGCCGTTGGCGGATCGANCCGGAGAAAATCGAAAAGCACGACCACCTCGTACTTGAAACAGGTGCCGGACAAGTGTTTGCGCTGAACGATGCGAGGCGGTTCGGCTCTGTCGACCTTGTCGAGACGCAGAGCCTGGATGCCTGGCCGCGATTTGCCGTGATGGGCCCGGAGCCGCTTGGAGAGGCACTGACCGCGCGCCATCTCAAGCAGGCGTTCGCCAAACGATCCGCACCGGTAAAACAGCTGTTGCTTGACCAGCGAATCGTTGCCGGACTTGGCAATATCTATGTCTGCGAAGCGCTGCACCGGGCCGGGATCAAACCCGCCAAACCCGCTGGACGCATTTCCCTGCCCGCGCTTGAGCGGCTGGTGCCGGTAATCAAGGACGTGCTGGGCGAATCGATTGCGGCCGGCGGCTCGACAATCCGTGACTATGCGCAGCCAACCGGCGAGCTTGGCTATTTCGCAGCAGCATGGCGAGTCTATGGCAAGGAAGGTGATTCATGCGTTTGTGGCGGCACGGTCGAACGTTTCGTCCAGGGCGGTCGCAGCACGTTCTGGTGCCCCGCTTGCCAGAAATAGGCAGGCACCTGCTGTGTGTTTGCTTGACGATTCGCAGGCGTGCGGTTAAGGGCCGCGCTTTCCGGCGAGTACGCTTGCCAGCTTCGTAGAATTCCAGAGAAATTTTTCCGGCCGCAGCCCGGCCCGACAAAGGACAGACATGGCCAATACGCCGCAAGCTCGCAAACGCATCCGCCGCAACACGCGGCGCACCATCGTCAACGTCAATCGCAAGAGCCGCATCCGTTCCAGGATCAAAGCTGTCGAGACAGCGATCGAAGGCGGCGACAAATCGGCCGCTGCCGAAGCGCTCAAGATCGCCCAGCCGGAACTCGCGCGCGGCGTTGCCAAAGGCGTGTTCCATCGCAATACGGCCGCCAGAAAGATGTCTCGTCTCAGCAAGCGCATTGCCGCTCTGTAGAATCAGACATCCGATTCGCCCTCGATCGAGAGGGCAGCACGGTACAAAATCGGAACGGAGCTGGGGAGAAAATCCCCGGCTCCTTTTTTGTTATAGCGCATAGCAAAAACAAAAACCCGGCAATCGCAGTATTCCGGCGATTCGCGATTGAGTGCATTTAATTCATAATTATTTCATATACTTACCGGATACAAAAAAAAATTTAAGGGATTCTGCGGGGTCCGGCCAAGTCAACCGCGATTATTTCAGTTTTTTTACACCGCGCCGGTTGATCGAAATCTGACGCCGGGTATCAACACTCTCGGTCGTGGCGAATTTGACCGGGGACAAACTAGAAATTGAATGTTGACGCTGCCAGAAGTGCGCTTTTGGCAACGGGAGACATTTGCCTTTTTTCCTCACCTGAATCAGGACGCCACAGGATAGTTGCCAATCGATTTGGGAGTGGGACGGGTGCATGATTCTTCATCGGACAAAGGTCAAACCCCTGCAGCAGACAGGAAAGCAAAGAAAAACCCGATAGAGCAGGATCAAGAGGCGTTAAACCTGGCAGCGGACTGGGCCGATATCAGCCAGGGCCTGCGCAAGGACCTTGGCCAACAGTTGCACAGCCAATGGATCAAACCAGTCCAACTTGGCACGTTCTGCAAGGAAACCGGCACGCTCGATTTATTCCTGCCGACCGAATTTTCCGCCAATTGGGTCAACGATCGCTTCGCCGACCGACTTTCCCTTGCCTGGAAAATTGCCCGGCCCGACATTCGCAACGTGCGGATCCAGGTCTTGCCGGGTCGCCGCCAGCTGCCCGAGCTTCGTCTTGGCACAGGCGGGAATCCGGGTCACGCGGCCAACGATGCGACGCAATTTACCGCAGAAGCCGGCGGTATCTCGATGGGCGGCAGCGAATTCAACGGCCTCGGCCAGGGCACTATCGGCCTTGACCCCTCGCTGACGTTTGCAACATTTGTAACCGGCACTGGCAACGTGCTGGCCTGCAACGCCGCGCAGCGTGTCTCGGCTGTAGAAACACCGCAGTTCTCACCGCTCTATCTCAAGGCTGCGACTGGTCAGGGCAAGACGCACCTGCTCCACGCCATTGGCCATACTTATCTCACCAACCATCCGCGCGCGCGCATCTTTTATTGTTCGGCCGAGCGTTTCATGGTCGAGTTCGTTCAGGCACTGCGCCAGAACCAGATGATCGAATTCAAGGCGCGACTGCGCGGATTCGANTTGCTGCTNGTCGACGATATCCAGTTCATCATCGGCAAGGCCAGNGCACAGGAAGAGCTGCTTTACACGATTGATGCNTTGCTTGCAGAGGGCAAGCGANTGGTGTTCGCCGCTGACCGNGCGCCGCAAGCACTTGACGGCGTGGACCAGAGATTGCTGTCCCGGTTGTCGATGGGCCTTGTCGCAGACATCCAGCCCGCCGATATCGAGCTGCGCCGCCAGATCCTTGAGCACCGCTTACAGCGATTCTCGCCGACGGATGTGCCAGCAGATGTGATCGAATTCCTTGCGCGCACTATCAACCGCAATGTTCGGGAGCTGGTCGGCGGCCTCAACAAGCTGATCGCTTATGCGCAACTGACCGGGCAAGCTGTTTCGCTCAANCTGGCCGAGGAACAGCTGACCGATATTCTGTCCGCCAACCGCAGGCGTATCACAATCGACGAGATTCAGCGCACGGTGTGCCAGTTCTACCGCGTCGACCGCACAGAAATGAGCTCAAAGCGCCGCGCTCGCGCAGTCGTGCGGCCACGGCAAGTCGCAATGTACCTCTCCAAGGTGCTGACCCCGCGCAGCTATCCGGAAATCGGNCGCAAGTTCGGCGGGCGCGATCACTCAACGGTGATCCACGCCGTGCGCCTGATCGAAGACTTGCGAACCCGCGATGCCGACATGGACGGCGACGTACGCTCGCTGCTCAGGCAACTGGAAAGCTGATCGCGCTCGGCCTATGGGCGGAAGCATGAGCCTTCCGCCCGATCGACTTGACCGCTTCGCCCGTCATATCGTCCTGCCCGAACTGGGCGGCGCGGGCCAAGTCGCGCTAACCAGGGCGCATGTCGCACTGGTCGGCTGCGGAGGCATCGGCAGCCCG
>JGI24723J26617_10003395_pt1 | contig 11604 bp, 8 predicted proteins | sample Cruoilmetagenom6_FD_26617 | JGI IMG/M metagenome (IMG submission 26617) | reverse complement strand
TTGCACTTCTTCTGCCCACGAAACCTCCTCCGTCGACCAAGGTGCAGAGGCCTCCTCCCCCCCAGCAATTCGCGCCGCTCCCGACATGGCAGACAACAAAGNAGACGGTGTCGGTCCCGAAACAGACTGCCCCAGAGAACCCGGAGAAGAAGAACTCTGGACATTTNCTTCCGGAGTCTTTCTTGCCACAACATCAAGAACAGCGGCCTCTGGAGTCTCTCTTCTCTCCTCCCTCGCGACATCAGATATGCTCGCCCGTGTAGAAAGCACGGAAACCATCGGAGAAGAAGCAGCGACACACGCCGCCGCCGCAAATGAAGCAGCACCCAGGGCAGGCAGGCACTCGGCCTCTGGAGAACACAGTAAGGGCAGACGAAAAACCTGCGCAATGGCCTCTGCTTCTGCCAGTAGAACAGAACTTTTTCCCACAGGAACAATGCCTGTCACATCTGAGGGATGAGCNCCTGCAACCGTGAGCACCTCTGCGAAAAGACTGGCGGTCGCACCGGCTTCTTCCACGGCACCTCGCCCAAAAGAAGANAGCGACCTATCGATATCCCCATTTTTCCGCCGGCCGGCAGTCGCAACTATTTCAAACTCGGATGCAACGCGGCGTACGAGCGAAGTCCCCGCGGCTNCACACGGGGACGAAATAAAAAGCAGGGCATCCTGGGGGACNGGAAAAATTCTCGCAACCCCCACACTTACCGCTATTGGTGCAGGCAAGAAAAAGAGCGTACTGTGTTCTCGAGAAAACACAGTACGCGCCAATGTCTCGATCTCCTCACCCCACTGCACGGGGTGTGCAAGACCAATAGAGGCAGGCAATGCCCCTATCAGGTCTTCAACTCGCGTGCGTACTTGGCGCAACATCTCGAGAAACAGTTCTTCTGCAGCGTAGAGCGTTCCTCCAACCTCTGTCACGCGTTCGGGAATAAGGAGCGACTGCAGCGGAACCACACACCGAAACGGAGGGTTTTCCCGCTCTTTCTCATACACAGTCCCCGCAAATACGGGGCCGCTATCTGANAAAACCAAACAGCTAGGCGCACCAGGACTCGTACCATATCCAGAAACGAGAGGGAGGGCACGAGAAGAACCATTCTCCATCACAACTGCCACGGTCTGAACCAGCCCGAAATCAATGCCGAGCGACCTGTCTCCCTCGAGAATTACCGCGTCCGACATCGTCTTTTCCTGAGGAGCGACAACCAGTCAAAGAAACGATCGTTTGAAAGACCGTCCTGGGCGGGGACTCTACCGCGAAAAAAGAGGGGCAGGAACACATGCGCCTACAGAGTTCCATGATCCCCACATACAGGCCATATCCTCAGAAAAAGTGGAAAAACCTATTCCTCCCCATTCTTCTGCGTGCTCACGACAGACCAAAAGGCCTCTCGCACACGGCGGCGCTCGAAATGCGTAAGATCTCGATCGGTGTGGTCAAGAAGCTCCGCGTCCAGATAGCTTGGAATGCGGGGAAACGCGCTCCGCACGTCCTCCACTTCCCCTTCTGTTGCCTCGCAAAGCCAGTCTTCCGCAAAAGCACGCCCAATATCATCCATCTCTATCACATCTGGTTCATCGAACTGTCGCGGCTCCGCCAGCGACAAATATTGCAACCAAAAATTCACNGGAAGTTCGTGATTGTCATCCACTTCAACGCTGAGATCTTCCTCTCTTCCCCGCGGATTCGAAGAAGGCGCATTCAAGCGGAGCACCCGCACTCCTGACATCTGAATAGTNCGGACGGTTTCGCATAGCTCCTCATTGTCTGTGACCAACACCGCAACATCGATGACACGGCCAAGACCAAGAGTGAGTAAATCGAAAACCATCCTGGTAGAAACACCCTTTTGTCGTCCTCCTACAATCCCCCCAAGACGGACTTTCACATCGGCCAAACGAGCAATATCTGCTTGTTCACCGATAAGACGTCCATTTCGGGAAGCGTCATACCAATAGCAACGCAGGAAGAAAGCCTCCGCGCCCACTCCTGTCTCGTTCAATGTGTAATCCACCAGACCATCAATCATGGCCGGGTAGTCACAATCGATATCTCCTCGCCGGGCAGTGGGATCAACACACAAAGCCCCTGCTGTCTGCAGCACATAGCGAGCGTCAACGAACAAAGCAACTGTCGACATCATCTCACTCCGAGCAACAATGCATCATGACACATGCCCACCACACCGACAGGCATATCCTCGGCCACAAGTGTAAAGCGAAGGACAGCCGAGCGAAACGAGTTCCGTCTCGACCATGAAGAAAACACACGGTCATTTCCACCTGTATGAAAGCGAACACAAGAACAAACGACAGAAAAAAAGAGCAAAGGAAATTCCCCACAACAGGAGAAAAGCGGAAAAGTAGAGGGAAGAGCCCCCCTGCGGAAGAAGACGAATCCCACCCGGAAAAGAAAAACAAAAAGCAAAATGAGAAGACAGCACATCCGACCCCAGACTCCGCAGACCTGGCAGCAATTGGGTCTACGAGAAGGTCTGAAAACAGGTCTGTGAGAAGGTCTGCCAAACCCCCTCAGGGCTGCCGCAGGAAACCTGCGAAACAGAAGCAATCAACAGAATACGTGGCGCGCAACAAGTCAGCCTTCATCTACGACAAGAGCAGGCGCTGGTAGATCCAAATCTTCCGCTGCCACAATGGCTTCAAACTTTAGAGGCGTCGAGACACTGTCGGGTTGACCTAGAGTGAGCGACTCCACTGCCTGTTCGACTGTCCATCGACCCAGCATCTTCACAGAGACACTGCTCCCGTCAAAATGGAGACACTCTCGCAATTCTTTATTCTGGCGAAGACGTTCATCCGCCTCATCACCCATATAGCCCCGCGCCAACTCGAGCACTTGATTCAGAACTGTTGTCCAACCTGTTAAAGTTGTTTTGTCTGCGGCATCTTCCACAATGTCCATACCCACCTGGAGGCGCTCCATTCGCCCCAGGAAGTCTTCGAGTAGCGCGCCTTCGATCACCCGGCCATGTTGGGGCGCAATAATTTCTACTGGAGGATCTAGCGCACGAATTGCAGTAACTGCACGCAGCAACGCTTTGTTTGTCGGCATATACACCTGGTGGAAGGAGCGAATCCCTGTCCAGTCACTCTCGTCTGCATACAGCCCTTCTTCTTCGACTCCGCTGAAGCCCCCAAAGAGATCTCCCGTGAACAGTACCCTGACATCAGGATCGTAGAGCATGACCGCCCCCACAAAATGGCAGTATGGACTAGGTACAGGAAACAAGGTCTGTCCTGTTGGGAGAGGCAAGCCGTTGCAGTACTGTCCCACATCCACAAATTGTTCCCGCAAGAGACCGTAATACTCAATAAACCGCCAGGTCTCCTCCGAGGCGATCACCGAGGCTTGTGGAGAATACCGCTGCATCAGAGCTCCCAGAGAAGAACTGACGTCGGGATCTTGATGGTTCACATACACCGCAGAAACCTGGTCAAGCCGGCCGATACAGCGCTCCACCTTTGCCCGCACCACAGCCAAATCCGAGGCTGGACCAGGATCCACAAGCAAGTGAAAATCCTGCGATAGGTCTCCCTGGCTTGTTGCCGCCGTAGAGAGAAGACTCTTAAAAGTACGAAGATAGGAATTTGTATAGAGGAGAAGACCTGGGGGACGCTTTCCTACCCAATAGGTGTGCTCTGCGATCTCCACAACATCCGTCTGAAGGTCTGTTTTTGTAGCAGGAAAACTCAGTTTGTGGCCCATGCCGAATACTCTTTCTTCCAGAAAAAACTCTTACCGAAACACTGCTATCTGCACGCGATCTTCTCGTGTAGGGAAAGCGCATGAGAAAATTCTCGTCATACAAGCAAAAAAACAGGAAAAACTCGNGACAGATGCCCTAGCTCATAGGCGTAACAAGAAAACACGAATTTTCTCGTCCTGATTACTCAACCTGATCAATAGTAACTGAGGGTGCGGGAAGGTCTAGATCTTCCGCCGCCAGAATCGCCTCAAACTTCAGGGGAGCTGCCACAATCTCAGGCTGGCCGAGCACTAAGGCTTCTACCGTCTGTTCCACGGTCCAACGACCCAACCTTCGCACCGACACATTCTTCCCGTCGACATGCAAATACTCGTGGATGTCGTCATTCTGCTGCAGGAATTCNTCTACTTCAGCCCCGATATAACTCCGTGCGAGATCCAAAACTCGATTCAAAACCGTCGTCCAAGCTGTCAACATGGAGTCATCGACTTCCTCGTCCAGGATGTCTATGCCCACCTGCAGCCGTTCCATTCGCTCCAGGAAGTCTTCGACAAAGGCACCTTGAATCACTCGGCCATGTTGGGGTGCAATAATCTCCACTGGCGGATCCAACGCCCGAATCGTTGCAACAGCCCGTACCATGGCCGCGTTTGTCGGCATATAGACCTGATGAAAAGCCCGGATACCCGTCCAGTCACTCTCATCCGCGTAGAGCCCCTCTGCGTCCAGCGCAGTAAGACCTCCAAAAAAGTCTCCCGAAAACAATACTCGGGTCTCGGGATCATAAAGTGCGACTGCTCCTACGAAATGACAAAAAGGAGTACGAACGGGAAAGAGCATCTGTCCTGTGGGCAGGGGAAGCCCGTTTANATACTGTCCTACATCCACAAACTGTTCTCGCGGCAACTTGTAGTACTGAATCAGACGCCAGGTCTCCTCCGATGCCATCACCGACGCCTGCGGGGCATATCGTCCCAAGATCGTGGCCGAAGATGACCCCACATCCGGATCTTGATGGTTCACATGGATAGCAGAAAGTCGATCCAATTTCCCTATNCGCTGCTCCACCTTCTCCCGCACTATTGGAAAATCTGATCCAGAACCCGAATCAATCAAAAGATTAAATTCTTCAACTGCACGAGATGCGTGTTTNGAAGTCGCTGTTCCCTTGAAGATCCTTAGGTAAGGATTCGCATAAAAAAGCTGTCCCGGAAGACGTTTTCCTACCCAGAAGGTTCCTGGTGCAATCTCAATAGGATCACTCTCCAAGTTGATTGGTGCCTCCGATGGGTGTGATGACTGCGACGTTGTAAATACCACGAGACTCCTTCCAACCCACCTTTGCTTTCAACCTCACGGGAGGCCTTGGCACAACAAAACATGCTAGAAAGTACTATNTTTACCCCCTTTTGCAACACACCAACACACAGGTAAACATACGTTCTACAAAAAGGGTTAAAAACATGTGTTACTCAACATTTCGTAGCATACAAAACAGAAGTAACAGAGGAAGAAGAGGAGTGCGAACAGAACATGAAGAACAACTCTCACGCGCACAGGCAAGAAAATTTTCTTGCCTGTGCGCTACACAAAAAATCCGCCAAACATTTTCTTTGAAAACACGCAGATTTTCGCATTATATACACTAAAATATTTACTCCGCGACATTCATTACTATAGGGAAAAACCTGCTCTCACCAAGCAAATTTTTCTTGCAACATGTCTCCTTTCATCTTCTCTTTCACTGCACTCGCTCATCTCAAATATCTACTCCTCTTCATCCACAACAAGCGCGGGAGTTGGAAGATCCAGGTCTTCCGCNGCCACAATGGCCTCAAATTTTAAAGGCGTCGACACAATATCCGGCTGCCCAGCAGTAAGGGTCTCCACCGCCTGTTCGACTGTCCAGCGCCCCAACGACTGCACCGAAACAGCCTCTCCATCAAAACGCAGGTAATCACGCAGGTCCTTGTTCTGCTGCAGACGCTCATCTGCTTCATTCCCCATGTAACTCCGCGCCAGCTCCAGTACCTGTCCGAGAACGGTCGTCCACCCTGTCAGAGTCGATTCATCTGTCTCGTCCTCAGCGATATCCAGACCGACTTGGAGAGTTTCCATACGANCAAGAAAATCAAGAAGCACAGGCCCCTGGAGAACACGACCATGCTGGGGCGCGATAATCTCCACCGGCGGATCTAGTGCCCGAATTGCCGCGATTGCTCGCACAAGCGACTTGTTCGCCGGCATATACACTTGGTGAAAAGCTCGAATACCCGTCCAATCAGTTTCATCCGCGTACAGCCCCTCCGCGTCCGCTGCAGTAAGACCCCCAAACAGGTCTCCCGAGAACAACACCCGCGTCTCAATGTCGTAGAGCATTACCGCTCCTACAAAATGGCAATACCGACTCGCCACCGGTCGCAAGGTATGCCCTGTAGGCAAAGGCAAACCATTCANGTACTGCCCCACATCAACAAACTGCTCCCGCGGCAGCCCGTAATACTGGATAAACCTCCAAGTCTCCTCTGAGGCGATCACGGAAGCATGCGGCGCATATCGCCCAATCACAGCGCTCAAAGAGGACCCAACATCNGGATCCTGGTGATTCACATAGACAGCTGAAAGCCGATCCAACCGCCCAATACACTGCTCCACTTTTGCCCGTACCACCGCCAGGTCTGACGCCGGCCCCGGATCCACAAGAAGATAAAACTCCTGCAAAAGATTCCCTTGACCAGTCGCAACTGCCGGCAGCGTGCCTTTGAACACACGGAGATAGGAATTGCAGTGGAGAAGAGCACCCGCAGAACGCTTTCCTACCCAGTATGTGCCCTGCGCGATCTCCACAAGATCTGTTTGAAGATCCACTTTCTTCTGCGCGACCGGAAAACTGAATGTCCCTCCCATAAAAAGTCACTTTCTCTTTGAAGGAAACACTTTTCAAAAGCCGCAAGTTTGCGGTCTTTTCGATCACACTTTCTCCACGAAAATTCCTTCTCTAAAAACAAAATACCATATTTTAATACTAAAAAGAAAGATCTTCGTGCAAAAGCAAAAATAGAAAAAGAAACCAAGAATAAAAAGATTTACTCTCGAATATTTCACGTAAGAAAAAGAACCTACGCCACAAAATAGAGGAAAATTANGCTCGTCTTATTTCGGCAATATCTGCAAAAACACACCACCAACATAATGCCAGCGCTTCGCTCGAAGCGAGAAAGATAATCCCTAACCTCCCTCTTTTCTCACGTCTCTTCATTCACGGTGACAGTCGGTGTTGGAAGATCAAGATCCTCTGCCGCCACAACAGCCTCAAACTTCAAAGGCGTCGCAACAACATCCGACTGGCCAGAGGTCAAAGCTTCCACGGCTTGTTCCACCGCCCACCGACCCAGCATTTTCACTGTGACACTGCTCCCGTCAAAACGGAGACAGTCCCGTAATTCTTTATTCTGACGAAGACGCTCGTCCGCCTCATTCCCCATATAGCTCCGCGCCAATTCCAACACTCGGTTGAGCACGGTAGTCCATCCGGTCAAGGCCGATTCATCTGCTTCATCTTCTGCAATATCGAGGCCTACCTGCAGACGTTCCATGCGTCCGAGAAAGTCCTCAACCAAGGCACGCTGAATCACGCGACCATGCTGGGGCGCGATAATCTCCACCGGCGGATCCAAAGCCCGCACCGCTGCCACTGTCCGCACAAGTGCCTTATTCGTCGGCATATATATCTGATGAAAAGCTCGGATACCCGTCCAATCGCCTTCATCCGCGTACAGCCCCTCTGCGTCTGCCGCAGTAAGACCCCCGAACAGATCTCCTGAGAACAACACCCGCGTCTCAGGGTCGTACAGCATCACTGCCCCTACAAAATGGCAATACCGACTCGCCACCGGTCGCANGGTATGCCCTGTAGGCAAAGGCAGACCATTCAAGTACTGCCCCACATCGACAAACTGCTCCCGCGGCAACTTGTAATACTGAATCAAACGCCAAGTCTCTTCCGAGGCAATTACTGAAGCGCGCGGAGCGTANCGNCCCAGAATCGTGGCTGAAGAGGATCCGACATCAGGGTCCTGATGGTTAACATACACCGCGGTAAGCTGGTCCAGACGGCTGATCCGTTGCTCCACTTTCTCGCGAACAATCGAAAAATCCGACCCGGAACCTGAGTCAATGAGAAGATTGAACTCTCGATCTCCATCATCTTTCCCTACAGACAAAGCCGACACAGCGCTCTTAAAAACTCGCAAGTAAGGATTGGCGTAAAAAAGAAGACCGGGAGGGCGNTTTCCCACCCAGTATGTCCCTTGCGCAATCTCCACCGAGTCNTTTTCCCAATCAACTTTTGATCGCATTGGCGCAAATCCCAAAGCGCTCCTTTCTCATAAAAATCATACAAACGCAAATTTTATTTAGAGAAAAAGAAGGAAAAAAACACCTTATAATGGCATATCTTTCTCTTACTTTTCCACCCATTTATACGTTTTTCCCGTTATCTTTAATTACTCAAATAGAAGAGCAACAAGACTTCTTAATTCACTATTTTTATCGAATAAAAAAGAAAAAAGCAACAGGGATTTTCCACCTAAGAGAAGTAAAAAAAGAGAAGATCTTCACGCACAAAAAATATAAAAGTTGAAGAAAGAAGACGAAAGAGTCTTACCTATAGCCAAAAAGAAAGTTACCTTAAAAGGCATTTCACTCCGCTCCGACCGTAAATCTTTCTCTTTCGTTCACTTCTCCTGCATCACAACAGACACCAACAAGCATCCCCAAACATCAGCAAATTTTTCTCCCGCCTGCCCCCCTACCCTGCTCTGAAATTTCCTTCGCCTCAGCACAACACCAGAAGGGAATCCCCACACAAAAGGGGAACTTGCATGCCAGGCTTCCTGGAAAAGTTTCGNACCGACCAACAGACCGAAAGGCATCTTTCAAGGAACACTCGGCACGGTTCACCAATTCTTTTAAACTTGGGATCCATAAAACAAGCAGAAAAACCATCCCGAGCTAGGCAAGGAAAAAGTTTTCTTGTTCCCACTCCAAGCACCACAATCCACTCAAAAAATCGAAGTAGAATTTGTGGACGTACACACCCAGCAGACAAACTCCAGACCTTTCTCTCAGCTCATGAAACAAACCCGACGGCTGNCCTTTTGGAGCCTTGCTCTCGCGTTTCTCTATTTCAGTTTCACTTTCGCACAAGTCTGGTTTGCCGCTCGCAAAGACACGCGCAAACCTGCTGATGCCATCATCGTCCTCGGTGCTGCCCAGTACAATGGACGGCCATCTCCTGTCCTTAAGGATCGTCTCGACCATGCCATCACCCTGTACACAGAAGGCGTAGCAGAGATTTTGGTCGTAACAGGAGGACGCCAGGAAAACGACATCTACACCGAAGCCAGCACTGCAGCAGACTATTTACGCAAAGCCGGGGTTCCCGAAACAGCGATACGACGAGAGGTTTCCAGCACTAATTCCTACGAATCCCTGGCNGCTTCAGCACNATTTTTGGCAAAAGAAAATATCACAGAGGTCGTCCTGGTTTCAGACCCATACCACGCAAAACGGATAGCAGACATTGCTGAAGAAGTCGGACTCGACGCACAAGTTTCTCCAGCAGCAACAAAAATCCCATTAAGAGCTCTGGTACGAGAAACTGCCGCTGTTGGTCTCGGCCGATTACTCGGACACCGCCGACTCGCGCNCATCAGNCAAGCATTTTCTCCCCGGACATAGCACNATGGGGCGACGCGCACGAAGGGTCAAGCGGACAGCCTCGCTTCTATAAGCTCGGACACGAACAATTCACAAAAGAGCAGTATATTACGCTTAAAGCACACATGAGAACATTTCCATACTATCCTTTTTTTCTCCCGCAAAAAACACTTTCTACACTAATCCACCTCCCATCAAGCCTCTTCGGAAAAATTCCCGGATAATAATACGCGAGTTCGATGTGCACGTTTTCCCGTCCTCCGGTAGGATCTAGCGCTAAGCAGATTGGGCGTTATCTGGTTCTGCTAAAACAGTCGGACAACAGTCTGCCCAGTTCAAGATGTCCAAGACGCTGCCATATACCATAAAAAGAAAAGGAAAATAGAGGTGNAAGCCTCTCCTGCCTCCTTGTCCACAGCCGAATATAAAAATACANAATCCGTCGTTCTGGCAGGNAAACGGGAAAACATAANGAAAACCCGTTGAGTAAAAACAGCAAAAAGACACAAAAGTGAATATTTCTCTATCCCAAGCAGTGTCTTCGGTATGTCANCCATAATCTGCTAATCAGGATTTGCGGCTATCACAACCAAAAATCNTCACAATAAACCCAGAACAAAAAAGGGTCAGCACAAGAGGTCACCACAAATCGAAAAAGGGAGGANTCGACATTGGTGGGGTCAGGTGATCATCGACAAAGTGATCGCACAGAAAACAACAACCTAATCACGACATGGTCAAGCGCGGAGTCCAGTACAGAATTCCCAGATCTTTCCGCGTCTACTGACCAAACGCCTCCCACAGTTTCCCCCGATCAGGGACCTCTACCAGTGAGTCCACATTCTTCAACACCAGTGTACAATGGCATTATTTTCGGAAGTGGTGAGGACGAACCCAACCGGCGCCAACGTGAAGACAAATGGCCAGAACTGACACGCGAAACCTACACACGGCAGCGCCACGTCATTCCTCCTGACACTCGCCAAGTAGTAAAACCCTCTGCGGAACAGTCATCTTTTTCCGCATCTGCCTCCAGGCCAACCATGCCAGGAGGAATACTCCCCCCTCCTGCAACAAAATCAGTCCCTCAAGCTAAAGACCAAGAAAAACTGACTGGCAACGAGAGGTCGCACGATTGGGCAAGCGGNGTTTTTCCACAGACTGACCCTGATGCCGCTCGGCGCCCCGAATCCCCNCTTGTACGACACAAGATACGTATTGCCGCTGAAGAATCAGCAAAGCACGCAGCGGAAGCAGGTGCACGAGCAAAAATGCGCCGGGAAATCGAAGGCTTGCGTTCCCGTCTGCAAGAGCTACGAGATGAATACATCGCGATCCTATCTCACATCGATCGCACCAAGAATTCCTTTAACCGAGAGCGCGACCAGATCCGCGAAGAACAGGCTGTCCTCGCATCAGAATCCCAGCTCCATTTTGCTGCCAAGCTCCTCGGTTGCATAGACACACTCGAACTAATAGCGGTCACTGCAGAGCAAACAAAGAATCCACTTCGGTCTGGTTTACGCGCTGTCCACTCACAGATCAGTCACATCGTGGATGCTACCCTGCCCGGAGAACTTCAAACACATGATGGGGAAACTCTTTCAGAAGACGCTGTTGACTTCCTGTAATACTCGTCTCCAAGAAAAATCCTCAGATAACTATCACGTGCCCTAATCTGCGAAAGACACAAAAACCACACAAGGGGAAATACGATGAGTGTTGCCGACACTTCTCCCCGTACGACTCTCGAAAGTTCTTGCCTGCTTGTCTACGATGGGGACTGCGGTTTCTGTACCGAAGTAGCAGAACGGTTTCGCCCGCATTTGCCTTCCAATGCCCGTGCCATCCCCTGGCAGGAACTACCTTCTCTTGCCGCCTACGGTTTACAGAAAGAAGACGTCACCAGCGCCTCTTACTGGATCGAAAACGGCAAAACGTACCGCGGCGCAGACGGTATCGCCCGCACTCTACAAGCCTGTGGAGGCATCTCCGCTGTCCTCGGAATAAGCATCCGCGTCTTCCCGGTGAACATGGCAGCACGCGCTGTCTATTTTTGGGTCGCACGCAACAGAGACAAGTTCCCTGGAAGCACACAGGCATGCCAACGTCCGTCTGCAAACGAAATATCCTCAGAGGATCCGCAGAC
>JGI24723J26617_10003393_pt1 | contig 11610 bp, 9 predicted proteins | sample Cruoilmetagenom6_FD_26617 | JGI IMG/M metagenome (IMG submission 26617) | reverse complement strand
GGCATCATCCATGCCTACGGCTCCAACGCGCGGGTGGGGCAGGGCGAATGGATGGTGGTCGAGGCCGACGAGAGCGACGGCACGTTTAACCGGCTGCCCGCAACCATCGCCATCGTGACCAATATCGACCCCGAACACATGGAACACTGGGGCACCGAAGAGGCGCTGCATCAGGGCTTTCTCGATTTCGTGTCCAACATCCCGTTCTACGGCCTCGCGGTCTGCTGCACCGATGACCCGGATGTGCAGACGCTGGTGGGCCGNATCACTGATCGCCGNGTCGTCACCTACGGCTTCAACAAGCAGGCCGATGTGCGCGCGGTCAACCTGCACTACAAGGGCGGGCAGGCCTATTTCGACGTGCAGTTTCAGGCGGAAGGCACGGCGATCGAGAATTGCATGCTGCCGATGCCCGGCGATCACAATGTCAGCAACGCCCTCAGCGCCATCGCCGTCGCCAGCTTTCTGGGTATGCCGGGCGACGAGATCCGCGCAGCACTGGCCGCGTTCGGCGGGGTCAACCGGCGCTTTACCCGCGTCGGCGAGGTGAACGGCGTCACCATTATCGACGATTACGGCCACCACCCGACCGAGATCGCCGCCGTGCTCAAGGCCGCGCGCCACGCCATCGGGCCGGACGATGGCGGCCGCATCATCGCCGTGCACCAGCCGCACCGCTACACCCGGCTGAGCCACCATTTCGAGGATTTCTGCGCCTGCTTCAATGAGGCCGACGTGGTCGCCATCGCACCGGTCTACGCTGCGGGCGAGGACCCGATCGAAGGCGCCAGCCGCGATGATCTGGTGGCAGGGCTGATCCGCCACGGCCACCGCCACGCCCGCGCGCTGCGCGACGAGGACGATCTGCTGCGCCTGGTGCGCGAACAGGCGGGGCCGGGCGATCTGGTCGTCTGCCTCGGGGCCGGTACGATCAGTGCCTGGGCCAATGCGCTCCCCGACCGACTGAAGGAAGGATGAGCCGATGCCGCTGTCTTTGATCCTCGCCTGCATCTGGGCGCTGGTGGCCAATGTGCTGGCAATGCGCCCCAGCCGGGACAAACACTGGCGGCTGGCCTATGGCCTGATAGCGCTTGCCATCCCGATCCTCGGCTATGTCACATGGCAGGTCGGCCCGCTGGCTGGCCTCATCTGCCTTATCGCCGCCATGTCAATGCTGCGCTGGCCGATGGTCTATCTCTGGCGCTGGGTGCGCAGGCAGGGCTGAGCGGGCAGGGTGCAAACCTCCGCAGATCTGGTGCCAGTGTTGTCGCGCCTGCCATGCGCAATGCTGTCGGGGGCCGCAGCGGCCAACGATGACAACCGATTTCCCAAACCAGAGAGTTGCACCTTGCCGAGATGCACGCGAAACCGTACCTCATGCCCATGACTCAGCTTCCCACCCCACGCGGCAAACTCACACCCGATCGCCCGCTTGCAGACCTCACATGGTTGCGCGTCGGCGGCCCTGCGGACTGGCTGTTCCAGCCCGCGGACGAGGACGATCTGGCCGCCTTCCTGCGCGCGCTCGATCCCGCGATCCCGGTCTTTCCGATGGGGGTGGGCAGCAACCTCATCGTGCGCGACGGGGGCTTGCGCGCGGTGGTGATCCGGCTGGGGCGGGGGTTCAACACTATCGAAACCGACGGCGATCATGTGACCGCCGGGGCAGCCGCACTTGATGCGCATGTGGCCAAACGCGCGGCGCAGGCAGGCATCGACCTGACATTCCTGCGCACCATACCGGGCGCCATCGGTGGCGCGGTGCGGATGAACGCGGGCTGCTACGGCACCTACACGGCAGATGCCTTCGTGTCGGCGCGCGCGGTGACGCGGGCGGGCGAGGTGGTGACGCTCACCGCTGATGACCTCGATTTCCGCTACCGCCAGACCGACCTGCCGGAAGGGTGGGTGATCACCCAGGCGGTGCTGCGCGGGCCGATGGGCGACCCGGCGGCGCTTGAAGCGCGGATGACCGAGCAGCTGGCAAAACGCGACGAAACCCAGCCGACCAAGGACCGCACCGCAGGCAGCACGTTCCGAAATCCGGCGGGTTTCAGCAGCACGGGGCAGGCCGACGACACCCATGATCTCAAGGCATGGAAGGTGATCGATGACGCCGGTCTGCGCGGCGCGCGGCGCGGCGGCGCGCAGATGAGCGAGAAACATCCGAACTTCCTCATCAACACCGGAGGCGCCACCGCCGCCGATCTGGAAGGCTTGGGCGAGGATGTGCGAAAAAAGGTTTTTCAAAACAGCGCAATCCAGCTAGAGTGGGAAATCATGAGGGTCGGTGAACCGGCCCCACCAGAGGGCGACACGCCCTGAGCAGAAAAAACAGGGTCGACAACGGCCCGGGACATTGAGGCACCAAGGTGGTTCGTTCGAGCAGAACACCCCCGAAAGTTGCGGTTATATTGGGCGGCCCGTCATCAGAGCATGACGTTTCGCTGTCGACTGGGCGCGAATGCGCCGCCGCACTGCGGGACGAAGGTTATGACGTGGTCGAGCTGCTGGCTGACCGCGATTTGGCCGTTCGGCTGGCCGATCTGAAACCCGACGTCGTCTTCAACGCGCTGCATGGCCGTTGGGGTGAGGACGGTTGCGTTCAGGGCCTGCTGGAATGGATGCAGATCCCCTATACTCATTCCGGCGTTCTGGCCTCGGCCCTTGCGATGGACAAACAGGCGACCAAAGCCGCCTACCGCGCCGCCGGCCTGCCCGTGGCCGACAGCCTGCTGGCCCCGCGTGACGAGGTCCGCCGCCGCCACGTGATGGACCCGCCCTATGTGGTCAAGCCCAACAACGAAGGCTCTTCTGTCGGCGTCTATATCGTCCACGAGGCCGCCAACAGTCCGCCGCAACTGGGCGATGACATGCCGGACGAGGTGATGGTCGAGAGCTATGCGCCGGGCCGCGAACTGACCACCACGGTTGTCGGTGATCGCGCGCTGACCGTCACCGACATCATCACCGATGGCTGGTACGACTATTCCGCAAAATACGAGGTGGGCGGCTCGCGCCACGAAGTGCCCGCTAATATCCCGACCGAAATTTTCGAACTGTGCATGGAGTACGCCCTGCGCGCGCACCGGGCGCTGGGATGCCGGGGCGTCAGCCGGACCGATTTCCGCTGGGACGAGGCGCGCGGTGCGGCGGGCCTGATCCTGCTTGAGACGAACACCCAGCCCGGCATGACCCCGACATCGCTCAGCCCCGAACAGGCGCAGGCGGCTGGCATGTCTTTTGGTGCGCTCTGTCGCTGGATGGTGGAGGACGCTTCATGTCAGAGATGAACAGGCGCGCCGATCCAGCTCCATCGCGATGGTCCTACCGGGTGCACCGCATCATGCTGACACCGCTTTACCGGCGGCTTTTGCGTGTGGGCATACCCTTCAGCGTCTGTTTTCTGGCCGCGGCCAGCTACCTGTCGCAGGCTGATGTGCAGGAAAGCATCTGGCTGACCATCTCCGACCTGCGCAACCAGATTGAATCGCGTCCGGAGTTCACGGTCAGGCTGCTTTCGGTCGAAGGCGCCAGCCCCGGTGTGGCCGAGGCGATCCACGACAGCTTCCCGTATCGTTTGCCCGCCAGTTCCTTTGACATGGAGCTTGACGATGTACGCCGCGCCGTCGAGGCGCTGCCCGCGGTTTCCGCCGCCGCCGTGCGCCTGCGTCAGGGCGGTGTGCTTGAGGTGCAGGTGCAAGAGCGCCAGCCCGCCGCACTTCTGCGCACCCGCGAGGGGCTGAAGGTCATCGATGTCGATGGGGTTGTCATCGACACTGCCCCGTCACGCGCAGCCCGGCCCGATCTGCTGGTGCTGACCGGCGAGGGCGCGGCCGCACATGTGGCCGAGGCGCTCGAGATCAAGCGCGCGGCCGGGCCGCTGCAACTTCGCCTGCGCGGTCTCGTGCGGATGGGCGAACGGCGCTGGGACGTGGTGCTGGACCGCGAGCAGCGCATCCTGCTGCCCGAACAAAACCCGGTCCGCGCGTTGGAGCGCGTGATCGTGTTGAACGAAAGCCAGGAAATGCTGGAGCGCGATATCGCGGCGGTGGACATGCGCCTTGCCGCGCGGCCGACGCTGAGAATGAGGGAACGTGCCGTTGAAGGTTGGTGGCACGTGCGAAACATGGGTGTGGGGACAGAAGAGCAATGATTGAACTATACGAATCCCAACGCGCAATGCGCAACATGCGCCGGGCTGCCATGCAACGCGGTGTCGTGGCGGTGCTGGATGTGGGCACCTCCAAGATTGCCTGCCTCGTGCTGCGCTTTGACGGCACCGATGGTGTGACCGAGACCGACGGCGTCGGCGCAATGGCCGGGCAGGCGGGGTTCCGCGTGATTGGCGCCGCCACCACCCGCTCGCGCGGGGTCCGCTTTGGCGAGATCGAAGCGATGCAGGAAACCGAGCGCGCCATTCGCACCGCCGTGCAGGCCGCACAGAAGATGGCCAACATTCGCGTCGATCACGTGATCGCCTGTTTCTCCGGCGCTCAGCCGCGCAGCTACGGGCTGGCCGGGCAGGTGGAGCTTGAAGGGCATATCGTGACCGAACAGGACGTGAGCCGCGTGCTCAGCGCCTGTGACCTGCCCGATATCGGCAGCGGCCGCGAAGTGCTGCACGCCCAGCCGGTGAATTTCGCGCTCGACCATCGCTCGGGCCTGATCGACCCGCGCGGCCAGATGGGCCAGACGCTGGCCACAGACATGCACATGCTGACCGTGGACAGCATCGCGATCCAGAACCTTGCCTACTGCGTCAAACGCTGCGATCTGGAACTCGCCGGGGTAGCGTCCTCGGCCTATGTCAGCGGCATCTCGTCGCTGGTGGAGGACGAACAGGAACTGGGCGCGGCCTGCATCGATCTGGGGGGCGGCACGTCCGGCATTTCGATCTTCATCAAGAAACACATGATCTATGCGGACTCCGTGCGCATGGGCGGCGATCACGTCACCGGCGACATCTCGATGGGGCTTCAGGTGCCCACCTCCGTCGCCGAGCGGATCAAGACCTTTTATGGCGGCGTCGTCGCCACCGGCATGGATGACCGCGAAATGATCGAGATCGGCGGCGATACCGGCGACTGGGATCATGACCGACGCACCGTCAGCCGCGCCGAACTGATCGGCATCATGCGCCCCCGGGTCGAGGAGATACTGGAGGAAGTGCGCGCGCGCCTCGATGCTGCCGGGTTCGACTGCCTGCCCAGCCAGCAGATCGTGCTGACCGGCGGCGGTAGCCAAATCCCCGGCCTTGACGGGCTCGCCAGCCGCATTCTGGGCCAACAGGTGCGCCTGGGACGGCCCTTGCGCGTGCACGGGTTGCCGCAGGCCGCGACCGGCGCGGGCTTTGCCAGCTCAGTGGGCATGTGCCTCTTTGCGGCCAATCCGCAGGACGAATGGTGGGACTTCGAACTGCCGGTCGACCGTTATCCGGCACGCTCGCTGAAACGGGCGGTCAAATGGTTCCGAGACAACTGGTGATTGTCGCCCATTTGGGGGCAAACGTTTCCAGCTCTCGCTACTGTTGACGGATCTTCTCCAGTTAACAAGCTTTTCGGCTTTTTTATTGACCCGTTGGTGTTGATACGTCAGGTCATCAGGACTGGCGAAATGCCAAGAATTACACGGGCAATATATAGAATTGGAAACTTTGATGCACCTACGAGTAAAACGAGGGCCATTGAACCGGATCGCCGCCGCAGTTATCGTGCTCGCGGGAACTGTAAGCGGAGCATCCGCTGGTAGTGTGGATCTATTCGATCTTGCGGGCAATTTCGATCAGAGCAGTTTTGGATCTAACGGCGGTTCAACGCAGTATGCGCAGACTGTTATTGCTGATGGAGACTTTTGGTCGGATTTGTCCGTCAGATTGACGAACCTCCCCGGGAATGTGGGCGGTACTTTCAGCCTTGATATCTATGGGGTTCGTAATGCCAGTCTTCCCGGTACAGGCTGGGCACCTGATGCCAACAACCAGCTTTTCACGACAATCCTCACCCACACCGGAACGGGGCTTGAGGCATTCACTGTCGCGCCGAATCTGAATGTGACATCCGGTGCCGGCTATGTATTTGTCCTNAATACATTCTTGGGGAATGGTGCCGGTAGCCTTGGCACACTGGNCAATACAACCGTTCGCGCAACCGACTTCAACGGTCCGACGGATCATTATCTGGGCGGAGAATTCCTGTATTCCAATGATGGTCGCGCAATTACGAATTCCAGCACTTGGTTTTCTCGTTTCGGCTACAATGAAGACTTGGCGTTTCAGGCGAACTTCGGCACTGCGACCCCCGTGCCGCTGCCCGCAAGCCTTCCGTTGCTGCTGGCCGGTCTTGGCGGTCTTGGCTTCCTGTCGCGGCGCAAGAAAGCGTCCTGATCTGACTTGACGATACATTAGGCCTCGGCCCGCCGCAGTTTGCCCTGTTTCGGCTCACTTGTTGTTGGCAAAGGCAAGCGCGCCCCGAAGGTGCGAGATCATCTGGCGCCGGTTGACATGGGTCAATCCGGCGCCTGAATTTTTGACACATCCCACAATGCGAATACCTTCGCAAAGTTGCGTGACTTCATCTGCGAATGAGGTTATGACGTTGGTATTCGGCAAGTGGCCCGCAAGAGGCCAGACAGCGCTGAAAGCCAGGGTCGAGCAGGACCTCGGACATTGATCGTGAGTATTTTGCAGCGTGCCGCGGTGGCGTGCGCGCCCTACTTCCTGTTGTGGATCGGTTCCGGTAATCCACAAGATTTGTCGAAATCGGCGAAATATCGCGGAATCAAACGAAAAACCTCGTACATTTTGTGTCTTTTCCGCGTTTTTTTTCGTGACGATTGCGCTGCTTGTGGGTAATAATGCCGGATATAGGCAGGAAAATGGCCCGAAACTGCGGGCGCAACATCAGGCGGACAGAGCAATGACATTGAACCTTACAATGCCGGGTCACGAAGACCTGAAACCCCGGATCACCGTCTTTGGTGTCGGCGGCGCAGGCGGCAACGCGGTCAACAACATGATCGAAAAAGAGCTGGACGGGGTCGATTTCGTCGTTGCCAACACCGACGCGCAGGCGCTGCAACAGAGCAATGCCGAAAGCCGGGTGCAGCTTGGTGTGAAAGTGACCGAAGGTCTGGGCGCCGGTGCGCGCGCCTCGGTCGGGGCCGCTGCTGCCGAAGAAAGCATTGAACAGATCGTCGATCATCTGGCCGGCGCGCATATGTGCTTCATCACCGCCGGTATGGGCGGGGGCACCGGCACCGGTGCCGCACCGATCATCGCGCAAGCCGCGCGTGAGCTGGGCGTGCTGACCGTCGGCGTCGTGACCAAGCCCTTCCAGTTCGAAGGCGCAAAGCGGATGAGACAGGCCGAGGACGGCGTTGATGCGCTGCAAAAGGTCGTCGATACGCTGATCATCATTCCCAACCAGAACCTGTTCCGGCTGGCGAATGAGAAAACCACATTTACCGAAGCCTTCTCGATGGCTGACGATGTGCTCTACCAAGGTGTGAAGGGTGTGACCGATCTGATGGTCCGTCCCGGCCTGATCAACCTCGACTTTGCCGATGTTCGCGCCGTGATGGACGAAATGGGCAAGGCGATGATGGGCACCGGCGAGGACAGCGGCGAAGATCGTGCGATCCAGGCCGCCGAAAAGGCCATTGCCAACCCGCTGCTGGACGAAATCAGCCTGCGCGGTGCCAAGGGCGTTCTGATCAACATCACCGGCGGGCACGACCTGACCCTGTTCGAACTGGACGAAGCCGCCAACCGCATCCGCGAAGAGGTGGACTCGGAAGCCAATATCATCGTTGGCTCCACGCTTGACCCGTCGATGGAAGGCTCGATCCGCGTCAGCGTCGTCGCCACCGGCATCGACGCCAGCGAGATCCTTACCGACATCCCCGTGCCGCGCCGGTCGCTGGCCGAACCGCTGCGCCAGAATGTCAGCGCCGAAGAGCATCAGGCACCTCGCGAAGAGAGCTTTGAAGAAACACTCGAGGCCGACATCGCCGCAAGCGTCGAAGAAAACGAAGAGCCATCGCTGTTCTCGCAGGTGGAGGCCGAACGGGCCGCCGCTGCCGAGCAGATGGAAGATATCTTCGAGCCTCTGAACGCAGGCCACGATGCTCCGGTGCGCACAACGCACGCCCCGCGCGAGCAAGCCGACGACCTGCCGCCACCGGCCTACACCCAGCCCGCAGCAGCTCAGGCGCAGCATCACGAGGAAGAGCTTGACGCCTATGTTGCTCCGCGCGCCCCGGCCGCAGGCACCCCGTCGCCCGAGGCGATGGCACGGTTGCAAGCCGCCGTTGGCAACGTCGCACCGCGCGGTGGCCAGCAGCAACAGCAACAGTCGCAGCCGCAGCGCGCGCCGGAACCCCAAGCAGAGCGCCCGCGCTTCGGCATCAATTCGCTGCTCAACCGCATGACCGGCCACAGTCAGGAAGCCGATGCACCGCGCCCGGCACGCCAACAACCCTCACTGCAGGCGCAGCCCGCCCGCACCGACCCCGAGGAAGAGCGTGACGAGCAGATCGAAATTCCTGCCTTCCTGCGCCGTCAGGCAAACTGACGTAGGGGCATCAACTGTTACCTCTGGAATAGGGCCGCCTTGGGCGGTCCTTTTTCATTTCAGGCTTGCGGCAGCGCGGTGATCAACTATCTGGAAACGCATGGGTTTTCGGAACTCGGCAAGAAGCCGCCGAAGCGGATGGCACACATGTTTCAGTCGGTTGCAAAGATTGAGTTGAGGCTTCGGCACCCGTTCATTACTTCATGCGTTACCAACTCAGAGACTTCTCTCACTCTGACGTATGAGGACAAATTGCAAACCACTGTGAACACCCCAATCCCGTTTGACGGAGTCGGCCTGCACTCAGGTGTACCCGCGCGTCTTGAGATCCGTCCCGCCGGGGCTGATCATGGGATCGTGTTCCGTCGCGTGGATTGCGCGCCGGGGACGGGCGATATTCCCGCCCTCTGGGACCGGGTCCTGCAATCGCCGCTCTGCACGCGGCTGGAAAATGCGCAGGGCGTTCAGGTGTCCACGGTGGAACATGTGATGGCCGCGCTGATGGGCTGTGGCGTCCACAACGCCCTGATCACCGTTGACGGACCAGAGGCACCCATTCTCGATGGCAGTTCGGTCGAATTTGTCCGCGGCATCCTTGCCTGCGGGCTGCGCCAGCTGGATCGTCCGGTGCGCGCGCTGCGCATCCTGAAGCCGCTCGAAGTTCGCCGTGGCGACGCGGTGGCGCGCTTGACGCCGCATGATGAATTGACGATCGAGTTCGACATTGATTTCGCCGATGCCGCGATCGGCGTGCAGAAAAAGACCCTGAACATGGCCAATGGCAGCTTCGTGCGCGAACTGGCCAACTGCCGCACCTTCTGTCGCAAATCGGACGTGGACATGATGCGGGCCAATGGGCTGGCTCTTGGCGGTTCGCTGGATAACGCGGTGGTGGTCGACGGCGCTGATGTGCTCAGCCCAGGTGGTTTGCGCCACCGGGACGAGGCCGTGCGCCACAAGATGCTTGATGCGCTGGGTGATCTGGCGCTCGCCGGTGCCCCGATTCTCGGGCACTATCACGGCTCGCGCGCGGGCCATGCCCTGACCAACGAATTGCTGCGNGCGCTGTTCGCCGCACCCGACAGTTACGAATGGGTCACATGCGACGCCACCGTCGCCGCAAGGCTGCCCGGGGCAGGGGTCCACTGGGGCGAGTTGCCGCGCGTCGCGTGAATGCCGCCAGACACTTCACATCTGCATAGCCGTGCGCCAATGTCGATCCTGCGGCATCGCGATCCGATGGGCCCAAACACCTCGGCATGACGAAATGCGCCAACTCCATAGCAAACAACAGATTTCTCTACTGGCACAGCCGGTATGATTGGGCTACAAAACCTTTACTTTGGTTAGGGGGCCGGTCCGGCATGATGCTCGGCAATTTTTACCGCACGAACGCAATACGGCTCATGACGGCATTCGTGCTGGCTCTTGGCTTGTCGGCCTGCGGTATCAACAGCAAGGTCGAGCGCGGTGATCTGGACTACGAGAACTACTCGGCCCAGCACATCTTTGAACGTGGCGAGTTTGATCTGGCAAACAACAAGCCGTCCCTTGCCGCCAAGAGCTTTGCCGAGGTCGAACGCCTTTATCCCTATTCGGATCTGACCAAGCGCGCCGTGATCATGCAGGCCTATTCCTATCACCTTGATGAGGATTACGAGGCCAGCCGCTCTGCCGCGCAACGCTATATCGATTTTTACCCGACCGACGAAGACGCGGCCTATGCGCAGTATCTTCTGGCGCTCAGCTATTACGACCAGATCGACGAGGTCGGGCGCGATCAGGGGCTGACCTTTCAGGCGCTGCAAGCGCTGCGCCGCGTGATCGAGGTCTATCCCGACAGCGAATATGCCCGCTCGGCGATTCTTAAATTCGACCTCGCATTCGACCATCTTGCGTCCAAGGAAATGGAAGTCGGCCGCTACTACCTGCGCCGCGACCACTTTGCTGCGGCGATCAACCGGTTCCGCGTCGTGGTCGAGGATTTCCAGACCACATCGCATACCGCCGAAGCGCTGCACCGCTTGGTCGAGGCTTACGTTTCGCTGGGCCTGACCGATGAGGCGCAGACCGCCGGCGCGATCCTCGGCCATAACTTCCGCGCCACCAAATGGTACGAAGACAGCTATGATCTGCTGACACGCAATGGCCTTTCGCTAGAAGCTCGCGGCGACAACTGGCTGCGTCAGGTCTATCGTCAGATGATCAAAGGCGAGTGGCTGTAACACGGGTGGTGGGCTAAGGCCCATCCTACGGGGCAAAACGATGCTGCGCCATCTCGACATCCGCGACATGCTGATCATCGACCGGCTTGAACTGAGCTTCGCGCCCGGTCTCAACGTGCTGACCGGCGAGACCGGTGCCGGCAAATCCATCCTTCTCGACAGTTTGGGATTCGTGCTCGGCTGGCGTGGCCGGGCCGAACTGGTGCGCAGCGGTGCTGCCCAAGGCGAGGTGACGGCCGAATTCGACCTGCCTGCCGGGCATGCCGCACATGCGCTTCTGGAAGAGGCCGGCTTGCCGGGGGGCGAGACGCTGATCTTGCGCCGGATCAATGCCGCTGACGGGCGCAAGACCGCCTGGGTCAACGACCGGCGCTGTTCCGGCGAGGTGCTGCGGCAACTGTCGGATACGCTGATCGAGCTGCACGGCCAACATGACGACCGCGGCTTGCTGAACCCGCGCGGCCATCGCCAGATGCTCGACACTTTCGGGGCGCTGGACGGGCAGCGCGCCGAAGTACGCGCCGCGTGGAAGGACTGGAGTACGGCCCGCCGTGCCGAAGCCGAGGCCGAATCGGCCTTGGCCGCCGTGCGCGAGGAAGAGGACTTTCTGCGCCATGCGGTGGCCGAACTGGATGCGCTGGACCCTGTCCCCGGCGAAGAAGCCGATCTCGACAGCCGCCGCCGGATGATGCAGGGCGCGGAAAAGCTGCGCACCGACGTGATGCGCGCCCAAGAGGCACTAGGCCTGCAGGGCGCGGAAGGGGCTGCCTCGGATGCNCTGCGCTGGCTCGAAGGGGCTGCAGATGCGGTGG
>JGI24723J26617_10003392_pt1 | contig 11610 bp, 9 predicted proteins | sample Cruoilmetagenom6_FD_26617 | JGI IMG/M metagenome (IMG submission 26617) | reverse complement strand
AACCCTTGATGCCATTGTATTATTTTACCAATGTTTTTTTGAATCCCATCCGAGGTCAGCAATTCAATTCCCGCCAAGGCCGCGGCACAGGCCAAGGGATTAGCGGTATAGGTATGGCCGTGAAATAGCCCCTTTGCAATATCATCGCTATAAAAGGCATCGTACACCTCCTGGGTACAACTGGTCACCGCCATGGGCAGCATTCCCGCCGTAAGAGCCTTGGACATACATATGATATCTGGCTTCACCTCCATATAATCGGAGGCAAAATGTTTTCCGGTCTTCCCGAAGCCCGTCATCACCTCATCGGCAATAGCCAATACGTTATGGGATTTTATCACTTTCAGAATTTTCTCCAAATGTTCTGCCTTGTGCATTTTCATGGCTGCCGCACCCTGCACCAAGGGTTCGTAGATAAATCCGGCAATGGCATCCAGATTTAGGGTATTTTCCAATTCCTGCAATAGATTCCCAATATTGTCATCCGTTGGAACAGGAATCCGTTTTACATCAATAAAATAATCCTCAAAAGGGCCGTTATATACGGACAAACTGGAGACGGACATCGCCCCGAAAGTATCCCCGTGAAAACCATCGTCAAAAGCCAAAAGAACAGCACGCTTTTGCCCTTTATTATGATGATACTGTAAGGCCATTTTTATCCCAATTTCGGTTGATGTGGAACCGTTATCGGAAAAAAACAATTTTTCCTGATTGGAAGGGAGCAAAGTGATCAACGCCTCCGAAAGCGCAATGGCCGGTTCATGGGTAAATCCACTAAAGACCACCTGATCAAGTTGTTGCATTTGTTGGTAGACCTTAGCTATTATGGCATCATTACAATGTCCGTACATACAGGTGTACCACGAGGAAATTCCATCTATATATTCCTTGCCCTGCTCATCGTACAATACTGCCCCTTTCGCTTTAACAATGCCAAGCATTTTGGGGTGCAGTTTATGTTGTGTAAGCGGGTGCCAAAGGTGCTTTTGATCTCTTTCCGAAAGACTTTTCACTTGGATATCCTTTTTAAATAGAAGTACAAAGATGGGGAATAATGACTAAAAACACTATCCCGATCCCAATTCATTTTTGGGGGATAATCAGACCATGATCCCTATTGGAAATTAGAAAATATTTTATCGTCCAACGATATTACAAAGCCATTAAGGCAGGACGCAGTTCTTCTGCGTATTTCCTAACCACCTCCTTGGTCAAGGAAGCTTCCTGACCAATTCTCCCCAAGACAGGGACTCCTGTAATTTTAGTAATAATATCCTCAGAGGCGGTGTTGGGCTCCCCATTAAAAAGTACGGCAACATCATAGCCCTTTAGCAAGAGCCATTTAATGGTCAGAAGGGAATGATTAATGCTTCCCAAATAATGCTTCACCACAACTATAACATGATACGTTGGCATAATAATATCCAATATGGTATCGGAATCATTTAGGGGAACCAATACCCCACCTGCACCTTCTATTACCAAATGGTTCTCCGTTTTGGGCTCCGTTATTTTATTGTGGTCTATATAAACCCCTTCCAAAGCAGCGGCCGCATGTGGACTAATGGGCGCTTTTAGGGAGTAATTGCTTTTATGTATTACCGTTTTGGTATTTGAAATTAATTTGGAAATTGTTTCGCTATCAGAATCGTCCCCAGTCTGAACGGGTTTCCAGTAATCTGCCTGCAAGGCTTCGGCCATAACTGCCGAGGCGATTGTCTTTCCTACATCTGTTGATATTCCTGTTACAAAAAATTGTTTCATTCTAGCTTGGTTCTGTTATAAACTCACAATTTAGACATTTATACTTTCTTTTTTCAAAAAATGGAAAAAGTTTATAAAAAATCCCTTTCCTGTTATAATAAAAGGTATTAAACCTCAGGGCAGGCCCTGAACCCAGATCCCGCCGAAAAGGGCGGGATTAGTTCAACTTGCAATTTTAAGTGCGTCCTACCGCCTTCTCAAAATTGAGTTTCACTAATAAATCTCCATTCTCTGAGCATTGCAATTGGGACAACTCCTTAAATTTCCTTGGTCATCCATAGCATAGGCCCTAACTTCATTATAGATTTCCGTAGCCTTTTCCTTATCTGAATAATACACCTGTAGCTTCACTCCGCCTATGGCATTGCTGATGAGGGGGTCGGAATTGAGGGTGTTCTCATCCCTTAGAAATACAGGGATACCATCGGACTCCAACAGTCCTTTTAGTATTTGAACATCGGCTACAAACTCAAAGGCAGCTATGGTATAAAATTCTGGGGTCATGTGCTAATCAAATAAATTGGCCAATATTAAAAGTACGTCCTCAATTTCATTTTCGGTATTAAAACTGTGCAAACAAAATCGCAATCGCTCCTGACCTTTTGGTACGGTAGGGGAAAGAATGGGTTTTACATCATAACCCTTTTCCTGCAACCGTAGCGACCATTTTTTTACCTTTTCATTACCTTCCACCAAACAACAATGCACCGCCGAATTACTGGGAATAAAAAAGGGTTTTAGGTCATGCTGCTTCAATTGATCCTTAAAAAAGTTGATATTCTGTCTAAGTTGCATTTGCCTCCCACCTGATGTGGGCAAATGTTCGCAAGCCGCTAATATCGTCGCCAACGAATGTGGGGGCATACCCGTAGTATAAATAAAGCTACGTGCAAAATTTACCAAATAACTTTTAAGTGCATCGCTTCCCAAGATGGCAGCACCATGGCAGCCCATTGCCTTGCCAAAGGTGACGATCCTGGCAAATACTTTATCCTGCAATGCCAGCTCATTTAACAAGCCCTCCCCCCTTTTGCCAAATACCCCAACAGCATGGGCTTCATCCACCACCAAATAGACCCCTTTGGAAGCACACAATTCGGCCAATGACTTTAAATCCGGAGTATCCCCATCCATGGAAAAAACAGATTCCGTAACCACATAAATATCGGAATCTACATTTCTTTCCTGCACTCGGTCTATATGGCTACCAAGAACTTCCAGGTGGTTGTGCTTAAACTTGTAGCTTTTGGCAAGGCCCATCCCAATACCATCCCGGATACTGGCATGGGAGAGCTCGTCATAAAAAACAATGTCTGTACGCTGTGGCACGGCACTAAAGAATCCTATGTTGGCATCATATCCGGAATTGAAGACCAATGCCGAATCGGAACCAAAAAAATCCGCCAACAAAACTTCCAACTCACCATAAAGCCCTTTATTACCCGTTAACAACCTGGATCCTGTAGCCCCATTGGCTGTGATTCCTCTCTTTTCCAATATACTGGAGGCATTTTTAAAAATGGTCTCGTTTTGGGCAAACCCCAAATAATCATTGGAGGAAAAATCGATCAAACCATTTGGCAAGGGCAATTTCCTAAGGGCGTTACCGGCCTGTCTTTTGGCGAGTTTAGCTGTTAATTTATTTGGTAATTCCGTCATAATACAAATGTAGCATATCCTGTATTTATATAGTATATTCGTTTATACAAAGCCCTATAAATATAATAATACGGAAACTTGTCCATGGCCAGGTTCCACATCAATAAAAACGTACCGAAATCAGATTGTATGAAAATCAATATTCTAAGCCTCATTATTCTAAGCTGTTGTATAAGCCTGCAAGGTCAGAGCAACAGCTACTCCATTTCCTTTGAAAATGCCGTTCATCACGAAGCTGAAATTACGGCCACATTTCCTTCCCTGGATCCCGGCCCACTTTCGGTACATATGGGCCGCTCTTCCCCTGGACGCTATGCCTTACACGAATTTGCAAAAAATGTATATAATTTTAAGGCAACGGACAGCCAAGGAAAACCCTTGGACATCCATAGACCCAATCCCTACCAATGGGAAATCAGCGGCCATGACGGGGAGGTAAAGATAAGTTATACCCTTTTTGCCAATCGTGGCGACGGCACCTATGCACAAATAGACGAGACCCATGCCCATTTAAATATCCCGGCCACCTTTGTGTATGTGCCCAGTTTAAGCGATCGTAAAATAGAGGTGGACTTTAGGATACGGGAGGACCTAAACTGGAAGGTAGCTACCCAAATGCCCAAGGTTACCGGCAATATCTATATGGCGCCCAACCTACAGTACTTTATGGACAGCCCCACTGAAATTAGTGATTTCGACATGCGGCAATTTACCGTGGACAATAATGGCCATCAACAAACCATAGCATTTGTCTTGCACCACAACGGTACGGAGGCGGAGCTGGACACCTATTTTGAACAGGTTAAAAAAGTGGTTTTGGCCGAAAAGGAGGTGTTTGGCGAGCTACCCAACTACGATTTCGATACTTATACTTTCTTGGCCTGCTATATCCCCCATGCTTCCGGCGATGGAATGGAACATAGAAATTCTACCATTCTTACCGATACTGAAGGTTTGGCCGAAGGGGGTATGAAGAACAATATAGGCACCGTTGCCCATGAATTCTTTCACTGTTGGAACGTGGAACGCATACGCCCCAAGTCCCTGGAGCCCTTCAATTTTGGGCAGGCCAACATGAGCGGTGAGCTCTGGTTTGCGGAAGGTTTCACCAGTTATTATACCAATTTTATCCTTTGTCGTGCCGGAATCATCACCCCTGAAGAGTATATTGAGGGACTTACAGGCACTTTCAATTATGTTTGGAACTCTCCGGCCAGGAAGTTCTTTAACCCGATAGAAATGAGTTATCAGGCACCCTTTGTGGACGCTGCCACCTCTGTTGACCCCGTGAACAGGGAAAATACCTTTATTTCCTATTATTCCTATGGCAGTGTTTTGGGATTGGCCCTTGACCTATCGTTGCGACAAAACAAACTAAACTTGGATGATTTTATGAAATTAGTGTGGAATACCTATGGTAAAAAGGAAGTTCCCTACACACTGCAAGACCTACGCGAAACCTTGGTACAGTACGCCGGTAAGGAATTTGGCAATCGTTTTTTTGATCGATATATCCATAACAGTGAAATGCCCAATTATGAAGAGTTGTTCAACACAGTTGGCGTAGTGCTAAAACGAGCTACTGACAAACCCTATTTTGGGGCCAGTGTGGGTATCAACCAATTTGGTGCAGGCATAGTTCAAAGGAACACTCCAATAGGGAGTCCGGCTTACAAGGCCGGGTTGGATTTTGGAGACGTAATTACCGCCGTAAACAATACTCCCCTGACGTCCAACCAGAATTTTGGGGAGCTAATGGCACAATATAAGGTAGGGGACAGTATAAAAATAGCCTACACCCGATTTGGAAATCCAAAATCAACCACTGTTGTTCTTTCAGCGAACCCAACCTATACCATACAGTTAACGGAGAAGGATGGAGGCAAACCCAGTAAACAAGTGTTAAAAAATAGAAAGGATTGGCTAAAATTGGATTAAATGGACATAAAATTCAAACGCTGCAGTACAAAAACCGAATTGCGGCAAATCCTGGACCTGCAACAAAAGAACCATTTACAAAATATAAATGTAGATGAGAAGCAAAAAGAAGGCTTTGTTACCGTGTCACATACTTTGGAACTCCTCACCGAAATGAATGCTGCCTGCCCCCATATCATTGCCAAGGACCAAGATAAGGTGGTGGGCTATGCGCTTTGCATGCATCCACGGTTTGGTAACGACATAGAGGTCCTAAAACCAATGTTTAAGGAAATAAACTCCGTAATACCCAAGGCGGAACCTTTTATGGTCATGGGGCAAATCTGTATAGACAAGGAATACCGGCGAAAGGGTATTTTTAGAAAGTTGTACGAAACCATGAAGAACTCCCTGCAACCAGAATTTACCAGTATCGTTACCGAGGTAGATGCCACCAACCTCCGTTCATTGGAAGCCCATTACGCGGTGGGATTTGAGGAACTAAAAACCTACCATGCCGGAGGGCAGGATTGGAAGTTGATTGTTTTAGGGTAAGATTTTGCGGAATAAAATGACTTGGGCACTAGCCTGCCTAACCGTCAGGCAAGGATAACGCCCTCGCCTGAGGAAAGGTTCATGTCCTAAGCTAGGCGTGATAATTTAGAAACTTGTATTTGATTCGTTTTTGGTGTATTTTTACACCAAAATAAAAACTATGTCTAGACAAAGTATTACATTCACAGAACCTAACGATGAATGGTTAAAAAAACAAGTAGACAATAAGGAGTACTCTAGCAAAAGTGAACTGGTCAATGATTTGATCAGACAAGCCCGAAAACAACATGTCCAAATAGACTGGATCAGAACTAAATTAGAAAAAGCTGAGAACAGCGGATTTACTGAAGATAGTAAGGAGCAAATACTGGAGGAATCAAAGTCCCTACTTCGTGGCCAATTATAAATTAAGCAACTCTGCCAGAGAGGATTTAATACGAATTCATCAATACGGAGTGAGAAAATTTGGTGTTGAACAAGCTGACCAATACTACTATTCATTTTTCGAGTATTTTGACATTATTGCCCAACTACCTTTTTCATTTGAAGCAGTTGATTTTATCAAAGAAGGCTATAGACGCTGTGTTTACCGTTCAGATAGTATTTATTACAGAGTAAATGATGACACTGTTGAAATCATGGCCATTATTGGAAGGCAAGATTTGAACAATATGCCACTCTAACCTCCGTTAGCGCGGATTAAATAGTTTTTTCTCCACAAATTCCTTTACTGGCTCAACCCTGTCCAAATCGTCAGGCTCNTATGTCCACCATTATTAAATAGTAACTCAAATTACTTAACCGGTATTTCCAAGAAACAGGGGAACAACTAAATCTCCTCGACAATGCACACCTCGCTGATTAATGCCAAGTTTTTATATATTTATAAGGTCAGCTGGATTTTTTTCAACTTAATGACCCAAAGCATGTTCCCATGATGAAATATTCCGTGTTATTGTTCCTTTTTTTTTCATGTTCAATGTTGACATATGGGCAGGTAGAAAACCCCTTTAAAAATGTAGTTATCACCTCCATAAAGAAAAAAACGCAAGTAAAAACCGATAAAAAGGGGCAATTGCATGTAAATGTATCCCCAAAAAATGTCCTTAAATTTAAAGGGCTTGGATGGGTGCGCTATAGCGATTTTGGTGCCACTGGTGATGGCAAAACGGATGATATGGACGCCATTGCCGCCACTCATGCCTTTGCCAATCTACACAACCTTATGGTGAAAGCAGACCAAGGTTTCACCTATTATATAGGAGGAAAGGAACGTACTGCAGAAATCCGAACCAACACCGATTTTGGAACAGCAGCCTTTATCATTGATGATACCCAAGTCCAAAACCACAAGGCCTCTGTTTTTAAGGTAGCTTCCAACCTGCAGCCCTTTAAACCCGACGGAATAACATCACTTAAAAGAAACCAGCAAAAAATTGACGTCCTTTTGCCCCAATCCTGTCTTATCACGGTTACGAATTCCAATGTAAGGCATTATATCCGTTATGGGCTGAACCAAGACAATGGCTCCCAACAAACGGATATCTTTGTTGTTGACAAAAACGGAAATGTTGATTTGGATGCCCCGATTATTTGGGATTTCGACCAGGTTACAAATGTGACCGCCATACCTTTGGACACCACAACACTGTATATTAGGGGCGGCCTATTCACCACCATTGCCAACAAGGCCGAATCCAAGTACAATTATTATAGCAGGAACATATTGGTCACCCGTTCCAATGTAGTAATCGATGGGCTAGAGCACCATGTTATTGGGGAAGGGGAACATGGCGCGCCCTATGGCGGCTTTATCAATATCCGTGACTGTGCCTATGTAAAGGTAAAGAACACCCTTCTTACCGGACGTAAAACCTATCGTACTATTGGCTCGGCAGGAAAACCGGTATCCATGGGCTCGTATGACCTTCTCGTAAACCGTGGCCTCAATGTATCATTTGAAAACTGCCGACAGACCAATGATATTAATGACAACACCTTTTGGGGTATAATGAGCTCCAACTATTCCAAGAACTTGGTCTATGACCATTGTATTCTTTCCCGCTTCGACGCCCATAAGGGAGTTGCCAATGCCACAATCCTAAACTCCACCCTAGGACATATGGGAATCAATGCCATTGGCAGCGGTGTCTTGACTGTGGAAAACAGCACTATCCGAGGTAATACCCTGATTAATTTGCGCTCGGATTATGGCAGTACATGGCAGGGGGAAATAGTGATCCGAAACTGTATTTTTGTACCCAAGGGAGATAAGCGCTCCAGTGTCAATATAATTGGAGGTTCGTACTCTGGGCAGCATAATTTTGGCTACACCTGTTATATGCCCGAAAGAATTACCATTGAAAACCTACACATAGATGACAGCAACTATCTGGAGGGATATGAAGGGCCTGCCATTTTTAAAGATTTCAATGAAGAAATGACGGACGATTCATATCAGGAAAAATTTCCCTACATCAGGACCAATGAGATTATCCTTAAGGCTGTAACCTGCACAAGCGGCAAGGACTTGATAATAAGTAAAAATCCGTTTATGTTCAAGGACGTGAAGGTGCACACCTATTAAGGGTTCTACATGAAAATCCTTTTTACCGGGATGGGATTCAACGCGAAGGCTAGCCGCTGACCCATTGTAATGCCCCTACCCTTAAAATTTACCTCATGCGGTAGAGGAGTATGATGGACATTGGGTATACATGGCAAAGAAATAACTGGATTGGACCTATAAAAGAGTTGGTATAAACAGTTACAATTAAATTCTTATCTTAAAAGCCCAAAGGCTGGAACCTAAAGGCAGCTACTACTAAAAATTGGACCATAATGGACGAGTGCACAGGCCTCATAAAACAGATGAAAATGATTGGGATATATTTGGATAAGGGATATTATAAGGTATATAGCCTACTATTGTTAACAACCATCTTGTTTGCCTGCAATCAAAATACAGCCCAAAATGGAACCTTTGATGTCATCATTGATACCGACCTGGGAGGCGACCCCGATGACATTCAATCATTGTACAGAGCTGTGCATTATTCTGATATAATTAAGATAAAAGGTATTATAGCAACGCCCAATTCGGATATTGATCATCACCCTTGGGACACCATAGAACATACGGGGCTCATTGAGAATTGGATAAAAAGGATAGACGTTGAGCATATACGTAAAAACGGTTACAGCCAATTAATGCCGGAAAAAGATTTGCTCAGCATCATAAAATCCGGTGCAAAAAAACCAAAAGGCCCTTCGGACAATAATAGTACAGAAGGTTCCGAATGGATCATTAAAACAGCTCGGGATTATACGAAGGAAAATCCACTTTGGATATTGGTCTGGGGTAGTTTAACAACAACTGCCCAGGCACTTTACGATGCCCCAGACATTGCCGACAAAATAAGGATTTACTATATCAGTTCTTCAAATACCCTGCATGATCCCATAAGCAGGGATTATGTATACAATTTCATGGAAAAGAAATACCCAGAATTATGGTGGATTGAAAACGGAATTCTTCCAAGGGGCAAGCATGAAACATTCCGCGGTGTTTATCAGTCCGGAATTCAGGATGGAGAATGGTCCTATACCAAATTCACCGATATCAATATTAGGAATCACGGTTCAAACCACGATGGCCTGTTTCAAGAAAAATGTGGCGATGTCTTTCCTGTGGCCAATTATCCCAAAAACAGTTTAAAGGAAGGAGATAGTCCTTCATTGTTATATTTGATTTCTCCGGTAATTGGTGGTACGGGAAACGTTGATGACCCCACCCAAGAAAGTTGGGGCGGACAGTTTAGGCATTTCGAAAAAAGTACCTACCCCAATTATTATATTGATCTTGACAAATCTCCAGCAGACTGCCAAATGACTATAGGGAAATGGCGCTATAGTGTAATGAATGATTGGAAGCAACGGTGGGACAGATATGACAAGAAGTGATGGCAGCAATACTTCTGCGCGATAGTTTATAGGATATTTTTTAAATCCTGTTTTCCAACGATTGACATTATTTCATCTAGGCTATCTTTACCTTGTAGTAAATACTGTCAGAGCCACATACACAGCGTCTATACTAGTTGCGCAAAGTCTCCTGCCTTTGCGCCTTTACAACCAAAACTATCATAATTGGGAAAAAACTATGTTAAGAGCTGTATAATTCACATTCAGCCTATAATGGCATAATGATTCCCACCTGTTGCGGAAAGTCTCCTGCCTTCGCGCCTTTACAACCAAAAACTATCATAATTGGGAAAAACCATGTTTAGAGCAGCAAAAGAATCATGTTCTGCCCATAATAGAATTATGATCCCCATCTATCTCCATATAACAATAAACTGCTACACTCTATTTTAATAATTAAAATTAATTAAGCTACCTTCCAAAATATTCCAATAAGAATAATCCTATAAATAAAAAAGTATCCTACAAAAAATATAAGGCAATTCGTCGAAAAAATTATGTTAAAATTAAATTTTTTATTTATTTTAATACACTAAGAACACGCCATTGTTCAAACTTATATGCCTTTTTATTATGTGCTGTATGTTTGGTTTTTCCCAGAATATCAATTTTGACCAATTGGGCAGGAATAAATGGGTGCGGTACTATGGAGGGATTTCTGCCAATGCCGTCTATTATGATGGTTCTGCGAACCGACAGGATTTTACCTATTATTTAACGGGTAATCTCAATTTCAACTTAGCCGGACTATATAATGTCCCACTTTCGTTCACATACTCCAATCAAAATTTTAATTTCCCAAATCCTTTTAAATTCAACCGCCTAAGTCTTCATCCTTCCTACAAATGGGCTACTGCACATATTGGTGATGTTAGTATGGCTTTTTCTCCCTATACCCTTAACGGACATCAGTTTAGCGGGGGTGGGTTCGACTTAAATCCTGAAGGGAAATTCAAGATCAGTGCCATGTACGGCCGCTTTCTTAAAGCAACGGAATATGACCCCGAACAACCTAGTGCTCTTACTGCATATAAACGCATGGGTTACGGAATAAAAACAGCCTATGAATTCGATTTTATGAAATTGGGAATTACCTGTTGCGCAAAGTCTCCTGCCTTTGCGCCTTTACAACCAAAAACCATCATAATTGGGAAAAACTATGTTTAGAGCAGCAAAAGAATCACGTTCTGCCCATAATGGCATATAATTTCATACAACTGCTAGCTTGGAATAAAATTAACGGTGTGGCTATGAACAGTACGGGAGCAAACTGGCGTTTGCTTTCCGCCACACACATAGCGAAATCTTTTGGTTTTGTTTTTTCTTTTTTTCTGTCAAAGCAAAATCCAAAAGATTTTGCGGACTTCATAAAAATACACAAACCTTTCGACCTGCCACGCTGCAAGCGTGGTTAAGCCAGAAGCCGTATTGTTTATAGGTTGTGTTGTGTGCAGTTTATTTTTCTCTAAAGGTATCAAGTAACGGTTCTATATACTCTGCAGAAACTGCTACTGCGTAATTTGAATTATCATAGTCTGAATTCGAAACGTATGGAATATATTGTATCATTATTCCTATTAATTTGAATTTTCTACTATTAGTATCAACAGCATAAACTGGACCACCACTATTTCCTCCGTAAGCAGGAATATCTAAAATTATTGTGCCTTTTTTATTATAAATACCTGAGATCAAGCCTTTTCTTATTAGTGGTTTACTATAGTCATA